>Ga0268256_1000042_pt1 | contig 333815 bp, 311 predicted proteins | sample AgamicAtAmrz_FD_200247 | JGI IMG/M metagenome (GOLD analysis project Ga0268256, IMG submission 200247) | Agave microbial communities from Guanajuato, Mexico - At.Am.rz (v2) (version 3) | ecosystem: Host-associated > Plants > Roots > Rhizosphere | place: Guanajato, Mexico | collected 2012-06-07 | reverse complement strand
AACTTCGTAATGAATTACGTATGTTCACTCAGAGACTTGGTATTCATTTATTGTCCGAAGACATTAAGAATCCATGTCACTTTGAGTGCCCACACAGATTGTCTGATAAATTGTTAAAGAGCAGTGCCGCTTCGCTTTTCGCTGCGGCGCGGGGTGTGCATATTACGCTTTCCCGCTTCAGAGTCAAGCATTTATTTTCGCTTTACTCTGCTGACCCGGCGGCGTGTGTGCCGTTGTTCCGTGTCAGTGGAGGCGCATTATAGGGAGTTATTCCGACGTGACAAGAGGAAATTTAAAAAAAGTTTCTATCCGTGTTTTTTTTCACCAATAGCGGTGAAATCAAGCTACAAATTGTTCTATTTGATGTATCTGCAACCACAATCACATACGAGATGGCATAATTATCAGCATGAATCATTAAGGAATAAAAGCGATGCCATTAAGCGCACAACAGCTGGCCGCCCAAAAAAACCTGTCGTATGTGCTGGCAGAAAAGCTGGCTCAGCGAATTTTAGCGGGTAAATATGCCCCGGGCAGCATCCTGCCGGGTGAAATGGAGCTGGGTGAGCAGTTTGGGGTAAGCCGAACCGCCGTGCGTGAAGCGGTCAAAACCCTAACGGCAAAAGGTATGGTGCTTCCACGTCCTCGTATTGGCACACGCGTGATGCCCCAGAGTAACTGGAATTTTCTCGATCAGGAGCTGCTCTCCTGGTGGATGACGGAAGATAACTTTCATCAGGTCGTCGATCACTTTCTGGTAATGCGCAGCAGCCTTGAACCACAGGCATGTCTTCTCGCCGCCACGCTTGGTACGGCAGAGCAGAAAGCGCAGCTTAACGCGTTGATGGAAGAGATGGTGTTCCTGAAAAAACACTTCAACCGTGAACGCTGGGTTGAAGTCGATATGGCCTGGCATGAACACATCTATATGATGAGCGCCAATCCGTTCCTCACCTCTTTTGCCTCTTTATTCCATTCGGTCTACCACACCTACTTTACCTCTATTACACAAGACGAAGTGGTAAAACTGGATATGCATCAGGCGATAGTGGATGCCATTCAGGAAAGCGACGGGCAGCGAGCCCTGAATGCGTGCCAGGCATTGCTGGCCGCGCCAAACCACCAGCAGGTAAATAAATGACAACGAAAAAAGCGCGCAGCATGGCCGGATTGCCGTGGATTGCAGCCATGGCGTTTTTTATGCAGGCACTGGATGCCACCATCCTCAACACAGCGCTTCCCGCTATTGCGCAGAGCCTTAACCGCTCCCCGCTGGCAATGCAGTCCGCCATTATCAGCTATACCCTGACGGTCGCGATGTTAATCCCGGTCAGCGGCTGGCTGGCCGACCGCTTCGGCACCCGCAGAGTTTTCATGCTAGCCGTGACGCTCTTTACGCTCGGTTCGCTGGCCTGTGCGCTCTCCTCATCCCTGACGGAGCTGGTAATCTTCCGCGTATTACAGGGCATTGGCGGCGCGATGATGATGCCCGTGGCGCGTCTTGCATTGCTGCGAGCCTACCCCAGAAGCGAACTGCTTCCCGTGCTTAACTTCGTCACCATGCCGGGTCTGGTCGGCCCGATACTCGGCCCGGTACTCGGTGGCGTGTTTGTCACCTGGGCAAGCTGGCACTGGATCTTCCTGATTAATATTCCGATTGGCGTTGCGGGGCTGCTGTACGCCCGCAAATATATGCCGAACTTCACCACGCCAAGGCGCAGCTTTGACATGGGCGGCTTTTTCCTGTTTGGCCTGAGCCTGGTTCTGTTCTCCAGCGGGATGGAATTGTTCGGTGAGAAAATCGTGGCGACGTGGCTGGCCCTGTCCGTCATCCTCAGCGGAATTCTGCTGTTCCTTCTTTATATACGTCACGCGCGCCGTCACCCGACGCCGTTAATCTCCCTCGGGCTCTTTAACACCCGAACGTTTTCCGTCGGGATTGCGGGCAACATTGCGTCACGTCTGGGGACGGGTTGTGTACCGTTCCTGATGCCGCTAATGCTGCAGGTGGGTTTCGGCTACCCGGCCCTGATTGCTGGCTGCATGATGGCGCCCACGGCGATGGGCTCGATTCTGGCCAAATCAACCGTTACGCAAGTGCTGCGCTGGTTTGGCTATCGTAAGACGCTGGTTGGCGTGACGGTCTTTATCGGTCTGATGATTGCGCAGTTCTCGCTGCAATCCGCCTCGCTTCCCGTCTGGATGCTGATCCTGCCGCTATTTGTTCTGGGCATGGCGATGTCGACGCAGTTCACATCGATGAACACCATCACCCTCGCCGATCTGACTGACGAGAACGCCAGTAGCGGCAACAGCGTGCTGGCAGTAACGCAACAGCTGTCGATCAGTTTAGGGGTTGCCGTGAGTGCAGCGGTGCTGCGTTTTTATGAGGGCTTTGACAGCGCGAATACCGTTGAACAGTTCCACTATACCTTTATTACCATGGGTGCGCTCACCGTGGTTTCGGCGCTGGTCTTTATGCTGTTAAAACCGAAAGATGGGCGCAACCTGATCAAAGAACGCCACAAAGCAAAGGCTAAACAGAACCCCGTTCCATCAGAACAGGAGTAAGCTGCAGACGTTGCTGCTGAAGCGTGGGCTGCGCCATACGGTGTATCAGCACATCGATGGCCAGCTCGCCCAGTTCATCCTTCGGCTGATGGATGGTGGTCAGCGGCGGCGTCATGTAGCTTGCCAGTTCGATATCGTCGTATCCGATCACCGCCATATCGTCCGGCACGCGCAGGCCTGCCTTGTACAACGCCTGATAGGCACCAAACGCCATCGCATCATTGCCTATGAATACGGCCTGCGGGCGCTGCGCTTGCGCCAGCAGTTTTTGCATCGCCTCGAAGCCGCCGTTAAATTCGAAATCGCCAGTGATTCGGTAGCTCTCTGGAACGGCAAGTCCCGCCCGCGCCATCGCCGACAGATATCCCTCCAGACGCAAACGCGCGGGGGTTTTATCGAGCGGACCGGTAATACAGGCGATGCGGGTATGGCCTTTATCAATCAGATACTGGGTTGCCATGTCCCCACCCAGCAGGGAGTTATCCTGAATAAGATCGCTGGTGCCGTCGAAGGGCGCCCAGTCCATCATCACCGTAGGAATAGAAGGGTAGCGCTGAATAATCTCTTTTGAGGGCTGATGCGTTTCGGTGCAGAGCAGCAGTAACCCGTCGACGCGTTTTTGCATCAGCGTTTCCAGGTTACGGTTCATGCGCTGCTCATCCCCTTCGGTATTGCACAGCACCAGGCTGTAACCACGCTCGAAGCAGCTGCGCTCTACGCCGCGAACCAGCTCAGAATAAAAGGGGTTGGTACTGGCGGTGATGAGCATGCCGATGGTGCGCGTCTGGTTCAGCTTGAGGCTGCGCGCCAGCGCCGACGGCGCATAGTTGAGATCTTTAACTGCCGCTTCGACCTTCTCCCGAATCGCCTCGCTGACGAAGCGGTCGTTATTAATCACGTGAGAGACTGTCGAGGTAGAAACACCCGCCAGGCGGGCGACATCTTTCATTGTGGCCAAGCGTTACCCCTGCTGACTTAAGAATTCATCGATCTCTTTACGCCACGGAACGGAAGGCTGGGCACCTTTGCGCGTCACCGCAATTGCCGCGGCTGCGTGCGCGAAGCGGATCGCATCATCCATTCTCTTGCCTTCCAGCAGCGCGGTCACCAGAGCACCATTGAAGGTATCTCCCGCCGCGATGGTATCAATCGCCTTCACCTTAAAGCCCGGCACACGACGGCCTTCACCGTTTACGCTTGCCCACACCCCGCGGCTGCCCAGGGTGATAATCACGGTACCGATGCCTTTATCGTGCAGCGCTTTTGCCGCGCGCGCCGCGTCGTCATCATTTTCAACACGAATGCCCGTCAGCTTTTCGGCTTCGGTTTCATTAGGCGTGATGATGTCCACCAGCGCCAGCAATTCGTCTGATAATACACGGGCAGGGGCAGGATTAAGTACGACGGTGGTGTGATTTTGATGCGCAATTTTGGCAGCGGCCAGCACGCTTTCGACCGGCGATTCCAACTGCATCAGTAGCGCTTCGGCATTCGCAATACACTCACGCTGTGCTTCAACACGCTCGGTAGTTAATGCGGCGTTGGCGCCAGCATGAATACCGATGACATTCTCACCTTCCGCGTTGACGAAAATCAGCGCCACGCCGGTCGATTCCCCTGCAACAACGCTGACCGGCGCGATATCAATGTTATCGCTGGAGAGCTGTTTGCGCACTCGCTCACCGGTATCGTCATCCCCCGTGCAGGCGATAAACGCGATATTTGCCCCGCTGCGCCCGGCGGCGACGGCCTGGTTAGCACCTTTACCGCCGAATGCCACCTGATACTGGTTACCCGTGACGGTTTCGCCCGGCGTCGGGAACGATTCAAGGTTAAGAATGTGATCGGCATTGATGCTGCCAAGGACGACAAGGTTGCCTGCGGTTTTCATGGTTGGGTTGTCCATCTGAGAGCGCCACCGGTGTTACCCGGTGGCGTATGCCACACTTTTCTTTATTGGTGTCCCTCAGGCAGCCAGCGACTGCCTGAATCGCCTTTTACTGCTTAATAACCAGCTTCAGGTCAACAGGGTATTTGGCCTGAACTTTTTCGCCCTTCAGCACTTTGTCGGCAGTTTCGACGCCAGTCGCGCCAATCTGCTCAGGCAGCTGAGCGATGGTCGCAGCCAGTTTGCCATCATTTACCGCTTTTTCACCATCCGGCGTGCCGTCAAATCCGACAACCATCACATCAGATTTACCTGCAGTCTGCAGGGCACGCAGTGCGCCCAGCGCCATTTCGTCGTTCTGTGCGAACACAGCCTGCACGTCTGGGTGTGCGGTCAGCAGGTTCTGCATGACGTTCAGACCTTTAGTACGGTCGAAGTCTGCCGGCTGGCTCGCCAGCACGTTGAATTTGTGCGCCGCCACTGCCTGCTGGAAGCCTTCGCCACGCTCGCGGGCTGCAGACGTACCGGCAATGCCCTGCAGTTCGATAACTTTCGCGCCTTCGCCTGCTTTCTTCGCGATGTAATCACCGGCGATTTTGCCGCCCAGCACGTTATCAGACGCAATGTGGCTCACGACTTCGCCTTTCGTTGCCTGACGGTCCAGGGTGATTACCGGGATCTTCGCCTGGTTTGCCATTTTAACGGCGTTACCGACGGCGTCAGAGTCGGTTGGGTTGATCAGCAGAATTTTGGTACCACGAACGGTTAAGTCCTGAACGTTAGCCAGCTCTTTCGCCGGGTTGTTCTGTGAATCCAGTACCACCAGGTTGTAGCCCAGCTTGTCCGCTTCTTTCTGCGCACCGTCCTTCAGGGAGACGAAGAACGGGTTGTTCAGGGTAGAGACAACCAGCGCGATGGTGTCTTTCGCCATGGCGTTAGCACTTACGGTTGCGCTCAGCGCGACAGCAGAAACCAGGGTAGCCAGTTTTTTCATGTTCATATCTAAGATGTCCTGTAGTGTCGTCAGTTACTGTTTTTTGTTGTCTACCAGTACCGCCAGCAAAATCACCACTGCCTTAACGATCATCTGGTAATAGGAGGAAACACCTAATAAATTCAAACCATTATTCAGGAAACCGAGAATCAATGCGCCGATCAATGTCCCAACAATGCGACCTTTACCGCCTGCAAGACTCGTACCGCCCAGAACCACTGCCGCAATGGCATCCAGCTCATAACCCGTACCCGCCGTTGGCTGCGCGGAGGAGAGGCGCGCCACTTCGATAATGCCCGCCAGAGACGCCAGCAGACCGCACAGCGAGTAAACGATAATTTTGACTTTATTAACGCTAATCCCGGACAGGCGCGTTGCCGCTTCGTTACCGCCCAGCGCATAGATATAACGACCCAGACGGGTGTGATGCAGCATGTACCAGGCCGCCAGGAAGACGATAGCCATGATCCAGACCGGCGTCGGGACACCCAGCGGACGACCGATACCGAACCAGCCAAACAGATCGGCGTTGTCGGTAAAGCCCGTGTTTACCGGGCTGCCGTTGGTATAAACCATGGTCACGCCGCGCAGCAACAGCATCATCACCAGCGTCGCGATGAACGCCTGAACGCGGCCTTTCGCTACAATGACCCCGGTCACGGCACCGATTGCTGCCCCGGCAGCCAGCGCAGCGGCCACGGCCACCAGCGCGTTGACCTCAATTCCTACAATTGAAGCGGCGATCGCACCGGTGAGCGCCAGCAGGGAACCGACGGACAGATCGATCCCTGAGGTCAAAATCACCAGCGTCATCCCGACCGCCATAATTGCGTTTACGGAAGTCTGCTGCAGGATGTTGAACAGGTTATTAACGGTGAAAAAGTTCGGGCTCATGGTCGATACAATCGCGATCAGCACCAGCAGGGCAATCAGCGATTTTTGTTCCATCAGCCATGCCTTTGTGAAATAGCGGCGACCAGAAACAGCCTGGGTAGTCATCTTCTTACTCCTGATTCACGCGATTAAGCTTGCCCACAGCGGCAGCCATCAGAACTTCCTGGGTGGCCTGCTCGCGAGTGAATTCACCGCCGAGATGCCCTTCATGCATGACGATAATGCGATCGCTCATGCCTAATACTTCTGGCATCTCGGAAGAGACCAGAATGATGCTCAGACCGTCGGCCTTGAACTGGTTAATCAGCTGGTAGATCTCTTTCTTGGCCCCGACGTCCACGCCGCGGGTTGGCTCATCAAGGATCAGGACTTTCGGGCGCGTCATCAGCCCGCGCGCAATAGCCACTTTCTGCTGATTACCGCCGGACAACAGGCCGATGGCCTGCTCCATCGACGGGGTTTTGACGTTAAAGAGGCGGATAAAATCGCTGACCGCCTGCTGTTCGTCCTTGTGTTTCAGGGTACCGCCGCTATGGCTGAAATAGCGCAGCGCGGTAAGCGACATGTTCTCTTTTACCGACATCCCGAGCACTAAGCCGTCGCGCTTGCGGTCTTCGGAGATATAGACGATGCCGTTTGCGAGGCCATCCTGCGGCGAGCGAGTCACCACTTCATGACCGTCGAGGGTGACATACCCGCTGGTGCGCGGCAGCGCGCCATAAAGCACCTTCATCAGCTCGGTACGGCCGGCGCCCATCAGGCCCGCCACGCCCAGGATCTCGCCCTGGCGCAGGGTAAAGGTCACGTCGTTCACACCCGGACCGCAGAGATTATCCACCTTCAGGCGGATCTCACCCGGCGCTTTGTCCAGGTGCGGGTATTGATCTTCAAGCTTACGTCCCACCATCATTTCGATGAGCGTATCTTCTGTCAGCGTGGCCACTTCGCGCTCGGCAATAAACTGCCCGTCGCGGAAGACGGTAACGTCATCGCAAATCTCGAAGATCTCTTTCATGCGGTGAGAGATATAGACAATCCCACGCCCCTGCGATTTCAGCTCGCGGATGACGCGGAACAGGGATTCGGTTTCGGTATCGGTCAGGGCGTCGGTCGGTTCATCCATAATGATGACCTTCGACTCAAAGCTCAGCACCTTCGCTATTTCCACCATCTGCTGATCGCCAATCGAGAGATCGCCGACCAGGCGGTCGCTCTTAAAGCGCAGGTTCAGCTTCGCCAGCAGCTTGTCCGCTTCGGCATACATGGTTTTCCAGTCGATTTTGCCGAACCGGTTTACGAACTCGCGGCCGAGGAAGATGTTCTCCGCAATGGTAAGCTGCGGGATCAGGTTGAGCTCCTGGTGGATAATGCCGATACCGGCTTCCTGAGAAGATTTCGGGCCGCTGAAGGTGGTCTCTTTACCCAGCCAGACGAGTGAGCCGGCATCGCGTTGATAGATGCCGGTCAGCACTTTCATCATGGTGGATTTGCCGGCGCCGTTCTCACCCACCAGCGCCATCACGCGCCCGGAGTAGACGTTCAGCGCCGCACCGGAGAGGGCTTTTACGCCCGGGAACGACTTATCGATCCCTTTGAGTTGCAGTAATGCGTCCATGATGGCCTCAGAAGGTGACGCCAGCACAGAGAATAATATTCGCATACGGGGAACACTCCCCGCTGCGAATCACCGCCTGACTGTCTGCGGTTTGTTGTTTGAATTGTTCGTGCGTTGTGTAACGAATTTCTATGGTATTTCCCTGGTGTTGTTGCAGCTGCTCAAGGTGGCTGAGCAACGTTTCGTGGAGTTGCGGATTATGTTGTTTGATTTCCGCTGCGAGAATGGCCGCCTCAACCTGCATCTCCGCGGTCACCACGTCCAGTACCTGCATAAACGAAGGAACACCCTGCGTTAACGCCATATCGATACGGGTTGTGCTGCGCGGAACCGGTAAGCCTGCATCGCAAACCACCAGCGTATCGGTATGCCCAAGACGGGAAATAACCGATGAGATTTCTGAGTTGAGTACCGTGCCTTTCTTCATTTTCTTGCTCCACTAGCGAAACGTTTCGCTGATGTCAGTTTAATCTCAAGAATGTTCAGAAAACCACCATGGCGTAACAGATTTGTGATCGACGTCGAAACGTTTCGCTAAGTGAAATGGAGAGGAGGTAAATGCAAAACGGTAACCCTAAGGTTACCGTTTTTTATGTTTGCGCCCTCTCCATGTGGGAGAGGGTCGGGGTGAGGGCATCAGGCCGCACAAAGACTTAAATCTCGACCTGCGTCCCCAGCTCAATCACGCGGTTAGGCGGGATCTCAAACTGGTCAGGCGCGCGCAGGGCGTTACGCTGCAGGATAAGGTATAGCTTGCCGCGCAGGCGCAGATACCACGGGCGCTTGCCGATAATCAGCGACTCGTGGGACATAAAGAATGACGTCTCCATCATCCGGCAGCTCAGCCCTTCCAGACCGCAGCGGTGGAACACCTCTTCCACGTTTGGCGTTTCACGCCAGCCGTAGCTCGCCACCACGCGCCAGAATGTCGGCGACAGCTGCTCGATTTGCACGCGTCGCACGTTGTGAACATACGGCGCATCTTCGGTGCGCAGCGTCAGCAGAATGACGCGTTCATGCAGAACCTTGTTGTGCTTGAGGTTATGCATCAGCGCAAACGGGATCACGTTCAGGGCACGAGACATATACACCGCGGTGCCGGGCACGCGGACCGGCGGTGATTTCTCAAGAGACGCTATCATCGCCTCGAGAGAATTACCGTGCTCATGCATGCGGCGCAGCAGGCGGAAACGCTCGCTTTTCCATGTGGTCATGACGATAAACATCACCAGACCCAGCGTCAGCGGCAGCCAGCCCCCGGAGACAATCTTGTCGAGGTTCGCCGAGAACAGCGGCACGTCGATACACAGGAAGCCCACCAGAATCATCGCCACGAGGAATTTATTCCAGTGCCAGTTTCGGTACGCCACCGTGGTGGAGAGAAGCGATGTCAGCACCATCGTACCGGTTACCGCAATGCCGTACGCCGCCGCCAGGTTGCTGGAGTGCTCGAAGCTGACGATAACAATGACAACAGCGAAATAGAGCAGCCAGTTAATGAACGGGATGTAGATCTGGCCCGACTCCATCTCAGAGGTATGGATGATGCGCATCGGTGAGAGGTAACCCAGACGCACGGCCTGGCGCGTCAGAGAGAACACGCCGGAAATCACCGCCTGGGAGGCAATAACGGTCGCCAGCGTTGCCAGAATCAGCATCGGCACCAGCGCCCAGTCAGGCGCCAGCAGGAAGAACGGGTTCTTAATCGCTTCCGGGCTTTTGAGCAACAGCGCGCCCTGACCAAAGTAGTTCAGCACCAGCGACGGCAGCACCACAATAAACCATGCCACGCGGATAGGCAGTTTCCCGAAGTGCCCCATATCAGCATACAGCGCTTCAACCCCGGTGATGGAGAGCACGACCGCACCCAGCGCCACGAAGGAAACCACTTTGTACTCAAGGAAGAAATGCACTGCCCAGTAAGGGTTCAGCGCGTGGAGCACTTCCGGGTTCGCGATAATGCTGCGCAAGCCAAGCGCCGCGAGGATCAGGAACCAGGCCAGCATAATCGGTGCAAACAGTTTGCCCACCAGCCCAGTACCGTGCTTCTGAATCATAAACAGCAGCGTCAGGACAATAATGGCCAGAGGAACAACCCAGGAATCAAGCTGCGGGGCAATAATCTCCAGCCCCTCTATCGCCGAGAGCACCGAAATAGCAGGCGTTATCACCACTTCCCCGTAGAAGAAGCTGCCGCCAATCAGGCCGATAATGACCAGCACGGACGTCATTCTGGCTGAGGTATTGCGCCCTGCCAGGGACATCAGGGTCAGGATACCGCCTTCGCCCGCGTTATCAGCACGCATCACGAAAGAGAGATATTTAACGGAAACCACCAGGATCAGCAGCCAGAAGATGAGTGACAGGAAGCCAAACACGGCATCGCGTTCAACACCAAAGCCAAACTGGCCGGACAGACATTCACGAAGCGTATAAAGCGGGCTGGTGCCGATATCACCGTAGACAACCCCGATCGCCGCAAGCGTTATTGCGGGTAATGATTGCTTATTATCAGTGCTCATAGACTAGTCTTTTCGTTTAAATAACAAATGTGTGCCTAGTCCCTTGGCCCACAAAAAGCGCACAGTATGCACGATTCATTGCAAAATCGTACCCCTAAATGCAACCGCATTAATGTAGCGCAAAGAAAATTGCGCCGCACTTCAGTCTATTACCAGCCCTGACTGAAACGTCTATACTCGCTTCAATTGGCCGCCACGACGGCGAAAGGATGCAAAACTATTATGGCTCACTCACATTTATTAGCAGAAAGAATTTCCCGCCTCAGCAGCGCGCTGGAGAAAGGCCTTTTCGAGCGTAGCCACGCCATTCGCCTCTGTTTACTGGCGGCGTTGAGCGGTGAAAGCGTATTTTTGCTGGGCCCACCGGGCATTGCCAAAAGCCTGATTGCCCGCAGGTTAAAGTTTGCGTTTCAGAACGCCCGCGCCTTCGAATACCTCATGACCCGGTTTTCTACCCCTGAAGAAGTTTTTGGCCCGCTCTCTATTCAGGCGCTGAAAGACGAAGGGCGCTATGAGCGTTTGACGGCGGGGTATTTGCCTGAGGCAGAGATTGTTTTTCTCGATGAGATCTGGAAAGCGGGGCCGGCTATTCTGAACACCCTGCTCACGGCGATAAACGAACGGCGCTTCCGCAACGGTGCCAGCGAAGAGAAAATCCCGATGCGCCTGCTGGTGGCCGCGTCAAACGAACTGCCTGAAGCCGACAGCAGCCTGGAAGCGCTGTATGACCGCATGCTGATCCGCCTGTGGCTGGACAAAGTACAGGATAAATCCAACTTCCGCTCTATGCTGGTCAGCCAGCAGGATGAAAATGAAAACCCGGTATCCGCTTCGCTGCAGGTCACGGATGAGGAGTATCACCAGTGGCAGCAGGATATTGGCAAAATCAAACTGCCGGACGCGGTCTTCGAGCTGATCTATCAGCTGCGCCAGCAGCTCGATCTGCTCCCCTCTGCGCCCTATGTCTCCGATCGCCGCTGGAAAAAGGCGATCCGCCTGCTGCAGGCCAGCGCCCTGTTCAGCGGGCGCGATGCCGTAGCGCCAATCGATCTGATCCTGCTGAAAGACTGCCTCTGGCACGACGCGGAAGGCATGAACCTGATGCAGCAGCAGCTTGACGTTTTGATGACCGGACACGCCTGGGGGCAGCAAGCGATGCTCAACCAGCTGGGGGCGATTGCCCAGCGGCGCATCCAGCTCCAGCAGCAGCAAAGCGATAAAACCGCGCTGAAAGTGAATCGCCTGGGAGGCATGTTCGCCCGCAAACCGCACTATGAACTGCCCGCTGAACTGACTGGCCCGACGCTGACGCTGTTGCTCCAGCAGCCGCTCAAACTTCACGATATGCAGGTGGTGCACGTTTCCATTGAGCGCGAGGCGCTGGCGCAGTGGCTGGATAAAGGCGGTGAGATCCGTGGAAAGCTCAACGGCATCGGTTTTGCGCAGCCGCTGAATATGGAAGTGGACAGCAGCCAGCATCTGGTGATCCGCGACGTAAGCCTGCAGGGCTCGCGCCTTGCGCTTCCGGGAACCGCTTCCGACAGCGTTCCCGAAGTGATTAAGCAGCAGCTGGAAGCGCTGGACACAGAATGGCACCAGCAGCACACCCGCTTTAGCGAGCAGCAAAAATGCCTCTTTATTCATAGCGACTGGTTAGGTCGCATCGAAGCCAGCCTGCAGGATGTAAGCGCTCAGATCAAACAGGCGCGTCAATGCTAACCCTGGATACACTTAACGTTATGCTGGCCGTCAGCGAAGAAGGGTTGATCGAAGAGGTGGTCATAACCCTTCTGGCTTCGCCGCAGCTGGCAGCCTTCTTTGAAAAATTCCCGAAGCTTAAAAAAGCGATGACGGACGATCTGCCGCGCTGGCGGGAAAATCTGCGTCAGCGGTTCAAAGAGACCGAGGTTCCGCCGGAGTTAACGGACGAGGTGACCTGCTATCAGCAGTGCCAGCGGCTCTCCACCTCGCAGTTTATCGTCCAGCTTCCGCAAACACTGACGCTGCTCGACAAGGTCCACTCTCCGTTTGCCAGCCAGGCCCGGGCGCTGGTCACGGATAACGCCACGTTTACCCCCGCATTGCATACCCTCTTTCTACAGCGCTGGCGCCTGAGCCTGGTGGTTCAGGCCACGACGCTAAACCAGCAGCTTCTGGATGAAGAGCGCGAACAGCTGCTCAGTGAAGTTCAGGAGCGCATGACCTTAAGCGGCCAGCTCGAACAGGTGCTGGTGGAAAATGAGAACGCCGCAGGGCGTCTCTGGGACATGAGCGCCGGCCAGATTCGCCGCGGGGATTATCAGCTGATCGTCAAGTACGGCGATTTTCTGGCGCAGCAGCCTGAGCTGATGAAGCTTGCAGAACAATTGGGGCGATCAAGGGAGGCAAAGTCGGTCCCAAAGAAAGATGCCCCAATGGAAACCTTCCGCACCCTGGTGCGTGAACCGGCTACCGTGCCCGAACAGGTCGATGGGCTCCAGCAGAGCGATGACATTTTGCGCCTGCTGCCCACGGAGCTGAGCACGCTCGGGATGACCGAGCTGGAATATGAGTTTTACCGTCGACTGGTGGAAAAGCAGCTCCTCACCTACCGACTGCACGGCGAAGCCTGGCGCGAGAAGCTCAGCCAGCGGCCGGTTATTCATCAGGATTTTGATGAACAGCCGCGCGGGCCATTCATTGTTTGCGTGGATACGTCCGGATCGATGGGCGGGTTTAACGAACAGTGTGCGAAGGCGTTCTGCCTGGCGCTGATGCGCGTGGCGCTCGCCGATCGCCGTCGCTGCTTCATCATGCTCTTTTCCAGCGAAGTGGTGGGCTATGAGCTAACCAACCAGCAGGGGCTCGAACAGGCGATCCGCTTTTTAAGCCAGCGTTTTCGCGGCGGTACCGATCTGGCCAGCTGTTTTCGCAGCATCGTTGAGCGGATGCAGGGGGGCGACTGGTACGACGCTGATGCGGTGGTGATTTCTGATTTTATTGCCCAGCGGCTGCCGGACGACGTAGTCAATAAAGTGAAGGAGCTGCAGCGGGTGCATCAGCACCGTTTCCATGCGGTGGCGATGTCCGCCCATGGAAAACCCGGCATCATGCGCATCTTCGATCATATCTGGCGCTTTGATACCGGGTTGCGTAGCCGCCTGCTCAGACGCTGGCAGCGTTAATTACAGAAGAGAGCCAACGCTTTCGCGTACCTGCTGTGGCCATACGCCACACTGAACCTGGCCGATATGCGGCAGCTGAAGCAGCAGCATGGTCAGGCGAGACTGGCCGATACCGCCGCCGATGGTCTGCGGCATTTCCCCGCGCAGCAGCGCCTGATGCCACTCAAGTTTGAGACGATCTTCATCACCGGTGACCGCCAGCTGGCGCTTCAGCGCGTCAGCATCCACGCGGATCCCCATAGAAGAAAGTTCGAATGCGTCTTCCAGTACCGGGTTCCAGACCAGAATATCGCCGTTCAGACCGGCATAGTCGCGCTCGCCCGGCGTGCTCCAGTCATCATAATCCGGTGCACGAACGTCGTGGCGTTTGCCATCAGACAGCTTGCCGCCGATACCCATCAGGAACACTGCCCCCAGCTCTTTGGCGATCGCACGTTCACGACCTTTGGCATCCAGATCCGGGAAACGACTCAGCAACTCCTGGCTGTGCACAAAGTGGATCGTTTCCGGCAGGAACGGTGCCAGACCAAACTCTTTGCTTACTGCTGCTTCGGTAGCTTTGATCCCGGCGTAGATCGCCTCAACGGTAGCTTTCAGCGTACCCACGTGACGCTCGCCATCCCCCATTACGCGCTCCCAGTCCCACTGGTCAACGTAAACGGAGTGAATTGGAGACAGGCGGTCTTCGTCGGGGCGAAGGGCTTTCATGTGCGTGTAGAGCCCTTCGCCCGCGCTGAAGTCGTGTTGTCCCAGGGTTTGGCGCTTCCATTTCGCAAGGGAGTGAACCACTTCGAACTGGGCGTCTGGCAGTGTTTTCACTTTTACCTGTACCGCTTTTTCGCATCCAGAGAGGTTATCCTGCGTCCCATCACCCACGCGGCTGAGAATAGGTGCCTGAACTTCAATCAGACCCAGCTTGTCTTCCAGCTGGCGGGAAAAATGGGATTTAACGAAACTGATCTGGCGTTGTTTTGCGATGTAAGCGGTTTTCATTATTTATACTCCTGCGTCCTGTTGGTATTGATTAAGCAACAGAAATGGCACCTGATTCAATAACCCATCAACAAAAAGCCGCCTTCACTTTTGATTCGATAAAATTAGACGCTAGAATAGAGTGATTCATTAATCTTCATAAGAAAAAGCTATGGAAAATTATCAGATCGACAATCTCGACCGCGGCATTCTGGAGGCTTTAATGGCCAATGCCCGTACCGCCTACGCCGAACTGGCGAAACAGTTTGGCGTCAGCCCGGGAACCATTCACGTTCGCGTAGAGAAGATGAAGCAGGCGGGGATCATTACCGGCGCGCGCATTGACGTCAGTCCTAAGCAGCTGGGTTACGACGTCTGCTGCTTCATCGGCATCATTCTAAAAAGCGCTAAAGACTACCCCTCCGCCCTGGCGAAGCTGAACGCGCTGGATGAAGTCACCGAGGCGTACTACACCACCGGGCACTACAGCATCTTTATTAAGGTCATGTGCCGATCCATCGACGCCCTCCAGCAGGTACTTATCAACAAGATCCAAACAATCGATGAAATTCAGTCCACCGAGACACTGATCTCCCTGCAAAACCCGATCATGCGTACCATCCGCCCGTGATCGGGCAAATTCATTCCCACATTTTCCACAGGTAGATCCCAGCTCGTTCACAGCGTACAATGGCCGTCTCTTTATCTGGGCGAGCGATCAATGGCGGACATTACCCTTATCAGCGGCAGCACCCTTGGCGGTGCGGAATACGTAGCGGAACATCTGGCTGAAAAGCTGGAAGAGGCGGGCTTTTCCACACAAACCCTGCACGGCCCGTTGCTTGAAGATCTCCCGACTGACGGGGTCTGGCTGCTGATCACCTCCACGCACGGCGCGGGCGATCTGCCGGATAATCTGCAACCTTTATATGACGAACTGCTGGAACAGCAGCCCGACCTGTCAAACGTCCGTTTTGGCGCAGTGGGGATCGGCAGCCGCGAATATGACACCTTTTGCGGGGCAATAGAGAAAGTCGAAGCCGCTGTCACCTCTTGCGGAGCAAAACAGCTGGGTGAAACGCTCAAGATCAACATCCTCGATCATGACATTCCGGAGGATCCGGCCGAGATCTGGGTCGCGGAATGGAAAAATTTACTCAAAAACGATTAAAGATCGCGCGAACAGATGTGGATAACTCTGGTTAAAAGCTCGTATTAACCCGTAGTTATCCAAAGAACAACTGTTGTTTAGTTTTTTCCCTGTGTATAAAGTCGCGATCTGATCCCAGCTTATACTGCCCAGGATCACCGATCATTCACAGCAAACGATCCTTTCTAACCGTATGATCTTCTTTATGAGATCGGACTTATCCACACAGGTTCGCGATCCTAATAAGAGATCACAATAGAACAGATCTCTAAATAAAAAGATCTTCTTTTTAATAGCCCAGGATCCCAATGCTTTCTCGAAAGACTAAAGTTGAGTAGAATCCACGGCCCGGGCTTCAATCCATTTTCATACCGCTTTACGCGAGGCAGACCACCATGTTTTATCAGGATCCTTTTGACGTCATCATCATTGGCGGGGGTCATGCAGGCACTGAGGCCGCAATGGCCGCAGCGCGTATGGGTCAGCAGACCCTGCTTTTGACACACAATATCGACACGCTGGGACAAATGTCCTGTAATCCGGCGATTGGCGGCATTGGGAAAGGACACCTGGTAAAAGAAGTGGATGCACTTGGCGGCCTGATGGCGAAAGCGATCGATCATGCAGGCATCCAGTTTAGGATACTAAACGCGAGTAAAGGGCCTGCTGTTCGTGCGACCCGTGCACAGGCAGACCGCGTGCTTTACCGCCAGGCTGTGCGCACTGCGCTGGAGAACCAGCCGAACCTGATGATCTTCCAGCAGGCTGTTGAAGATCTTATCGTCGAGAACGATCGCGTCGTGGGTGCCGTGACCCAGATGGGTCTCAAGTTTCGCGCAAAAGCGGTTGTGCTGACCGTCGGGACATTCCTGGACGGAAAAATTCATATCGGTCTGGATAACTACAGCGGTGGCCGCGCTGGCGATCCGCCGTCTATTCCACTGTCTCGCCGTCTGCGCGAACTGCCGCTACGCGTTAGCCGCCTGAAAACAGGCACGCCTCCGCGTATTGATGCGCGCACCATTGATTTCAGCGTGCTGGCGCAACAGCACGGCGATAACCCAATGCCGGTCTTCTCGTTTATGGGCAATGCGGCGCAGCATCCGCAGCAGGTGCCGTGCTACATCACGCACACCAACGAGAAAACCCATGACGTGATCCGCAATAACCTCGATCGTAGCCCAATGTACGCAGGGGTGATCGAAGGGATCGGACCACGCTACTGTCCGTCGATCGAAGACAAAGTGATGCGCTTTGCCGATCGTAACCAGCACCAGATCTTCCTGGAGCCGGAAGGGCTGACCTCAAACGAAATTTACCCGAACGGCATCTCCACCAGCCTGCCGTTCGACGTGCAGATGCAAATTGTTCGCTCAATGCAGGGGATGGAGAACGCGAAAATCGTTCGCCCTGGCTACGCTATTGAGTACGATTTCTTCGATCCGCGTGACCTGAAGCCGACCCTCGAGAGCAAATTCATCCACGGTCTGTTCTTCGCGGGTCAGATTAACGGCACCACCGGTTACGAAGAAGCGGCTGCTCAGGGCCTGCTTGCCGGTCTGAACGCCGCACGTTTCTCAGCCGAGAAAGAGGGCTGGGCGCCAGGCCGTTCTCAGGCGTATCTGGGCGTGCTGGTTGATGACCTTTGCACCCTGGGTACCAAAGAGCCGTACCGCATGTTTACCTCTCGCGCGGAATATCGCCTGATGCTGCGCGAAGATAACGCCGACCTGCGTTTGACCGAAATGGGGCGTGAACTGGGACTGGTCGATGACGAGCGCTGGGCGCGCTTCAACGAGAAGCTGGAACGCATTGAGCTGGAACGTCAGCGCCTGAAAACCACCTGGGTGAATCCACAGGCGGAAACCGCTGCCGAAGTGAATGCTCACTTAACAGCGCCGCTCTCGCGTGAAGCCAGCGGTGAAGATTTGCTGCGTCGCCCTGAAGTTACCTATGAGAATCTGGTGAAACTGAGCGCATTCGCGCCGGGCCTGGAAGACGCTGAAGCGGCAGAGCAGGTTGAGATCCAGGTGAAATACGAAGGCTACATCGCGCGTCAGCAGGATGAGATTGAAAAACAGCAGCGCAACGAAAACACGCTGCTGCCGGAAATGCTGGACTACCGTCAGGTCACGGGTCTTTCCAACGAAGTGATCGCCAAGCTGAACGATCATAAACCGGTGTCGATTGGCCAAGCGTCCCGTATCTCGGGCGTTACCCCTGCGGCCATTTCGATCCTGCTGGTTTGGCTGAAAAAGCAAGGTATGCTGCGCCGCAGCGCGTAATTGACATTGTTTTTGGCGGGTGGCGCTTCGCTGACCCGCCCTACTTATTCGTAGGCCCGGTAAGCGGCAGCGCCACCGGGCGAAAAATCTCTAAACAGGTACCCACCGTGCTCAATAAACTCTCTCGTCTGCTGGATCAGGCAGGTATTTCGCTCACCGATCACCAGAAAAATCAGCTGGTGGCCTATGTCGATATGCTGAACAAATGGAACAAAGCGTACAACCTGACGTCGGTACGCGACCCCAACGAGATGCTGATTCGCCATATTCTCGATAGCATCGTGGTTGCGCCGTATCTGAAAGGTGAGCGTTTTATCGACGTGGGGACGGGCCCTGGTCTGCCGGGCGTTCCGCTGTCGATTGTTCGCCCTGAGAGTCATTTCACGCTGCTGGACAGCCTTGGCAAACGCGTACGCTTTTTACGTCAGGTGCAGCATGAGCTGAAGCTTGAGAACATCACACCCGTGCAGAGCAGGGTAGAGGAGTTCCCGGCGGAGCCGCCGTTTGACGGTGTTATCAGCCGCGCGTTTGCTTCACTCAATGATATGGTGAGCTGGTGTAAGCATTTACCCGCAGAGAATGGCCGCTTTTATGCGCTGAAAGGGCAGCTGCCAGGCGATGAAATTGAACAGCTTCCGGACGGTTTTGTTGTTGAATCCATCGAGAAATTAAACATTCCTCAGCTCGATGGGGAACGCCATCTGGTGATAATTAAGCCAAACAATTTTTAAAAATTTAATAAAAAATGTGGAATTTGTGCTGTTCTTACCATGTTAAAAAACAGCACAACTACCGGGGTTTTACCGGTGAGCTTTTAACCTCTTTTTCACTAAGGTTTTTCTTACGGTTAACGTAGCGCCTGTTATTTACCGTGAAGATAGTCATCTGTGAAAATATAAGTCTGCTAAAAGTGGGAAGCAGCAACCAGAACGTAATGTTAATTATTTATTAAGAATGTCAATAAAAGGTTTTTATTGTGTACCGGGCTGTTTTGAAAATAGTTACGACGTTTTGCGTTTAATTTCATAAAGATAAAATTATGCGATTTGCGTCTTTGATAAATACAACCTTATCGCAAATGTGTGTTTTGTGATCTCGTGCACGCTTTATCGTCAACGTTTTCGCGCTGTTTGCAGTTTTGGTCGAAGGTTTGCGCTTTCAGCGAAAGTTAAAAAATAGCGGTGGGGAAAAATATTTAAACATTTATTCACCTTTTCGCTACTTAATGTTTGAAATCACGGGTGCGCACCGTATAATTTGACCGCTTTTTGATGCTTGACTCTGAGCCTTAAAGGACGTTTTATACGACACGCGGCATACCTCGAAGGGAGCAGGAGTAAAAACGTGATGTCTGTGTCGCTCTTGAGTAGAAACGTTGCTCGTAAGCTTCTGTTCATTCAGTTTCTGGCTGTGATAGCAAGTGGACTGCTGTTTAGCCTCAAAGACCCCTTCTGGGGCATCTCCGCCGTGTGTGGGGGTTTGGCGGTTGTGCTGCCAAACGTGTTGTTTATGATTTTTGCCTGGCGTCATCAGGCGCATACACCCGCCAAAGGCCGCGTGGCCTGGTCCTTCGCCCTCGGCGAAGTGTGTAAGGTGTTGCTGACCTTTGCTCTACTGGTGATGGCGCTGGCGGTTTTGAAAGTGGTCTTCATGCCGCTGATAGCAACGTGGGTTTTGGTGCTGGTGGTACAAGTTCTGGCTCCAGCTGTAATCAATAACAAAGGGTAAAAGGCATCATGGCTTCAGAAAATATGACGCCGCAGGATTACATAGGTCACCATCTGAATAACCTTCAGCTGGACCTGCGTACATTCTCGCTGGTGGATCCACATAACCCCCCGGCCACCTTCTGGACGATCAACATCGACTCCATGTTCTTCTCGGTGGTTTTGGGTCTTCTGTTCCTGGCCATGTTCCGCGGTGTTGCTAAAAGAGCGACCAGCGGTGTACCAGGGAAATTCCAGACCTTCATCGAAATGATCATCGGCTTCGTCCATGGCAGCGTCAAAGACATGTACCATGGTAAGAGCAAGCTGATTGCTCCGCTGGCCCTGACCGTATTCGTTTGGGTCTTCCTGATGAACCTGATGGACCTGCTGCCAATCGATCTGCTGCCGTTTATCGGCGAGCACATCTTCGGCCTGCCTGCGCTGCGTGTTGTACCGTCTGCTGACGTGAACATCACCCTGTCGATGGCGCTGGGCGTGTTTATCCTGATTCTTTTCTACAGCATCAAAATGAAAGGCGTAAGCGGCTTTGTGAAAGAGCTTACCTTGCAGCCGTTCAACCACTGGGCGTTTATTCCGGTCAACCTGATCCTGGAAGGCGTTAGCCTGCTGTCCAAACCTGTTTCACTGGGTCTGCGACTGTTCGGCAACATGTATGCGGGTGAGCTGATTTTCATTCTGATCGCGGGTCTTCTGCCGTGGTGGTCACAGTGGATTCTGAATGTGCCATGGGCCATTTTCCACATCCTGATCATTACGCTGCAAGCCTTTATCTTCATGGTTCTGACGATCGTCTATCTGTCGATGGCGTCTGAAGAGCACTGATTTTTTACCAACACTACTACGTTTTAATTGAAACAAACTGGAGACTGTCATGGAAAACCTGAATATGGATCTGCTGTACATGGCTGCCGCTGTGATGATGGGTCTGGCGGCTATCGGTGCTGCGATCGGTATCGGCATCCTCGGGGGCAAATTCCTGGAAGGCGCAGCGCGTCAACCTGATCTGATTCCTCTGCTGCGTACTCAGTTCTTTATCGTTATGGGTCTGGTGGATGCTATCCCAATGATCGCTGTAGGTCTGGGTCTGTACGTGATGTTTGCTGTCGCGTAGTAGTAGTTTTAAAACCCTAAGCCACAGAAATTAAAGAGGTATTGTGCTGTGAACATGAACGCAACAATCCTCGGCCAGGCCATCGCGTTTATTCTCTTTGTCTGGTTCTGCATGAAGTATGTATGGCCGCCTTTAATGGCTGCCATCGAAAAACGTCAGAAAGAAATTGCTGACGGTCTGGCTTCTGCAGAACGCGCTAAGAAAGATTTGGACCTTGCACAGGCCAACGCGACAGACCAGCTGAAAAAAGCGAAAGCGGAAGCTCAGGTTATCATCGAACAGGCTAACAAACGCCGTTCGCAGATCCTGGACGAAGCCAAAGCTGAAGCAGAACAGGAACGTACTAAGATCGTGACACAAGCTCAGGCTGAAATTGATGCCGAGCGTAAACGTGCTCGCGAAGAACTGCGTAAGCAGGTTGCGATTCTGGCTGTTGCTGGCGCCGAGAAGATCATCGAACGTTCCGTGGATGAAGCTGCTAACAGCGACATCGTGGACAAACTTGTCGCTGAACTGTAAGGAGGGAGGGGCTGATGTCTGAATTTGTTACGGTAGCTCGCCCCTACGCCAAAGCAGCTTTTGACTTTGCTGTCGAACACCAAAATGTCGATCGCTGGCAGGATATGCTGGCGTTTGCCGCTGAGGTGACGAAAAACGAACAAATGGCCGAGTTGCTGTCTGGTGCTTTAGCGCCTGATACCCTCGCCGCGTCGTTTATCGCCGTGTGCGGAGAGCAACTGGATGCCAATGGCCAGAACCTGATTAAGGTCATGGCTGAAAATGGTCGTCTCCGTGTGCTCCCGGATGTTCTCGAGCAGTTTGAGCACTTACGTGCGCTGAGTGAAGCTACTGCCGAAGTCGAAGTGACTTCTGCGACTGAACTGAGTAATGAACAGCTTGCGAAAATCACCGCCGCGATGGAAAAACGTCTGTCACGCAAAGTTAAGCTGAATTGCAAAATCGATAAGTCTGTAATGGCAGGCGTAATCATCCGTTCGGGTGATATGGTCATTGATGGTAGCGTACGCGGCCGTCTTGAACGCCTTGCAGACGTCTTGCAGTCTTAAGGGGACTGGAGCATGCAACTGAATTCCACCGAAATCAGCGAACTGATCAAGCAGCGCATTGCTCAGTTCAATGTTGTGAGTGAAGCTCACAACGAAGGTACTATTGTTTCTGTAAGTGACGGTGTTATCCGCATCCACGGCCTGGCCGATTGTATGCAGGGTGAGATGATTTCCCTGCCGGGTAACCGTTACGCTATCGCACTGAACCTGGAGCGCGACTCCGTAGGTGCTGTTGTGATGGGTCCATACGCTGACCTCGCCGAAGGCATGAAGGTTAAGTGTACTGGCCGTATTCTGGAAGTGCCGGTTGGCCGTGGCCTGCTGGGTCGCGTTGTTAACACCCTGGGTGCGCCAATCGACGGTAAAGGTCCGGTTGAGCACGATGGCTTCTCCCCAATCGAAGTTATCGCACCAGGCGTTATCGACCGTCAGTCCGTAGATCAGCCTGTTCAGACAGGTTATAAGTCCGTTGATGCCATGATCCCAATCGGTCGTGGTCAGCGTGAACTGATCATCGGTGACCGTCAGACCGGTAAAACCGCAATGGCTATCGACGCCATCATCAACCAGCGTGACTCCGGTATCAAATGTGTGTACGTGGCCATCGGCCAGAAAGCGTCCACCATTTCTAACGTGGTTCGTAAACTGGAAGAGCACGGTGCACTGTCTAACACCATCGTTGTGGTAGCAACTGCTTCTGAATCTGCTGCACTGCAATACCTGGCACCATACGCGGGTTGCGCAATGGGCGAATACTTCCGTGACCGCGGTGAAGATGCGCTGATCGTATACGATGACCTGTCTAAACAGGCTGTTGCTTATCGTCAGGTTTCCCTGCTGCTCCGTCGTCCACCTGGACGTGAAGCGTTCCCTGGCGACGTATTCTACCTCCACTCTCGTCTGCTGGAGCGTGCTTCCCGCGTTAATGCGGAATACGTCGAGAACTTCACCAAAGGTGAAGTGAAGGGTAAAACGGGCTCTCTGACCGCTCTGCCGATCATTGAAACCCAGGCGGGTGACGTTTCTGCGTTCGTTCCGACCAACGTAATCTCCATTACCGATGGTCAGATCTTCCTGGAAACCAACCTGTTTAACTCCGGTATTCGTCCGGCAGTTAACCCGGGTATCTCCGTATCCCGTGTTGGTGGTGCTGCTCAGACCAAGATCATCAAGAAACTGTCCGGTGGTATCCGTACCGCGCTGGCACAGTATCGTGAACTGGCTGCGTTCTCTCAGTTCGCATCCGATCTGGATGAAGCAACCCGTAAACAGCTGAGCCACGGTCAGAAAGTGACCGAGCTGCTGAAGCAGAAACAGTACGCTCCAATGTCTGTTGCTCAGCAGGGCCTGGTGCTGTTCGCGGCTGAACGCGGTTACCTCGAAGATGTGGAACTGGCGAAAATCGGTAGCTTCGAAGCCGCTCTGCTGGCTTACGTCGACCGTGATCACGCTCCGCTGATGCAAGAGATCAACCAGACCGGTGGCTATAACGACGAAATCGAAGGCAAGCTGAAAGCTATCCTCGATTCCTTCAAAGCAACCCAATCCTGGTAATCGTCCGGCGGCTTGTCTCAGGACAAGCCGCCTGGCATTGAGGAGAAGCTCATGGCCGGCGCAAAAGAGATACGTAGTAAGATCGCAAGCGTCCAGAACACGCAAAAGATCACTAAAGCGATGGAGATGGTCGCCGCTTCCAAAATGCGTAAATCGCAGGATCGCATGGCGGCCAGCCGTCCTTATGCAGAAACCATGCGCAAAGTGATTGGTCACCTTGCGAACGGTAATCTGGAATATAAGCACCCTTACCTGGAAGAACGCGACGTTAAGCGCGTGGGCTACCTGGTGGTGTCGACCGACCGTGGTCTGTGTGGCGGCTTGAACATTAACCTGTTCAAAAAACTGCTGGCGGATATGAAAGCATGGTCCGAGAAAGGCGTTCAGTGCGATATCGCAATGATCGGCTCTAAGGGCGTGTCTTTCTTTAACTCCGTGGGTGGCAACATTGTCGCTCAGGTGACCGGTATGGGTGATAACCCGTCCCTGTCCGAACTGATCGGCCCGGTTAAAGTGATGTTGCAGGCTTATGATGAAGGCCGTCTGGACAGACTGTACGTTGTCAGCAACAAATTCATTAACACCATGTCTCAGGTTCCAACGCTCACTCAGATGCTGCCGTTACCGGCATCAGAAGATGACGAGCTGAAACAAAAAGCCTGGGATTACCTGTATGAACCCGATCCGAAACCGCTGCTGGATACCCTGCTGCGTCGTTACGTTGAATCACAGGTTTATCAGGGCGTTGTAGAAAACCTGGCCAGCGAGCAGGCCGCACGAATGGTGGCGATGAAAGCCGCGACCGATAATGGCGGCAGCCTGATTAAAGAGCTGCAGTTGGTTTACAACAAAGCTCGTCAGGCCAGCATTACTCAGGAACTCACCGAGATCGTCTCGGGGGCCGCCGCGGTTTAACCAGGTTTACGAATTACGTAGAGGATTCAAGATGGCTACTGGAAAGATTGTCCAGGTAATCGGCGCCGTGGTGGACGTCGAGTTCCCTCAGGACGCCGTACCACGCGTGTACGACGCGCTTGAGGTACAGAATGGTAACGAGAGCCTGGTGCTGGAAGTTCAGCAGCAGCTCGGCGGCGGTATCGTGCGTACCATCGCGATGGGTTCTTCCGACGGTCTGCGTCGTGGTCTGGAAGTAAAAGACCTTGAGCACCCGATCGAAGTCCCGGTAGGTAAAGCTACACTGGGTCGTATCATGAACGTATTGGGTCAACCAATCGACATGAAAGGCGACATCGGTGAAGAAGAGCGTTGGGCTATCCACCGCGCGGCACCTTCCTACGAAGAGCTGTCTAGCTCTCAGGAACTGCTGGAAACCGGCATCAAAGTTATCGACCTGATGTGTCCGTTTGCGAAGGGCGGTAAAGTTGGTCTGTTCGGTGGTGCGGGTGTAGGTAAAACCGTAAACATGATGGAGCTGATCCGTAACATCGCGATCGAGCACTCCGGTTACTCCGTGTTTGCGGGCGTGGGTGAACGTACTCGTGAGGGTAACGACTTCTACCACGAAATGACTGACTCCAACGTTCTGGACAAAGTATCCCTGGTTTACGGTCAGATGAACGAGCCACCAGGAAACCGTCTGCGCGTTGCGCTGACCGGCCTGACCATGGCTGAGAAGTTCCGTGACGAAGGCCGTGACGTTCTGCTGTTCGTCGATAACATCTACCGTTACACCTTGGCCGGTACTGAAGTATCAGCACTGCTGGGTCGTATGCCTTCAGCGGTAGGTTATCAGCCTACACTGGCGGAAGAGATGGGTGTTCTTCAGGAACGTATCACCTCTACCAAAACCGGTTCTATCACCTCCGTTCAGGCGGTATACGTACCTGCGGATGACTTGACTGACCCATCTCCAGCAACCACCTTTGCGCACTTAGATGCAACCGTGGTACTGAGCCGTCAGATCGCGTCTCTGGGTATCTACCCGGCCGTTGACCCGCTGGACTCCACCAGCCGTCAGCTGGATCCACTGGTTGTTGGTCAGGAACACTACGACACCGCGCGTGGCGTACAGTCCCTGCTGCAGCGTTACCAGGAACTGAAAGACATCATCGCCATCCTGGGTATGGATGAACTGTCTGAAGAAGATAAACTGGTGGTAGCACGTGCGCGTAAGATCCAGCGCTTCCTGTCCCAGCCGTTCTTCGTTGCGGAAGTATTCACCGGTTCTCCGGGTAAATACGTTTCCCTGAAAGACACCATCCGTGGCTTTAAAGGCATCATGGAAGGCGAATACGATCACCTGCCAGAGCAGGCGTTCTACATGGTTGGTTCCATCGACGAAGCCGTGGAAAAAGCCAAAAAACTTTAACGCCTTAATCGGAGGGTGATATGGCAATGACTTACCACCTGGACGTCGTCAGCGCAGAGCAACAAATGTTCTCTGGTCTGGTCGAGAAAATCCAGGTAACGGGTAGTGAAGGTGAACTGGGTATTTTCCCGGGTCACGCACCGCTGCTCACCGCCATTAAGCCTGGTATGATCCGCATCGTTAAACAGTTCGGTCACGAAGAGTTTATCTATCTGTCCGGCGGCATTCTTGAAGTGCAGCCTGGTAGTGTGACCGTTCTGGCCGATACCGCTATTCGTGGCCAGGATCTCGACGAAGCGCGAGCCCTGGAATCGAAGCGTAAGGCTGAAGAGCACATTAGCAGCTCTCATGGTGACGTGGATTACGCTCAGGCGTCTGCGGAACTGGCCAAAGCGATCGCGAAACTGCGCGTTATCGAGTTGACCAAAAAAGCGATGTAACACCGGCTTGAAAAGCACAAAAGCCAGTCTGGATCCCAGGCTGGCTTTTTTTTTGGCGCTTAATTCATGATGAAAAAGATGTAGAATTTTAAGCATCAAACGTTTTTACTTCTCACTTAAATTACAGTCAGGACGCGTATGTTGAACAATACGATGAGCGTGGTCATCCTTGCCGCTGGTAAAGGCACCCGCATGTATTCCGATCTTCCTAAGGTGCTGCACACCCTGGCAGGAAAGCCGATGGTGCAGCATGTCATTGATGCCGCTAATGAACTGGGCGCCCGTCAGGTACATCTGGTTTACGGCCACGGTGGCGATCTGCTTAAAAAGACGCTGAGTGATGACAACCTCAACTGGGTGCTTCAGGCTGAACAGCTGGGTACCGGACATGCGATGCAGCAGGCAGCGCCGTTCTTTGCCGATGACGAAGATATCCTGATGCTCTACGGCGACGTCCCGCTGATTTCCGTGGAAACGCTGACCCGCCTGCGTGAAGCCAAACCGCAGGGCGGCATCGGCTTGTTAACCGTTGTGCTGGACGATCCGAGTGGGTATGGCCGCATTACGCGTGAAAACGGCAAGGTAACCGGGATTGTTGAGCATAAAGATGCCAGCGATGAACAGCGTCAGATTCTGGAGATCAACACCGGTATCCTGATTGCCAACGGCGCAGACATGAAGCGCTGGCTGTCGAAGCTCAACAACAACAATGCGCAGGGTGAATACTACATCACCGATATCATTGCGATGGCGCATCACGAAGGTCGTGAAATTGCCGCCGTTCATCCGGCGCGCATCAGCGAAACGGACGGCGTTAATAACCGTCTGCAGCTCTCCCGTCTTGAGCGAATTTACCAGTCCGAGCAGGCAGAAAAACTGCTGCTGGCGGGCGTGATGCTGCGCGATCCGGCGCGATTCGACCTGCGTGGCTCGTTATCTCACGGGCGTGACGTTGAAATTGATACTAACGTTATCGTTGAAGGGAACGTGACGTTAGGGAACCGCGTCAAAATTGGTACCGGCTGCGTGATTAAAAACAGCATCATCGGTGATGATTGCGAAATCAGCCCGTACAGCGTGGTCGAAGATGCCCGCCTGGACGCGGCGTGTACCATCGGCCCGTTTGCGCGTCTGCGTCCTGGCGCTGAGCTGCTGGAAGGCGCTCACGTGGGCAACTTCGTTGAAATGAAAAAAGCGCGTCTGGGTAAAGGTTCCAAAGCGGGCCATTTAACCTATCTGGGCGATGCGGAAATTGGCGACAACGTGAATATTGGTGCAGGGACCATTACCTGTAACTATGACGGCGCGAATAAGTTTAAAACCATCATCGGTGATGATGTTTTCGTCGGTTCCGACACCCAGCTGGTAGCGCCTGTTACCGTGGGTAACGGCGTAACGATTGCTGCCGGGACGACCGTCACGCGCGATGTGGCCGAGAACGAGCTGGTATTAAGCCGTGTGCCGCAGATAAATAAGCAGGGCTGGAAACGCCCGGTGAAGAAAAAGTAACGGATTTACCCCTCACCCTAACCCTCTCCCCAAAGGGAGAGGGGATCGTTCGGTGCGGTGTTTTTCTCCCTCGCCCCTTTGGGGAGAGGGCCGGGGTGAGGGGATAATATAATCCTCCCCCCACAAGCAGTACCCATAAAAATAACCCCACTCTCTACAAGGCTCGGGGCGCCCGGAAAGGGCAAATACAGGTCAGCGACAACGCAGGCATCATGCCTAAATTCGGAATCTAAAACTATGTGTGGAATTGTTGGCGCAGTTGCGCAGCGTGATATTGCTGAAATCCTTCTCGAAGGTTTACGTCGTCTGGAATACCGTGGTTACGACTCTGCCGGTCTGGCTGTCGTCGATGCAGAAGGTCATATGACCCGTCTGCGCCGTCTCGGTAAAGTGCAGATGCTGGCCCAGGCCGCGGAAGAACATCCGCTGCACGGTGGTACCGGTATTGCGCACACCCGCTGGGCGACGCATGGCGAACCGTCTGAAGGTAACGCACACCCGCATGTGTCTGAACACATCGTGGTGGTGCATAACGGCATTATCGAAAACCACGAACCGCTGCGCGAAGAACTGAAAGCGCGCGGCTACACCTTTGTCTCTGAAACTGACACCGAAGTGATTGCTCACCTGGTGCACTGGGAGCTGGAGCAGGGCGGCACGCTGCGTGACGCAGTGCTGCGCGCTATCCCTCAGCTGCGCGGTGCGTACGGTACGGTGATCATGGACTCACGCGATCCGTCCACGCTGCTGGCCGCGCGTTCCGGTAGTCCAATGGTTATCGGTCTGGGAATGGGTGAAAACTTTATCGCCTCTGACCAGCTGGCGCTCCTGCCGGTGACACGTCGCTTTATCTTCCTGGAAGAGGGGGATATTGCCGAAGTGACCCGCCGCAGCGTGACCGTATTCGATACCAAAGGCGAGCAGGTTAAACGCCAGGAGATCGAATCTAACCTGCAGTACGACGCGGGTGACAAAGGCGCTTACCGTCACTACATGCAGAAAGAGATTTACGAGCAGCCAAACGCCATCAAAAACACCCTCACCGGGCGCATTAGTCACGGTGAAGTGGATCTGAGCGAGCTGGGTGCAAACGCGAACGAACTGCTCGGCAAGGTTGAGCATATTCAGATCGTGGCCTGCGGCACCTCCTACAACTCCGGTATGGTCTCTCGCTACTGGTTTGAATCCCTGGCGGGCGTGCCGTGCGACGTCGAAATCGCATCTGAATTCCGCTATCGCAAATCCGCGGTGCGTCGTAACAGCCTGATGATCACCCTTTCCCAGTCTGGTGAAACGGCGGATACCCTTGCCGCGCTGCGTCTCTCAAAAGAGCTGGGTTACCTGGGCTCTCTGGCTATCTGTAACGTTCCGGGCTCCTCGCTGGTGCGTGAATCCGATCTGGCGCTGATGACCAAAGCGGGCACCGAAATCGGCGTGGCCTCCACCAAAGCGTTTACCACCCAGCTGACCGTACTGCTGATGCTGGTGGCGAAGCTGGCGCGTCTGAAAGGTGAAGACGCCTCTGTTGAGCATGACATCGTTCATGGTCTGCAGGCGCTGCCGAGCCGTATTGAGCAGATGCTGTCTCAGGACAAACGCATTGAAGCGCTGGCGGAGGATTTCTCTGACAAACATCACGCCCTGTTCTTGGGTCGTGGCGATCAGTATCCAATTGCGCTGGAAGGCGCGCTGAAGCTGAAAGAGATCTCTTACATCCACGCAGAAGCCTATGCGGCAGGCGAGCTGAAACACGGCCCGCTGGCGCTGATTGACGCCGATATGCCGGTCATCGTTGTGGCTCCTAACAACGAACTGCTGGAGAAACTGAAATCTAACATCGAAGAAGTGCGCGCCCGCGGCGGTGTCCTGTACGTCTTCGCCGATAAAGATGCCGGTTTTGTCAGCAACGACAACATGCACATCATCGAGATGCCGCATGTGGAAGAGGTGATTGCGCCAATCTTCTACACCGTTCCGCTGCAGTTGCTGGCCTATCACGTGGCGCTGATCAAAGGCACCGACGTTGACCAGCCGCGTAACCTGGCGAAGTCTGTCACCGTAGAATAACCCCTTCAGGCTCCACCTTCGGGTGGAGCTTTTTTACCCCGCCCGGTTTGTTTTTAATCAATTCCTTCACGTTTTTATTGATGACAATTTGTCATCTTCAGCTATTTTTTCAGTGTCACATAAAGAAAATATTTCTGAAAACGCCCTGTCATAAAACTGGCTAACACGATGAAAATTAAGCATTGTTTTGCAAACTTTTAAGTTAAATTTCCGCTGTCATAAAACTGTCATAATTCGTACATTTATCTGTCACCTGTTTGTCCTATTTTGCTCATCGTAGCCACTAAACAACGATTTACGAAAATCTTGCAGGAGACATTATGAAAGTTATGCGTACCACTGTCGCAACTGTTGTCGCCGCGACCTTATCTCTGAGCGCGTTCTCTGTTTTTGCAGAAGCAAGCCTGACTGGCGCTGGTGCAACCTTCCCTGCGCCGGTGTATGCCAAATGGGCGGATACCTACCAGAAAGAAACCGGTAACAAGGTTAACTATCAGGGTATCGGCTCCTCCGGTGGCGTAAAACAAATTACCGCTAATACCGTAGATTTCGGTGCGTCAGATGCCCCTCTGTCTGATGAAAAACTGAATCAGGAAGGCCTGTTCCAGTTCCCGACCGTGATCGGCGGCGTTGTGCTGGCCGTTAACATCCCTGGCCTGAAGTCAGGCGAGCTGGTGCTGGACGGCAAAACCCTGGGTGACATCTACCTGGGTAAAATCAAAAAATGGGATGACGAAGCCATCACCAAACTGAACCCGGGCGTTAAGCTGCCTTCGCAGAATATCGCTGTGGTTCGTCGTGCTGACGGTTCTGGTACCTCTTTCGTGTTCACCAGCTACCTGGCGAAAGTGAACGAAGAGTGGAAATCTAAAGTCGGTTCCGGCTCTACCGTTAACTGGCCAACCGGTCTGGGCGGTAAAGGTAACGACGGTATCGCTGCGTTCGTACAGCGTCTCCCGGGCTCAATTGGCTACGTAGAGTATGCGTACGCTAAGCAGAACAACCTGTCCTACACCAAACTGGTTTCAGCCGATGGCAAACCGGTTAGCCCGACCGAAGAGAACTTTGCTAACGCCGCAAAAGGCGCTGACTGGAGCAAATCCTTCGCGCAGGACCTGACTAACCAGAAGGGCGAAGGTGCATGGCCAATCACCTCTACTACCTTCATCCTGGTTCACAAAGAGCAGAAGAAACCTGAGCAGGGCGCTGAAGTGCTGAAGTTCTTCGACTGGGCGTACAAAAACGGCGGCAAACAGGCTAACGCCCTGGATTACGCCACCCTGCCGGACAACGTGGTTGAGCAGATTCGCGCTGCATGGAAAACCAACGTGAAAGACAGCAGCGGTAAAGCATTGTATTAATTTAGCATTCTGACGAAAATGGCGGGTGGCGCTTATGCTTACCCGCCCTACGGTTCCGACTGTAGGCCGGGTAAGCGTAAGCGCCACCCGGCGATTTCGTAAACGCGTTTAACAGAAGAGTGATTTATGGCTGCAACCAAGCCTGCATTTAACCCTCCGGGTAAAAAAGGTGACATGATTTTCAGCGCGCTGGTAAAACTGGCTGCGCTGATTGTGCTATTGCTGCTGGGCGGCATTATCGTGTCTCTGATTTTCTCCTCCTGGCCGAGCATCCAGAAATTCGGTTTCTCCTTCCTGTGGACCAAAGAGTGGGATGCGCCGAACGATATCTACGGTGCGCTGGTGCCAATTTACGGCACGCTGGTGACCTCGTTTATCGCCCTGCTGATTGCGGTACCGGTAAGCTTTGGTATTGCCCTGTTCCTGACGGAGCTGGCGCCTGGCTGGCTTCGTCGTCCGCTGGGGATCGCCATCGAACTGCTGGCGGCTATCCCGAGTATCGTATACGGCATGTGGGGCCTGTTTATCTTTGCGCCGCTGTTCGCAACGTACTTCCAGGAGCCGGTCGGTAACGTGCTTTCCGCCATTCCGTTTGTGGGGGCCCTGTTCTCTGGCCCGGCGTTCGGTATCGGTATTCTGGCGGCTGGTGTGATCCTCGCCATCATGATTATTCCGTACATTGCGGCAGTTATGCGCGATGTCTTCGAACAAACGCCGGTAATGATGAAAGAGTCAGCCTACGGCATCGGCTGCACCACCTGGGAAGTTATCTGGCGCATTGTCCTTCCGTTCACCAAAAATGGGGTGATCGGAGGCGTGATGCTGGGATTAGGCCGTGCGCTGGGTGAAACCATGGCGGTGACCTTTATTATCGGCAACACCTATCAGCTCGACAGCGCATCGCTCTACATGCCGGGTAACAGCATTACCTCTGCGCTGGCGAATGAATTTGCCGAAGCGGAATCGGGCCTGCACGTCGCGGCACTGATGGAGCTGGGGCTGATTCTGTTCGTTATCACCTTCATCGTTCTGGCGATTTCCAAGCTGATGATTATGCGCCTCGCTAAAAATGAGGGGGCACGCTAATGGCAACTCTCGAAATGCAAGCTACCGCTGAGCTGGCGGAGTCCCGCCGCAAAATGCAGGCCAGACGCCGCATAAAAAACCGCATTGCGCTGACGCTCTCAATGGCGACGATGGCGTTCGGTCTGTTCTGGCTGGTCTGGATCCTGTTCTCAACCATCGTGCGCGGGATTGACGGGATGTCACTGGCGCTGTTCACCGAAATGACCCCGCCGCCGAATACGGCGGGTGGTGGCCTGGCGAATGCCCTGGCGGGCAGCGGGTTGCTGATCCTGTGGGCGACGGTGTTTGGTACGCCGCTGGGCATCATGGCGGGTATTTACCTGGCGGAATACGGTCGTAAATCCTGGCTGGCGGAAGTTATTCGCTTCATTAACGACATTCTGCTCTCAGCCCCGTCTATCGTGGTAGGTCTGTTTGTTTACACCGTGGTGGTGGCGCAAATGGAACACTTCTCCGGCTGGGCGGGTGTGATTGCACTTGCGCTGCTGCAGGTGCCGATTGTTATTCGTACCACCGAGAACATGCTGAAACTGGTGCCGGACAGCCTGCGTGAAGCGGCTTATGCGCTGGGTACGCCGAAGTGGAAGATGATCTCTGCGATTACGCTCAAAGCGTCCATCTCCGGAATCATGACCGGTATCCTGCTGGCGGTTGCGCGTATCGCAGGTGAAACGGCGCCGCTGCTGTTTACGTCACTCTCCAACCAGTTCTGGAGCACGGACATGATGCAGCCGATCGCGAACCTGCCGGTGACGATCTTTAAGTTTGCGATGAGCCCCTTCGCGGAATGGCAGCAGCTGGCCTGGGCCGGGGTGCTGATCATTACCCTTTGCGTACTGTTGCTGAACATTCTGGCGCGCGTCATTTTCGCGAAGAAGAAACACGGTTAATTTTTTACGGCGCGGCAGCTCGCGGCGCCGAATGAGGAAATGAGTCAATGAGTATGGTTGATACTGCCCCGGGTAAGATTCAGGTTCGTGATTTGAACTTCTACTACGGCAAATTCCATGCCCTGAAGAACATCAACCTGGATATCGCGAAGAACCAGGTCACGGCATTTATCGGTCCGTCCGGCTGTGGTAAATCCACGCTGCTGCGTACCTTTAACAAAATGTATTCGCTCTATCCGGAGCAGCGTGCTGAAGGTGAAATCATCCTGGACGGCGAAAATATTCTGACCCAGGCTCAGGATATCGCTCTGCTGCGCGCCAAAGTGGGGATGGTGTTCCAGAAACCGACGCCGTTCCCGATGTCCATTTATGACAACATCGCGTTTGGCGTGCGCCTGTTTGAAAAGCTCTCCCGTGCCGATATGGACGAGCGCGTGCAGTGGGCGTTGACCAAGGCCGCATTATGGAACGAAACCAAAGATAAGTTACACCAGAGCGGGTACTCTCTCTCCGGTGGTCAGCAGCAGCGTCTGTGCATTGCACGCGGTATTGCGATTCGCCCGGAAGTGTTGCTGCTGGATGAGCCGTGTTCAGCGCTGGACCCGATTTCAACCGGTCGTATTGAAGAACTGATCACCGAGCTGAAGCAGGATTACACCGTGGTTATCGTGACCCATAACATGCAGCAGGCTGCGCGTTGTTCCGATCACACGGCGTTTATGTACCTGGGTGAATTGATTGAGTTCAGCAACACGGACGATCTGTTCACTAAGCCCGCGAAGAAACAAACCGAAGATTATATTACTGGCCGCTACGGTTGATTTGCCTTAGTGCATGTGGAGAAACCATGGACAACCTCAATCTTAATAAACACATTTCCGGCCAGTTCAACGCAGAGCTGGAAAGCATTCGCACCCAGGTGATGACCATGGGCGGCATGGTCGAGCAGCAGCTTTCTGATGCGATTACGGCAATGCACAACCAGGACAGCGAGCTGGCGAAGCGCGTCATTGAAGGCGACAAAAACGTCAACATGATGGAAGTGGCTATCGACGAAGCCTGCGTGCGCATTATCGCGAAACGTCAGCCGACGGCGAGCGACCTGCGTCTGGTGATGGCAATCATTAAAACCATCGCCGAGCTGGAACGTATTGGTGACGTTGCGGATAAAATCTGCCGCACCGCGCTGGAGAAGTTTTCTCAGCAGCACCAGCCGCTGCTGGTGAGCCTCGAGTCGCTGGGCCGCCACACCGTGCAGATGCTGCACGACGTGCTGGATGCCTTTGCGCGTATGGATCTTGACGAAGCGGTGCGTATCTACCGTGAAGACAAGAAGGTCGACCAGGAGTATGAAGGCATCGTGCGCCAGCTGATGACCTATATGATGGAAGATTCACGTACGATCCCAAGCGTGCTGACGGCCCTGTTCTGCGCGCGCTCTATCGAGCGTATCGGTGACCGCTGCCAGAACATTTGCGAATACATTTTCTACTTCGTGAAAGGTCAGGACTTCCGTCACGTGGGCGGCGACGAGTTGGACAAGCTGCTGGCGGGGAAAGATCCGAAAGAGTAATCCTGTCATCTGATAATAACGCCGGTACTCACTGGCGTTATTATTTCTATCGAAATCACACTCTTCTCCTCCATCCGTTGCCTGACGTCCGAAACTCGCTAACGTGAGACGAAAACAGCAAAGGATGGTATATGAAAAAATCATTAGCGTGCCTGGCAGTGGCCATCAGCATTGGGATCGGTTCTGGGGCAGACGTTATTGCCGCACCGTTGCCGGTGACACCTGACCAGACTACTCCGGTCAGCCACTACGTGACGCAGGTCAATGCGGATAAAAGCATCACTTTTCGCCTGTTTGCACCTGGCGCAAAGCGGGTTTCCGTGGTGACGGGTTCGATGCCCGAAAGCCAGATTTCCCATGATATGACGAAAGATAACCACGGCGTCTGGTCATGGAAAAGCGAGCCGATGACCCCGAATCTCTACGAATATTATTACGACATTGATGGTTTTCGCTCGGTCGACACGGGCAGCCGCTATCAAAAACCTCAGCGACAGGTGAACACCAGCCTGATTCTGGTCCCCGGCAGTATTCTTGACGATCGTCCGGTACCGCACGGCGATCTGACGACGCTGACCTGGCACTCGCCATCGCTTAATTCAGAGCGCCGCGTTTATGTCTGGTCACCTCCAGGCTATAACGGCACGGGAGAACCCTTACCGGTGCTCTACTTCTACCATGGTTTTGGCGATACCGGACTCTCGGCAATCGACCAGGGCCGTCTGCCGCAAATTATGGATAACCTGATGGCTGAGGGAAAAATCAAACCGATGCTGGTGGTCGTACCCGACACGGAGACGGAGAGCGCTGAGGCCATTCCCGAGAGCTTCCCGCCCGCAGAACGACGGAAATCCTTCTATCCACTCAATGCGAAAGCCGCAGACCGTGAGCTGATGAGCGAAATTATTCCGCTGGTGGATACGCGCTTCAACGTGCGTAAAGATGCTGACGGTAGGGCGCTGGCGGGATTGTCACAGGGCGGCTATCAGGCGCTGGTGTCCGGTATGAACCATCCGGAAAGCTTCGGCTGGCTGGGAACGTTCAGCGGCGTCACCACCACAACCGTGCCTGACGCTGGCGTGGCTGCACGATTCACGCAGCCGGAGACGATTAACCGCCAGCTGCATAACTTTACCGTTGTCGTGGGAGAGCGCGATTCGGTGACCGGCAAAGATATCGCCGGCCTGAAGGCGGAGCTGGAAAAACAGGGCATCAAATTTGACTACAAAATGTACCCTGGCCTGAATCACGAAATGGACGTCTGGCGTCCGGCCTATGCTGAGTTTGTGCAAAAACTTTTCAGGTAAGCTTTCACCCTCCCCGCCCGGGGAGGGATCGCTTTAACGCGTAATATCCCAACCGCGCGCTTTCCACAACTCTGGCAATTGCGCCAGATCGGTAAACGTCGTCACTTTAGGATGATCGATCGGCTTGTTGTGCGGGTCGGCGCAGAAGTAAAACACCTCCATCCCCGCATCAATCCCCGACTGCGCGCCCGCAGACGAGTCGTCCACCAGAATGCAGTTTTCTACATTAACGTTCATCGCTTTTGCCGCATGGAACATCAGCGCCGGGTCGGGCTTCCAGCGCTGGATATCGTAGCCGCTGAACAGCTTTTCCGGGAAATGGTGCAACATCTCGAGCTTGCCCAGCGAATGCTGCATTTTGCTGACCGGGCCGTTAGAGACCACGCAGATTGGCACCGTCATCGCATCCAGCAACGCGTTAGCCCCGGCGATAACTTCCAGCTCGGAGTCGAACAGGCGTGCGACCTCGGCGCGGTATACCGGTTCCAGATCGGCTTTCGCCAGATCCACACCGTGTTCCTGGTTAATGATGTCGATGATCTCGTAGAGCTTTACGCCCTTAAAGCGTTTAAACACCTCTTCGAGTTCCAGCGTAATGCCAAATTCCTGGAACATGGTGACATACGCGCGGGAACAAATGACCTCACTGTCGACCAGCGTTCCGTCGCAGTCGAAAAATACCGCTTCAATTCCGGACATGCCTTTCCCTTTTAACAAGTTTAACGTTTACGTACGGCAGTTTAACGAGACGCAATCGTTGCCGTATAAGCAAAATCAATGAAAAAAGTATCTCATAACCGCCACTATTGTCGCATTTTGGTATAGGATAGCGACGAATTTTCCCTCCTTGTTCGGAAATTGATGATGAGTCAACAACACACAACCCAGACATCTGGTCAGGGTCTGCTTGAGCGCGTGTTTAAACTGCGCGAGCACGGCACAACGGCACGCACCGAAGTGATAGCCGGTTTCACCACCTTCCTGACGATGGTTTATATCGTTTTTGTTAACCCACAAATTCTGGGCGTTGCTGGCATGGATACCAGCGCCGTCTTCGTGACCACCTGTCTGATTGCCGCCCTTGGCAGCATACTGATGGGCGTGTTCGCTAACCTGCCGGTTGCGCTGGCACCGGCAATGGGTCTGAATGCGTTCTTCGCGTTCGTGGTCGTTCAGGCGATGGGCCTGCCGTGGCAGGTTGGCATGGGCGCGATCTTCTGGGGCGCGGTTGGCCTGCTGCTGCTGACCATTTTCCGCGTGCGTTACTGGATGATTGCTAACATTCCTGTCAGCTTGCGCGTGGGCATCACCAGCGGTATTGGTCTGTTCATCGGTATGATGGGTCTGAAAAACGCCGGCGTCATCGTGGCGAACCCGGATACGCTGGTGAGCATCGGTCATCTGACCTCTCATAACGTGCTGCTGGGCGTGCTGGGCTTCTTCATTATCGCGATCCTGGCTTCCCGCAATATTCACGCGGCGGTGCTGGTGTCTATCGTGGTCACCACGCTGCTGGGCTGGATGCTGGGCGACGTTCACTATAACGGTATCGTCTCTGCGCCGCCGAGCGTCTCTACCGTGATTGGTCATGTCGATCTGGCGGGCTCCCTGAACCTGGGTCTGGCGGGCGTGATTTTCTCCTTTATGCTGGTCAACCTGTTTGACTCCTCCGGTACGCTGATTGGCGTGACCGACAAAGCGGGTCTGGCAGATGAGAAAGGGAAATTCCCGCGCATGAAGCAGGCGCTGTTTGTGGACAGTATTTCTTCGGTTACCGGTGCTTTTATCGGGACCTCGTCTGTTACCGCTTACATTGAATCCTCTTCCGGCGTTTCCGTAGGTGGCCGCACCGGTCTGACGGCGGTGGTGGTGGGGATTCTTTTCCTGCTGGTGATCTTCCTCTCTCCGCTGGCGGGCATGGTGCCACCGTATGCGGCTGCGGGCGCGCTGATCTACGTGGGGGTGCTGATGACCTCCAGCCTGTCGCGCGTGAAGTGGGATGACTTAACCGAAGCGGTGCCGGCGTTTATTACCGCCGTGATGATGCCATTCAGCTTCTCAATTACCGAAGGTATCGCGCTCGGCTTTATCTCTTACTGCGTAATGAAGATCGGTACCGGCCGCTTCCGCGACCTCAGCCCGTGCGTCATCATTGTGGCGCTGCTGTTTGTGCTGAAGATTGTGTTTATTGACGCGCACTAAGGTGCGGTTTGTGGTGTCAGGTGGCGCTTCGCTTACCTGACCTACTGACTAGTGTAGGCCCGGTAAGCGCTAGCGCCACCGGGCTTTTTTATCAGGCTTTAACCCGCTTAATATAATCCCCAAACGCCGTCAGCTGGCCAGACAGATGATCGCGCGTGCTTTGATCCACCACTTCACCCGTCTGCGGGTCGACCTTGTTCTGAATCACTCCGCCCATAAATTCCGGCTTGTTCATTACCATCGCATCCAGGAAGACCAGGATCTGACGCAGGTGATACTGGCAGCGCGCGCCGCCAATGGCGCCCATCGAACTGGTCTGGATCAGCACCGGTTTACCCGCGAGCGGCTGCTCCGGGAGACGGGACAACCAGTCAATGGCGTTTTTCAGACCACCCGGAACCGAGTAGTTATACTCCGGCGTGACGATGACCACGCCGTCGGCCTGGCGAATCTGCTCTGCCAGCGCCTCAACGCTCTGTGGGAAACCCTCTTCCTGCTGCACGTCTGCATCATAGAGCGGAATATCGCCAATAGACGGCAGGGCGCTAATTTCCATACCTGCCGGTGCCAGCTGCGGCAGCGTGCGGGCAACCATCCCGTTAAACGAACCTTTGCGCAGGCTTCCCAGTAACGTAACTACTTTCAACGTATCAGACATGATTACTCCTGTTTCATCATGATGACCCTGATTGGATCAGCTAAGGGTATATGCTTTTTCTGCCGGTAAACTGGTTAAACGCATCAGGCGTGCGGCGGGCTCGTTGGCGCGCTCGGGCACATCAGGAAGGCTACGCCATCCCTGTTGACTGTCAAATTCCCAGATTTTCATGCGTTCGATGGCGGGGGTAACCGCAATGGACCAAATGAGCACATCCTCTGCGTCACTGAGCGCCTCTACCAGCGTGGCTTTGGCGGCACGCAGGCGTCCGGAGCCTGGCAGCAGCTGCAGCAGACTGGCGTCGTCTGACGCGCAGCCGCAGAGCTTGCGAATGCTCTGGCGCAGGGTGATGAGCTGGGCTCTGGCCTCGATGGGATCGTTCTGGTTGCGCACCCACAGTTGTTCGTTGCTTGAGAGCGGGTAGTCATCGTGCGGGTTTGCGCCGTGGAAGCCTCGCGTCGCGCGCTGAAGTTCCATATCCAGCCCGCAATCCCCTTCGGTGGCCAGCGCGACGCCAATGATATTGCCCGTGTAGGCAATGGAAAATCGCGGGAGCTCCGGGTCGGCAAAGACCGGGCGGCCTTCTGGTTGGGTAATGATGTCCGGCAGTTCGGTGGTGCCGTACAGCATAAACAGCAGTTCCGCGAGCAGCGCCCGGGACGCTAAAAAGCGCGTCCTGCGGTGTTCCGGGAGAGTGAGTGCTTCACTGTGGCAGGATGAAGATAGTCTGGCCGATACGAGACGTCCTTCCGTAAGTATCCCTCTTGCAAAGTGCGTAGCCATTGTTCGCTCCTTGATAATGGTCGTAATCGGTTAAACGGTTACATGATTATCGCTTAACTTGACTCCTGTTTTAATCAGTAAATCGGAGTAAGAGAAGCCTTAGGACCGAACTTTACATTTTCTTAGGCAAAAATTGGATCGCTCGCACCGTACAGCGCCTTGATGGTCTCCCGCAACCAGAGGATTTTCGGGTTATGGCTGTTCCGTTTATGCCAGATTAGCGTGAAGGGAACGGTGAGCTTTTCAGCCTGCGCTTCGTCAATGGGAATGGGCAGCGCGATCAGCTTCCGCTGGTGGAGCTGATTGTAGTGGTGGCAGTAGTGCGGAGCCGTGGCGATATAGTTATGCCCGGGCTGGGCTGCCATAAACATCGACTGCTCAAAGCCCGGCACGCACATAGCAATATTTCTCTCTCGACCCATCTCCTTTAGCACTTCGTCCAGCGCCCAGGTGTCGCTGCGTTCCCAGAAGATACTGATATGCGGATAGCGCAGGAAGGTGTCGAGGTTCCATTCATCCTGAAGCGCGGGATGATCCTCACGCAGATACACGCACGGACGGTCGCTGAACAGGATCTCGTAGTCGATAAACCACGGCAACAGCTTCAGCAGCTCGCGGGAACGCGGATGCGTTTCGCGTCCGGTGAAGCCCAGATCCACTTCTCCACGCGTAATGGCGTCCAGCGAGTCGTAATCCCAGTGGCGCATCTTCACCGTAGCCTGTGGATAGCGCTGATTCACCTGCTCCAGCAGGGCATTAAAGCGGATCAGCATCAGCGGCGTTTCGGCGGCGAGCACGAACGTCAGCCCGCCAGGGGAGTCATGGTGGAATTTATCGAGGATCTGGTTGCCGATTTGCATCCAGTCGGCCAGATCCTGCTCCAGGCTTACCGTCAGCGGCGTCGGCAGCAGCCCTAACGGCGTTTTGACAAACAGCGGGTCGTCGAACCAGTCACGCAGTTTAGCCAGTGATTTACTCACTGCCGACGGCGTCACGTTCATCCGCTTCGCCGCTTTGGTGACGCTGCGCTCCTGCAGCAAAAGCTGCAGGCAAAGCAACAGGTTAAGATCGAGACTGCTGATGGGCTTCTTCATAATGCGCCGCGGGCTGGATGGCCATAAGTAAGATGATGCAGAGTATGCTACAGCCAATCAGAATCCCGATCAGCATACTGAGGGCGTTAAGTCCGATAACTGCCGCCAGCCATATCCACAGGGACGAGCCGCAGACCTGCGCGATACCCAGCGCCGAGCTTGCCACGCCTGCCCGCAGTGAAAACGGACCGAGCGCCTGACTCATTGCCACGCCAAAGCCAACCGAGAACCCCGCGCAAATGAGGGTAATCCCCACCAGCATCACCGCATGTGAGCTGGTGGTCGCCAGGATAACGCCTGCAATTAGGAATAAAACCTGTGAGGTCAGCATCAGCGTGCGCTGACTGAAAATATTTAGCGCAAACGGCGTAGAAAATGAGACTGCCATACTCACCATTGCGGTTAACGCCATCACGGTAGAATACTCGCCGCGGTCGAAGCCCATGGTCTCCATCAGTAAAACCGGGGAAACGTTTACATAGGTCAGGATCACCGCCACGCTTAACGTTGTCACGGCCAGGCGGCTGAGGAAGAAGCGGTTAAGCAGCTTCTCGGCGGGGTGAATCGTTGGAGTATGAGAGGTATTCTGCGAGCCAGGATGGGTCTCTTTCAGCACGGCGATCGACAGGACAAATACCAGCGCGCCCATGGCCGCCATGGTCCAGAACAGGCTCTGCCACGGGAATTTAAGCATGATCAGATAGCCCACGACCGGAGCCAGCACCGGTATGATGCAGGTAATGCCGTTCAGCATCGACAGCACCTTAGCGCGACGCTGGGCGCTTAAGGTATCGCGCAAAATCGCAAAGGCGACGACGTAGCAACCGCCCGCGCCAGTCCCCTGGATAAACCGACCAGCAAGGAACAAGGTGCTGTTCTCTGCCTGCGAGCAGAGAAGCGATGCCAGGGCAAAAATGATGGCGCCCGTTATGGCGACAGGCTGACGGCCTGCCTTGTCCGCTATCTTTCCGGCAAAAACCATCGACGACGCCATCCCCGCCAGGTAGGCCGAAAACGCGATGTGCAGCTGCGCTTCGCTGGCACCCAGGTCGCGGGCGATGTGCGGTAATCCCACCAGATACATATCAATGCCAGATGGATAAAGCAGAACCAGCGCAAAACTACAAAACAGAAAACGAGCCATAAATCCCCCATAGATGCAGGCAAGCAGGATAGGGGGTGACAGGGAATTAGGCGAGTTGCCATTTGGACAATGGTGATTTCCCAGGAGGAAATCACCATTAATCAGCGGTAGTTATTTACCAATACAGAAGCTTGAGAAGATCCTTCCCAGCAGATCGTCCGACGTAAACTCCCCGGTGATCTCGCTCAGATTTTGCTGCGCCAGGCGCAGCTCTTCCGCCAGCAGTTCACCCGCCCACGCGCCAATCAGCTGCGCTTTACCCTGAACAAGGTGGTTTGCCGCCTCTTCCAGCGCCTGCAGGTGACGACGACGCGCCAGGAAGCCGCCTTCCATGCTGGTGTCAAAACCCATGCTCTGTTTGAGGTGGTTACGCAGGTCGTCCACGCCCTCACCGGTACGCGCCGACAGGCGAATAAGTGAGTGACCATTCACATCGCTGATGCCCAGCGTTTCGCCCGTTACGTCTGCTTTGTTACGCACCACGGTGATTGGCAGCTTAGCCGGCAGGCGGGCGATAAAGTCCGGCCAGATGTCAGCCGGGTCAACGGCGTCGGTCGTGGTGCCGTCCACCATAAACAGCACGCGGTCAGCCTGCTCAATCTCTTGCCAGGCGCGCTCAATACCGATGCGCTCAACTTCGTCGCTGGCATCACGCAGACCGGCGGTATCGATGATGTGCAGCGGCATCCCGTCGATATGAATATGCTCGCGCAGCACGTCTCGGGTGGTTCCGGCGATATCCGTCACGATTGCCGCTTCACGGCCCGCCAGGGCGTTCAGCAGGCTCGATTTCCCGGCGTTAGGGCGACCGGCAATCACTACCTTCATCCCTTCACGCAGCAGGCTGCCCTGACGTGCTTCGGCACGCACGGCGTCGAGATCGCTCATTACCTGGTTGAGTTGGGCTTCGATTTTGCCGTCAGAGAGGAAGTCGATCTCCTCATCCGGGAAGTCGATAGCCGCTTCGACGTAGATGCGCAGGTGAGTAAGTGCTTCCACAAGATGATTCACGCGCGCGGAGAATGCCCCCTGCAGCGAGTTCAGGGCGGAGCGGGCCGCCTGTTCAGAGCTGGCGTCGATCAGGTCAGCAATCGCCTCGGCCTGCGCCAGGTCGAGCTTGTCGTTGAGGAAGGCACGCTCGGAGAATTCGCCAGGTTTCGCAATGCGCAGGCCTGGCAGGGTCAGAATACGTTTTAACAGCAGGTCGAGGATGACCGGGCCGCCGTGGCCCTGCAGCTCGAGCACGTCTTCGCCGGTAAAGGAGTTCGGGCCGGGGAACCACAGCGCAATGCCCTGGTCCAGCGGCGTGCCGTCGGTATCTTTAAACGGCAGGTAATCAGCATAGCGCGGCTTTGGCAGCTTACCCAGTACCGCTTCGGCCACCTCGCGTGCCTTCAGGCCGGAGATACGCAGAATGCCTACACCACCGCGTCCCGGTGGGGTTGCCTGGGCGACGATAGTGTCGTTATGGCTCATGGTTGCTCTCGTTCAATACAAATAAAAAAGGCGGTCAATCGACCGCCCTTATTTTAGCGTTAACTTAACGGATCAGGACTTTTTCTTTTCGCGGCTATGCAGGCCACGTTTTTCCAGACCACGGTAAATCAGCTGCTGCTGGATGATGGTCACCAGGTTGCTGACGATATAGTACAGCACCAGACCTGACGGGAACCACAGGAAGAACACGGTGAAGATGACCGGCATAAAGGTCATGATCTTCTGCTGCATCGGGTCGGTCACGGTGGTCGGAGACATCTTCTGGATGAAGAACATCGTCACGCCCATCAGGATCGGCAGGATGTAGTACGGGTCCTGTGCAGACAGGTCATGGATCCACAGTGCGAACGGCGCATGGCGCAGCTCAACGGAGCCCATCAGCATGTAGTACAGCGCAAGGAAGATTGGCATCTGAATCAGCAGCGGGAAGCAACCACCCAGTGGGTTCACTTTCTCTGCTTTATACAGGGCCATCATTTCCTGGCTCTGACGCTGTTTGTCATCGCCCAGACGCTCACGCATCGCCGCAATCTTCGGCTGCAGCATACGCATCTTCGCCATGGAGGTGTACTGCGCTTTAGTCAGCGGGTACATGATGCCACGAACGATGAAGGTGATAACGATGATGGAGAAGCCCCAGTTACCCAGGAAGCTGTGGATGAACTTCAGCAGCTTAAACAGCGGCTGAGAGATGAACCACAACCAGCCGTAATCGACGGTCAGATCCAGGTGCGGCGCAACAGCGGCCATTTTGTCCTGAATTTCCGGGCCGACCCACAGGGTGCTTGCCATCTTACCGGTTTGACCCGGCTGAACCAGAACCGGCTGGGATTTGTAGCCGATGGCTGCAAGACCGTTACCCAGGTTCGCGGTATAGAAGTTGTTGGTACCGTCGTTATTTGGCACCCACGCAGTAGCGAAATACTGCTGCAGCATTGCCACCCAACCGCCTTTAGCGCTGACGTTCAGGTTTTCGTTATCGGCAATGGTGTCGAATTTGTATTTCTCATACTTCGCGTCTGGCGTGGAGTACGCCGCGCCACGGAAGGTATGCAGCGCAAAGTTGCTGCTTCCGGTGTCACGGTGAGACGGCAGATTGATGGACTGCTTCAGCTGGCCAAAGGTCGACAGTTCCAGCGGTTTCGCACTGGCGTTCTGTACGCTGTAGCCCACGTTCACTGCATACTCACCGCGTTTCAGGGTGAAGGTTTTGGTGAAGGTGTTGCCTGCGGCGTCGGTGTAAGTCATCGGAATAACGAGTTCGTTCTGACCATCAGCCAGCACAAACGTGTCGTTCTCGACGTTATACAGTGGACGCGCACCGTTAGCCGGGTTATCCGGGCCATCACGACCGGTCAGGCCGCTTTGCGCCTGGTAGATAAACTCAGGCGTGGTTTCCAGTAACTGGAACGGTTCGGAAGACTTCAGCTCTTTCGGGTAGGTCAACAGCAGTGCCTGCTCAACATCACCACCACGGGTGTTGATTGTCAGCTCAAGCACATCGGTCTTAACCGTAATCTGTTTCCCCTGGCCACTGGCCGGTACGCCCTGGTCGGCGGCGCTACCCGCTGCGGTGGTCGTAGTCTGCGTGGTCTGCTGCTGGGGTTGAGGATTTTTATCCTGCTCCCATGCCTGCCAGATCATGAAAGACACGAACAACAAAGCGATGATAAGAAGATTGCGTTGCGAATCCATCGTTAGTGTTCTCTGGTATCAAAGGGTCCTGGGGGGACGGGGTCGTCTCCACCGGGGTGTAAAGGGTGGCATTTTAATACGCGTTTCACCGTCAACCAACTGCCTTTTATCACTCCAAACCTGCGCAATGCCTCAATTCCGTAGCTTGAGCATGTTGGTGTGAAACGGCAGTGCGGCCCGAGTAGCGGACTAATCAGGCGTTGATAGACCCGAATGAGGGCTATCAGGACCCGTGAGCCAGGCGACAGTGGCGGCGCCATAATTTTTCCAACGCTTCCGAGAGAGCACGGTTATCGAGGTCGGCAACCCCTTTTTTAGCCACCACCACGAAATCCATAGAAGGCAGTTCGTGCTGACGTAAACGGAAGCTTTCACGCGTCAGACGTTTAATCCGATTGCGTTCATGCGCACGCTTAACGTTTTTCTTGGCGACTGTGAGACCGATGCGGGGATGCCCCAGCGAATTTTGGCGGCCGAGGATGGTGATTTGCGGCGTGCCAGCCCGTAATGGCTGCTGGAAGACGAAAGTGAAATGAGCGGGAGTTAACAAACGTAACTCCCTGGGAAATGCTAGCTTAACCACTCAGGGGTTAGCTTTATTACTTGGAAACGGTCAGACGAGCGCGGCCTTTAGCACGACGACGTGCCAGAACCTGACGACCATTTTTAGTAGCCATACGAGCACGGAAGCCGTGAGAACGGTTGCGCTTCAGTACAGACGGTTGAAAAGTGCGTTTCATGGCGATTTCTACCTAAACTTGAATAAATTCACTGACTTTTGCGTATACCCGAACGAGTTTCGAACGACTAACGCCTCAGCGTGGGTGATTAAAGAGGCCGGATTGTAATAATTGTACACTCCGGAGTCAATTCTCTTTCCTTATTTCCCGCGTATTTCCGCACGTTTTCGCGTGGAAAATGAGCAACGGACGACGCAGGAAGATGAGCATCACGCGCCGGGTCGAGGATTATACGGCCTCGCCAACAAAGCGCAAGGATCGTCCCGGATCTTCGTTAGATCATTTAAGCAATAAATTGTCTGTGCTCATTAATTTTTCCAATATGCGGACTAAATCGCGGGGCACTCGCGCCAGGATCGTTTACACTTACCCGGTTCCGGATCTTCCTGTGGATAAATCGGGAAGAATCTGTGAGAAACAGAAGATCTCTGGCTCAGTTTAGGCTATGATCCGCGGTCCCGATCGGGATCCAGCGATCCAGGCCGGGTATAACCGCAGATAGCGGTTCGCACATCACCCTTTTGCACAGGGTCATGTCGATGTGCGCCAACAATCATGAATATTCAATAGTTTTCTTTTATTGTTCGAGTGGAGTCCGCCGTGTCACTTTCGCTTTGGCAGCAGTGTCTTGCCCGATTGCAGGATGAGTTACCAGCCACAGAATTCAGTATGTGGATCCGCCCGTTGCAGGCGGAACTGAGCGATAACACGCTGGCTTTGTATGCGCCAAACCGTTTTGTGCTCGATTGGGTAAGGGACAAATACCTTAATAACATCAATGGACTGCTGAACGATTTCTGCGGAACAGACGCCCCGCAGCTGCGCTTTGAAGTGGGCACAAAGCCGGTCACCCAAACCGTACGTGAAACCGTGAACGTGGCTGCGCCTGCCCAGGCCGCACCTGCGCCGGCCCCTCGCGTCGCACCCGCTCGTCAGGGCTGGGATAATGTCCCGGCTCCGGCTGAGCCAACCTACCGCTCTAACGTTAACGTGAAACACACGTTCGATAACTTCGTTGAAGGTAAGTCGAACCAGCTGGCGCGCGCGGCGGCTCGCCAGGTTGCTGATAACCCCGGTGGGGCCTATAACCCGCTGTTCCTCTATGGCGGCACGGGTCTGGGTAAAACGCACCTGCTGCATGCGGTGGGCAACGGCATTATGGCGCGCAAGCCCAATGCCAAAGTGGTGTATATGCACTCCGAGCGCTTCGTTCAGGACATGGTAAAAGCCCTGCAAAACAATGCGATCGAAGAGTTTAAACGCTACTATCGTTCCGTTGACGCCCTGCTGATCGATGACATTCAGTTCTTTGCCAATAAAGAACGATCGCAGGAAGAGTTTTTCCACACCTTCAATGCGCTGCTGGAAGGCAATCAGCAGATCATTTTGACCTCGGATCGTTATCCAAAAGAGATCAACGGCGTTGAAGATCGTCTGAAATCCCGCTTCGGCTGGGGCCTGACCGTGGCGATCGAGCCACCGGAGCTGGAAACCCGCGTCGCGATCCTGATGAAGAAAGCCGATGAAAACGACATTCGCCTGCCGGGTGAAGTAGCGTTCTTCATTGCCAAGCGTCTGCGCTCCAACGTGCGTGAGCTCGAAGGGGCACTGAACCGCGTTATCGCCAATGCCAACTTTACCGGTCGTGCGATCACCATCGATTTTGTGCGTGAAGCGCTGCGTGATTTGCTGGCATTGCAGGAAAAACTGGTCACTATCGACAATATTCAAAAGACGGTGGCTGAGTACTACAAGATCAAAGTGGCAGATTTACTGTCTAAACGTCGTTCCCGCTCGGTGGCGCGCCCGCGTCAGATGGCGATGGCGCTGGCAAAGGAGTTAACCAACCACAGTCTGCCGGAAATCGGGGATGCGTTTGGTGGCCGTGACCATACGACCGTGCTGCACGCCTGTCGCAAGATTGAGCAGTTACGCGAAGAAAGCCACGACATAAAAGAAGATTTTTCCAATCTAATCAGAACATTATCATCGTGACGCTATGAAATTTACCGTTGAACGTGAACATTTATTAAAACCGCTGCAACAGGTGAGTGGCCCATTAGGTGGCCGCCCAACGCTGCCTATTCTCGGAAACCTGCTGCTTCAGGTCGCGGACGGTACGCTGTCGCTGACCGGTACAGATCTGGAAATGGAAATGATCGCGCGCGTTACGCTGACTCAGCCGCACGACGCGGGCGCGACCACGGTTCCGGCACGTAAATTCTTTGATATCTGCCGTGGGCTGCCGGAAGGCGCTGAAATCGCCGTGCAGCTGGAAGGTGACCGTATGCTGGTGCGCTCTGGCCGCAGCCGTTTCTCGCTCTCCACGCTGCCCGCTGCCGACTTCCCGAACCTGGACGACTGGCAAAGTGAAGTTGAATTCACCCTGCCGCAGGCGACGATGAAGCGTCTGATTGAAGCCACGCAGTTCTCCATGGCGCATCAGGACGTTCGTTACTACTTAAACGGCATGCTGTTCGAAACCGAAGGTGAAGAGCTGCGTACCGTAGCCACCGACGGCCACCGTCTGGCGGTCTGTTCAATGCCGATTGGCGACTCGCTGCCAAACCATTCGGTGATCGTGCCGCGTAAAGGGGTGATTGAGCTGATGCGTATGCTCGACGGTGGCGACACGCCGCTGCGCGTGCAGATCGGCAGTAACAACATCCGCGCACACGTGGGTGATTTTGTCTTCACATCGAAGCTGGTTGACGGTCGTTTCCCGGATTATCGCCGCGTATTGCCGAAGAATCCGGACAAAACGCTGGAAGCAGGCTGCGATAGCCTCAAGCAGGCCTTTGCCCGTGCCGCGATCCTCTCTAACGAGAAATTCCGCGGCGTGCGCCTGTACGTGAGTGAAAACCAGATCAAAATCACTGCCAACAACCCGGAGCAGGAAGAGGCAGAAGAAATTCTGGACGTCACCTACGCCGGAACCGAGATGGAAATCGGCTTTAACGTCAGCTACGTGCTGGATGTGCTGAATGCGCTGAAGTGCGAGAACGTGCGCATCCTGCTGACCGACTCCGTTTCAAGCGTACAGATCGAAGATGCCGCATCACAGTCGGCTGCCTATGTTGTCATGCCAATGAGACTGTAATGTCGCTCACCCGTCTGTTGATCCGCGACTTTCGCAATATCGAAAGCGCGGATCTCGCTTTATCCCCTGGCTTTAACTTCCTGGTTGGCGCAAACGGCAGCGGCAAAACCAGCGTGCTTGAGGCCATTTACACGCTCGGCCACGGTCGGGCGTTTCGCAGTTTGCAGATTGGTCGCGTCATCCGCCACGAACAGGAATCTTTTGTTCTGCACGGGCGTTTGCAGGGGGCGGAGCGGGAAACCGCCATCGGCCTGACCAAAGACAAGCAGGGCGACAGCAAGGTGCGCATCGACGGTACCGACGGTCACAAAGTGGCCGAGCTGGCATTACTGATGCCAATGCAGCTGATTACGCCAGAGGGGTTTACTTTACTCAACGGTGGCCCCAAATACAGAAGAGCGTTCCTCGACTGGGGATGCTTTCACAACGAAGCCGGTTTCTTTAACGCCTGGAGCAACCTGAAGCGCCTGCTCAAGCAGCGTAACGCCGCGTTGCGCCAGGTGACGCGTTACGCCCAGCTGCGTCCGTGGGATATGGAACTTATTCCTCTTGCGGAACAAATCAGCCGCTGGCGTGCCGAATACAGCGCGGGTATTGCCGAAGACATGGCCGATACCTGCAAACAGTTTTTACCCGAATTCTCTCTCACCTTCTCCTTCCAGCGCGGCTGGGAGAAAGAGACGGATTATGCCGAGGTGTTAGAGAGAAACTTCGAGCGCGACCGCATGTTGACCTACACCGCGCACGGCCCGCACAAGGCGGATTTCCGCATTCGTGCCGACGGTGCGCCGGTGGAAGATACGCTGTCGCGCGGACAGCTCAAGCTCCTGATGTGCGCGCTGCGCCTGGCGCAGGGGGAGTTTCTTACCCGTGAGAGCGGGAGACGCTGCCTGTACCTGATAGATGATTTTGCCTCGGAACTTGACGACGCGCGGCGCGGGCTGCTTGCCAGCCGCTTAAAAGCCACGCAGTCGCAGGTTTTCGTCAGCGCCATTAGCGCTGAACACGTTATAGACATGTCGGACGAAAATTCGAAGATGTTTACCGTGGAAAAGGGTAAAATAACGGATTAACCCAAGTTGAAATGAGCGAGAAACGTTGATGTCGAATTCTTATGACTCCTCCAGTATCAAAGTCCTGAAAGGACTGGATGCGGTGCGTAAGCGCCCGGGTATGTATATCGGCGACACGGATGACGGCACCGGTCTGCACCACATGGTATTCGAGGTGGTAGATAACGCTATCGACGAAGCGCTCGCGGGTCACTGTAAAGACATCGTGGTCACCATCCATGCGGACAACTCCGTCTCCGTCACCGATGATGGACGCGGCATCCCAACCGGCATTCACCCGGAAGAGGGCGTCTCTGCGGCGGAAGTGATCATGACCGTCCTGCACGCAGGCGGTAAGTTCGACGATAACTCCTATAAAGTTTCCGGCGGCCTGCACGGCGTAGGCGTTTCAGTGGTTAACGCCCTGTCGCAGAAGCTGGAGCTGGTTATCCAGCGCGAAGGCAAAATTCACCGTCAGTTGTATACCCACGGCGTGCCGCAGGCTCCGCTGGCCGTCACCGGCGATACCGACAAAACCGGTACCATGGTGCGTTTCTGGCCGAGCCTCGAAACTTTCACCAACGTCACCGAATTCGAATACGACATTCTGGCGAAACGCCTGCGCGAGCTGTCGTTCCTGAACTCCGGCGTCTCGATTCGCCTGCGCGACAAACGCGACAACAAAGAAGACCACTTCCACTACGAAGGCGGGATCAAGGCGTTCGTTGAGTATCTGAACAAGAACAAAACGCCAATTCACCCGAATATCTTCTACTTCTCCACCGAAAAAGACGGTATCGGTGTAGAAGTGGCGCTGCAGTGGAACGACGGTTTCCAGGAAAACATCTACTGCTTTACCAACAACATTCCACAGCGCGACGGCGGTACGCACCTGGCAGGCTTCCGTGCGGCGATGACCCGTACCCTGAACGCCTACATGGACAAAGAAGGCTACAGCAAAAAAGCGAAGGTCAGCGCCACCGGTGACGATGCCCGTGAAGGCCTGATTGCCGTTGTCTCCGTGAAGGTACCGGATCCAAAGTTCTCCTCGCAGACCAAAGACAAGCTGGTCTCTTCTGAGGTGAAATCGGCAGTTGAGCAGCAGATGAACGAACTGCTGAGTGAATACCTGCTGGAAAACCCGTCCGACGCGAAAATCGTTGTGGGCAAAATTATCGATGCGGCGCGTGCTCGTGAAGCGGCGCGTAAAGCCCGCGAAATGACCCGTCGTAAAGGCGCGCTGGATCTCGCAGGCCTGCCGGGCAAACTGGCTGACTGTCAGGAACGCGACCCGGCGCTGTCCGAACTGTACCTTGTGGAAGGGGACTCCGCGGGCGGTTCTGCGAAGCAGGGCCGTAACCGTAAGAACCAGGCGATTCTGCCGCTGAAGGGTAAAATCCTCAACGTTGAGAAGGCGCGCTTCGATAAGATGCTCTCTTCTCAGGAAGTGGCGACGCTCATCACCGCGCTGGGCTGCGGCATTGGCCGCGATGAGTATAACCCGGACAAACTGCGCTATCACAGCATCATCATCATGACCGATGCGGACGTCGACGGCTCGCACATCCGTACGCTGCTGTTGACCTTCTTCTACCGTCAGATGCCTGAAATCGTTGAGCGTGGCCATGTCTACATTGCCCAGCCGCCGCTGTACAAAGTGAAGAAAGGCAAGCAGGAGCAGTACATCAAAGACGACGAAGCGATGGATCAGTACCAAATCGCGATCGCGCTTGATGGCGCTACCCTGCACGCGAACTCTCACGCCCCTGCGCTGGCAGGCGAGCCGCTGGAGCGTCTGGTGTCCGAGTTCAACGCCACGCAGAAAATGATCACCCGTATGGAGCGCCGCTATCCGAAAACGCTGCTGAAGGAGCTGGTCTATCAGCCAACCCTGTCCGAAGCCGATCTGAGCGACGAACAGACCGTAACCCGCTGGGTGAACGCCCTGGTGACCGATCTGAACGAGAAAGAGCAGCACGGCAGCATGTGGAAATGCGATATTCAGCAGAACGCTGACGGGCAGTTCGAGCCTATTATTCGCGTGCGTACCCACGGCGTCGATACCGACTACCCGCTGGAGCACGAGTTTGTGACCGGTCCGGAATACCGTCGTATCTGCGCGCTCGGCGAGAAGCTGCGCGGCCTGATCGAAGACGATGCGTTTATCGAACGTGGCGAACGTCGTCAGCCGGTAGCCAGCTTTGAGCAGGCGCTCGAATGGCTGGTGAAAGAGTCCCGCCGTGGCCTCGCAATCCAGCGTTATAAAGGCTTGGGTGAAATGAACCCGGACCAGCTGTGGGAAACTACCATGGATCCGGAAAGCCGCCGCATGCTGCGCGTCACCGTTAAAGACGCCATTGCTGCCGACCAGCTGTTCACTACCCTGATGGGCGATGCGGTTGAACCACGTCGTGCCTTCATCGAAGAGAACGCGCTGAAAGCGGCGAACATCGATATTTAATGTCGTTTCACTGCAAAACACAGGCCGCGCTTTTAGCGCGGCTTTTTTGTGGGCGCAGGCATATCCAGCGACAGCATTGACGGTAAACGGCTGGCGAGCGTATCGACGGCAATCCTGACTCTCAGCGGCAGATGCGGCGTCTGCCGCCAGACCGCATGAACGTCGAAGCGCACATCCGGCGCCTGCTTTAGCAGCGGGACAAGTTTTCCCTGATGAATTTCTCTGCTGGCCATCCAGCAGGGCAGCCACGCAATGCCGTGTCCGGCCAGCGCAGCGTCGCAAATCGCCTGCAAATCATCCATATTGAGCGATGAGCGGGGAGTAAAGGTGTGCGACGTCCCTTCGGAATCCATCAGCTGCCAGGACAACACTCTGCCTGCGCTCAAATAGTTAATGGCCGTATGCTGGGATAAATCATTAACGCTTTGTGGCTGGCCTTTCTTCAGCAGATACTCCGGCGCGGCGCACAGCACCATGCGGTGTTCTCCCAGCCTTCTGGCGACCAGCACGCTGCTGTCCTGAAGCGTGCCGTTACGCACCGCCATATCAAACCCTTCCTCGACGAGATCCACCACGCGATCGCTGAATGACATCTCCAGTTCAAGGCTGGGATGTTCCTGCGCCAGTTCTATCAGCAGCGGGGCGACACACTGGCGACCAAACAGTACCGGCATGGCAACGCGCAGGCGGCCGCTGACCTGCTGTTTGCCTGTTTCAAGCAGCGACTCAGCGCCCCGAATCTCCTCCAGCGCGCGCAGGCAGCGCTCATAAAAAAGCGCGCCGTTATCCGTCAGGCTCTGGCTGCGGGTGGTGCGTTGAAACAGGCGCACTCCCAGCCGCTGCTCAAGGCGAGCGATACTTTTTCCTACCGCCGAGCGTGACAAATGCAGACGAATGGCGGCCTGAGCAAAACTTCCTGCCTCAACGGCAGCCACAAATACGGGAATATCCTTTAGCGTATCGGTCATAGATTGTATCTGTTCTGGCATCAATTAAGAGAAAACTTATCGCCACTGGTGACCGGACGTCAACGGTAGACTGTCAGTACTAAAGCTTAATTGATGGCAGGAGAGAAAAAATGACAGAGACAATGCAGCGCTGGTCCATGAGCGCCCTCGGGCGCGAGAACCTCAAACTCATTCAGGAACCTGTTCCACAGCCTGGCCCGGGCGAAGTGCGCGTACGGGTAAATGCCGTTGCGCTCAACTATCGCGATAAAATGGTGATTGAAGGCACGATGCCGATTCCGCTTTCCTTCCCGTTTACACCGGCGTCTGACATGGCGGGCGTGGTGGACAGCATCGGCGAAGGCGTTACGCGTTTCAAACCCGGTGCGCGCGTCATCTCAACCTTCTTCCCTGAGTGGATCGACGGTAAGCCCCAGGCGGACGCGCGCAATCTGCCCTATAAAACGTCCGGCGGATACTTCCAGGGCATGCTGGCCGAGTATGTGATTGTGAAGGAAGACGCGCTGGTGGCCTCTCCGGAGACCCTGGATGACGCCGAGGCCAGCACGCTGCCCTGCGCAGGGCTTACCGCCTGGTTTGCGCTGGTGGAACGCGGCCAGCTACGCGCCGGGCAATCGGTGCTGGTGCAAGGGACGGGCGGCGTGGCGATTTTCGCTTTGCAAATTGCCAAAGCGCACGGCGCAGAGGTGTTTGTCACCTCGGGGAGCGATGAAAAACTGGCGCTGGCTAAAAAGCTGGGGGCCAACCATGGCATCAACCGTCTGAAAGGCGACTGGGCTGAAAATACATTGGCACTGACGCAGGATCGCGGCATCGACCATATTATCGAAACCGTGGGTGGGGAGAACCTGAAGCATTCCCTGCGCGCCGTTGCCGTTCATGGACGTATCTCGGTCATTGGCGTGCTGGCCGGGACGGACATTTCGCTGTCCGCTGGAGAGCTGTTGCTGAAATCCCCGGTTATTCAGGGGATTGGCGTTGGTCATCGCCGGGCGCTGGAAGATTTCGTCCGTGCCGTTGACGTCATGGGTCTGAAACCGGTGATTGAGCATCGCTACCGCTTTGATGAACTCGAACAGGCGCTCGAACATCTGGATCGCGGCGCGTTCGGTAAAATTGTTCTCACCCGCGAGTGAGTCGTCGTTCCCCGGGATGCGCGTAAAAGGGGTGTTTTGTTGCGCAAGGTAGCTCTATTTTTGTGGGCTTAATCGCGTTAGCATGAGGCAGCACTCATTTATTCTGGGGAACTCATGGCTATCAAACTCATTGCAATCGATATGGACGGCACGCTGCTGCTGCCAGACCACACTATCTCTCCAGCCGTTAAAAACGCGATCGCCGCGGCGCGCGCAAAGGGCGTGAATGTGGTCCTGACCACGGGGCGTCCGTATGCCGGCGTGCACAGCTACCTGAAAGAGCTGCACATGAATCAGCCTGGCGACTACTGCATCACCTATAACGGCGCGCTGGTGCAGAAAGCCGCGGACGGCAGTACCGTTGCGCAAACCGCGCTGAGCTACGACGACTACCTGTTCCTGGAAAAACTGTCCCGCGAAGTGGGTTCACACTTCCACGCGCTCGATCGCAATACGCTCTACACCGCCAACCGTGATATCAGTTACTACACGGTACATGAATCCTACGTGGCGACCATTCCGCTGGTGTTCTGCGAAGCCGAGAAGATGGATCCGGCCACCCAGTTCCTGAAAGTGATGATGATCGACGAACCCGAGATCCTGGATAAAGCGATTGCGCGCATTCCGGCTGAGGTAAAAGAGAAGTACACCGTGCTGAAAAGCGCGCCGTACTTCCTCGAAATCCTCGATAAACGCGTTAATAAAGGCACGGGCGTAAAATCGCTGGCCGATGCTTTAGGCATTAAGCCTGAAGAGATCATGGCGCTGGGCGATCAGGAAAACGACATCGCGATGATTGAGTTCGCGGGCATGGGAGTGGCGATGGATAACGCCATTCCGTCGGTGAAAGAAGTGGCTAATTTCGTGACCAAATCCAACCTGGAAGACGGTGTGGCCTACGCGATTGAGAAGTTTGTCCTGCAGTAATCGTTTTTTCATTTCATCAGCCTCGGTTATCAACCGGGGCTTTTTTTTACGCTGAATTTATCGAATTGTTCTTTTTGTGATCTGTATTGTAGTACAACATTATTTGATTGTACTACATTGTCGCTACGGCAAAGACGAACGCCCTCACGTTTGTACTGCAAAAGTGAGGTGAAATTCAGCGGTCGCGGTAAAGTAGTGATGGACATACAGAGCACAAGGACTCTCCATGACTCTCAATAAAACCGATCGCATCGTCATCACGCTGGGCACTCAGATTGTGGGCGGGAAATACGTTCCCGGTTCACCGCTACCGGCAGAGGCTGAACTGTGTGAGGAGTTTGAAACCTCGCGCAACATCATCCGGGAAGTCTTCCGCTCGCTGATGGCGAAGCGGCTGATTGAAATGAAACGGTACCGCGGCGCGTTTGTCGCCCCGCGCAACCAGTGGAACTACCTCGATACCGACGTGCTGCAGTGGGTGCTGGAAAACGACTATGACCCGCGGCTTATCGGCGCGATGAGCGAGGTGCGAAACCTGGTGGAACCGGCCATCGCCCGCTGGGCGGCGGAACGCGCAACGTCAGGCGACCTGGCGCAGATTGAGTCGGCCCTGAACGACATGATCGCCCATAACCAGAACCGGGAGGCGTTCAACGAGGCGGACATTCGCTACCACGAAGCGGTGCTGCAGTCGGTGCATAACCCGGTGCTACAGCAGCTTAGCGTGGCGATTAGCTCGCTACAGCGGGCGGTATTTGAACGTACCTGGATGGGCGATGAGGCCAACATGCCGAAAACGCTCCAGGAACATAAAGCGCTGTTCGATGCGATACGGCATCAGGATGGCGATGCGGCAGAGCAGGCGGCACTTACCATGATTGCCAGCTCGACACGAAGGCTGAAGGAAATCACATGACATCTCGCTACATCGCTATTGACTGGGGATCGACCAATCTGCGCGCCTGGCTTTATCAGGGCGAGCAGTGCCTGGAGAGCAGGCAATCAGAAGCAGGCGTGACGCGCCTGAACGGTAAATCCCCCGAGGCGGTGTTAGCAGAGGTCACACAAAACTGGCGCGATAGCGCCACGCCGGTGGTAATGGCGGGTATGGTCGGCAGTAACGTAGGCTGGAAAATTGTGCCTTATCTGCCTGTTCCTGCCCATTTCTCCACTATTGGCGAGCAGTTAACGTCCGTTGGCGACAATATCTGGATTATTCCCGGTTTGTGCGTCTCTCGCGACGATAACCACAACGTGATGCGCGGCGAAGAGACGCAGCTGCTTGGCGCGCGCATGCTTTCTCCTTCTTCTGCCTACGTTATGCCCGGCACCCACTGCAAGTGGGTCCAGGCTGACGCTGAGCAAATCCATGATTTTCGCACCGTGATGACCGGCGAATTACACCATTTGCTGCTCAATCACTCGCTGGTGGGCGCGGGGTTGCCCGAGCAGAAAACGTCCCCTGAGGCCTTTACCGCCGGTCTTGAGCGTGGCCTCGCCTCGCCTGATGTTCTGCCGTCTCTTTTTGAGGTTCGCGCCTCGCACGTGCTGGGAAGCCTCCCGCGCGAGCAGGTTAGCGAGTTTCTTTCTGGCCTGCTGATTGGCGCAGAGGTCGCCAGCATGCGTGATTTTGTCGCGCAGGGGCAGGCTATCACGATTGTCGCAGGCGCATCGCTGACCTCGCGCTACGAGCAGGCGTTCCGCGCCATTGGGCGCGATGTTTCAACGGTATCCGGCGACACGGCATTTCAGGCAGGAATAAGGAGCATCGCTCATGCAGTGGCAAACTGATCTTCCCCTTATCGCTATCTTGCGCGGCATTACGCCCGGCGAAGCGCTGGAGCACGTTGGCGCGGTTATCGACGCCGGGTTCGACGCGGTAGAAATCCCACTCAACTCGCCGGAGTGGGAAAAAAGCATTCCGGCCGTGGTGGAGGCGTTCGGCGATAGCGCGCTGATTGGCGCGGGAACCGTGTTACAGCCGGAGCAGGTGGACAGGCTGGCGAAGATGGGCTGCAAACTCATCGTGACCCCCAACATCAATCCCGAGGTGATCCGCCGCGCGGTGGGTTACGGCATGACCGTCTGTCCGGGATGCGCCACCGCCACGGAAGCCTTTACTGCCCTCGATGCGGGCGCGCAGTCGCTCAAAATTTTCCCGTCGTCGGCCTTTGGACCGGACTACATCAAAGCGCTGAAAGCGGTCTTACCCGCCAGCGTGCCGGTCTTTGCCGTGGGCGGCGTAACGCCAGAAAACCTGGGCCAGTGGATGAGCGCGGGCTGCGTGGGCGCGGGGCTGGGCAGCGATCTCTATCGCGCCGGACAGCCCGTGGAACGTACCGCGCAGCAGGCGAGAGCATTTGTGAAAGCGTATCGAGAGGCAGTGAAATGAGAATAACCAAACTTACCACGTACCGTTTACCCCCGCGCTGGATGTTCCTGAAAATCGAAACCGATGAAGGGGTTGTGGGCTGGGGCGAACCGGTGATTGAAGGGCGTGCGCGCACCGTTGAAGCCGCGGTGCATGAGCTGGGCGAGTACCTGATTGGTCAGGATCCAGCGCGCATTAACGACCTTTGGCAGGTGATGTACCGCGCGGGTTTCTACCGCGGCGGCCCGATCCTGATGAGCGCCATCGCAGGCATCGACCAGGCGCTGTGGGATATCAAAGGCAAAGTGCTGAACGCGCCGGTCTGGCAGCTAATGGGCGGCCTGGTGCGCGACAAAATCAAAGCCTACAGCTGGGTGGGCGGCGACCGTCCTGCGGAGGTTATCGACGGCATCACGCAGCTGCGCAACATCGGCTTTGACACCTTCAAGCTCAACGGCTGCGAAGAGATGGGCGTTATCGACAACTCGCGTGCGGTCGATCGTGCCGTGAATACCGTGGCGCAAATCCGTGAAGCCTTCGGCAACGAGATTGAGTTTGGTCTGGATTTCCACGGCCGCGTCAGCGCGCCGATGGCCAAAGTGCTGATTAAAGAGCTGGAGCCGTATCGCCCGCTGTTTATCGAAGAGCCGGTGCTGGCCGAGCAGGCGGAGTACTATCCGAAGCTGGCAGAACAGACCCATATTCCTATCGCGGCGGGTGAACGTATGTTCTCTCGCTTCGAGTTCAAGCGCGTGCTGGAAGCGGGCGGTATTGCGATTCTGCAGCCGGATCTCTCCCACGCGGGCGGCATCACCGAATGCTACAAAATTGCCGGGATGGCAGAAGCCTATGATGTGGCGCTGGCGCCGCACTGCCCGCTCGGACCGATCGCGCTGGCTGCCTGTCTGCACGTCGACTTTGTCTCCCGCAACGCCGTGTTCCAGGAGCAAAGCATGGGCATTCACTATAACAAGGGCGCGGAACTGCTCGATTTTGTGAAAAACAAAGAAGACTTCAGCATGGACGGCGGTTTCTTTAAACCGTTAACGAAGCCGGGCCTGGGCGTAGAAATTGACGAAGCCAAAGTCATTGAGCTCAGTAAAAACGCGCCGGACTGGCGTAACCCGCTGTGGCGTCATGAGGACGGCAGCGTAGCGGAGTGGTGATGGCCCTCCCGTAGGCCCGGTAAGCGAAGCGCCACCGGGCAATAAAAACGTACATACAAAAATATAACCCTCTGTAAATTACAGGGCATGGTGAGCGGCTTCGCTATGCCCAAAATCTGGAGACAGATTGCGATGGATATTCCAGTTACTGCAGCAAAAACCGGGCGTCGCCGCTACCTGACGCTGATCATGATTTTTATTACCGTGGTCATTTGCTATGTCGACCGCGCTAACCTTGCCGTGGCATCGGCCCATATTCAGGAAGAGTTTGGCATCACCAAAGCGGAAATGGGCTACGTCTTCTCGGCGTTTGCCTGGCTTTATACGCTCTGTCAGATCCCCGGCGGCTGGTTCCTTGACCGGGTGGGGTCACGTCTGACTTACTTCATCGCCATTTTCGGCTGGTCCGTGGCGACCCTGTTCCAGGGCTTCGCGACCGGGCTGATGTCGCTGATTGGCCTGCGCGCCATCACCGGTATTTTCGAAGCGCCGGCATTCCCCACCAACAACCGCATGGTGACCAGCTGGTTCCCGGAACACGAGCGCGCCTCCGCCGTTGGCTTTTATACCTCCGGTCAGTTTGTCGGTCTGGCATTCCTGACGCCGCTGCTGATCTGGATCCAGGAACTGCTGAGCTGGCACTGGGTGTTCATCGTCACCGGTGGGATTGGCATTATCTGGTCGCTGATCTGGTTCAAGGTTTACCAGCCGCCGCGTCTGACCAAAAGCATCACCAAAGCCGAGCTGGACTACATCCGCGACGGCGGTGGCCTGGTGGATGGCGATGCGCCGGTGAAAAAAGAGGCGCGCCAGCCGCTGACCAAAGCGGACTGGAAGCTGGTCTTCCACCGTAAGCTGGTGGGCGTGTATCTGGGGCAGTTTGCGGTCACCTCAACGCTGTGGTTCTTCCTGACCTGGTTCCCGAACTACCTGACGCAGGAGAAGGGGATCACCGCGCTGAAGGCGGGCTTTATGACCACCGTACCGTTCCTGGCGGCCTTCTTCGGCGTACTGCTCTCCGGCTGGCTGGCCGATAAGCTGGTGAAAAAAGGCTACTCGCTGGGCGTGGCGCGTAAAACGCCGATTATCTGCGGGCTGCTGATCTCCACCTGCATCATGGGCGCCAATTACACTAACGATCCGGTGTGGATTATGACCCTGATGGCGCTGGCGTTCTTCGGTAACGGTTTCGCCTCGATCACCTGGTCGCTGGTGTCGTCTCTGGCACCGATGCGGCTGATTGGCCTGACCGGCGGCGTATTTAACTTCGTTGGCGGACTGGGCGGCATCACCGTGCCGCTGGTTATCGGCTACCTGGCGCAGGACTACGGCTTCGGCCCGGCGCTGGTCTACATCTCCGCCGTGGCGCTGATCGGTGCGCTCTCCTACATTCTGCTGGTGGGCGACGTTAAACGAGTAGGCTAAATCCCGCTGATGTTTTACCCTGATGCGAAAACCGCGCATCAGGGTATCCTCATGAAACAAATCACCTTCGCTTCCCGTAACCACCAGCTCACCAATATCAATACCTGGACGCCGGACAGCCAGTGGCTGGTCTACGACGTGCGCCCGTCAGGCGCGTCGTTCACCGGTGAAACCATTGAGCGGGTTAACGTCCATTCGGGCGAGGTGGAGGTGGTTTTTCGCGCCACTGACGGCGCGCACGTCGGCGTGGTGACCGTTCATCCTGCCCTGGAGAAATACGTCTTTATTCACGGCCCGAAAAACCCGGATACAGACTGGCACTATGATTTTCATCATCGCCAGGGGGTAATTGCGCATCACGGCCAGGTGAGCAATCTGGATGCGATGGATATCACCGCGCCTTACACCGCAGGCGCGCTGCGCGGCGGCAGCCACGTCCACGTCTACAGCCCGAACGGGCAGTTCGTCAGCTTTACCTATAACGACCATGTCCTGCACGTGCGCGACCCTAAGCTTGATTTACGCAACGTCGGCGTGGCTGCGCCTTACGGCCCGGTGAACCCGCAGGGGAACCATCCCCGCGAGTATTCAGGCTCATTCTGGAGCGTACTGATCAGCCGCACGACGCCTAACCCACAGCCGGGCAGCGATGAAATCAACCGCGCCTATGAAGAGGGCTGGGTGGGCAACGACAGGCTGGCGTTTATTGGTGATACCCTTTCTGCGCAGGGTGAAAAAGTGCCTGAACTGTTTATCGTCGACCTGCCGGAAGACGAGCAGGGCTGGAAGCGTGCGGGCGATGCGCCGCTGCAGGGCACGGCAGAAACCCTGCCTGCTCCACCCGCGGGGGTGATGCAGCGCCGGTTAACCTTTACCCACCAGAACCGCTATCCGGGTCTGGTGAACGTGCCGCGCCACTGGGTTCGCAGCAACCCGCAGGGGACGCAGATCGCGTTTCTGATGCGTGATGAAAACGGTACGGTTCAGCTGTGGTTAATCTCACCCGAGGGCGGCGAGCCGCGCCAGTTAACCCATACGGAGAGCGGCATCCAGTCTGCATTTAACTGGCATCCTTCCGGCAATGCTTTGGGGTTTGTGCTTGAAAATCGGATCGCCTGCTGCGACGCGCGGACCGGGAAGGTGACGTTTTTGACGTCCAGTCACGGCAATCCGCCGTCTGCTGATGCGGTGGTGTTTTCCCCGGACGGGCGCTTTATTGCGTGGATGGAGGAGACAGGCGGTTTCCGTCAGCTGTGGTTAACGGAAACCGCGCAGAACTAGCGTGGAGGCATTTCAGCGGGTGGGATGACGGCGTTTGTGGCCAGATTCTCCTGCTCGCTTTTTTCTACCCGTGAGCGCACGGAGTTGTCCTTACGAAATATATCCCACGGCAGCAGAAGCGTATCCGCCACAGCCGTAAACGGCATATCCAGGATAACCAGGGATTTGGTGCCCCAGTTTGTATCGTCATCGGAGATCATTTCCGCGCTGGCACGGGTCCCCGGATATGTTCCTTCTTTACCGCCGGTGTGAGACATCACGCTCGAACACCCGCAAAGTAAAACTACCCCGCTGAACGTCGTCAGCTTTATCAGAACATTTTTCATCATCACTCAGTCATCGTTAATGGCACTGCATAGACCTGCAACTCAGGGTTATAGCGAGCCTTATCCAAAATGGATAGCCCGACAACCCCGCACTGTGGCAGCCATCGCAATTTAACCCTTTGTGCTGTTGTCCCAGTCTATGCGAGATGCACAAAAGTGCAAAAAAAAGTGCAGCCCTGGCGCTTGAAAAGCCCGGTTGCAGACCCATTTTAAGAATGTGGCCCGATAACGAACTCGCCTGATGGGTGTTCGGGGGCACAAAGGCCTGTCCATGGTGGAAGGCTACATTTTCTCGCTGATTTCAGGAGTTTTATTTATGCGTAACTTCGATCTTTCTCCGCTATACCGTTCTGCAATTGGTTTTGACCGCCTGTTTAACCATTTAGAAAATAACCAAAGCCAGAGCAACGGCTACCCTCCATACAATGTTGAGCTGGTTGACGAAAACCACTACCGCATCGCTATTGCCGTCGCCGGTTTTGCAGAAAACGAACTGGAGATCACCGCGCAGGACAACCTGCTGGTGGTGAAAGGTTCCCATGCGGCCGAGCAGAAAGAACGTACCTACCTTTACCAGGGCATCGCCGAGCGCAACTTTGAACGCAAGTTCCAGTTAGCCGAGAACATTCACGTTAAAGGCGCGAACCTGGTTAACGGCCTGCTGTTTATCGAACTGGAACGTGTGATTCCGGAAGAGAAAAAACCGCGCCGTATCGAAATTAACTAATTATGCGGGTCGCGCGAGCGGCCCACCCAGACTTGCTTGCCGTAACGGGAGCATATGCGAATCCATCAGGATTCGCAGGAACAACTGCGCACAAAATTAAACTGTGCCGAACTCGCTTCTCAGAAGGAGATTTAGTATGCGTAACTACGATTTATCCCCCTTACTGCGTCAGTGGATTGGTTTTGACAAACTGGCTAACGCCCTGCAAAGCAGCAATGAACAACAGACGTTTCCGCCGTACAACATCGAAAAAAGTGACGATAACCACTATCGCATCACCCTGGCGCTGGCCGGTTTCCGCCAGGATGACCTGGATATCCAGCTTGAAGGCACCCGTCTGACCGTGAAAGGGACGCCGGAAAAACAAGAGACCGAGACCAAATGGCTGCATCAGGGGCTGGTTAATCAGCCGTTTAGCCTGAGCTTTACCCTGGCAGACCATATGGAAGTGTCCGGCGCAACGTTTACCAACGGGCTGCTGCATATCGACCTGCTCCGCAACGTGCCGGAAGCCATCGCGCCGCAGCGTATCGCCATTAGCGAGCGTCCGGCGTTGAATAGTTAATCCGCTTTTTTGCCGGGTGGCGGCTGCGCCTTACCCGGCCTACCAAACCGGCCGATCCTGTAGGTCGGGTAAGGCGCAGCCGCCACCCGACAATACTCACAGACCGCACAAAGCCCTGCCCCGGCAGGGCTTTTTTGTGCGCCATCGCCCATACAACCGCCTGCGGCTCTGAGAGAATCCTTAACATAACTAAGGTTATGCAAGGAAGTGGATCATGAGTGATATCGCGTTAACCGTCAGCGTGTTGGCCCTGGTCGCTGTTGTTGGATTATGGATCGGTAATATCAAAATCCGCGGCGTCGGGTTTGGGATTGGCGGGGTGCTGTTTGGCGGCATTTTTGTCGGGCACTTCGCCGACAAGCTCGGGCTGGTCCTCAGCGCCGACATGCTCCACTTTACTCAGGAGTTTGGCCTGATCCTGTTCGTCTATACCATTGGCATTCAGGTGGGGCCGGGCTTTTTCGCCTCACTTCGGGTCTCCGGACTTCGGCTCAACCTGTTTGCCCTCGGCATTGTGGTGATGGGCGGGCTGGTCACCGCGATCCTGCACAAAATCTTTGCTATCCCGCTGCCCGTGGTGTTGGGCATTTTCTCCGGGGCGGTCACCAACACGCCTGCGCTCGGCGCGGGCCAGCAAATCCTGCGTGACCTGGGTATCGAACCCGGCATTGTCGACCAGATGGGGATGAGCTACGCCATGGCCTATCCGTTTGGGATTTGCGGCATCCTGCTCACCATGTGGCTGGTACGCGTCCTGTTTCGCATCAACGTCGACAAAGAGGCGAAGGACCACGAAACGACGCTCACCAACGGCCATATGCCGATCAAAACCATCAACGTTCGCGTCGATAACCCCAACCTGAACAACATGGCGATTCAGGACGTGCCGATCCTGAACAGCGCCAATATTATCTGCTCGCGCCTCAAGCGCGACGAGATGCTGATGGTGCCCGCGCCGGGCACCGTTATCCAGCAAGGCGATCTGCTGCACCTGGTCGGCCAGCCCGGCGATTTAAACAACGCGCGGCTGGTGATTGGGCAGGAAGTGGATACTTCGCTCTCCACCCGCGGCACCGATATGCGCGTGGAGCGCGTAGTGGTGACTAACGAGCAGGTTCTGGGCAAGAAAATACGCGATCTGCAGGTGAAAGAGCGCTATGACGTGGTCATCTCCCGGCTTAACCGCGCTGGCGTCGAGCTGGTCGCCAGCCCGGAGGCGAGCCTGCAGTTCGGGGATATCCTCAACCTGGTCGGGCGACCGTCGTCCATTGACGCCGTCGCAGATATGGTGGGCAACGCCCAGCAAAAACTGCAGCAGGTGCAGATGTTGCCGGTGTTTATCGGCATCGGACTCGGCGTGCTGCTCGGCTCCATTCCGGTGTACGTGCCGGGCTTCCCGGTCGCGCTCAAGCTGGGCCTGGCGGGCGGGCCGCTGATTATGGCGCTGATCCTCGGGCGTATTGGCTGCATCGGTAAGCTCTACTGGTTTATGCCGCCGAGCGCTAACCTCGCGCTGCGCGAGCTGGGCATTGTGCTGTTCCTGGCGGTAGTCGGGCTAAAATCCGGCGGGGATTTTGTCGATACTCTGGTCAGGGGGGAAGGGATGAGCTGGGTCGGCTACGGCATATTCATCACGGCGATCCCGCTGCTGACGGTAGGCATACTGGCGCGTATGTTCGCTAAAATGAACTACCTGACGCTGTGCGGCATGCTCGCGGGCTCAATGACGGACCCGCCCGCGCTGGCCTTTGCCAATAACCTGCACGCCACCAGCGGCGCGGCGGCGCTGTCCTATGCCACCGTCTACCCGCTGGTGATGTTCCTGCGCATCATCACCCCGCAGCTACTGGCGGTGCTGTTCTGGGGGATAGGCTAGTAAATCTTCCGGGTGGATGCGCCGCAGATGGTAGTCCACCTGGTAATCGCTGGTATTTCGGAACATGACGGAATAGTTGAGGAACTCGCCGCTGTCGCTGTAGGAGAGAGAGGTAATGCGCAGCAGCGGCGTCTGTTCCGGTAGATTCATATAGCCAGCCAGCTGTTTATCCGCCAGCACCGGCGTCAGGCTCTCGTAGTTGCCGCTGATGGTAATCCCGCACTCCTTCTCAATGTAATCAAACTTTGACCCTTCAAGATGCGCCAGAGAGAGGTTGCGGAACAGCTTCACCGGCATAAAGCTGTCCTCCAGCATCAGCGGCTTTCCGTCCACGTAGCGCACCCGTCGGGAAAAATAGATCCGCTCATCCACCTGAATCCGCAGCTGGCTGGCGATGGCGGGCGGCGCGGGCATCACTTCAAACTGCAGCACCTTGCTCTGCACCTCTTTCCCCTGCTGGCGCAGCACCTCCACCAGCCCGGTCAGGTTGGTGGTTTCGTGGTGAACGTCTTTGCGTGAGACAAAGGTTCCGCTGCCGTGCCGCCGCTCAACCAGACCCCAGCTCACCAGCAGATCCAGCGCCTTGCGGATGGTCATTCGCGCCACGCCAAACTCCTGCGCCAGCGCTTTTTCGCCCGGCAGCGGGCTGCCGATGTTGTAGTCCGACGAATTCAGCCGCAGCCGCAACCTGTCGGCGATTGATTTGTAGATCACCAGTAGACCTCTCTGCCCTTATCAGGGCGTGGATGGCGTCCTGACATGTCCATATTTAAAGCAAAAAGTAGACCTGATTGGTCAAAATAAAACCATGAATGCGATCACGAATCGCAGCGGCGCGCCATGTTCGCGCATCGGTAAGTTCTTATGCTCACCTCAGGCCAGCAAAAAACCATAAAGGCCTCTACCCCTACAGGTTGTTTCATGAGGATTTAAAAATGCTCAGTCAAATACAACGTTTTGGCGGTGCCATGTTTACCCCGGTGTTGCTGTTTCCGTTCGCCGGGATTGTGGTCGGAATCGCCATCATGCTTCGCAACCCGCTGTTTGTCGGCGAAGCCTTAACCGCCCCCGATCATCTTTTCGCGCAGATTGTTCACATCATTGAAGAGGGCGGCTGGGCGGTGTTTCGCAACATGCCGCTGATTTTTGCCGTCGGCCTGCCGATTGGCCTGGCGAAGCAGGCGCAGGGCCGCGCCTGTCTGGCGGTGCTGATTAGCTTCCTGACCTGGAACTACTTCATCAACGCGATGGGCATGACCTGGGGCCACTTCTTTGGCGTCGACTTCTCCGCCGAACCGACGGCGGGTAGCGGGCTGGCGATGATTGCCGGGATCAAAACGCTCGATACCAGCATCATCGGCGCCATTGTGATTTCAGGCATCGTCACCGCCATCCACAACCGCTACTTCGACAAGCCGCTGCCGGTCTTTCTGGGGATTTTCCAGGGCAGCTCCTTCGTCGTTATCCTCGCGTTCTTCGTCATGATCCCCTGTGCCTGGCTGACGCTGCTGGGCTGGCCGAAAGTGCAGATGGGCATCGAGTCCCTGCAGGCGTTCCTGCGCTCTGCCGGTGCGCTGGGCGTGTGGGTGTATACCTTCCTGGAACGCATTCTGATCCCAACCGGATTGCACCACTTTGTCTACGGTCCGTTCATCTTCGGCCCGGCGGCGGTGGAAGGGGGGATTCAGGTCTACTGGGCGCAGCACCTGCAGGAGTTCAGCCAGAGCACGCTGCCGCTGAAAACTCTCTTCCCGGAAGGCGGCTTCGCCCTGCACGGTAACTCTAAGGTGTTTGGCTCGGTGGGGATTGCATTCGCTATCTGGTACACCGCGTCGCCGGAAAACCGCGTCAAGGTGGCGGGCCTGCTGGTCCCGGCTACGCTCACCGCCGTGCTGGTGGGCATTACTGAACCCCTCGAATTCACCTTCCTGTTTATCTCGCCGCTGCTGTTTGCCGTGCACGCCTTGCTGGCAGCCACCATGGCAACGGTGATGTACGCCTTCGGCGTGGTCGGGAACATGGGCGGCGGCCTGCTGGACCAGTTCCTGCCGCAAAACTGGATCCCGATGTTCCATAACCACGCCTCGACGGTATTCACCCAGATCGGCATCGGCGTCTGCTTCACCGGGATCTACTTCGTGGTCTTCAAAACGCTGATCGAAAGTCTGAACCTGAAAACGCCGGGCCGGGAAGAGAGCGAAATCAAACTCTACAGCAAGGCCGACTATAAGGCGGCGCGCGGGCAAACCACCGCCCCGGCAGCGGCCAGCCAGCAGGTCGGGCAGGCTGCCGGGTTCCTTCAGGCGCTCGGCGGCGCGGCCAACATCGAAAGCATTAACAACTGCGCCACCCGCTTGCGTATCGCCCTGGTCGATATGGCGAAAACCCAAAGCGATGACGTCTTCAAAGCCCTCGGCGCCCACGGCGTGGTGCGACGCGGCAACGGCATTCAGGTGATTGTCGGCCTGCACGTTCCTCAGGTGCGCGACCAGCTGGAATCGCTGATGAAAACTCCTTTAACAAATGAACAAACCACCCTGACAGAGGCTATATCATGAAAAAATTCTCAGTTGTCATTGCAGGCGGCGGCAGCACCTTTACGCCTGGTATCGTCCTGATGCTGTTAGCCAACCGTGACCGTTTCCCGCTGCGCGCCCTGAAATTTTATGACAACGACGGCGCACGTCAGGAAACCATCGCCGAAGCGTGCAAAATCATCCTCAGGGAGCAGGCGCCGGAGATTGAGTTCAGCTACACCACCGATCCGAAAGCGGCGTTTAGCGATGTGGATTTCGTGATGGCGCATATCCGCGTGGGCAAATACCCGATGCGTGAAAAAGATGAAAAAATCCCGCTGCGCCACGGCGTGCTGGGCCAGGAAACCTGCGGACCTGGCGGGATTTCCTACGGCATGCGCTCTATCGGCGGCGTGCTGGAGCTGGTGGACTATATGGAGCAGTACTCCCCGAACGCGTGGATGCTGAACTACTCCAACCCGGCGGCGATTGTTGCGGAAGCCACGCGCCGCCTGCGTCCGAACGCTAAAATCCTCAATATCTGCGATATGCCGATCGGCATTGAAGGGCGTATGGCGCAGATTGTCGGCCTGAAGGACCGCAAAGAGATGCGCGTGCGCTACTATGGCCTGAACCACTTCGGCTGGTGGACGTCGATTGAAGATCTCAACGGCAAAGATCTGATGCCGAAACTGCAGGAATACGTAGCGAAAAACGGCTATGTTCCGCCTTCGGAAGATGCGCATACCGAAGCGAGCTGGAACGATACCTTTGCCAAAGCAAAAGACGTGCAGGCGCTGGATCCGGACACCATGCCGAACACCTACCTGAAGTATTACCTGTTCCCGGACTACGTGGTCGCGCATTCCAACCCGGAACGCACCCGCGCCAATGAGGTCATGGATCACCGTGAGAAGCACGTGTTCAGTTCCTGCCGGGCGATTATCGAAGCCGGGAACTCGTCCGCCGGTGAGCTGGAAATCGACGAACATGCCTCGTACATCGTCGATCTGGCAACCGCGATTGCCTTCAACACCCAGGAGCGGATGCTGCTGATTGTGCCAAACAACGGGGCCATCCATAACTTCGATGCCGACGCGATGGTGGAGATCCCGTGCCTGGTGGGCCATAACGGACCGGAGCCGCTCACGGTGGGCGATATTCCACACTTCCAGAAAGGGCTGATGAGCCAGCAGGTGGCGGTGGAAAAACTGGTGGTGGATGCCTGGGAGCAGCGCTCGTATCAGAAACTCTGGCAGGCTATCACCCTGTCGAAAACCGTGCCGAGCGCGTCCGTCGCGAAAGCGATTCTGGATGATCTGATCGAGGCCAACAAAGCGTACTGGCCAGAGCTGCATTAATCGTCCTGACCGGCATCGCCCGATGCCGGTCTCCTTGTCCTTGTCGATTTACGCTATGCTGAAGCCTGCCCGTAGCACGACAAGGAACCTTCATGAAAATTTCCCGCCTCGGCGAAGCGCCGGACTACCGCTTCTCTCTGGCTAATGAACGCACGTTCTTAGCGTGGATCCGCACGGCGCTCGGTTTTCTGGCGGCAGGCGTCGGCCTCGACCAGCTCGCGCCTGATTTCGCCACGCCGCTGATTCGCGAAGTGCTGGCGCTGCTGCTGTGCCTGTTCGCGGGCGTGCTGGCGATTTACGGCTACCTGCGCTGGCTGCGCAATGAGAAGGCGATGCGCCTGAAGCAGGATCTGCCCTATACGCGCGGGTTACTCATCATCAGCGCAATCCTGCTGGCGGTGGCGGGCGTGGTGATGGTGCTGGTGTTCTATGGCGGATAGCCGCAAAGCGCGACGCGAAGCGGACCCCGGCCTGCAGCCGGAGCGGACGTCACTGGCCTGGCTGCGCACGCTGCTGGGGTATGGCGCGCTGATTGCCCTGGCGATTAAGCACAACTGGCACCGCACGGGGGGGCCATTCTGGATCTCAATTATCGTGCTGGCGCTGGTGGCGATTATTTTATGGCGCTATACCCGCAGCCGTAACCTGATGGACGTGGCGCAGGATGACTTTGTACAGCCGAAGGCGGTGCGGGATAAGTTCCTCATCGCCCTGGCCGTGCTGTCGCTGTCACTGCTGTTTGCTGTCACCCACATTCAACAAATTTTGCACCTGTAGGCCGGGTAAGGCGCAGCCGCCACCCGGCATAATTACTTCCCTTTCGCCAGATACTTCGCCATCTCGTCTTCCGGTACCATCCCGCCGCCGGTCGCCCACACCAGGTGGGTAACGTTCTCATCGGCATCGACGCGCACCGGCCCGGCCATGCCCGCCAGCGCCGACGGTTCCAGACGGATCCCTTCCTCCTGCGCCAGCCAGCCGAGCATGTCGTACATGCTCTGGTCGGAAAGCGTATAGAACCCGTCGAGCAGGCGTTCCATCGCGCGGCCCACAAAGCCGGAGGCGCGTCCTACCGCCAGCCCGTCCGCCGCCGTGACGTTATCAATGCCCAGATCCTGTACCGCAATCTCATCGTGCAGGCCGGTGTAAACGCCCAGCAGCATGCACGGAGAGTGTGTGGGCTCCGCGAAGAAGCAGTGGACGTTGTCACCAAAGGCCAGCTTCAGGCCAAACGCCACGCCGCCTGGGCCGCCGCCGACGCCGCACGGCAGGTAGACGTACAGCGGATGCTCCTCATCCACCACCCGGCCCTGTTCGGCAAACTGCGCCTTCAGGCGCTCGCCCGCCACCGCATAGCCCAGGAATAAGGTGCGGGAGTTTTCATCATCGATAAAGAAGCAGTTCGGATCGCTTTCCGCCGCTTTGCGGCCTTGCTCCACCGCCACGCCGTAATCCTGCTCGTATTCCACAACGATGACGCCGTGGCTGCGCAGTTTGGCTTTCTTCCACTCGCGGGCGTCGGCGGACATATGCACCGTCACCTTAAAGCCGATGCGGGCGCTCATGATGCCGATGGACATCCCGAGGTTGCCGGTTGAGCCTACCGCAATGCTGTACTGGCTGAAGAATTCCTTAAAGCGCGGCTCCAGCAGAACGCTGTAGTCGTCTTCAACGCTCAGCAACCCGGCTTCCAGCGCCAGCTTTTCCGCGTGGGTCAGCACCTCATAGATGCCGCCGCGCGCTTTAATCGAGCCGGAGATCGGCAGATGGCTGTCTTTTTTCAGCAGCAGCGTGCCGGGAACGGATTTGCCAGACTCTTTCTCCAGCCGCGCCTGCATTGCCGGAATGGCGACCAGCTCGGATTCGATAATTCCGCCCGTTGCCGCCGTTTCCGGGAAGGCTTTCGCCAGGTACGGCGCGAAGCGGTTGAGGCGCGCATGCGCGTCTTCCACGTCGGCTTTGGTCAGCCCGACATACGGCAGCCCTTCTGCAAGCGTGGTGGCGTTCGGGTTGAGCCAGGTGGTTTCTTTCAGGGCAATCAGATCCTCAACCAGAGGAAACCGTGCGGTTAAAGTAGTGATAGTTGCGTTTTCCATAATACGTCTCTTCGCGCTCAGATAATGAAGGAAAGCAGGAATGTGCCGCCAAGTGCAAGCACCGAGGCGATAAACGTCGCCGTCGTATAGTATTTGAAGGTCTCATTCAGGGTCGCGCCGCAGTATTGCTTCACCAGCCAGAAGAGAGAATCGGTAACGATCGTGCAGCCAATAGCGCCGGAACCGATGGCAATGGTGATGATCTCCGGGCTTACGTTCGGGTAGAGCGGCAGCATCGGCGCGACTATCGCCGTCGCCCCCATCATCGCCACCGTGGCGGAACCGACGGCGGCATGCAGCACCAGCGCCACCAGCCAGGCGAGCAGGATAGGGTGCATATGCAGGTTCGAGAGAATATGTGCCAGCGAGTCCGCCAGCCCGCTGGTTTTGAGGATGGCGTTAAACGCGCCGCCCGCGCCGATAATCAGCAAAATGTTCGCGATAGAGCCGAAGCCGTGCTCGGTATGGGTGAGCATTGCGCCCATGCCCATATGCTGGCGGATCCCCAGCAGGTAGTAGGCGACAAACACGGCGATAAACATGGCGGTGATCGGGTTGCCGATAAACTCCAGCAGGGTATACAGCGTGCCTTCTTTCGCCATATTCAGCTCGGCGATGGTCTTCACCAGCATCAGGGCAATCGGCAGCAGCACCGTGAACAGCGTGGCGCCCAGCGACGGCAGGGTGTGCTCTTCACGCACCTTCAGGTCTGAAAATTCCGCCGGAACCGGCTTATACGGCAGACGGTTGCCGAGCAGTTTCAGGAACAGCGGACCACCGACCAGAGACGCTATCAGGCCCACCATCAGACCGTAGACAATCACCGTTCCGACGTCCGCACCCAGTTTGTTGGTGACAAACAACGCCGCCGGATGCGGCGGCACCACGCAGTGCACCGCCATCAGCGCGGTACAGAGCGGAATGGCCAGCTTGAGCAGCGACGTGTTGGTCTTTTTGGCGATGGAAAACGCCAGTGGGATCAGCAGTACCACACCCACTTCCACGAACAGGGTAATGCCGCAGATAAGGCCCACCAGCACCATAATCACGTCTGCTGACAGCCAGCGGCAGCGCTGTAGCGTAATTCCGATGCGCTCTGCCGCGCCGGACACTTCCATCATTTTGCCGAGAATAGTGCCAAGGCCGATAACCGCCGCCAGGAAGCCCAGCGTACCGCCAATGCCGCTCTCAATGGCGTTCACCATATCCAGCGGGCTCATCCCCATCATTGCGCCGACGAAAAAGCTCGCCAGCAGCAGCGCGAGGAACGGGTGAAACTTCAGTTTTACGATGGTTAAAACAATCAACACGATGCTGACAAGCAGCGTAGCCACAACCCAGACCTGAGATCCCATATCTCACCTCACCCTTATGTCATCTGGGGGTATTGGACGAAAAAACGGCGTGGGCTGACAAACGATATAAATTGACGTTCAGGTGAGCCAGATTGGATCAACTGAGTGACTGAACTCTAAAAAGCGCAGTTATTTTGCCGTTGGTTCACATAAATTCATGCTTGAGCGGTATGCTGAGCGCGGAAATAACGCGTGAGAATTGTGATGACCGATGCGAATGAAGCCAGAAACCGGCTATTAAACGGCTGGCAGCTGTCGAAAATGTATACCTTTGAAGTGGCGGCGCGGCATGAGTCCTTCGCGCTGGCCGCTGAGGAGCTGTCGCTCAGCCCCAGCGCGGTGAGCCACCGCATCAACCTGCTGGAAGAGGAGCTGGGCATTCAGCTGTTTGTCCGCTCGCACCGTAAAGTCGAGCTGACGCAGGAGGGAAAGCGCGTTTACTGGACGCTGAAATCGTCCCTCGACACCCTGAATCAGGAGATCCTGGATATCAAAAACCAGGCGCTGTCCGGTACGCTAACGGTGTACTCCCGGCCGTCGATCGCCCAGTGCTGGCTGGTGCCGATGCTGGGGGATTTTACCCGCCGCTACCCGTCGATTTCACTTACCATCCTGACCGGCAATGATTACGTCAACATGCAGCGAACCGGCGTCGATTTGGCGCTTTATTTCGACGATACGCCGCCAAACCACCTTTCTCATCACTTTTTAATGGACGAGGAGATTTTGCCCGTCTGCTCGCCGGCGTATGCCCGGCAGCATGAGCTGCTGAAAAACCCCCATAACCTCAGCCACTGCACGCTGCTGCACGACCGTCAGGCCTGGAGCAATGATTCCGGCACGGACGAGTGGCTGAGCTGGGCGCAGCATTTTGCAGTGAATATGCCGCCATCCTCGGGCATCGGCTTCGATCGCTCGGACCTGGCCATTATCGCGGCCATCAATGATGTGGGCGTCGCGATGGGGAGAAAACGGCTGGTGCAAAAACGTCTCGAGCGGGGCGAGCTGATCGCACCGTTCGGCGACAAAACCCTCAGGTGCCATCAGCATTATTACATTTCAACGCTTCCCGGTCGTCAGTGGCCGAAAATTGACGCCTTTATCGGCTGGCTGAGAGAACTGGCAAGGTGAAGAATTATTACGCTTTGACGCTACACCAAATGTGAAAAAGCGTGCTAAATACAGGTAATGCTTTTGATTTATCCAGGGTAAACCGTGTTAAAGCCTTTTATTGCCTCTGCGTTACTGATCTCTTCCGGCTGGGCGATTGCCGCTGAGCCGCCGTTGACGGCTTCCCATTATGCGCAGCAGCTGGGCGTCGGAATGGATGTGGACTGGGCGCGCACCGAGCGCGGTATTCGCGAGTTCGACCCGCTGGTGGTTCGCGATTTTCGCGCAAAAGGCATAACCCACGTGCGTATCCGCGTGGCCGATGAACCGACGGAAGCGCGGCTGATTCACCTGCGCAAGCTGGTGGAAGCCTGCGAGCAGTATGGCGTGATCCCGATAGTCGCTTATCAGGCCGATGAATATAAAAACGACCCGAAAGCCGATAACGAGAAAGAGACGATCAACTGGTGGATTGCCGTGGCGCACTATTTCGGCCAGAGCTACCCGCTGCTGGGTTTTGATCTCATCTATGAGCCAACCGACAAGCTCAATCACAACCTGGCGTCGTTAAACCGCGTCTATGAAAAAAGCATTAAAGCGATCCACGACATTGACCCGCAGCGCATGATCTTCATCGCACCGCGCCTGCGCGCCGCGCCGGAGGATTTAACCAGCCTGAAGCTGCCCGCGCACAGCCAGAACTACCTGCTGGCGGAGTGGCATATTTTCCCGTGGGGGCCGCTGAAAAACAGCGGTAAATACCCGTGGACGTCCGTCACGGCGGCGGAGAAAGCGGCTATCCATAACCGCATCAATACCGCGCTGCGCTGGCAGCAAAAAACCGGTCACGTTAGCTGGGTCGGGGGCTGGGGCGTTGGGGAATCAAGCCGCTTAACGCCTACCGCTTCGCAGCTGGCGTTTGCCACGTTTATGGCCTGCGAGCTGCAAAAGGCGAAAATTCCGTATGCGCTTAACGCGGACTTCCAGTTTTACGACGGAGAAGAGGGCGCCTGGCGGCCCGCGCCAGAGCCGTTATTACAGGCGATGATTGCGCCCGTCTGTGAAAAGCCCGGCGAGAAGCCGGGCCATCATGCGGTTAAACCGGCTGCTCGTGATGCGGGACACGCGACGCCAGCGGCAGCCAGCACAGTAAAATCAGCAGCCCCATCAGCGTCATCAGCAACCCCAGACTAGCCTGCCCGGTCTGCGGCATCATCGCGGAGAGCCAGGCCAGCGCGCCGGAACCGATGTTCTGCAAACCGCCCACCAGCGCGCCCGCCGTGCCTGCAAGGAACGGGAACGGCTCCATCGCGCCGCTGGTGGCGAGCGGGAACAGCATGCCCGCGCCGAAGAAGAACAGCGCGGCCGGGATCAGCAGCGTCCAGACGGTCATCACGCCGAACAGCCCCGGGAGCCACATCATTACGCCAGCCAGCAGGCAGCTGATTACCGACTGCCACATCAGGGTTGAGAAACGTTTGTTCGGGCGTCCGGCAAACCACGCGCCGAAGAACGCCGCCGGGATCGGCAGAATAAACAGGATACTGACCACCATGCTGCTCAGGCCAAGACCCGCGCCCAGCAGCACGCCGGAGCAGGCTTCGAATACCGCAATGCCCGCCAGCCCGCCGATCAGCATCAGCAGATAACAGGTAAACGACCCGTTACCGAACAGCGTTTTGTAGCTGGCGATGAGCTTCGTGCGCGGCGCGTCCTGCGGACGGGTTTCCGGCATCCAGCGCGCCATGCTGAAGGTAACAATCACGCACAGCACCAGCAGGAAGGCGTAGCAGGCGCGCCAGGACCACATCGTGTCCAGCAGGCCGCCAATCAGCGGGGCGAGAAGCGGGCTGACCAGAATCCCCATATTCAACAGGCTGTTGGCGTGACGCAGCTGGGTGCCCTGATACATATCGCGCGGTAAGGTTCGCGCCATCACCCCGCCGACGCCGGTCCCGACGCCCTGCAGGGCGCTGGCGGCAATCAGCACGGTCAGGCTGTGCGTGGTAATGGCAATCACCGTCGCCACCATGAAAATGCTCATGCCCACCAGGATCACCGGGCGGCGCCCGACGCGGTCAGACAGCGGGCCGTAAAAGAGCTGCGAAACGCCATAGGTCAGCAGGTAGGCCGCCATCACGCTCTGCACTGCGCCCTCGCGGACGTTAAGTTCCTTTGCCATGTCGGCAATCGCCGGAATGTAGATGGTTTGCGCCATCTGACCGACGGCCACCAGTAACACCAGCATCAACAATAAGTTAACGTTCCTTTGTTTTTTCATGTCGCTGAATACTTTTGCCAAAAGAGAAAAATGAAGAATAAGTGACTACGCATTCCCATAAATGCGCGAGGAATCTACCACAGTGAGATGACAAATTAAGCATTGCTGTGATGAATGAAGAAACAGAACAAGGCAGGATTTATAAACAAGATCGGCAACTAATGTTGCCAGTGATTTACGCCAGGCGCAGCAGAATCGCGCCGCCTGCAATACCCAGCGCCGCAGCAATACGCAGGCCCGCAACCCGCTCTTTTAGAAGTAAAAATGCGATAAGCGCCCCAAAGAGAATGGAGGTTTCGCGCAGCGCCGCGACCACCGCCAGCGGTGCCTGCGTCATTGCCCATAGCGCCAGGCCATAAGAGCCCATGGTTCCCACGCCGCCGAGCAGCCCCTTTTTCCAGTGCAGACGGAGATAGCTGGACGCTTCGCGCCGACGCGCCACCATCGCCCAGCCCAGCAGGCAGAAGCCGTTCATAAAGAAGGTCCACAGCGTGTAGCCCAGCGCGGTGTCCGAGAGCCGCACGCCGGTGCCGTCCACCAGCGTATAGCCCGCGATAAAACAGGCATTCAGCAGCGCCAGCCGGATCCCTTTTCGCGACTGCATGCGTCCGTTCATCGCCATGGCCAGTATCGACAGGCAAATCACCCCGATGCCGGACCAGGCGAGCCACGAGAGGCTATCGCCGAGCGCCAGCACGCTTACCAGCGCCACCAGCAGCGGCGCGGTGCCGCGCATCAGCGGGTAGGTCTGGCTCATGTCAGAGACCTGATAGGTCTTCGCTACCAGCACGGTGTACACCACCTGTAAGGCACAGGAGACAATCAAAAACGGCCAGCTTGCAGCAGACGGCTGTGGGGAGAAAGGCAGTAAAACCAGGGCAATCAGCGTGGCGGAGCCGCTGACGCTGATTGCAGAATAGAGCTTATCCGTTCCGGCTTTGACGATGGCGTTCCAGCTGGCATGCAGCAGTGCGGCGAAGAGTAAAATGCAGAAAACGGTGATGGTCATGGCGCGTCGGGTGGTGAGTTGTCACTTAACTGTAACATTCACAACCCGATGCTGCCAGCCGCTCAGATTGCGCAAAACAGACGGTGCGTCACCCGCGGTTCGTCAGACACCAGCGTAAAACCCGCCTGGCGATAGAAGCCGTACGCGGCGTCCGGCGCATGGGTATTGAGAAAATCAAACCAGATGCTGGCATCGGCCATTACCACGGTCAAAAGCTGTTTGCCAATGCCCAACCCGCGGCACTTCTCGCTGACGTAGAGATGGCGAATGCGCCCGGCGCGCGGCTGCTGGCTGAACGGATCGCGGTTGAGGCCGCACACGCCCACCAGCCTGCCGTTGAGAAACGCACCCAGCAGCTTTTCGCCCGGCGCGTTAAAGCGGTTTTCGCCGCGCTGCCAGTTCTCTTCCAGCCTGCGCAGCATGTTGAAATTCGATGCGATACTTTCAGCCTTCAGGGCGATGTACCCCGGCTCTTCTGGGGTAACCGGCTCAATTAACAGACGCGACATAGCATTCCCTCGTTATTAAAGAGGGGCGGTTGCCCGCCCCTCTCAGGTGCGACTTGAACCTGAATCAGCGAATGAATTTCAGGACAGCATCAAGCAGTTGCAGTACAGCAACAATGAGTTTGAGGATAAGTATCACCATATCCACTACGCTCATACGCGTCTCCTTTTGGTTAAAAGGAGCACGATGCTGGCGTACCTTTCCGCCGCCTGTTGCCAGCACCTGGATTGACGTAACACAGTGTGCTCACTTCAGGGGTTAAGGCACTGACGGCACCACCCGTTTCAGCCAGGACTTCATTGCGCCGGTAAAACTGCGGCCCCCTCGCTCACTGCGAACACCCTCAGTATAGATAAATACTGTATGCATGAACAGTGTTTTTTGGACAAAACCCGAAACCCCATCCATACTCAAAAACGTCAAAATCCGTGCCTGAATTGCGCGTTCGTCTTCGATCGCGTATACTTTTTTGCGTTGACGTAACACAGTGTGTTCTGCGGCGACCAACCGCAAAACCCTGATAAAAACCTCGCTCCGGCGGGGTTTTTTGTTTTTATCACTCAACAAACGAAACGTGATCCCTGACGCATTTTTGCGCAGATGAAAATATTTCCATTGTCACGCCGAAAAACCTGTGTTTGTATAAATTCAATCAATGATTCCAAACACAGGTCCCCAATGACTTCATCCATGAACACCGCGACCCTACTAAAAACTGCGCAACCAGCCGCAGTGGTCGTCGTGCGTGTGGTGGTGGTCGTCGGCAATGCGCCGTAGGGACTGGATCAACACACGAATCCAAAACCCCGCCGGCGCAAACCGGGCGGGGTTTTTCGTTTAGGACCCTCCCCGGAAAGTCGGCCCAGAAGAAAAGGACTGGAGCATGGCAATTTCGGGCACAACATCCACGAAGACGCGTTTCACCGGCGCGCAGCTGATCGTTCATTTGCTGGAACGACAGGGCATCACCACCGTTGCGGGTATCCCGGGCGGCACGGTGCTGCCGCTGTACGATGCGTTGAGCCAAAGCACGCAGATCCGGCACGTGCTGGCGCGTCACGAGCAGGGGGCAGGCTTTATCGCTCAGGGCATGGCGCGTACGCAGGGCAAACCGGCGGTCTGCATGGCCTGCAGCGGCCCGGGCGCAACCAACCTGGTGACCGCCATCGCCGACGCGCGCCTCGACTCCATTCCGCTGATCTGCATTACCGGCCAGGTGCCGTCCTCGATGATCGGTACCGATGCGTTCCAGGAAGTGGATACCTACGGCATCTCTATCCCCATCACCAAACATAACTATTTAGTTCGCGATATCAGCGAGCTGCCTCAGGTTATCAGCGATGCGTTCCGCATTGCGCAGTCTGGCCGCCCGGGCCCGGTGTGGATAGACATTCCTAAGGATGTCCAGACCGCAGAGATCGAGATCGACGTGCTGCCGGAGCCGGGCGACCGTGCGCCCGCGCCGGCATTCAGCGCGGAGAGCGTGCGCGATGCCGCCGCCATGATTAACGCCGCCAAACGCCCGGTGCTCTATCTGGGCGGCGGAGCGATTAACGCCGCGGATGAAATCCGCCAGTTTGCGGAAAAAGCCAACCTGCCGACCACCATGACCCTGATGGCGCTGGGCATGCTGCCAAAAGCGCACCCATTGTCATTAGGCATGCTGGGCATGCACGGCGCGCGCAGCACTAACTACATCCTGCAAGAAGCGGATTTGCTGATCGTTATGGGCGCACGTTTTGATGACCGGGCGATCGGCAAAACCGAGCAGTTCTGCCCGAACGCCAAAATCATTCACGTGGATATCGACCGCGCCGAGTTGGGTAAAATCAAGCAGCCGCACGTGGCGATTCAGGGCGACGTGGCAGAGGTGCTGGCGCAGCTGATCCCGCAGACGGACGCAGCCGACCGCGCCGACTGGCGTAAGCTGGTGGCCGATCTGCAGCGCGAGTTCCCGGGCGCCATCCCAACCGAAGGCGACCCGCTGAGCCACTACGGACTGATCAACGCCGTGGCCGCCTGCGTGGACGACAGCGCGATTATCACCACCGATGTGGGCCAGCACCAGATGTGGACCGCTCAGGCTTACCCGCTGAACCGTCCGCGCCAGTGGCTGACCTCCGGCGGTCTGGGCACCATGGGCTTTGGCCTGCCCGCAGCCGTGGGCGCGGCGCTCGCCAATCCGGACCGCAAGGTCATCTGCTTCTCCGGCGACGGCAGCCTGATGATGAACATTCAGGAAATGGCGACTGCAGCCGAAAACCAGTTAGACGTGAAAATTATCCTGATGAACAACGAGGCGCTGGGGCTGGTGCACCAGCAGCAGAGCCTGTTCTACAAGCAGGGCGTGTTTGCGGCGACCTATCCGGGGATGATTAACTTTATGCAGATTGCCGCCGGTTTTGGCCTGCACACCTGCGATCTGAACGCGGAGGAGGATGCCCACGCGGCGCTGCAGGCGGCGATCTCTCGTCCTGGCCCGGCGCTGATCCACGTGCGTATCGACCCTGAACAAAAAGTGTATCCGATGGTGCCGCCGGGTGCGGCAAATACTGAGATGGTGGGGGAATAAGCCATGCAGAAACAACACGAAAACGTCATTCTGGAACTCACCGTCCGCAACCACCCTGGCGTCATGACTCACGTCTGCGGGCTGTTTGCCCGCCGCGCGTTTAACGTGGAAGGTATTCTCTGTCTGCCGATTCAGGGCAGCGAGCACAGCCGCATCTGGCTGCTGGTCAACGATGACCAGCGTCTGGAACAGATGATGGCGCAGATCGACAAGCTGGAAGATGTCACCAAAGTGGCGCGCAACCAGTCCGATCCCGCCATGTTTAACAAAATTGCGGTGTTTTTCGAATAGATCGCTTAAGGTAAGCGTCTTTCGCTCTTGTAGGCCGGATAAGCGCAGCGCTATCCGGCATTTTCAGACCGCAGGAAGACACATGACCACCATCGCTCTCATCGACGACCACCTTATCGTCCGCTCCGGCTTTGCCCAGCTTCTGAACCTCGAACCTGATTTTCAGGTCGTGGCCGAGTTTGGCTCCGGTCGCGAGGCGCTGGCGGGTCTGCCGGGGCGCGGGGTGCAGGTCTGTATCTGCGACATCTCGATGCCGGATCTCTCCGGGCTGGAGCTGTTAAGCCAGCTGCCGAAAGGGATGGCGACTATCATGCTTTCGGTCCACGACAGCCCGGCGCTGGTCGAGCAGGCGCTCAACGCGGGCGCGCGCGGCTTCCTCTCTAAACGCTGTAGCCCCGACGAACTGATCGCCGCGGTGCGTACGGTCTCCACCGGCGGCTGCTATTTAACGCCGGATATCGCCATCAAGCTGGCGGCAGGACGTCAGGATCCGCTCACCAAACGCGAGCGTCAGGTTGCGGAAAAACTCGCGCAGGGAATGTCAGTAAAAGAGATTGCCGCCGAGCTGGATCTGTCCCCGAAAACCGTGCACGTTCACCGCGCCAACCTGATGGAAAAACTCAACGTTAGCAACGACGTTGAGCTGGCGCGCCGCATGTTCGACAGCTGGCAATGAGCTCCGCTTTTTCACGGCTGATCGCCGTCGTCGCCAGCTTTTTTATCTTCTCCGCCGCCTGGTTCTGCCTGTGGAGCATCAGCCTGCACCTGGTAGAACGCCCGGAGCTGGCGGTGCTGCTGTTTCCCTTCGGCCTGCGTCTGGGGCTGATGCTGCAATGCCCGCGCGGCTACTGGCCCGTTTTGCTGGGCGCAGAGTGGCTGATGCTGGTCTGGCTGGCGCAGGAAGTCGCCCTCGCGCACCTGCCCTTATTGATGACCGGAAGCCTGCTTACGCTTCTCCCGGTTGCGCTGATTTCCCGCTACCGTCATCAGCGCGACTGGCGCACGCTGCTGCGTCAGGGGGCGGCGCTGATTGCCGCCGCGTTGCTGCAGTCGCTTCCGTGGGTCGGCGAGAAGGAGATGCTCAACGCCCTGCTGCTGGCCCTGACCGGCGGCCTGACGCTCGCGCCGACCTGCCTCGTTTTCTGGCACTACCTCACCAGCACCGTCTGGCAGCCGCTCGGCCCGGCGCTGGTAACTCAACCGGTGAACTGGCGCGCCCGGCACCTCATCTGGTATCTGCTGCTGTTTGTGGTGAGCCTGTGGCTACAGCTTGGCCTGCCCGCCGAGCTTTCACGCTTTACCCCATTTTGTCTGGCGCTGCCGATTATCGCCCTGGCCTGGCACTACGGCTGGCAGGGGGCGCTGATCGCCACGCTGATGAACGCCATCGCGCTGATTGCCAGCCAGACCTGGCACGATCACCCGGTGGACTTACTGCTTTCCCTGCTGGCCCAGAGCCTGACCGGGCTGCTGCTCGGCGCGGGCATTCAGCGCCTGCGCGAGCTGAACCAGTCCCTGCAGACCGAACTGGTGCGCAACCGTCGTCTGGCGGAGCGTCTGCTGGAGACGGAAGAGAGCGTGCGGCAGGAGGTCGCCCGCGAGCTGCACGACGATATCGGCCAGACCATCACCGCCATTCGCACCCAGGCGGGTATTGTCCAGCGCCTGGCGGCAGAAAACGCAGGCGTGAAGCAGGGCGGGGCGCATATCGAACAACTTTCGCTGGGGGTCTATGACTCCGTTCGCCGCCTGTTAGGACGGCTGCGCCCGCGCCAGCTTGATGACCTGTCGCTGGAGCAGGCGGTGCGCTCCCTGATGCGCGAGATGGAGCTGGAAAGCCGCGGCATTGTCAGCCATCTCGACTGGCGCATCAACGAAGCCACCCTGAGCGAAGGCCAGCGCGTGACGCTGTTCCGCGTCTGTCAGGAAGGACTGAACAATATCGTTAAGCACGCCAGTGCCAGCGCGGTGACGCTGCAGGGCTGGCAGCAGGATGAAAGCCTCAAGCTGGTGATTGAAGATGACGGCTGCGGGCTGCCGCCGGGCTCCGGGCAGCAGGGCTTTGGCCTGGCGGGCATGCGCGAGCGCGTGAAGGCGCTGGGCGGCACGCTGAACATCTCCTGCACCCATGGGACGCGCGTTAGCGTCAGCCTGCCGCTAAGGAGCCACCATGTTTAAAACCCCCGCGAACGCCGCGCCGATAGGCAACAAAGCGGAAATCGACGCCCGCTACCGCTACTGGCGTCGCCACATCCTGATCACCATCTGGCTCGGCTACGCGCTGTTTTACTTTACCCGCAAAAGCTTCAACGCCGCCGCGCCGGAGATCCTCGCCAGCGGCGTGATGACCCGCACCGATATCGGCCTGCTGGCGACGCTGTTTTACATCACCTACGGCCTGTCGAAGTTCTTCTCCGGCATCGTCAGCGACCGCTCCAACGCCCGCTACTTCATGGGCGTTGGGCTGATTGCGACCGGGGTAGTGAATATCCTGTTTGGCTTCTCCACCTCGCTGTGGGCCTTTGCCCTGCTGTGGGCGCTGAACGCCTTTTTCCAGGGCTGGGGCGCGCCGGTCTGCGCCCGCCTGCTCACCGCGTGGTACTCGCGCAACGAGCGCGGCGGCTGGTGGGCCGTCTGGAACACCGCGCATAACGTCGGCGGGGCGCTGATCCCGATGGTGGTCGGCGCGGCGGCGCTGCACTACGGCTGGCGCGCGGGGATGATGATTGCGGGCGGGCTGGCCATTCTCGCCGGGCTGTTCCTCTGCTGGCGGCTGCGCGACCGGCCGCAAACCGTGGGCCTGCCCGCGGTGGGCGACTGGAGACACGACGAGATGGAAATGGCGCAGCAGCAGGAGGGGGCGGGGCTGACGCGCAAAGAGATCCTCACCAAATACGTGCTGTTAAACCCCTATATCTGGCTTCTCTCGCTCTGCTACGTGCTGGTTTACGTGGTGCGTGCGGCCATCAACGACTGGGGCAATCTGTACATGTCCGAGACGCTCGGCGTAGACCTCGTGACCGCCAACTCGGCGGTGACGATGTTCGAGCTGGGCGGGTTTATCGGCGCGCTGGTGGCGGGCTGGGGATCGGACAAGCTGTTCAACGGCAACCGCGGCCCGATGAACCTGATTTTTGCCGCCGGGATTTTGCTCTCCGTCGGCTCGCTGTGGCTGATGCCGTTCGCCAGCTACGTGATGCAGGCGGCGTGCTTCTTCACCACCGGCTTCTTCGTGTTCGGCCCGCAGATGCTGATCGGCATGGCGGCGGCAGAGTGTTCGCATAAAGAGGCGGCCGGCGCGGCGACGGGTTTTGTCGGGCTGTTTGCGTACCTTGGCGCGTCGCTCTCCGGCTGGCCTCTGGCGCGGGTGATCGACATCTGGCACTGGAGCGGTTTCTTCGCGGTGATCGCCATCGCGGCGGGGATTTCCGCCCTGCTGCTGCTGCCGTTTTTGAACGCGCAGGCCCCCCGCGAGGTGAACGAAGCGTGATGCGTCTCACCTTTTCGCCCCGAATGGCGCAAAACTAAGAAATTTTCCCGGTTTTACCTGGACGCTGTCTCAGGCATCTCTCCCGGCTGATTTTTACAATGCTGCAAAAATCAGCTCAGGAGTAACTCAGTCATGCTGGCCTTCTTAAATCAGGTGCGCAAGCCGACCCTGGATCTGCCGCTCGATGTGCGGCGCAAAATGTGGTTCAAACCGTTCATGCAGTCTTATCTGGTGGTCTTCATCGGCTACCTGACCATGTACCTGATCCGCAAAAACTTTAACATCGCGCAGAACGACATGATCTCCACCTACGGGCTGAGCATGACGCAGCTGGGGATGATTGGCCTGGGCTTCTCCATCACCTACGGCGTGGGGAAAACCGTTGTGTCCTACTACGCGGACGGCAAAAACACCAAGCAGTTTCTGCCGTTTATGCTGATCCTCTCCGCTATCTGTATGCTTGGCTTCAGCGCCAGCATGGGCACCGGCTCCGTTAGCCTGTTCCTGATGATCGCCTTCTACGCCCTGAGCGGTTTCTTCCAGAGCACCGGCGGGTCGTGCAGCTACTCCACCATCACCAAATGGACCCCGCGCCGCAAGCGTGGTTCCTACCTCGGCATGTGGAACATCTCCCACAACCTCGGCGGGGCGGGTGCGGCAGGCGTGGCGCTGTTCGGCGCGAACTACCTGTTCGACGGCCACGTGATCGGCATGTTTATCTTCCCGTCGATTATCGCCCTGATTGTCGGCTTTATCGGCCTGCGCTTCGGCAGCGACTCCCCGGAATCCTACGGCCTCGGCAAAGCTGAAGAGCTGTTCGGCGAGGAGATCAGCGAAGAGGACAAAGAGACCGAAGAGAACGAGATGACCAAATGGCAGATCTTTGTTGAGTACGTGCTGAAAAACAAAGTGATCTGGCTGCTCTGCTTCTCGAACATCTTCCTGTACGTGGTGCGCATTGGTATCGACCAGTGGTCGACCGTCTATGCCTTCCAGGAGCTGAAGCTTTCTAAAGAAGTGGCGATTCAGGGCTTCACCCTGTTCGAAGTGGGCGCGCTGGTCGGCACCCTGCTGTGGGGCTGGCTCTCCGATCTCGCCAACGGCCGTCGTGCGCTGGTGGCCTGCGTCGCGCTGGCGCTGATTATCGCCACCCTCGGCGTGTACCAGCATGCCAGCAACCAGTACGTTTACCTGGCGTCCCTGTTTGCGCTCGGCTTCCTGGTGTTTGGTCCGCAGCTGCTGATCGGCGTGGCGGCAGTCGGCTTCGTACCGAAAAAAGCGATCGGTGCCGCCGACGGGATTAAAGGCACCTTCGCCTACCTGATCGGCGACAGCTTCGCCAAGCTGGGTCTGGGGATGATCGCCGACGGCACGCCGATTTTCGGCCTCACCGGCTGGGCGGGCACCTTCGCCGCGCTGGATGCGGCAGCGATCGGCTGTATCGTCCTGATGGCGATGGTTGCAGTGCTGGAAGAACGTAAAATTCGCCGTGAGAATCGTGTGCAGAAATTAAAAACAGCCTGAGTGTGCAGGTAACTTCTTTGCCCGGTGTGTGATGCCGGGCTTTTTTTATTCAATGAGTTAAGACCTACCCCAGAACAAAAATATCCCCAGTTGACGGGGTGACTGCGTCCGGCAACCACAAATTGCCCCATTTACCCGTACAATGGCAGCCCATTATTTTGTCGGGCTGCAGGACGCGCAGAAACTGCCTGACTGCCCAGAGCTTACGCGGTGACGCACAGCGAAGATGGAAACCGCCGAAAATTGCATGGATGTGATTGATACCGGTTATTTTCTGGCAGTAACGCACAATATCAATCAGCCCTCGGTGCCCGCAGCCGATGAAAATGACCAGGCCACGGTCAGACTTATAAATCAGAACCCCTTCATCTTTTACATAATCCGCATTCGCATTTTTGCTGCCGATAACACCGTATGCGTGCGGTTTGGCGACAGGGATCTCCCCTGACCACATAAAGCGCTCCCCAAGCTGGAGCGGGGTACGGCTGTATTCCATGCGATAGCGTGAATAATCATTATTCAGCGACAGTTTTTTTAGTCTGGCGGTATACCCCGAAAACCGTATTGCCGAATAACGCTCGCGGGCCACGTGGGGATGGCATAAGATCCGGCAATTATCCGGTAACCACGGAACGCCGCCGCAATGGTCATAGTGCCCGTGAGACAGTACCGCTGCGGTCAGGCAGGTTAAATCGACCCCCATCAGACCTGCGTTATGCAGGAAGCTATCATCAGGACCGGTATCAAAGAGAATGGAATCATTTTCATCCTGTATAAACAGGCTGAGCCCTGCTTTGGCCCGCAGTGAGCTTTTAGCGTTATGGTTAGGCCGATTCTCCAGCAGGACACTGATTGTTATGGACATGTTCGCTCTTTCCCTGAAGTCATGATTCGTTACCACCACCCGTTGACCATACACCGTGGATATACAATCGTCCCTATAAAAACTAAAACGACTTTTCTGCCCTTTTCCAGCGCTTTTCCGTTCACTATTATGCTTCTGCCCGCTGTTGACGCCCTGCGTTTCCCGCTATGATGAGCGGCTAGTCTAAGGAGAACGCATGGTCTGGATAATGCTGGCAACGCTTGCCGTGGTGTTTGTGGTGGGATTTCGCGTCCTGACCTCGGATTCCCGCCGCGCGATCAAACGCCTGAGCGAACGTCTGGGGATGACCCCAATGCCGGTCGAGTCGATGATCGACCAGTTCGGTAAAACGCCCGGCAATGAGTTTATCCGCTATCTTGAACGCCCCGACGAGGCGCATCTGCAAAACGCCGCGCAGGTGCTGCTGATTTGGCAGGTCTGCATTGTCGATGGCAGCGAAGAGAACCTGCACGCCTGGCACCGTATGTTGCGAAAAGCCCGCCTGGCGGCGCCCATCACCGATGCGCAAATTCGTCTGGCGCTTGGCTTTATGCGCGAGATGGAGCCCGATCCGCAGGAGCTGAATGCCTTCCAGCTACGCTATAACCAGCTCTTCCTGCCGGAAGAGGGCGTGTTTTACCTGCATTAAGCCGTTTTTCCGCACAGGATATTTTGAGCGTTAAGAATCTCTTCTCTGTTTTCATTGAGGCGGGTGGCGGCATAGATATCTATGTTTAATCTTTTTGCCTCCGCGTCCGTGAGTTCACGGTAGCAAAGCCCTTCCTGATTAAAGGTGCATTTCGACTGAGGCAGCAGCGCAAATCCTTTCCCTCTTGCGATACGGCTTAGCATCACGAGGGTATCATCCGGCTCTTTTATCCGCTTCAGCGGCGTTTTCAGCGTATCAAAGTAGCTTTCGCATTTGTCGTAGAATGACGGGTTGGCGCTTCTGGAAAACCAGAAAATGGGAAGATCGCTAATATCCTCCAGCGCGACTTTCTCTTTCAGGCTGGCAGGATGTAAAGAGGGCATTGCGATGAGCAACGGTTCCTGGCAGACCCAGCGGTATTGAACAATGTCTTCATGACCCGTTCCTTTTTCACCGGTCAGCACCAGATCCAGCATATTTTTAGACAAGCTTTGCAGCAGTTGGGCAGACGTCAGGTCCGGCGTTTCGACATCATCTCCTGCGTTCATTTTTTGAAGCTGGGTATTCACGGGTTCAATATATTCAAAATTAAGCGTCCGCGTGAGTCCGATTCGCAGGCTCGTTTCAGAAGAGAGAGGGTCTTCTTTTAGATTACTGATGTCTTTAAGTATTTTTTCAGCCTGAACAACCAGCGCACGACCTGCTTCAGTGAGGCTAACGTCATGCGTGCTGCGGCTGAACAACTGACGTTTCAGAACCGCTTCAAGGCACTTTATCTGACGCGTCAATGGCGGTTGAGTCATGCGTAGACGTTCGGCAGCCTTACGGAAATTCAGTTCATGTGCAACAGCGAGAAAGCATTGTAATTGTTTGATACTGGGCAGGTTATTGCTGATTAAATGTTCTGCTGTGGCCATACGTGAGTCCTGAATGCGAAAAGGTATTTAGTCTTTTTTCGATTTCGATATTACACGCTAAATGCAGGCAGCAAAACCCGTTTTAACAGTAATACAAAAAATATATTACAAATTTAACAATTCCAATTGTTTCCTGTATTGATAAATTTCTATCCGAATCCTCACTCAATCAATATTCGGAGTAATTATGTCGTCTAAATATGTACTGGTATCACGCTTCCCATTAAAAAATGCTTTTTCTGAAAAAGAATTCACTTCATTAAAAAGCAATGAAAACGTTCGCTACTATTCCTGCGAAGAAAACGGTGTTAATGAATTGCTGGAACTGCGCGCATTCAACGATATTAAAGAAATTGCGTGGGTTGAGAGTGAAATGGAATCCATGTTCCATCGTTTCTCTGATGTTCTTTCTGCCGATATTCGTCGCGAATTACTTAAGTTTGTTGAATCCCCGATTGATAATAAAAAGAACTTACCAGAATCAAATTATATCCAGCTTCGTCACGTTGAAGTTCCTGCGCATAACTATCAGCAGTACCGTCAGTGGCGCGATGAAACCATTTTTAATGTGGTAAGAGATAACAAAGATAAGATTGAAAGTTTCGAAGCGTTTCATTCTCTGATCAGTGGCGTTCCGGGCGTAATGTTCATCTCCTCATTCAACGGCGATAAAGCAGCATATAAAGAAGCATTTACCAATGCGCGTTACCAGGAAATCATTCAGCAGGCCGGCGACAACTTTATCACTGGCGGCAATGACGGCCTTTATACGCGCATCTACCGTGCTTGCTGTTGTTGAGGAACAATGAATGAACTGTAAAAAGTTGGTTGTTGTTGGTGATAAATTTAATGAATTTGCCAACGGTAAAGATGTACTGACTATATCTCAGCTTGAATTATTGACTCAGATCCCTGCGAATATCATTGATAAAGAACACGAAATTATTGTTGGGCAGGGCGTGCGCAAGGATTTTGCCGGAAAAGTAATTTCAAACCAGGCAAGAAACGCAATTCATGGTAATAAATTAAAAATGTGCTCTCTGGAAAAACTGGTTAGCGACAAAAAAAATGCACATTGCCATAAAAAACTGGAACAGAACGTACTTATAGGACCTGCGGAGCAGGCTGAGCATAATCCCGACCTTTATGCGATGCCTCTGTTAATCGACGAGCGTTGCGAATTGATGGCGGATCACCAGACGGGTCAGCATATTCAGGGAATGCTGCTGGTTGAAGCCAGCCGACAGGCCTTTATCGGCGTCACCGAAGAGTTTATTTACCAGCAGGAAAGTGGGCGCTATTACGTCATTAATAGCATGGCAATCAATTTTGCCAGTTTCCTGTTCCCTTTACCGGCGCTGGTCCATTTTGAATTTCTGGAAAAAGATATTAACGACCGCCGGGGGCGTTTCAAGGCTCAGGTACGCGTCACTCAACACCAAACGCTTTGCGCGACAATGGATGTGTCGTTCACCGTCTATCCTTCCGCCCTGATTACAGAGAAAGAAAAATCTCTGGCTGAGGTTGCCATGCAGGCGGCCATCGTTCAGCAGCAAGGGGTGGTTCAGGGGGTAACGCATGCCTGAATTACGTAGCCAGAAATACCGTCTGGCTGCGACCACGCAGGGGCCGCTTTACCCCCCTGCGGAGGTCATGGACGGGAAGGGTAATTTTGTCGTAGTTGGCATGGTGCCCGGGGATAACGGTCTGCAGTGGCGAAGCGTTATTGTCTCACCGAACAGCGCGCTTCCGGCATTTGGGGAAATCGCACCCTATAACATTCTGTGTGATATAGAAAAGATGCCCCAGGACGCGTTGAAGGACATTATTCTTCATACTCTTCCTTTACCCATTCCAATGAACAACTATCGGATGATTTTCGCACCGGAACAGCGGCCGCACGCCAACAAAGAAAAGAGGCCGAGCGTGCCGCTTCATGACGGCTATATCGCGGATTATCGCAGCAGCGATGGAAAGCGAGACATCCAGCCTGTCACCCTCGCTGCCTGGCTTGCGGCAGAGGGAAATTTTGACGTCACGTTGTCCGAAGATAAAAAACGAGCACGGTTCACGTTTTCGTTCCGGAGTCTTGTTCCGGATAGCGTTTATACCGTGATGAGCCTCAGGGAAAACGATTTAGCCTCTGAGGCACCGAGCAGGCCTGGCCCGCTGGGCATACCCAACGTATTTATAACCGATAGCGAAGGTAATGCCGAATATTGGGCTGAGCTAACCGATCCTTTTCCGGCACCGGAGAGGAAAGGAAACAGAGTTATTAACGTAGTCGTACTTTATATGAGCTCGCGTCAGAGCTACGGCGGTGCAATTGGTTTTTACGGTCTTGGAGGCGATATCCATGCCCATTTGAAACTCAAAGGCCGTTCCTTCGATGAATTTACAACTATAGAGTGAGAAAAGTATGCCGTTTGTTCATGTGATGACCTGGCCGACGAAAGATGAAAATCAAATCATCAGGCTTCAGGAAGATATTACGTTTGCCGTTCACAAAAATACAGGTGCACCGCTGGATAAAATTTCCGTGGTGGTTTCTGAAATTCCGCCTTCCCGCTGGGCGGATGCAGGCGTGCCTGGTACGGATAAAGATTTCCCGGTTAAGAGTCGAAGAAAAAACTACGAGGAATAGGCTTTGCGTAAACACGCCGCATTTTTTGACGTTGATGAGACGCTTATAAATATCAAAAGTATGTTTGATTTTTATGATTTCTGGTGCAGGGAAAATAATCAACACGATCGTCTTCAACGCTTTATGTCTCGCTTTCGTGCCGACGTAAAAAACGGTGTGCCAAGGGAGACGCTGAACCGAGAGTATTATCGCCAGTTTAAAGGTGTATCTCGTCGTTATCTGGACGAAATGGGTGAGGAATGGTTCAGGCATAAGCTGGAAAATGAGTTTTTTATTGAGAGCGCTGTTGCAGCACTTAAAAAACATCAGCGCCAGAATATGTACACCGTATTTATATCTGGCTCTATGCTTCCGATTCTTTCACCGATTGCGAAATACCTTGGGGTAACGGATGTACTTTGTGCGCCGGTCATAATAAATGAAGCAGGTGAGTTAACGGGCGAAATCGGCCTGCCGCAAACCATTGGCTCGGGTAAAAAAGACGCGCTTATGACGTTTTGCCGGGATAAGGAGATTAACCCGGCGGATTGTTATGCCTACGGTGACGATGTTTCGGATATTCCAATGCTTGAAGCCATCGGGCATCCCGTGTGTGTGGGAGAGCATTCCGCGCTTACCAGATATGCAACAGAAAAAAATTGGCAAATTATTTAAACTATCATTGAGGTAAGTAGTATGACTTCAGAACTCTCCTTGCAAAATATGACGTTAAGGTCATGGCTTGCTTTATTCATTCTGGCTATTTCAACGTTTACTATTGTCACTACCGAACTGGCGCCGGTCGGATTATTAACGCCAATCGCAGAGGGGCTACAGTCTTCGGAATCCGCGGTGGGCATGACCGTGTCGCTTTATGCCTGGGTGGGGGCGTTAAGTGCGCTGTTTGCATCCGTCTTTTTAGGCAATGTGGCCAAGAAACGCCTTTTACTCGTGCTCACCGTGGTGCTTCTGATCTCCAACATCATGGCCGCGACGGTAAACACCTACAGCATGCTGCTTAGCGCCCGAGTGCTGGGTGCGCTTGCTCACGGTGCATTCTGGGCGATGATCGGCGCAACGGCGGTTGCTATCGTTCCTGCCAGATATATTGGGGCGGCGACGTCAATCGTATTTGGTGGCGTCTCCGCAGCAAGCGTTTTTGGCGTGCCGGTATCCAACTACATTGGTATTCACTTCGGCTGGCGGCAGGCCTTTTGGCTGATGGCCGCGCTGAGCGTAATTGCCTTTGTGGGTATTAGCGTGCTTGTTCCCCAGATCACCAGCAAAAGTGCGCTTGGGCTGGATGCGCTTAAAGGCGTGCTGAAATCGTCTACCTTGTGGAAAATTTACTCCGCTACCCTGCTGGCCGTTACGGCCCACTTTGCCGCCTTTACGTACATTGAACCCTGGCTGCACACGCAGAGTTTACTGTCCACCGCCTTTATTCCCGCTGTGCTTTTTGTTTACGGCATCGCGGGTCTGGCCGGTAACTTTCTGACCGGCGTGTTGATTGATAAGTATCTAAAGCTGACGGTCTCTTTGTCTGTACTGCTGATCTGTGCAGTGCTGCTGTTCCTGGGCCTGTCAGGTTCCTCGCTCTCTGCTGCGTTGATATTCATCAGCATGATTGTCTGGGGCGTTGCCGTGTCAGGAATATTTGTCGGCTTCCAGACGTGGGTTTTACGTATGGCTGAAGATAAAGCTTTCCCGGCCTCCGCAATCTACGTTTCGTTTTTCAATACCGCCATTGGTATCGGCGCGTCGGTCGGTGCCTGGATGGTTTCAGCATTTTCAATGCCGCTCCTGTATATCGTCGCCGGCACGGCCATCGGCCTGTCCGTTCTGCTTGTCGCGGTTATTCCTGCAACGTTGACCGCAAAACAGTCCCCACTGGAGAAATCTTATGAGTCAAATTAATGACCGCACGCGCTATGGCAGAGAGATTATGGACCGTCTTGAAGCGGGACTTGCGGATAAAGTCACCCGCCGCCTGAGTGAGCTGGACCCGGGGCTGCCCGCCCTGATTACCGACTATGCGTTCGGGGATGTGGTGGGGCGTCCGGGACTGGATCTCAAAACGCGCGAAATGCTGACTGTCGCCTCGCTTGTGACGCTGGGTAATGCCATGCCGCAGTTGGAACTGCATATGAGAGGCGCGCTCAACACAGGCGTGACGCCGGAAGAGCTACTTGAAATCGTGATTCAGATGGCGGTGTATGCTGGCGTTCCCGCCTGTATGAATGGTCTTACTGCATACCGGGCGGCAATGGCCGCGACGGGTCATACCTTGCCAGGACTGAAAGGGGAAGAGGCATGAGCGAGGTTGTCATTATTGCAGCCCGCCGCACGGCGACGGGCGCATTTCAGGGCGCGCTTGCGGAGCATTCCGCCTCTGACCTGGGAAGCCGGGTCATTCAGGCGCTCCTGAAAGAATCTGGCGTAGAGGCCAGTGATATCTCCCAGGTCATTATGGGGCAGGTACTTACTGCGGGCTGCGGTCAGAATCCGGCCCGGCAGTCGGCCCTGAATGCCGGATTACCGGTAGAAACGCAATGTCTGACAATCAATAAAGTGTGTGGTTCCGGGCTTAAGGCGGTCCATCTAGGTATGCAGGCGCTTCAGACGGGTGAGGCTGAGTTTGTTATCGCTGGCGGTCAGGAGAGTATGTCCAACGCGCCGCATATCGCCATGACGTCGCGTAGCGGAACGCGGCTGGGTGATATCACTCTCAAAGATAGCCTGGTTTCTGACGGGCTCTGGGATGCCTTCAATGATTATCATATGGGTATCACCGCTGAGAATGTTGCAACGGAGTTTGCTATCAGCCGCGAAATGCAGGACGAGTATGCCCTTGTCTCTCACCACAATGCGCTTGAAGCGCAGGCGCGCGGCATTTTTGAGCGTGAAATTGTTCCGGTTGAGTGGCTGACGCGAAAAGGCGAAACGATTAGCGTGGAGAGGGATGAAGGGCCGCGTGCAACCAGTATTGAAAAATTGACGAAGCTGAGGCCTGTCTTCCGAAAAGAGGGAACGGTGACGGCGGGAAATGCGTCATCGCTGAATGACGGTGCCGCTGCGGTGCTGCTTTGTACGCGTGATACCGCCGAAGCGCGTGGCTTGCCGGTTCTGGCTTCGCTGGGCGTGTTTACCAATTCCGGTATCCAGCCGGCATTAATGGGGGCAGCCCCGATTCAAGCCATTGCCGACTGTCTTTCCCGCTCGGGATGGAAGCCTGAGGATGTCGATCACCTTGAATCCAACGAAGCGTTTGCCGCCCAGGCGCTGGCGGTGATTCAGCAGGCTGGGATTTCCCCGGATCGTATCAATCCTTACGGCGGGGCCATCGCGCTTGGGCATGCGATAGGTGCATCTGGCTGCCGGATTTTGGTGACGCTGGTTCATTCCCTGGTCCGTAACGACGGCAAGCGCGGCGTCGCCGCACTGTGCGTAGGCGGTGGGGAAGGCGTTGCGTTGAGCGTTTATCGCTAACGGTACGGCGTATCTGTAGACATAAAAAAACCGGTGAAGCCCGGTTTTTTTATTTTCATGATGAGGTATCAGGCGTTCACGCCCTTCATACCCTCGGCGGAATAGCGATCGCCTTTGATCGCTATCCGGCGATGAAGGTTATTCAATGATTCAATGTCATTCATCTCAAGCACAATGTCGGCAGCTTGCGCATTCTCGGTCAGATAGTTGAGGTGCTTAGTGCCAGGAATGGGCACAAGCTTATCGTATTGCGCTAACAGCCAGGCAAGGGCAATTTGACCTGCGGTACAGCCGTACTTCGCTGCCAGCGGGTGGATGACATCGAGCAGCTGGCGATTATGATCGAGGCTGGACTGAACAAAGCGTTCGTTATTTCTACGGAAATCACCTTCTGCAAACTCGCTATTGTTCAGGTATTTTCCCGTCAGGAAGCCTCTGCCAAGAGGCGAGTAGGGCACCAGACCGATGCCTAACTCTTTCACGACCGGCAGAATGCTTTCCTCGATGTCGCGTGTCCACAGAGAATATTCCGTTTGCAGCGCGGTGACTGGATGTACCGCATGGGCCCGTTGCAGCGTTGCAGCCGACACTTCGCAAAGGCCGATGTGGTTGATCTTGCCCTCTTTAACCAGGGTGCGCAGACAATCCATACTCTCTTCGACCGGTGTTTCGTTGCTCAATCTGTGAAGGTAAAAGAGGTCGATTCGCTCCACGCCAAGCCGCTTGAGGGACTCATTACAGCAGCGGATGATATAGTCAGGCGTATTGTTGATGGTGCGGGCGTAAGACTCGTCAGGCGAGCGGTCGATGCCGCACTTCGTGGCTATTTTGAACTGCTCGCGAGTGCTTTTATCCAGCCCGGCAAGAAAATGACCGATTAGTCTTTCATTATGGCCACGGCCATATAAATTTGCGGTATCAATGAACGTCACGTTCAGATCGATGAGGCTATGCAATACCTGCAGTGAGGCTTTGTCATTAGTCTGGCCATAAAATTCACTCAGGCCCATGGCACCATAGCCGACAGCACTGACGGTAAGATTTTGAGATAAAGTACGTGTTTTCATAGTTTCTCCTTTTCAGACGCTATGATTGTTTCACCTCAAATGTGGATACTGAATTTTCATTTTCGTTATGCTGAAAAGGTATCAGTCGACGATGCTCCCCCTCCAGGCTCTTTAAAAACGTCAAAAGTTGTCTAAACGTTAAATTCGTCACACTTTTGATGATAAACTGCGCGACTTTTCCGCACGTTTTTATCTTCAGGTGACGCCATGACAGAACATATCCAGCCCTCGACCAGACCGCAGACCAAAGAGGTTACTCGCCCCAACTGGTCGGCGGTTTTTTCCGTGGCGTTCTGCGTCGCCTGCCTGATTACCGTTGAGTTTCTTCCGGTGAGCCTCCTGACGCCGATGGCGCAGGATCTGGGCATTTCCGAAGGCGTGGCGGGGCAGTCCGTCACCGTGACGGCTTTTGTGGCGATGTTCGCCAGCCTGTTTATTACCCAGGTGATTGGCACCATCGACCGCCGCAAGGTGGTCATCCTGTTCAGCGTTCTGCTGACGCTCTCCTGCCTGCTGGTCTCTTTCGCTGAAAGCTTCACCCTGCTGCTGCTCGGTCGCGCCTGTCTTGGCCTGGGGCTCGGCGGCTTCTGGGCGATGTCGGCTTCGCTCACCATGCGCCTGGTGCCGGCGCGTACGGTGCCGAAGGCCCTGTCCGTTATCTTTGGTGCGGTCTCCATCGCGCTGGTGATCGCCGCGCCGCTCGGCAGTTTTCTCGGCGGGATTATCGGCTGGCGTAACGTCTTTAACGCGGCGGCGGTGATGGGGCTGCTGTGCATTATCTGGGTGTGGAAAGCGCTGCCGTCGCTGCCGGGCGAAGCGGCACACCATAAGCAGAACATGTTCGCGCTGCTGAAGCGCCCCGGCGTGCTGGCGGGGATGACCGCCATCTTTATGGCCTTTGCCGGGCAGTTTGCCTTCTTCACCTATATCCGCCCGGTGTTTATGACCATGGCGGGCTTTGACGTGGACGGCCTGACGCTGGTGCTCCTGAGCTTCGGTATCGCCAGCTTTGTCGGCACCTCGCTGTCATCCCAGTTCCTGAAACGCTCCCTGAAAGTGGCGCTGGCGGGTGCGCCGCTGGTGCTGGCTGTCAGTGCAGCGGTGCTGGTGCTGTGGGGCAGCGATAAGTGGGTAGCGTCTGCGATTGCGATTATCTGGGGCTTTGCCTTTGCGCTGATCCCGGTCGGCTGGTCGACGTGGATCACCCGAACGCTTGCCGATCAGGCGGAGAAAGCCGGGTCGATTCAGGTGGCGGTGATCCAGCTGGCGAACACCTGCGGCGCGGCGGTGGGTGGCGTGGCGCTCGACCATCTGGGGCTGACGTCACCGCTGGTGATTTCCGGCACGTTGATGCTGCTGACGGCGCTGCTGGTGGCGGGGAAGGTTAAGGCGAAGTAGTACTTTTCTCCCTCTCCCGTGGGAGAGGGGTGGGGTGAGGGCATCAGGCTACGCCGATGCCTTAACCCTTCTACGCGAATCCATCGAAATCAGCACCACCGACGACACAATCAGCAGCGTGCCCAGCCAGTCCGGGAGGGTGAACGCCACGCCCAGCAAAATCACCGACAGCAGCGCGCTGCTCAGCGGCTCGGCGCAGCTCAGAATGCTCGCCTTTGGCCCGCCGATCATCTGCGCGCCTTTCAGATACAGGCTGAACGTCAGCGCCGTGCCTATCACCACCAGGTAGAAAAACGCCAGCAGCAGGCTGCCGTCGATCACAAAAGTGGTCCCGCGTCCGGCGTAAAACGGCGTCAGCATCAATCCGGCAATCAACATACTCCAGCCGACAATCGGCAGCGTGCCGTAGCGGGCAATCAGCGTTGACGGATACGTCGTGTAAAACGCCGCGGCAAAGGCCGAGGCAATGCCGAAGAACAGCGCGGCAGGGGAGATGGAGAGCGAGGTCGGATCGCCGTGGGTGACCAGCAGGAAGGTGCCGATAAGCGACGTCATGATGGCGGACAGGACAAACACGCCGGGGCGCTTTTTCCGCGCCAGCGCGAACCACGCCACGATAATCGTCGGCGACAGAAACTGCAGCACGGTGGCGGTAGCGGCGTTGGATTTTTCAATCGTCAGCAGGAAGGTGAGCTGCACGGTAAGCGCGCCAACCAGCGAGAAAATCAGCAGGCTGATGGCGTCTTTGCGATGTTTGATGACCGAGAAAATCTTGTCGCCGTGAACGAAGGATAAGGTCAGCAGGATCACGCCGGTAAACAGCAGGCGAACCATGGTCAGGTAAGGCGAAGAAATGTGGCTTTTCTCCATGATGTACTGCGCGCAAACGCCTGAACTTCCCCATAAAACGGCGGCGATCAGGACGTTTAGCATCCCTTTACGTGTGGAACCCATGTTCTCCCCTGCTATGTTTGTTTTGTTGTAGCATAACATGGGATCTTGCCGGGTGGCGCTGCGCTTACCGGGCCTACAAGGTTTTGTAGGCCCGCGCAAGCGCAGCGCCGCCGGGCGAAACAAACGGCGCTGTACTAGAACCACGCCTCCCACATCGCGCCGACGTTGAAGTCGTCGAGCGTTTCGTCTTTGGTGCCGTTCACGCGCGCGGTGCGCTCGTTATCCACTTTGCCGCCGGTCACGTAGAAGCGCAGCATCGGGCGGAACTCCGGCCCCATGGCGATAGACATGTTCTGCGACAGGGTCAGCTTCCAGCCCTTGTTGTCGCCGCCGTTGTCGTAATCCACGTGCTGCCAGCCCGCTTCCAGCCAGGTGGAATGAACGTCGTTCCACCAGTGCATAGGGCGCACGATGGCGTTGTAGTTCTTGCGGTTATCGGTTTTATCGCGGCTGTTGTCGTAGTCGTGGAAGGCGAGAATGTACTCCACCTGCGTGGCCTGGGTGAATTTGTACAGCCCTTCGAAGCTGGCGTAGACCGTGGTCAGATCCTCGGTTTTGTTGAACACGCTGTTGTCCGCGTTATCGGAATAGCGGGCAATCACCTTGTTCACGCCGCTGTCGTTGGTGTGGCTCAGCACCACGCCGCCCTGCCAGGCGTTCAGACGCTCGTCGCTCTCCACCGCCTTGGAGTCAAAGCCGTAGTTGGCATACAGCTCCATGTCGATAGGGCCGAGCTTCATGCCGTGGATTTTTGAGGTGGCCGCGTAGTTACCTTTATCGCCCGTGCCGGAACCGCCGGTACAGGTGATGCGCGACGGGTTGGCCTCATCTTCCATCACTTCCGGGCTACAGGATTCCACTGCCGCCACGGCGGCCACGTCGAACTGCACGCCACCGATGTCGAAGTTCTTCACCCCGGCGCCCTGGCCGTCGTGGTTCATCCAGAAGTAATCGTTAATGCCCTGCTGTGGACGCTGGTGGAAGTCACGACCCGCCCAGAAATAGGCGTTCGGGTTGGAGGCCATAATGTTGGTCACCCCGGCGTAGGCCTTTTTCAGGTTAACTTCGTCGCCCCAGTGGTCGATCATCACGTTGATGTCCCAGATGGCGCCGTTTTCACCCTTAAAGGCTTTGGAGAGCTGGAATTCCCCGCCGTTGCCTTCGTTACCCAGACGACCAATCGCGGACGCGCCGTTATAGGAGCCGTCTACCGCCACGTATTTCTGGTCGGCGGCCTGGAAGTGCGCGCCGTAGCGGGCGTAGCCGGTAAACTTAATGCCGAACGGAATCGCCATGTCCGGGGACTGCGCCGCGCTTTGCGGCTCGGTCACCACGTCCGCTTTTTTCGCGACGGCAGCATCCATTTTGGCCTGACGCTCGGCCAGGGCTTTGTCCACCGCTTTTGCCACAATGGCGTCGATTTGCTCCTGCGTGAATTCCTGTGCGAGCACGGAAATTGGGCAAAGCGCGGCGATAACCGCCATGGTTAATGGAAGTTTTTTAATCGTATTCATGGTTATCTCAATATAGTTTAATTTTATTCAGACAATAACCATCCCGCTCCGATCTGACAGAATATGTCGCTATCATCAGAACAAGTGGAATTCTATTTAAGGTCCAGAGGTATTACAGTAATTTATTTCGCCATAGACTATCTCTGATATAAATGAATAATTTCTTCAGACAGTTCACGCGCTAATAGCGAATTCATTAAATGATCCTGCGCGTGCACCATAATTAAGGTCATCGGCTGGCGCGCTTCACCTGCATCCTGCTCGATCAGTTTGGTCTGCATCTTGTGCGCCTGGCGCGCGTAGCCGTCGGCTTCGCGCAGCAGGCTTTTGGCTTCGTCAATGTTGCCCTGACGCGCCGCGTGCAGTGCCTCAAAGCACAGGCTGCGGGACTGGCCGGCATTGACGATAATTTCCATTACGGCTTCTTCTAGTGCGATCATCACAATTACTCTCTGTCAAAACTGTTATTCAACGCGGTGGCGGCAAACCACTCTCCGCTCTTTTTAAGGGTGCGCTGCTGCGTCTTTACATCGAGCTGGATAAATCCGTAGCGATTTTTATACGCATTACACCACGACCAGTTATCAATAAATGTCCACATATGGTAACCAAGGCAATTGCACCCTTCGCTAATGCCTTTGTGCAGCCAGGTTAAATGCCCGGAAATGAAATCAATGCGGTATTGATCGTTAATCTGGCCATTTTCAATAAAGCGCTGCTCGTTTTCGACGCCCATGCCGTTTTCAGAAATAAAGCAGCGAGGGTTGCCGTAATTGTCGCGCAGGTTAACCAGAATATCGTAAATACCCGGCTCGTAGATTTCCCAGCCGCGGTACGGGTTCATCTTGCGGCCCGGCATCTCGTAGTTATCAAAGAACCACTCCGGCATAAACGGCGCCTGCGGGTTCACCGCGCTGTCGCGACACTTCACACGACGCGGCTGATAGTAGTTCACGCCGAGCAGGTCGATTTTTCCTTCCGCGATCAGGAAACCGTCTTCCGGTTTACAGGCGGGTAATTGATCGTAGGATTTCAGCAGCGCCACCAGGTCTGCCGGGTATTCACCGCGCAGGACCGGGTCAAGGAAGCTGCGGTTAAACATCAGGTCTGCGATGTGCGCCGCCTTCACGTCTGCCGGATTCTGCGAACGCGGGTATGACGGCGTCAGGTTCAGCACGATACCGATCTCACCCGCGTAATGTCCGGCGCGGTAAGCCTGAACGGCCTTCGCGTGGGCCAACACGGTGTGATACGCCACGGTAGCCGCCCGACGAAAATCCACCACGTTCGGATAGTGGAAGTCGTACAGATAACCGCCCTCTACCGGCACGATCGGCTCGTTGAAGGTAAACCAGTGCAGCACGCGATCGCCAAACAGCTCGAAGCACATCTGCGCATAGCGGGCGTAAGCGTCCACCACGTCGCGGTTTTCCCAGCCGCCGATCTCCTGCATCGCCATCGGCATGTCGAAATGGAACAGGGTGATAAACGGCGTGATGCCCTGTTCATTCAGCTCATCAATGACCTGATTATAAAAATCGACCGCTTCCGGGTTCACTTCACCGATGCCGTCGGGGATCAGGCGCGCCCAGCTAATCGACGTGCGAAAGCTGTTGTGGTTCAGCTGCTTTAACAGCTGAATGTCCGTTTTCCAGTGCTGATAAAACGTGGAGGTGTGCTGCGGCCCCACGCCGTTGTGAAAACGGTTCGGCTCGCGGGCAAACCAGTAATCCCACGTGGTTTCCCCCTCTCTTGCCCCTTCGGTCTGGAGAGCGGAGCTTGCGCTGCCCCACCAGAAGTTATCGGGAAATGCGTATTTCATGACTCTTCCTCTTTGACTTAATGGCTGGCGGCTTCAGCGTTACCGACGGTCGCCTGAGCTTTCTGCTCTTCGTTTTTGATGAGCGTACGCTCATAGGCACGCAGGAACGGCAGGTACATCAGCGCGGACATCACCATGCAGACCAGGCACATCACCACCGGGCTGAGCGCCCAGTTCGCCGCCCACGAGGCGCCAATCGGTGCAGGCGTGGTCCACGGGGTCAACGACACAACCTGCGCCAGCCAGCCGAGCTTGGTTGCGCCGTACGCCAGGCAAGCGTTGACCAGCGGAACGAACACGAACGGGATAAACAGCATCGGGTTCATGATGATCGGCGCGCCGAACAGAATCGGTTCGTTGATGTTAAAGAAGCTTGGCACCACGCCCATTTTGCCGATGGTGCGCAGATGGGTCACGCGGCTGCGCAGCAGCAGGAACGCCAGCGGTAGCGTGGAGCCTACGCCGCCAATCAGCAGGTAGTGATCCCAGAAGCCCTGCAGGTAAACGTGCGGCAGCGCCGCGCCGGCCGCCAGCGCCGCCTGGTTTGCCGAGAGGTTTGCCATCCAGAACGGGTTCATGATGCCGGTGACAATCAGCGAGCCGTGAATACCGGCAAACCAGAAGATCTGGCACAGCAGCACGGAGAGCAGAATGGCGGGCAGCGAGTCAGAGGCGGACACCAGCGGCTCCAGCAGGTGCATAATCGCCTGCGGGATAATCATGCCGGTCTGCGCTTCGATGAACAGGTTCAGCGGGTGCAGGGTGCCGATCACCACCATCACCGGGATCAGGATCTCAAACGAACGCGCCACGCCGGTCGGGACTTCCTTCGGCAGGCGAATGGTCACGTTGTTCTGCTTCAGCCACGCGTAAACGCGGGTGGCGTAAATCGCGGTGATCAGCGCGGTAAAGATGCCCTGACCAGAAAGGTACTGCGTGGAGATCTTGCCGTCGGCATACGGCGCGGCGACCAGCAGGAAGGCCATAAAGGCCAGCAGGCCGGACATCACCGGGTCGAGGTTAAACTGACGACCCAGGCTCGCCCCAATCCCCACCGAAATGAAGAAGGTCATCACGCCCATGCTGAGGTTAAAGGGCAGCATCAGCTGCTCGCGGTAGGTCTGGGAGAAATCCAGCCAGCCGCGGGCGAAGCTGTTGGTGGTATCTGCCGAGAACGGCGGGAAGATGAACACCAGCATAAACGAGCCGATGATCATGAACGGCAGCGCGGCGGTAAAGCCGTCGCGGATGGCAATCACATACTTTTGCTGACCGAGCTTCGCGGCCAGCGGGGTAATTGACTGCTCAATCACCGCGACCATGGATTGATATAACGAACTCATGTGAACACCTTTTAGTGTGCCGCTTCGATGAGCGACAGAGCATAGTCCAGTACTTTATCGCCACGCTGCATGCCGTAGTCCATCATGTCGATGGGCTGTACCGGAATGCCTTTTGTAGCCGCCTTGTCTGAGAGTGTCTGTAACATGTATTTCACCTGCGGTCCGAGAAGGACAACCTGGTATTGCGGAAACTGCGTATCAAATTCGGAAACGCCGTACGCATCAATCTTTACCGGCAAACCACGTTCTTTCGCGACATCGACCATTTTGCTGACCAGCAGGCTGGTGGACATCCCTGCAGAGCAGCACAGCATTATCTTGAACATCGACAACCATCCTCTAAATGTAAAAAGTTATTGCGATGATGATTGGATATCATATGGAAACCGGTTTCCATTTATAAAAGACAGAAGTGTGACAACCATCAAGAACCCTGATTTATGAGGCTAATTAACCCGATGTGTGTCACAGAATTTGGCTGTTCTGACATCATTTAGAGTGGAAACGGAAAATCGGTTTCCATGGAAAACGGAAACGGATATACTCCATTCTGGCTATAATGTGAGCCGAAGCGGTCATGGAATTTGCAGGCACGAGGTAAGCCTGTCAGGGGAAAGAGATGTCGACAATCAATGATGTATCACGTCTTGCCGGGGTGTCCAAAGCCACGGTATCGCGAGTGTTGAGCGGGTCACGTGGCGTGAAGGAAGCCAGCCGTCAGGCCGTTCTGAAAGCGGTGGATGAGCTGAATTATCGTCCTAACGTGATTGCACAATCACTGCTAAGCCAGTCGACGGGCTGTATTGGCGTGATTTGCGCGCAGGAAAACATTAACCAGACCACCGGTTATCTCTACGCGCTGGAAAAACAGCTCAGCCAGCATCAAAAACATCTGCTGCTGCGCTTCGCGCATAGCAAAGCGGAAGTGATGCACGCCCTTGAAGAACTCTCCTGCGGGCTCTGTGATGATATCCTGGTGATTGGCGCGCGTTTTCCGCTGGACGTCGATATGGAAAACGTCATTCTGGTCGACTGTATGGAGTCTGATAACGCCAACAGCATCCAGTTCGATCACGCGTTTGCCGCCGAAACCGCCTGTAACTACCTCACCAGCCAGGGGCGTCGCCAGATTGCGCTGATCCACCCGCACGGCAGCGGTTTTGCCGACCAGGTGCTGCTCGGCTACAAGCACGCGCTGGAGAAAAATTTCCTGCCCTTTAATCGCAACCTGGTCTTTATGGACGCCACCTCCTCATCCGTTGCGCTGCAGGAGCTGCTGAACAACGCCAGCACCCTGAATTTCAACGCGCTGCTGGTGGCGGACGAGCAGGAAGCCCAGCGGGTGATCCCGCAGCTGCAGGCATTTAATAAATCCGTGCCGGACGACATTATGGTCTTCAGCCTGGCCGGATCGCTGCACCTACCGGGTATTCCGGTGATCCCGGCGATTGAATATTCAATGGATGCCATGGCGGCGCGTATCGTGAGCTGGCTGACGGAGAAAACGCAGATGCTGGGGTCGTACGTGCTGCGCGGGGATTTGATTATTCCGGACGTGCGTAAGCGTTAAACATGTTGTGTAGGCCGGGTAAGGCGCAGCCGCCACCCGGCGAGAAGCACGTTTCCAGCCCTCAATAATCTTCCATACAATCCACCTGGCCAATCGCGGCCCAGTAGGCGTCCAGGTTGTCGCGCTTGACGGCGGTAATGGCGTTTTTGATCAGCAGCTGATTGGCCTCGGACGACAAAATCATCTCCTGCCAGGCCTTATCGCTCTGTTTTTTCTGTGGCGTACAGGTTTTCTTCACGTCTTTAAGAACCTGTTGCTTGATTTGAGCCTCTTTCGCCGGGTCGTCCTTTTCCTGAGCATGGGCAAACGCAGCGAAGAGCAGACAAACCAGCAGGCAGACCAGGTGCGCAGCTTTCATCGAAACCCCCTTTAAGAGACACATGCTTCCCATGAAATATATCGTTACATTCAGTGTAGCGACGCCAGCCGAAAGTATGAATTTTCTCTTCACCGCGCTTCAGGATTGCCCCGCAAGCGTTACTGAATACCGCCCCCGAGCGACTGCCACAGGGTGATGCGGTTTTCCAGGTCGGTTTGTTGTAACGCGATTAGCGACGACTGCGCCGACCACAGCGACCGCTGCGCGGTCAGGACCGTCAGATAATCCCCCGCGCCCGCCTGATAGCTGCGGGTCGCCACGTCCAGCGTTTTTTGCTCGGCCGCCACGTATTCGCGCTGGGCATCCAGCTGCTCGCTCAGGGTTTCACGCCGCGCCAGCGCGTCGGCCACGTCCTTGAACGCGCTCTGGATGGCTTTCTCGTAGGTGGCAATCAGTCCCTTCTTCTCCGCTTCCGCGTAGCGCAGCTGTGCCAGGTTGTTCCCGCCGCTAAATAGCGGCAGGGTGATGGACGGTGCAAACGACCAGACCTTCATCCCGTGGCTGAACAGGGAGGAGAGCGAATCGCTGCCGACGCCCGCGCTGGCGGTGAGCGAGATGGTCGGGAAGAAGTTGGCGCGCGCCGCGCCGATGTTGGCGTTGGCGCTCAGCAGGTTATGCTCGGCCTCCTGAATATCCGGGCGACGCAGCAGCGCGCTGGAGCTGATGCCCGCCGGGATCAGCGTGATGGCATTATCGCTCAGGCTCTCCAGCGTGCCGGGCAGCAGGTTGTCCGGCACCGTATCGCCCGCCAGCAGATTAAGGGCGTTTTTGTCCTGCATCACCAGCGTCCGGTAGCTCGCCACGCTGGCGCGCGCCTGCTGGTAAACCGCCATCGCTTCACTGACGTCCGTCGCCGCCGCCACGCCGACGTCCTGCTGGCGCTTCACAATCTTGAGCGAGTTCGCCGCGCTCTCCATCGTCGATTTCGCCAGCGCCAGGTTGCTGTTATCCGCCGCCAGCGTCACCCAGGCGGTGGTCAGCTCGCTGACCATCGTCAGGCGCGTATTCTGCGCGGTGAATTCGCTGGCAAGCCAGGTTTCACGCGCGGCGCGGGAGAGGCTCTGGTTGCGGCCAAACAGATCCAGCTCGAAGCTCGAGACCGCACCGTTGGCCTCATCGCTTGTCGCGACGCCGCTTGCTAGCGTGCGGCTGCGGGTGTGGCTCAGCTCCGCGTCCACCGTCGGGAACAGGGACGAGCGCGTTTCGCCGTACTGGGCGCGGGCGGCGTCGATATCCGCAATCGCTTTTTGCACGTCGCGGTTGCTGCTCAGCGCCATCGTCACTACGCTTTTCAGCCGGGCGTCGTTCATCACCTGCTGCCACTGGCTCACCACGGCGGTGGCTTCGCCGTGTGCGCCGGGCAAGGTTGCCGGGACGGGGGCGTCCGGGCGCTGATAAGTGGGGTCTAACGACACGCAGCCTGCGCTCAGCAGCGCTAACGTTAATACGGTTACACGAAACATTATGACCTCCGGTTGGAGTGCTTACCGGAGAACAGACGTTTCACCAGTACGAAGAATAAGGGAACGAAGAAGATCGCCAGCAGCGTCGCGGCCAGCGTCCCACCGATAATGCCGGTACCGATCGCCACCCGGCTGTTGGCCCCCGCCCCGGTGGCGATTGCCAGCGGCGTCACGCCTGCGATAAACGCCAGCGAGGTCATGATGATGGGGCGCAGACGCGTCTGAGCGGCACGCATCGCCGCACGCGTCAGGGAGTAGCCTTCGGCGACTTTTGCCTCGGCAAATTCAACAATCAAAATAGCGTTCTTCGACGACAGGCCGATGGTGGTCAGCAGCGCCACCTGGAAGTAGACATCGTTGCTCAGGCCGCGCAGGGAGGCGGCGACGGCTGCGCCCAACACGCCAAGCGGGATCACCATGATGACCGAAATCGGTACTGACCAGCTCTCATACAGCGCTGCCAGGCACAGGAACACCACGAGAATGGAAAGGGCATAAAGGCTCATCGCCTGACCGCTCGCCAGTTTTTCCTGCAGCGACAAACCGCTCCACGCCCAGGTGCTGCCGGACGGCAGGTTATTCGCCAGCTGTTCCATTGTGCTCATCGCCGTGCCGGAGCTGGCGCCGCTGGCGTTTTCGCCCTGAATCTCATACGCCGCCGAGCCGTTGTATCGCACCAGGCTTTCCGGGCCGTACTCCCAGCGGGTGGTGGCGAACGCGGAGAACGGCGTCATGGTGCTGTCGCTGCCGCGCACATACCATTTGTTGAGATCGGACGGCACGGCGCGAGCGTCGCTGTCGCCCTGGATATAGACCTTCTTCACGCGACCGCGATCGATAAAGTCGTTCACATAGGTGCCGCCCCAGGCGCTGGAGAGGGTGTCGGTGACGTCGCTCAGGGTGAGCCCCAGCGACACGGCCTTGTTGTTATCGATATCCACCTGAAGCTGCGGCATCTGCGGCAGATCGTTGGCGCGCACCGCGTGCAGCGAGGCATCCTGATTAGCTTTGCCAATCAGCTGGTTACGCATTTTCAACAGCGCGTCACGGTCGGTGCCGCCGCTGGCCATCAGCTCAAAGGTAAAGCCGTTGCTCTGGCCCAGACCGTCCACCGCAGGCGGCGTCATGGCAAAGATGGTCGCATCACGGATGGTGCTCAGTTCCTGCGTGGCGCGCAGGGCGATGGCCTGAGCGGTATTCTCATCGCCTTTACGCTCTGACCAGTTTTTCAGGGAGACAAACGCCATCCCGGCGTTCTGTCCGCTGCCGCTGAAGCTGAAGCCCTCAATGGTGAAGATCACGTTGGTGTTGGCTTTCTCTTTGGTGAGGAACCACTCGCGCACCTGGCGGCTGACTTCGGCGGTACGCACCGTCGTCGCGCCGGCTGGCAGGGTGTACTGCACCATGATTTCGCCCTGGTCTTCCGTTGGCAGGAAGCTGCCCGGCAGCTTCAGCATGGCGAAGCCCATTGCGCCGCAGAGCAGGGCATAGATGACCAGCATGCCGCCGGAGCGGCGCAGGGCCCGCAGCACCTTGTTCTGATAGCCGTGCTCGGTCCTGCTGTAGAAGCGGTTAAAGGCGCCGAAGAAACCTTTCTTGTGCGGAGCCGTGTGGCTCAGAATGGAGCCGCAGAGCGCGGGCGTCAGGGTCAACGCCACCACCACGGAGAGGAACATCGCCGAAATGATGGTGACCGAGAACTGACGGTAAATAACCCCGGTGGAGCCGCCGAAGAAGGCCATCGGCAGGAATACGGCAGAAAGCACCAGCGCAATGGCGATCAGCGCGCCGGAGATTTCGCTCATCGATTTTTCGGTCGCTTCCCGGGCGGGCAGCCCCTCGTCGCGCATAATACGCTCGACGTTTTCCACCACCACGATGGCGTCATCCACCAAAAGCCCAATCGCCAGCACCATCGCAAACAGCGTCAGGGTATTGATGGAGTAGCCGAACAGCGCCAGCACGCCGAAGGTGCCCAGCAGAACAACAGGTACCGCCAGCGCCGGGATCAGCGTCGCGCGGATGTTTTGCAGGAACAGGTACATCACCACCACCACGAGGATAATGGCTTCGAACAGGGTCTGAATCACGTCCTCAACGGAGATCTTGATGAACTCGGTGCTGTCCTTCGGGTAGGCCACGTCGTAGCCTTCCGGCATCGACTTTTTGAACTCGGCAATCTTGTCTTTTACCGCCGTCGCGGTGTTGAGCGCGTTCGCACCCGGTGAAAGCATCACCGCCATACCCGCCGCCGGGTGGCCGTTGAGCTTCGCGGTAGCGGTGTAATCTTCGCTGCCCATCTCCACGCGGGCGACGTCGCTGATGCGCACCACCGCGCCGCTGGACTGGCTCTTCACGATGATGTTTTTAAACTGATCCACCGTCTGCAGGCGCGACTGGGCGCGCACGGTGGCGGTCAGCTGCTGGGCGTTCGACGAGGGCAGCGCGCCGATTTTACCGGCGGAAACCTGCACGTTCTGCGCTTCAATCGCGCTCTGCACATCTGAAGGCATCAGCGAGTAAGAGGCCAGCTTCGCCGGGTCGAGCCAGATGCGCATCGCGTATTCTGCCCCGAACACCTGCAGGCTGCCGACGCCTTCCACGCGCGCCAGCGGGTCCTGCATATTACTCACCAGCCAGTCGGCAATATCCGAGCTGCTGGCGGTGTCGGTTTTATCGTACACGCCCATGATCAGCAGGAAGTTGCTCTGCGATTTCTCGACGGTAATGCCGGTCTGCTGCACCTCGGTGGGCAGGCGTGATTCCGCCTGCTGGACTTTGTTCTGCACCTGCACCTGCGCGGTGTCAGGGTCGGTGCCCTGCTCGAAGGTGACGTTGATGCTTACCGACCCGTCCGAACTGCTGGTGGAGGTGAAGTAGAGCAGGTTATCCAGCCCGGTGAGCTGCTGCTCGATCACCTGCGTCACGCTGTTTTCCAGCGTCTGCGCGGAGGCACCGGTGTAGGTGGCGGAGATCTTGATCGACGGCGGGGCGACGTCCGGGTACTGCGCGACCGGCAGCGTGCGGATGGCCAGCATCCCGGCGAGCATGATAAGAATGGCGATCACCCAGGCAAAGACCGGGCGACGCACGAAGAAACGGGAAAACATCAGGCGTTCCCTCCGCTGGTTTTCATCTCTTCGGCTTTCACTTCCTGCCCGGCGGTCACCTTGTCGGTGCCTTCCACAATCAGCTTATCGCCCGCCTTCAGGCCGCTCAGTACCAGCCATTTGTCACCGTAGGTGTCGCCCGTTTCCAGCTGACGCTGCTCGACCTTGTTGCTGGCATTCACCACCAGCGCGGTAGCGATGCCTTTGGCGTCGCGGGTGATGCCCTGCTGCGGTGCCAGGATCGCGTCGTTCATGATGCCTTCATCCACTCTGGCGCGGACAAACATCCCCGGCAGGAGCTGATGCTGCGGGTTCGGGAAGACGGCGCGCAGCGTGACGGAGCCGGTTGATTCATCCACCGCCACTTCGGTTAACGCCAGGCGGCCTTTTTCACCGTAGGTGCTGCCGTCTTCGAGAATTAACGACACGCTTAGCGTATCGCTGTTCGAGGCAAGGGTTTGCTTACGTAACCGCAGCAGATCGGCGCTGGAACGGGTTAAATCAACGTACATTTGGTCGAGCCCGCGAATGGTGGCGAGCGCGGTGTCCTGCTGGGCAGTCACCAGCGCGCCGGGCGTGACGGAGGAGATGCCGATGCGTCCGGCAATCGGCGCGGTGACGGTGGTCCAGTTGAGGTTAATGCGCGCACTCTCCTGCGCGGCCTTCTTTGACTCGACGCTGGCCTTGTCCTGTGCGCAGGTGGACTTCGCGTCCTCTGCATCCTGGCGCGACACGCCGTCGTCTTTCACCAGCTGCGCATAGCGCCGGGCCTTCTGGCAGTCGGCCTCGACCAGCGCCTGGGCCTGCTTAAGCGCCGCGGCGGCTTCATCAAACGCGGCGCGGTAGCTGGAGGGATCGATTTGATACAGCGCCTGTCCGGCTTTCACCGTATCGCCTTCGGTGAAGAGCCGCTTCTGGATAATGCCGCCCACCTGTGGACGCACTTCGGCGCTCATCGTGGCGGTGGTGCGGCCAGTCAGTTCACTGACGACGGAAACCGGCTGGCTCATGAGCGTGACAATCCCCACTTCCGGAAGGGGATGCTGGGGAGCAGATGTTTGCGCATTATCGCACCCTGTCAGGAGGAATAATGCTGCGATGGAGGTTGTTATGGTTTTCATAATCTTTTCCAGGGTGAACGATGCCTGCCCTGTTAATGGCTTAACGGGGAGGAGGGCTATTTAAAGGCACAGCGATACCGCATCTCTGGCTGAGCCAGAAATGTAAAAATGGGGAATGACTTATTCCCGCTAATTATTCATATGCGATTACTTCGCAGAGAAAAGCATATTTAAAATATCCTGATAAATGGGCTCTAATTTTTCTGAGGGTACTTTTAATGGCGTAAACCGACGATAAATGGTGCCTTCAATCATCACGGCGGTAATCTCCACGCAGCAGCGAATATGCTCATCGCTCAGGTGGGGAAACTGTTTTTTCAGGTGCGCACAGGCGTTGGCGAACATACGTGATTCGGCTTCTGTCAGCATGGCGGCAACCTGAGGGTTACGCGTGGCCTCGGCGGACATTTCGAGCATCAGCGCATCGTCGTCTTCGTTAAGCGTCTGTCGCCAGGCGAGGGCCTGTGGCATCCCCTCCACCAGCGTTTTACCCTGCATCTCCTCGATGCGCGAGTCGATGATGCGGCGGATCATCTCTTCAATAATGGCATCTTTGTTGCTGAAATAACGGTAAATTTGCCCGACGCTGAGCTTCGCCTCGCTGGCGATCTGCGACATGCTGGCAGCATGAAATCCGCTGGCGCGAAAGCAGCGGCGCGCGGCGGTGACGATCTCGTCCTGGCGCAGTTTTTGTCGTTCTTCCAGCTTTGTGCTCATCGTCGGCTACCGTTTAAAAGTGAGAATGATCGTTCTCATTATACGTTTTGGGTGCCTTTTGGAAAGGCTTTTTTTATTTACATATTGAATGAATATTTCCTCGTTTAAACAATGGAGGAAATAAGGAGTTTTTATGAAGGTTAAGCTGTGAGATATTTAGATTGCGTGGAAAACAAGGAGAAAAATATGCACCTGAACACAACAGAAAATGTAACACCTGCAGAAAAAGAAGAGTTATTAACGGGGCTGAGAGCGTATAACGCGCGGTTTTTAGATCTGGCGACCTTTAGCGGCGATATGGGTGTCTACGTACGAGACGAAAAAGGCGTCATGCTGGGTGGCTTGATTGGCGTGCGGAAAGGCGACTGGCTGAATATTGATTTTCTCTGGGTGAGCGACACCGTGCGGGGCACCGGCGTGGGCAGCCAGCTCATCAAAGCGGCCGAAGATGAAGCCAGACGTAAAGGCTGCAAGCACGCGCTGGTGGATACCGTCAGCTTCCAGGCGCGTCCGTTCTACGAAAAACAGGGCTACCAGCTGCAGATGTCCCTCCAGGATTACCCCTATGCGGGCATGCAGAGACACTATCTGGCGAAGGCGCTCTAGCCGCCGATCCCGCTGCCAATCACCGCGAGCGCATGACGCACAATAACCTCTGGCGAGAGGGCTTTCAGCCTCTCGTCATTACGCATGCGTGAGAACGGGACCAGCACCAGGCTCAGCAAGGTCGTAAACAGCAGCTCGGGTGCCAGCGCCTGATTCAGCTTCCCTTCCTGCTGCCAGCCTTTGAGGGTGGCGAGCGTCGCCTGATACTTCTCATCACCAAACCGCGCCTGCAGGTGGGTGCGCAGGACCGGCATTTCGCCAATCACCTCCTGCATCCACAGCGGCGCAAACCAGTGATACTGTTCCGCCAGCTCGGCCAGCACCTTAACCATTTCCGTCAGGGCGTTGACCGGAGAATCCCGGTTATCGGCGAAAATCGTTCCGATCCTCTCGCGTAACGGCAGGAAACGCTCCTCAATCATCGCATCCAGCAGCTGCTCCCGGGAGTTGAAGTAGTAGTGCAGCATTGCGGGGGTCACGCCCGCCTCTTTGGCTATCGCATTTAACGACGTGTTGGCGATCCCCTGGCGGGAAAAAAGTGTCAGCGCGATGTCCAGCAGCTCTTCGCGGCTGGCGGTGGCGCGCTTACCGCCGCGAGGGCGGCCCGGGCGGCGCGGTTCAGAATTGTCCTTTTGTGCTGGCATGGTCACAGTATCTCTTGATCTTATTCATCACTTCCACAAATATTAATTATACGATTAATTAATTTCAAGTGATGTCCTATGGAGTCCGACGTAATGGCTCAACCCGCGCAGAAAGCGCCGTCGATCAAGCTGCTGTTCAGCGCGCTGCTGCTGGTTATGCTGCTCTCCGCGCTGGATCAAACAATTGTCTCCACGGCGCTGCCGACCATTGTCGGCGAACTGGGCGGCCTGGATAAACTCTCCTGGGTGGTCACGGCCTACATCCTCAGTTCCACCATCGTGGTGCCGCTGTACGGAAAGTTTGGCGATCTGTTTGGGCGTAAAATCGTCCTGCAAATTGCCATTGTGCTGTTCCTTGTGGGCTCGGCGCTGTGCGGGCTGGCGCAAAACATGACTCAGCTGGTGCTGATGCGTGCCCTGCAGGGGCTGGGCGGCGGCGGCCTGATGGTGATCAGCATGGCCGCCGTGGCGGACGTGATCCCGCCAGCCGATCGCGGGCGCTATCAGGGGCTGTTTGGCGGCGTGTTTGGGCTGGCGACGGTCATCGGGCCGCTGATCGGCGGGTTTATCGTCCAGCACGCCTCCTGGCGCTGGATTTTCTACATCAACCTGCCGCTGGGGCTGTTTGCGCTGCTGGTCATCGGCGCGGTATTTCACGGCAGCGCGCGGCGCAGCAAGCATGAGATTGACTATCTGGGGGCCATTTACCTCAGCATGGCGCTGCTTTGCATCATCCTGTTCACCACCGAAGGCGGGACCGTTCGTCAATGGAGCGACCCACAGCTGTGGTGCATTCTGGCTTTTGGACTGACGGGCATTGCCGGGTTTATCTACGAGGAGCGGCTGGCGTGGGAGCCGATTATTCCGCTGTCGCTGTTCCGCGACCGTAGCTTCCTGCTCTGCAGCCTGATTGGCTTTATCATCGGCATGTCGCTGTTTGGCTCGGTGACCTTCCTGCCGCTGTATTTGCAGGTGGTGAAAGACGCCACGCCAACGCAGGCCGGTTTGCAGCTCATACCGCTGATGGGCGGGCTGCTGCTGACCTCGATTATCAGCGGGCGCATTATTAGCCATACCGGGAGATATCGCCTGTTCCCGATCCTCGGCACCCTGCTCGGCGTGGTGGGGATGTTTTTACTGACGCGCATTTCGCTCACCTCCCCAACCTGGCAGCTTTATCTGTTCACCAGCGTGCTTGGCATGGGGCTGGGTTTGGTGATGCAGGTGCTGGTGCTGGCGGTACAGAACAGCGTCTCTGCCGAGCAATACGGGGTGGCGACCTCTGGCGTCACGCTGTTCCGCTCCATCGGCGGGGCGATCGGTGTTGCGCTGTTTGGCGCGGTGTTCACCCATGTTCTCCAGGCGGGGCTGATGGATAGATTGCCTGAAGGGGCAGAGCTGCCGCGCGAGCTGAACCCGACCGCCATTCATCATCTGCCGGACGCCCTGAGGCTGGACTACCTTGATGCGTTCGGCTCGGCCATTCATGCGGTGTTCCTGCTGGCGGCGGGCATTATGGTCCTGGCGTTTGCGCTATCGTGGTTTTTACGCGAGGCGCCGCTGCGCTGGCAGGCGTGAGGCCCATCGCCCGGTGGCGCTTTGCTTACCGGGACTGTAACACCTCCGCGCGCAGGCCGGGTAAGCGCAGCGCCACCCGGCAACAGACCGCATATAACTTATCCTTCTTATTGATTCTTTTTCGGTTTTTATTTCAGCGTCTCGTTGTCGATATAGTCACTACATCATTTATCAAAAGGAACTGTCTTGTGAAACGTCGATTGGGTGCTCTGGTTCTCGCGGGTCTGCTGCTGGCAGGATGCGATCAAAGTGGCAGCGATGCCAAACACATTAAAGTCGGCGTCATCAATGGCGCTGAACAGGACGTGGCGGAAGTTGCTAAAAAAGTGGCAAAAGAGAAATATGGCCTCGACGTGGAGCTGGTGGGATTCAGCGGTTCGCTGCTGCCCAACGATGCCACTAATCAGGGTGAACTGGATGCCAACGTCTTCCAGCATCGCCCGTTCCTCGCAGAAGATAACAAGGCGCATAACTACAAGCTGGTGGCCGTGGCGAACACCTTCGTCTTTCCGATGGCCGGCTATTCCCGCAAAATCAAATCCGTGTCCGACCTGAAGGACGGGGCGACCATTGCCATTCCTAACGACCCAACCAACCTCGGTCGCGCGCTGCTGCTGCTGCAAAAAGAGAAGCTGATTACCCTGAAGCCGGACGTCGGTCTGCTGCCGACGGCGCTGGATATTACCGCAAACCCTAAAAATCTGAAGATTATGGAGCTGGAAGGGGCGCAGCTGCCGCGCGTGCTGGATGACCCGAAAGTGGATGTCGCCATTATCAGCACCACCTATATTCAGCAAACCGGGCTGTCGCCGGTGCATGACAGCGTCTTTATTGAAGACAAAAACTCCCCGTACGTGAACATTGTGGTCACGCGCGAAGACAACAAAGACGCGGAGAACGTGAAGGAATTTATCCAGTCCTATCAGTCGCCTGAAGTGGCAAAAGCGGCTGAAACGATCTTTAACGGCGGGGCGGTGCCGGGCTGGTAAAGCTACCGGCTTTTACGCCGTCACGCTGGCGTCTATCCGGCTTTCTGGCCAGAGAAAACCCTGGCCAAACCGGGCTCCCGACGCGCGGGCTCGCTGCAGATCCTGCGCGGTTTCAATCCCTTCAACCACGACAGCTCTGGCAATGTTATCTCTGACGAAGTGAACGAATGCGTCAAACCGGGCAGCGGCGTTGAGCTCTGAGCGGTCAAGCTTGATGCCGTCAACCGGCAGGGCAAGTCGCGCATAGTCGTCGGCCAGCTCGTACGTCAGGTCGTCCAGCCAGATTTTCCAGCCCGCCGCCTTAAGGCGGTGCAGGTTTTTATGGATGTCGCGTTGCTCCGCGGTACTCATGCGGGTCAGGGTTAGCGGGTCCTGAATCTCAATCGTTAAGCGCTGCTGGTGGCGTAGGGCAAGCAACAGATCGATAGCTTTGGGGTCAAGCAGCCGATCGGCCGGAAAATTTAGCCAGTACTGGCCTTTGTCCGGCCTCCGTAACAGCGTGTTTGCCTGCCAGAAAAAGATTTGCAGCGCACAGCGGGCGGGCAGCGAAGCGAAGAATACCTCCAGATTGACGTTGTGGATCTCCACAAGAACCTCATGCGCCACGGCCTGGCCGGAATGAAAATCCACTAAAGGCTGAAACCGCAGCCCCGTAATGGTATGCAGCATGGGAGAGGGAAGAACGGTGTACATGACGAGACCCTGAGAAAAAAAGGTTCCCGCGGACACGGGAACAAAGGCAAACGACACACGGTCGGGAAGTTAATTCAAGATCCAGCGAATGCTCTGATAGAACGAGGGGCCCCGGACGGCCTTGAGCTTATTCATGGCGTTGTTTTTGTAGAAATAGACCAGCCTGACGTTGCAGCCCAGCTGGCGGGCAATTTGCTTGGTTTTCAGGTTACATGAGTAGCCCCGAAGCACGCTGGCTTCCTCATTAGAGAGCCTTGCAGGGCGCTGTCGCGTCGTAATGCTTACGTTGTAATGGTTTAACGCCTTTGGTGTCTGGCTCATCAGGATTTGCCACATCGCCTTGATGTCCCCCAGCGAAACGCGCTTATTGATGACGCCATCCACATGCTTAAACTTCAGGAAACCGGCGGATAACGAGTAGATATAGATCCTCGCATCAGGCTGTATTTCTTTCATGCGCAGGATGTCTTCATTTGGCGTAATCACAAAGCTTCCGGTATTCAGCGGATCGTAAATCACGATATCCCACGTCCGTTCGCTGAGAAGAAAATCTTCAATATTGCTAAACCCATGGAAAATAACATCCCGATGCTCGTCAGGTTCGCGGTTACCAAGATATTGCAGGCCAATCATTGTGAACTCGCAACTATCAACAACGGCCACATATATTTTTTCTTTCATGGTCATTCTCCTTTAGCTAAGCACCAGGTCCCTGTAAGCAAAACGGTCATTCGAATGGAGTGGTCACCCGTTAATTGGTGGTGGGATGATGCGTAAAAGGTATGCCAGAGGAACATATCGAGTAAAGAGGATGTTTTTTATTAGAGGGAAATAAAATTCAAAAAATATTTTAATGTCAGAACCAATATGTTTAATCTTCTTATAATATTGCAAACAGGTTTTTATGCTGAAAAATAACGAAAGTTAAGATTTGGTCTGGTTCGGGATGGCCGCGCAGGCCAGTTTTTGCGTGGGTTATGCCTCTTTCGGTCCAGGAAATCCTTACCTCAGGCTATTGTTTTCCCCCGTTGCGGATTTTTATCGGACCAGGCGTTAAAATCCTGGCGGGAATAAGTTGTGAGCGTGGTTTTATTAAATTACTATCTCTCTCCTTTATTCGCGTTAACAATGAAATAATATGATTTATTCTGAATTAACCGTCAGGGTTATTGTGTTTTATCGGGTCAATATTCTGCAGGAGATGATAAGCGATGCGCTGCAGAAATTACTGCCTGAATATTCCCTGCGTATATCGATAGTTGAATCAACAGAGCAGCTCTTTGATGCGATTATCGATCGCCAGGTCGATATGGTGATAACCGAGTTCAGCTATCTGTTTAATCATAACGCCTGGGGAGTGCAAACCAGTAACAGGCTTAATATGTTGTGTCATACGCATAACGTAAAGCGCGTGCTTTTTGTTCCGGAATTACAGTACGGGTTATTAAAAAAAGTGCTGGAGATGAAGTACGAGCTGACGCTTTCTCTGCAGGACGAGCCCGGGGAGCTGAAAACGGAATTACGGGCGCTGCTGACGACAGAGGACGTTAAGCCGCGGATCTCATCCTTTTTGAAGGGGATGATGCGCGCCGGCGCGCGATCGCGCTCGGTGCTTTCCGCCCGGGAATGGGAGGTTCTTCATCTTATTGTGGAAGGCTACACGGTGACGGAAATTGCCCAGCTGCGAAGCCGCTCTGCCAGTACCATCGCCACCCAAAAGCACAATGCGATGAAGAAGCTCAACCTCGCCAACCACAGTGAACTGATCAGGTACCTGCAGATGGCGGGGAAAATCGGGAACTAAGCGATGATGTCCCGGACTGCGTATTACGGATAGATAATATTCAGCGTGGCCGAGGTATTCAGCTTGCCCTGGGTGACCTTTCCCGGTGCCCAGACATAATACGACGCCGCCATCGGCAGGGTGAAGGTCTTGTTCAGTGCCCCGCCCGCCGCCACGCTAAACAGCAGCGTGGCGTTACCACGGCTGGTGGTGGAGGTTGAGAAAACAACCGGCAGCTGCGGGTTGTTCCGCTGAATCAGCCGCAGGCCAACGCCCTGCGCGGCGCTGCTGCTGGTATCAACTAGCACCGAGCTGTCGGTGGAGAGCAGCTGATTGCTGGAGAGGAACATCTCGATGGCCCGGTCAGAACTGCCGTTCGCGCTCAGGTTCTGGCAACTCATGTTAAGCGTGAAGGGGGTCAGCCCTGGCTGAGAAGAGGCGCTAAGCTGGGGAATGCCCAGCGTAGGCAGCGTCACCGTCAGCCCCGCGTTGTCAAACGAGCAGGTCGTCAGCTTCGGCGCATATTTGATGGTCATCGGCTGACCAAACATGTCGCGGTTATCGTATGGCCACTTAAAGCCGTTAAACAGCCACTGCACAATTTTCACCAGCTGGTTTATCGGCCAGGTAATGATCTCCCACAGCGACATGCCGCTCATATCGCTGACGAACAGCACGTCGCTCATGGTCGCCGTGTCGCCCGTAAGCGTGGTGCCGCTCTGGTTTACCAGCGTAAAGCGCACGGTGAAAGGGGTATTCAGCTCAGAAGCCGTGTGGTTACCGCTGGCGGCCAGCGTCTTGTTGGGATGCGTGCTGGTGATCTCCGCCCGCACCATATATTTATTGTTGCTGAAGCCCAGAATGGTGGCGTAGTTACTGTCGGTCGAGAGGATCGGCGTATAGGAAAACTCGCTGTTGCCGGTTGAGCAGTTGAACGACCCGCTGTACTGGGTGGTGAAGCTTCCGGTCCAGGTTGGCGTGGCCGGCGTGAGCTTATCCGACAGGTCGACGCTGATTGGCGGGCCATAGGAAATGCTGCCCCCGGAGCAGGTGGCATAGCTTGCCCCGCTGACGCAGGCGAGAAACAGAAAGGTCAGTAACCGTATCATGTTGATGTTCCGTTAGTTATGGCAAACAGAAGGCGGGCTTTCCAGCCCCCACGCCGGTGCGGCGATATTGCAGTTTCCGCCACGCAGGTGGACGTTAAGCGCGCGTGGCGGCTCTTCCGCGCGGATGTAGAGCACGCTGGCCTGGCCGACATACCCCACCGACTCACCGCGCTCGTTCAGCACTTCGGTACCAAACGGCAGCGGCGCCCCGTCTGGACGGGTGGCGCGAAGCATCCAGGACTGGCGTTGGTCGGTGTCGAAGCGGATGTAATTCACCGCGCCATCGTACGGGGCGACGTTAGCGATGTTGCCGCGCACTTCTGCCCCACGGCTGTTCGCCGTTTCGGACAGGGTGATGGCGTTTTTACGGTACGGCGTGGCGTAAGGGACCAGCGCCACGCCGTCACGGTTGGTCACAATACTTTCATCTCCGTTGACCATCAGTCCTTCCGCCTTAGGGGCATCGACAATCGTCATGGTGGTGCCGGTTTCGTTCGAGGCAAGCAGATGCCACGGCACGGCGACCAGGCTGCCGCGCCCGTTCAGCCCGGTCTGGCGGTAGTCGGAGGACTCGCTGTATGAACCCCCCAGCGTGGCGAAGTTCGAACGGTATGCGGTATTCACGCTGGCCGTGTTGTTCCCGCCCCGGGCATTGCTGCCGGAGAGCGTATAGCTCAGGCGGTTCGACTCCAGCGCGTTGCCGCTTATGCTGATATTGCTCTGCTCATAATGCGAGTCGCTGGCCGTCAGGCTGGAGGTGATCCACGCGTTGTTATCAAACGCTGAGAACGGCAGGCTGAGGGAGAGGTAAAAACGCGTCTCCTCTTCACGCTCGCTGTTGCGCACCCGGCTGGCGGAGACGGTGTAGCTGGCCCGGCCGATGGCGTTGGAGTAGCCTGCCTGATATTCGCGCGAGGTTTGCGTGGCGTTCCAGTAGTCGCGCTGCGTGCCGGAGATAAACACCGTGCCCCAGTTATTGAGCAGACGCTGGTTCAGGTTAAGGGTGAAGGTATTTTTAGGCTGCGCGGCGCGTAGGGCATCCCAGGTGCTCATCGTCATCTCCGGGGCGACCCCGAAGCGATCCTTATAGTCGTCATACTGCGCTTTCAGGCGCTGATACCCTTCGCGGGAGTAGAGCGCGTCGCTAAAGCTGTAATAGCCTTTTGTGGAATAGCGGTAGGCCGCCAGCGTGAAGTTGGTGGCCGTCGTATCGATAAACTTACTGTACGACACGCGAAAGCTTTGGCCGCTGTCGGTTCTGTCCTGCAGCGTCGTCTTGGCATGGGTGACGTCCACGGAGACCGCGCCGAACGGCAAATTCCAGCCGGTGCCGATAAGCCCGGCCTGATAATTGTCGCTCACGATCGTACCGGTATACCCGGTTATCAGGTTATTAAAGCCATAGCGCAGCGTGGCCTGCAGGAAGGCCGGTTCCGCCTCGACGGTGTTCTGATGCACTTTACCCGCGATCATGCTGTACTCGCTCACGCCCTCTTTGAGCATGCCGGGCACGGCAGAGAAGGGCACCGTGAAGGATTGCTGTGAGCCGTCGGCTTCACGCACGACCACCAGCAGGTCACCGGCCGATCCGGTCGGCTGAATGCTGTCGAGGGTAAACTGGCCCGGCGGAACGTTTTCCTGATAGATGACGTTGCCGTTCTGGATCACTTTTACCAGGGCGTTGGTGCGCGCCACTCCGTGCACCACCGGCGAAAAGCCTTGCTGCGAGTTGGGACGCATTTTGATATCTGACGCCAGCGAGACGCCGCGCACGCGCAGGGAATCAAACAGATCGCCCGGAATATAAAAGTCGCCCAGCGTCAGGTTAGACTTCAGCGCCGCCAGCGGGCGACGCAGGTAGCGGGTATTGTTTTGCCAGCTGCTGTCGCCGCTTGCGGATTTGCGCCAGGTGCTGCTGTCGCGAAACTGCCAGCCCAGCAGGTTGGCACCGGAATCCAGCCCGGCGTAAAAATCGTCGTTCGTCTCTTTCGCTGAGCCTTTCGTCCGCGTGTTGTACCAGGTGGTGTTCCAGGAGAGCATGAGCGCCGGGATCCCTTCATCCCAGAACTGAGGGGCAACGTAGCCCTCTTCCGTGTGCAGCACGGCCGCCTGCGGCACGGTGAGCGCCAGGCTCAGGGTGCCGGTATCCGTTTTCACCTCGCCACCCTGAACGAGATCGTGCAGTTGCACCTGTCCCTGAGCAATGGCGGGCGCCGGAATCGCTTTGGTGTTGATCCCCAGCATCAGGGCATCTTTCCACGCAAGGCGAACGTCATCACGCTTTTCGCCATAGGTCACCGTGTAGCGTCCCTTCCAGTCCCCGTTGACGTAAATATCCATCTCCTGCGGGCCGGCAGGCATGGCGTTGTTTTCGTAAAAACGTGACAGATCGGACTCGCCGGATGCGCCAGCAAGCAGGGAAGTATCAAACGATACCGCACCCGATTTATGCGAAAGCAGAAGCGAGCAGACAGCCAGCATGCAGAGCCTGTTTTGTTTCAATTTCATGGCGAGTCTTTCCGGTCACTGGCTGATAAGCGTGCGGGTTTTGTAAGCACCCAAATCGTCTACATACATCAGCTGGTAGGTTTGGCCGCGCGTCACCGCGCTTTTGGTTGCCACGGTGAGCTGACCAAATGGCGATACCATCGGTGATTCCTGCAATAATTTGCTTTTACCCTGAGAAATATTGGCAACGGTAATATGGAAAGGGCTCTCATTTACGATGCGGAACTGTTTGCCGCTGGCAATCAGCGTCAGTTTTCCTGTCGCGTCGTCCAGCGTGCCGGTTAACGCGGCCGGGCGGTAAAATATTTTGATGCGAGATTTAATCGCCAGCTGAACGGTATTCTGGTTTTGCACATTTTCCGGCTTCGGTGGAATATCAAGCACGTTCAGGAAAAAGACCGACTCGCGATCGGCAGGCAAATTGGCAGGCAGCTTTTTAATGCGCAGTTGCTGACCATTATGTTCGTTGACCTTCACCACCGGCGGGGATAAAAGAAAAGGTACTTTTGCCGTTTCCGGCGTCGAATTAATATCGCCGTCATCGATCCATGACTGCACCAGCGCAGGGGCATCTCCCGTATTGATTAACTGAACAATAACCTCTTTGTTATTCTCAGGATAAAGAACACGCGTGCCATTAATAACAATATTGGCCCATGAGTAGCCCGTGCCGAGCAGCAGGAATGCCAGCAAAATAACCTTACGCATAATGGTAACCTTAAAAACAGGCTCCGCAGAAACGAAGCCTGATTAACTGAAATTACAGGTAGGAAATGGTGTACGTCACGTTAGAGCTCAATGCACCGACCGTTGCGGCAGCGGCATTGGTTTTATAGTAATAAACGTCCAGCGTCAGCGTTTCAGAATCTGGCGCTGCTGCAGTACCCATAATGCTGGTGGTGTAAGCCTGATTGAGCGTAACAGGCGTTGATTTACCCGGCTCCACTAATGCGAAACCTACGTTACGGGCCACGCTTGCATCGCTTTCATTGACGCTGTTATTCAGCAGGTATTTACCGTCGGTAGAAATATTATCGGCGCTGGAGAAGTACACTTTCAGCGGCGTGCCGGTCGTGCCCGCAGCAGGAGTACAGCCCGAGAAGGTTAACGAAATGGATTTTTTATTTTTCGTAATCAGACCAACCGTAGTTCCGGCATCCTTAACCGAAATTGGGGAGAGGGCGACGGTCATATCCGCGCTTTTTCCGCCATTAATCGTACAGGTGGTATCGGTAATCGCACCGGTAAAGTTAATTACGCCACCTGCTGAGTTATCAGCGGCAATCGCCTGAGTAGAAGCAATGGCTGCGGCAAGCACAGATACGGTCATGATCGTTTTGAACATGATAAACTCCATAATGTTTTGTTTTGTATAAAAAAGAATATTTCCCGGCTGCGCAACACACTGATATCGGCTAACCCGCATAGCGACCTGAGTACGAGCCTTGACGATATTATGTTGCATCAAAAAGATACATAACAAAACATTATTCCGATTGTGTGCATATTATAAGATTATAATCTTGTTATAATGTTTTTTTTAAGATCATAACCTAAACACCTTCATTCGGAGTTCCTGATTAATGAATTAATAATTGTTAATTTATGAAGTTTTCTATGCCGCTTGCTCAAATAATATTTGATGACTTGACCACACACTCTTTAGTCCTATTATTGCGAGACAAATACAGTCGTTAATAACAGTGGTGTAATAATCATATGAAGTATCTTATTGATCTCGCAATGCTTTATGAAGTGGACTCCGGTGTGATCATGATTAATGGAGAAGAGGAATCTTCCATTAAGTTATCCAACCAGGCGGCACGGTTGTTATATGAACTTATCATTAATAATGGCAAAACCCTCGACAGGGACGACCTGATTAAGAAAGTATGGGAAGACCGCGGGTTTTCCGGCTCCTCGGTCAGCCTTAATGTCGCCATAAGTGAAATTAGAAAAGCCTTTCGCAGTTTAGGGCGCGATCCTCTGCTGATTAAAACAATTCGTGGTAAAGGGTTTAGCCTGGCCGCACATATAGAACATCACACGGTAAGGCCACCCGTTTCTGCTCCGGAGAAAATCGTGGCGGAAGCGCCCGACGTGGTGACTCAACAGCGAGACCCGCCTGCGCGCCTGCGTCGTCGGGACAGCGGCTTTACCACGCTGTGCGTAATGGCGCTGGTCGTCATTGCCGGCATTGCTGCGCTTTTTTTCTATCAAAACATGCGCGTGGCAGAGCGCCCGAAAGAGTCTGATATCCATCTGCTGGGCAAAATCGATCGCTGTACGGTTTATCTTATCGATAAGGACATGTATCAGCCGCAACAGGCTTACTTTAGCCGGGCCAAAGAGGCCATTACCCGTCAACAAATAGACTGCGAACATCAGGCTGCTGATGCATATTATTCAAATTTTAAAAAGTCACAGCTGGAAAATGATTTCTTGGCTGTCTGTTATCAGCAGGACAGCGGCGATGGCTATAAAAATTGTACCTCTTACAGAAGCCTGACAGGGAGTTAAGAACATGTCAAAGAGATACCTGAGCGTATTATTGGGTGTAGTACTGCTGCTTTCTGTTATCGCCATTGTCCTGTTTTACCCTGAAAAAAACCAGGAGGAGGGATTTGGCTGCCAGTCAGATACAATTTCCAGGAAAAGCTATTCGTCAGGAGAGTCAACGGGTCTGTCGCTAACGACGTTGCTTCTCTTTAATAGCAGCGATCGTATCACGGTGATCCATAAAGGCGTATTCATCCGCGGAGAGAAGCACTTTTTGATTGACCGCAACTATGTGCTGAATGTTGAGAAAGTGGCCGGCAGTGATATTTACTATATTAAAGGAAAAAAACTGCACAAATCTGATGATGATGCTGCACCGGATGGAATAGTCAATGAGCTGCTACTGGACAATATCGACTTCTTTTATGTTACCCGGGTTAAAAGTCATGCCTGGCTAATTAAAGGGCTGGTGTTGCCTGTAATGATGTGCATGGCCGTACCGACATCCTGATATTACGGCAAAGTAATAAGAATAGATGTTTGTCTATTAATCAAAAAGTCTCAATTTTATTCATTATGTAACAACAAGATGCAAATGCATTCTGTTTTTTTTCATCCTTTCCCGTGGGCAGGATGAAATTTTCTGTATTGCCTCGTTATTTTTGGGGTGACTATACTCCGCCTCGAAAAAGGGGCTCCCCTTTTTTAAACATCTGGATTCTTTTTTGAAGGACTAAATAAATGAACAAACTGAACGCTATCGTTCTGGGCTCACTGCTGTCTCTTTCTGCCCTGAGCGCTGTTAATGCAGCGGAAACTACCGCTTCTGCAACCTGGCAGGCTTCTGCAACGAAAGACAGCGATTCCGATCTGGTTGTCACGCCGACGCGTGCCCTTAACTTCGTTTATAGCGCAAGCTCGAAAGCCTTTAACACCGACACCGGTCTGTTTGATGTGGCTATTCGTGGTGACCACTCTTCAGCGACCAGCTTCAAACTGGAAGCGATTGTTGACGACTCTGACAACACCCTGTTCAGCGTTGGCGGCGAATCAACCAAGCTGAAAGTGGGCGCGCGCTTTGGCGGGACCGATCTGGGCTCAATCGGTGGCACAGTGGGTGCGAAATCAACGGCATGGACGACCCTGGTTGACTCTTCAAACAACACCGGCGTCTCTTCTGGCCTGTGGAACCTGACCACCAGCGCAGGCGCGGCGGCGAATACCGAAGTGACCGGCCAGGACAAATTTGTGTTCTACGTCGATTCTGCACAGGACAGCACCGGTGCGGCGAAAGAGTTCAAAGACCTGACCAACAGCCTGTGGGAAGGTACTGTGTCCGTTGCGTTCCGCGCAACCTGGGGCTAAGAGCTGACAGTTACAGGGGCGTAAGCCCCTGTTTAGGGAAATATCATGTTTAGCCTCAAACCCATCTTCTTCTTTTTACTCTTTGTCTCTTCCTCCGCGCTGGCAATTAATGTGGGCAAAGTCACCACCATTATTCCTGCCGATGCCGACTCCACCGCCAAGGAATTAAAAAACGAAGCGGACAGCGTGCGCATTATTTCCATCAGCGCCCAGCGTATCAGCAGCCCGATGGATGAAGGCATTGTCATTAACCCGGAGAAAATCGACGAACTGCTGCTGACGCCCACGCGCATGGTTATGCCCGCCGGCACCAGCAATATCGTCAAATTTTACTACCACGGCAAGGCCGATGACCGGGAGCGCTACTACCGCGTGACCTTCATTGATGAAGGGGTCAGCGAAGATCTTGATAACGGCTCGCAAAAGAATGGCAAAGGGATGACCCGCGCCGTGGTGAGCACCATTCTGGTGGTACAGCCGCGGAAGAAGAACGTCGATTACGTCTACGTGGCCGGAAAAATAACCAATAAAGGCAATACCGCGTTTCGCGTGAATGCGAGCGGGACATGCCTGAAACCCAACCCGGAATCACCGACCACGCCGTGCGTTAAAAACTTCTACCTGATGCCGGGTACCTCACGCGCGATCGACGATATCAACGTTACGGACAGCCATTTTCATCTCGGAATTTGGGACCTGAAACAGTTCATTCCTGTTAAGTAAGGATGCATGGTGAAAAATAAATTAGTGTTGCCGGTGATGATGGCGTGCACATCCGGCCTCCTGCCCGCGTATGCGCATGCTGCCTCCAGCTCCGTGGTTATCGCTAATTACCGTTTTCCCGACTCGCTCTATGCTCTGCTGGAGCAGGGAATCAAAATCCCTGTTTATTTGGTCAATACCCGCCCGAATGCCGCGCAAACGGCGAGCGGCGCGCGTGACGTGAGCGAATATGTCCGTATTGGCGACGTGACGATTTACGCGAAAGATCGGCAGCTCGGGCTGCGCGACGTGCAGGTCCAGGAGTCTGATAACGGTATTCGTCTGTCGAAAGAGATGCGGACGTTGCTGCAAAGCATCAGCGGCAAACAGTTCGACGAGCAAATGCGTATTCCGGTGAGCGCCGGGTCGGCGTTTGAGCTGGACCAGAAAAAGATGCGTCTGCTGCTGAACCTCTCCCAGCGCGATTACGGGGTCAACATTCGTCCCCGTGAAGTGGATATCGATGCCCCTGAATCAGACGATCTGAGCGGCACGCTCTCCTATAACCTTGGCGCATATCATACCGAAAGCGGCTACGGCGATAGCTGGTCGTCCGGCTATCTCAACGCCAAAAGCTGGATCTCAATGGGGGTCGATCACCTGCTGGTCGATGGCTCTGGCTACGTTAACGAAAGCAGCAGCGACACCCAGATGAACGCGGTGATGTGGGAACGTGACTATCAGGGCATGCGCTACGCCGCCGGGATGCTGAACGGCTGGGCGATGCAGTCGCTGGCCAGCGTCAGCGGTATTTCCGGTGGTGAAGTGTACGGCGTGTCGGTGGGCAACCAGGCTAACTCGCGCAAGCGGGACAATACCCTCTCCCTGACGCCGGTGGTGGTCTATTTCCCGACGGCCGGGGAAGCCCGTATTCGCCGCGACGGCCAGCTTATTGGCATTCAGCGCTTTGACGTGGGTAACCACGAAATCGACACCAGCGCGCTGCCCTACGGTATCTACAGCGTGGAAGTGGAAGTGGTCAGCGGCAGCCGCACCGTGTCGCGCAGCATGTACACGGTGAACAAACCCTTCAGCAATAACGTGTCGGAGTCGCTGCGCTGGCAGACGTGGGGCGGTATTTATAGCCGCGACAAATCCGTCGTCAACTACAAGAAGTATGCCAAACGGAAAAACGAGCAGGACAACAGCTACTACTACGATTACGACACTAAGCACAAAGACACCATGTCGCTGGTCGGCACCTCCTTCAGCAAGCGCAGCGGGATGGTCGACTGGAACGCGTCCGGCTACATGATGCGCGAACACGTGGTCAGCGAACTGTGGGCCTCCCTGAACCTGACCGGGTATTTCTCGGTGAACACCCAGACGATGGCCGCCTCGGACGGCACGTATCGCGCCAACTACGGGGCTAACGTCAGCCTGCCGTGGAATATCGGTTCGGTCTGGTACTCCCACGAGCAGCTCTCCAGCGGCAAGTTCCTCGATATCTATGAAAACAAAGGCAACACGTGGGGCGCGTCGTTCAGCCTGCCGTCGTTTGGCCTGCCTTCCGCCGGTAACCTGAGCCTGATGCGGCAGGAAGACGACGTATACCGCTATAAACGCTATCAGATTGACTACTCCCAGGGGCTGTACGCCGGTCGTTACGGCACGGCGCGCCTGCGGGTGGGCATGTCGCGCAATAAGTACGAAGGGTACTACGAAGAGAAAGATCGCTACGTGATGCTCGACTTTGCCATCCCGCTGGGTAACACCGTCTCCGTGGGCGTGTCGCATAACCGCGATACCGGCACGGCGCTTAACGTCAGCGCCAGCCGCCAGTTCGAAGGGGATTACCTGAAGTCGGTCACCGCCAACGTCTCAAGAGCCTTCAGCAGCAACCAGGATCGCACGGTGAGCGGCGGCGGCAGCGTCAGCTTCGACACGCCGTGGAACAGCAACATCCTCAGCGTGCAGAGCGGCACCAGCAAGGGCTGGAACTCCACGCTGACCAGCGACGGCAGCGTCGGCTGGTCAAAAGAAGCGATAGCGGCAGGTAAAGGGACCGACAGCGCAGGGGTGATTGTCAGCACCGGACTGAAGTCCGACGAGTCGCTCACGCTGAAGCTGAACGGCCGCACGGAGCGCATTAAGGGCGATAAAACCTGGCTGTCGTTGCCGGCCTATCAGGCCTATGACCTGGAGGTGATGAACAGCGAAACCGGGACCGAAAGCTATGACATCGGCGCGAATGCCCGTCGGCATATCACGGTCTACCCGGGTAACACGGTGGTGATGAAGCCGCAGGTGAAAAAAATCGTCACCCTGTTTGGTCGCCTTGTCGATGCCAGCGGCAACCCGGTGAGCGCCACGCAAATCAAAAACCACGTCGGGCTGACCCGCACGGAAAACGACGGTCGCTTCGTGATTGACGTGGACAAGAATAATCCGGTGCTCAGCATTGCCACGCCGGACGACAGCGTCTGCGAGGTGCGTCTGGATATCGAGTCCAACCGCGGCGCGCTGTGGCTTGGGGACATCTCCTGCGATAAGGGCGATTTCGTCTGGCAGGAAGCAAAAGGAACGCGGGAACGTGAAGATGAAAAAGATATTCGCTCTTAATCTGCTGCTGATTAGCGCGGCTGCGCAGGCGCAGCAGATGCCCTATTTTGCGATCAACAACCCGGACAACAACGGGACGGGCAACACGGCGGCGCTGTTTAGCCTGAACAGCACCTCAACCGCGTTTTTACACGGATCGCGCGAGTGGCCGACCCTGAGCGCCAAAACCAACAACGGGATTGCCAGCTACATTCCGGACAACAGCTTTACCGGCCCTGCGGGCAGCGCGCTGACCATCAACTTCAGCGTTACCGGCTCCAGCGCCTCGCCGTTCTTTAAGGGCACCGCGTGCTCTTCAAGCTGCGGCACCACGGGCTATACCGCGGCGACAAGCTATACCGACACCGCTATGGTGGTAAAACCGCCAATCGTCGAACCCGGCACCTCCTATGGCCGCTGGGTGCTGGGGGATCCGTTCTTTAACTATCTGCTCAATGCGGCTCCCGGCAACGAGGTGACCATTACCTCCACGCCGCAGATCACCTCTATCAATAAGGTGACCACCACCAACACGCTGCACAAGGTGGGGACGTTGACCATGACCAACTCGCGGGCGCTGGATCTGGGGATAGACCCGATCAGCGGCGAGGTCACGATTGTGGATGGTTCCACCGGGGCGACCTGCACCAAATACACCCGCAATACGGTGTCGGGCGTGCTCTGTTCGCTGCTGGAATATACCTTCGTTGGCGAAGATATCACCGGCTATAACCCGGGCCTGGCGCTGACGTCATCCCGCGTAAACGGCGTGCTGCAGTCGCACATGAGCGGCGGAACGGGTCTGGCGGCGGAAATCACCTTCGACGAGAGCAACTGGTACAGCATCTCCGGCGGTATTTTGAGCGATACCCGCGTGCTGGCGAATACCTTCCTCGCCGCGCCGCAAAAAAACGGCGGCAAGGCCAACCTTAAAATCTTTTTACCGAAGGCGCTGATTTTGAGCGTGGCGCAGGCGGGGGATGGCAGCAACATTGGCAATATCGTCAGCCTGTGCCTGACGCCGGGCAACAGTTCGCTGGCGGCGGATTTCTGCTTCCAGCCGGGCGGAGGGCTGGTCATTAACCCTATCCAGCCAGGACTGGCGATTGTGCCGGATAGCCCGGACTACACCCTCGACCCTAACGGCCTTGGCGGCTCCGGAAAAGGAACAATTGGCGAGGCGCCGATTGAGATCCCCTACACCATTACCTACAGCGGCGCGCAGAAAGACGCGGCGATTGCGGTAACGGTGAAGGTCACCGGGCCGACGCAGAGTCTGAACGGCGTGGATTACTGCGCCTTTAGCGGCAACGGCTTCACCGTGCCGATCCCCGGCAACGTGCTGGTGGGCAAAAGCCAAACGCTGAAGGCGCATAACTGCAAGGGCGAAGCGCTGTCCATTCCCGCGCCCGCCACCCATGCGGAAGAGTGGGACAAGATAAGCTCCGGTGTGACGGACATGTGGCTGTGGAAAACGCCGCTGGTGTTGCAGTTTGTGATGAATAACCCGGTATCGAAAACCACCTATGACGGTAATAACTGGTTTGGCGAAGTGACGGCCCAGGGTCGAATTGATGTCAGCGCTTCCTGGAATTAAACGATGATGACTGGAAAATTCCTGGCTATTTTCGCAATAAATTGCTTCATTTCTGCAAGCGCAAATGCTTTAATTATTGAAAGTCTAAATATTGATTTTCTACCCGAAAAAGAAGTTGTTTTTCAGCCAATAAAAAACGATACCAGCGTTCGACAGAATTATACTGTTTCGCTTATTCAGGTCGATATTCCTAAAGAGCACGGAAAAGAGACTGAAATAAAAGACGGCGAGGTAATGTTCTCGCCTAAACAGTTAACGCTGGAGAGCGGCGAGCAGGCCGGTTTTAAGTTTTATTACACCGGTCCGCACGACAGCAAAGAGCGCTATTATCGCGTTAAATTCACCGAGACGCCGCTCCAGGCGAGGGTTGTGATGAGCAAAGGCCAACGCATCCAGTCGGATGTGGTGGTTTCGCTTGAGGCTATTTTAATTGTCCGCCCATGGACAAGACATTTTGATTATGCGTTTAGCAACGGGGTGGTGAGTAATACCGGGAATACCTGGTTTAAATATGTCTCCTCACAGGGGTGTAGCTCACAATATAACGATTCAAAATATCTTCCGCCGGGTCAACGGCTGGAAATAGATAATTACGCGCAGCCAGCAAGGCGGATGATTATTTATGGGAATAAAATCATTCCGCTTTCGAGCTGCCCGTAACAACCGCTTTCCTTCATAAAAGGAAATTAACCTTTGGCGCAAGCTGAAGATTTACAACTACAGGAGAATAAAATGAAAGCGATTTCATTCGTAGAAGCGAAAGACATTATCGGTGGTGCATTAAACCCGTTCGCTGGCCTCGTTAAGGGCGCACAGCTGGGTTACGACACCGGTGCAAGCATCATGGGCATGGTAGGCGGTGTGGTTGGCGGAATTCTGGGTGGCGCGATGGGCTTCCTGGGTGCGCTGGTTGGCAGCTACAACTAATTCAGATTAACAGGAAGACAATCATGCAAGTTATCGATTTCAAAAAAGCACAGGCCATCATCGGTGGTTGGGATCCGTTTGCTGCTGCCATTCAGGGCGCGAGCGCGGGCTATAACGCGGGCAGCCAGATGTTAGGCGCGCTGGGCGGCACCATCGGCGGCGTGTTTGGCCTGGTGGGCGGCTTTATCGGCGGCTTCTTCAGCGCATAAGTTCTTGACCTATGCACCTATGGCCCGCATTGCCGGGCCATTTTTTTATTTCAGCCACGGATAATTATGTTTTCGCTTTTTCAGTATAAAAAAAAGGGTAAGACACCCGTTATTCGCCAGCATGAATTTACCGAATGTGGGCTGGCCTGCCTGGCGATGGTGCTGGGGCACTATGAACACCATGTCTCCGTCAGCCAGCTGCGCAGGGAGATTTCGGTTTCTGCCGACGCGGGAACCTCGATGGCGGAATTAATGACCCTCGCCAGCGATAAAAATATGACGGGCCGGGTGCTAAAGGGCGAAATCACTGAAATTGAAAGTGCCGAACTGCCGCTCATCGCCTTCTGGCGTGGCAATCACTTCGTGGTTATCGTGAAGGTCGACGGCCGCAGCGTGACGGTCCACGACCCGGCCAGCGGCGTGCGTCGCTACAGCCTCAAGGAGGCGCAAAAACTCTTTTCCGGCTACGTGCTGGAGCTCAAGCCAACGCCGCGCTTCGACAAAAAATCGCCCGACGATACGCTCACGCTGGGCCGGCTGGCCAACAAATCCCCAAGCCTGTTCCAGCGGCAGGTGCTGCTGTTTGTACTCTCGATTTTTACCCTCATCACCATGCTGGCCAGCCCCACCTACGTGCAGCTGATCATGGACGAGGCCATCTCGCGAAACGACAACGATCTGGTGATTTTACTCACCGCGATCTTCGCCATCGTCTTTATTTTTGAAGTCATAGGTAAGTTCCTCAAGCAGATACTTGAGATCCTGATGCGCAACATTGCCTATGACGACCTCAGCCAGTCGGTACGCCGCTATATGCTGCGCACCCAGACCGGCTGGTTCCGCAGCCGCCCGCCTGGCATCGTGCTGGCGATTGAAAAATCACTCCACGCCTGCGCGGAGTTCATCAGCAACGGCTATGTGCAGATCCTCTTTTCCAGCCTGATCGCCTTTACCAGCCTGCTGTTTATGCTGCTGTATAACGTGAAAATCGCCGTGCTGACGATGCTGCTGATGGGGGTGTTTTTCCTGATCCGCTTTTCGCTGATTGGCCCTTACCAGCGCGCGGTGGATGACTCCATTGAGCGCACCGCGAAGTATGAATCGCTGCTGGTGGAGACGCAGAAGGGGATCATCACCCTGAAGGCCAACAACATGGAGCAGGCCCGGGACGCGGTGATGGACAAATCTCAGCGCGAACACATTGCCGGGCTGATGCGCAAAGAGCGCCTGCTGGCCCGCTTTGACGTCGCCTCGCTGCTGGTGATCAACGCCGAGCAGCTGCTGGTGGTCTGCTTCGGCGCCTGGCTTATTCTGGAAGGGCAGATGAGCATCGGGATGCTCTACGCCTACATAAGCTACAAACGTTATTTCTCCGATGCGATGGTGCAGGTGGCGCAAAAGCTGCTGGATAAAAATGCGCTGAAGGGGCCGCTGGATCGCGTTGGCGACCTGCTGTTTGCCCCCTCCGAAGCCAGCCAGTTCGGCCGGAAGATTGTGACCTCGCCCGTCAGCCTGGAATTTGAGGATGTCTCTTTTGCCTATCCGGGGCGCGAGGCGACGCTTCAGCACATCAACATGACGCTGAAGCAGGGAGAAGAGGCGGTGATTGTCGGCCAGAGCGGTTCCGGGAAGACCACGCTGCTGCGCCTGATCTCCGGGATGTTGCTCTCCACTTCGGGCAGCCTGCGGATCAACGCGATCCCCATTACCGAATGCGATCTCTCCTCGCTGCGCCAGCATATTCGCATCGTGCACGCGGACGATATTCTCTTTACCGGCTCAATCCTGGATAACCTCTCCTGTTTTGATAGCGCCCCGGACAAAGAGCGGGTGATTGCCGCCTGCCGTCTGGCGGAGATCGACCACGTGGTGGCGCGTCTGCCGCACGGCTATGAAACGGAGCTGCTGCCGGGGAATACCTTTTTCTCCGCCGGGGAGATGCAGCGTCTGGTGCTGGCGCGCGCCCTGTACAGCCAGCCGAAGCTGCTGCTGTGCGATGAAGTCACGGCAAACCTCGATAAAACCACCGCGCAGAAGGTGCTGGCGAACCTGCGTGGTCTGGGAATCGGCCTGGTGTTCGTCACCCACTCGCCGGAGGTGGTCGGCTGCCACGGACGGCTCTACACCATGGAAAACGGCACGCTGCGGGAGAGTGAGCAATGATGTTTCTCCCCCGTCTCTACGCCCGACTTTGCGCCCGTCAGGCCGGACGCACCCTGCTGGCAGGCCGGATAACGCAAAACTACAGCCAGTTTATGCGCTGCCCGGAGGCCGACGTCCCGGCCGATTTTCTGCGACAGAACGCCCGGGAGATGAGCGGCTTTAACTTCGTGGAACAGATCTTCCCGCCCGCGCTGTGGCGGCGCAACGTGCGCTTCGATCTCCATGCCCGCGTGGCGGAATTCACCCGCGAGCAGGATTTCTATTCCCGTCCTCGCACCCTGCTGCTGGGCATGCGCTGGGCCGGGTTTGGCCTTATCGCGGATGCGCTGCTCGCCACCGCGCCAGAAGACGTGCGCTTTCAGTTTGTCACCCGCCAGCCTGCGCTGCACAAGCTGATGGCCGCTCACGAAGGGCGGCGTGCGGGGGCGTTTTTCGCGCCGCATCGGCTGGTGACCGTGCTGCTGATGGATGAACGCCTCCCGGATGCACCGCTGTTCATGACCCAGGCGGGCGACCAGAAGGCGTGGTTAACGGATGTCTCGACGCGTTTTTTAACGCGCTACGGATACGCGGTTCGCACGCTGGTGCCCACCTGTTCGCTGCACGCGGCGGAGTTTGGGTTAGAAAGCCAGATATACGCACCAGCGGACTACCGCCAGGCCGCCACCGCCACGCTGAATGCGCTGCGTAAAACCCCCACGCTCTGGAGTGCATGGGACGATCTTTCAGTGATTTATCATGGATGACATGTCGTGAAATTAAAAAACCGAAGCCGACAACGTCGGGCGCTAATCCCGCACCATTTTTCAAAGAGCTATGAGATCAACGTCCCGCGCCTGAAAGGCGTGCTGACGCTGTTTATCTCCTTTTTCCTCTGCCTGCTGGTCTTTTCCATCGTTTTTAATTTTTCAGAGACCACGCTGGCGCGCGGCGTGCTGATCCCGGCCCAGGGCGATGTGGAAGTCCGCGCCAGAGAGTCCGGCACCATCGTTGATTTCGCGGTGCGTCCGGGCCAGTACGTGAAAGAGAATGACCCGCTTTTTACCGTTTCGCAGGACTACGGCGGCAAGCAGGGGTCGGTGGTACAGTTCGACCGCCAGCAGATGGAGGCGGAGAAAAAGCGCAGCGAGCAGCGCATTCAGGCCATTGATGATTCTATTGCGTCCTACCGCAAAAACCTGGCGCAGCAGCTGGATCTTACCGACCGACAGATAGCGGTTTCCCGCGATAAGGTGAAAAAGCTGCGCGCGCTGCTTAAAAACAACACCGACACGTACGAGGCGTGGAAATCGGTATCGGGCAAAGGCTATGTCTCAAAGGTGGATCTCGATAAAAGCCACAACGACGTGCTTAACGCCCAGCTTAATCTGACCCTGGAAGAGAGCACCATCCTTGACCTCGAGGCGCGCAAAACCAGCCTCACCGACAGCACCCAGTCGCAAATCGACTCCCTGAGCGAGGAGCAGCTGTACGTGAAGAACCGGATCAGCGAAATTGACCGCAACCTCTCCAGCCGGGGCAGTTCAACCATGGCGATGCTGGCTCCTGCCGACGGCTACGTGGTGGCGATTAACTTCCCGCCGGGCCGGGCCATTACGCAAAACAGCGAAGTGGTGGTGGTGATCCGTAAAAATACCGCCGCCTCGATGGAGGGGTATCTCTATGTGCCTGCCACGGGCGTGGGCCGGGTGGCAAAAGGGGATAAGGTGAAGCTGCGTTTTGACTCCTGGCCGGTGGATAAATATGGCTCGGTAGAGGCAACCCTGTCTGATTTCTATGAGGTGAACATCGATGCCCATTCGGCGCTCATCCCGCTGCAGGAGGGGCAGAACTACTACCTTGCTAAAGTGCGGGTGCCTTCCTGGTTTACCGACCCGGACAAGAAAAAGCGTCTGCTGATGGGCGGGATGACGGTTAACGCCGATATCGTTATCGATCGTAAGCCGCTCATCAACCTGCTTATCGCGCCGCTGGAGCGGGTGCGCAAGCGGTTTATCGATTGACCCGATTTCATCGGTTATCGCCCTTTAACCCACATTGTTAAGCAGGGCAACGGGCTATCCTCCTTATCACACCAACCGGAGGATAGCCCATGAACATCACCCATATTCGCAATGCCACCCAGCTGATTACCTACACCGCCAGTGTCTTTTTAGCGTGATCCTGTTTTTTTGCTGTTTAATGCTGATGTATCAGACGGGTTACAAGACGCATCTCTTCCGGTTAAGATATTCCACGTTACTTTCCAGAAGAAAAGGTAGTGGCATGAACAATATTGAAACGCAGTTACGTGAATCAGGTTTCACCGTAAAAGAGTTAGCGTATCTGAACCGAAACATCAGTCGTTATGGTTCATCCTTGCTCGAGGTCGTGCTTGAGTTAGGTAAGCGATTTATCATGGTTCTGTGTATTACTGCGGCTGTGGCTCTGATTTTCCTGGCGCTTCTTTTTTTCGCTGAACATTACAATCTTGTTTCCGGGGGCATTTCTCTTTTCATCGTGTTGGTGATTGTCTGGTTTTTTCAACCCCCGGTCATTACCTACAAAGCCTGGCGTTACAGAAAGAAATACATTAGTTCTGGCCAGACGCATTAGAAATTAAATCAAACGAGACTTTTGCAGAGACACCCCAGCCGACAATTTTCATAGTGAGAGCTGCGCGATTCATTCCGTCGACCTTGCGGTAGAAATCCAGCGGGAGATAGCGAAACAGACGCCATGATTCGGGTTTTCGGATGGCGCCAAATACCGTATAGACGCTTGCTGCCAGGCTTACGCTGTTGAATACTCCCAGTGCTGATTCACGTTTAAATCCCATAAACTGAGCGATATCCATGACGCCATCTGCCAGCATACCTTCAGAATTTGGTTGATGTTGAAGCGTTCTGTTAATTTCTTTTGAAATGGCATTTGCACCATCCATAACCAGAATCGCTCCTGCAAGTGCACCCACTGGATTCATTGTCATCATTGCACCAACACCTGCAACAATCTGTAACCCTGAAAGTACAACCTTAATCGACGAGATAACGTAACCGACGACTTTGTTATTTTCTTTAACCAGTTCAATCTGAGCAAAAAGCTGAGCTGTACGAGAGCGAAGCATTCTGCTTTGATCAAGAAGACTTTCGTTCTCAGCCCGGATGTTTTTCAGGCATTCCATGCACTCCTCATGACTTCTGGCCGCCCGGGTAGCGCTAAATTGTTGCATCACAAACTGCCGAATATCATCCATAAATTTAATTCGTGCGAGTCCGTCGCTGAGATGTTGCCCTCCGACAATATTCGCAGTATTGATAAGCTTTCGGGCTTCAAGATTTATCATTGTTTCAGCCCATGCACGGGTGTTCTGACCAGGGAAAAGTGCAATATCCATTTTAATTTTCTCATCTGATAACCAACGTTTACAGATTATCCTGCCAGCAGAAACTGGCAACAATAAATTGGATAATGTATCGCGAGCTCAGAATTCGCTAAAGGCATATACCGGCGGAAATCATGTTCGTCGTTGATGGCGACCTTGAAAGTGGAGGCTGAAGAAAAAGAATTCAAGAAACAAAGCGTTACCCCAGCCTCTCCACCCTCGTCTCTCCCTCCACCATCGACAGCTGATACAGCGAAAACGATCTCTGTTTCTCAATCAACGTCGCCAGCTCCGGCGAGTGGCTGGTGAGCCAGATCTGCGAGTAGCGGCTGGCCTCGGCGATTAAGCTCGCAAGGGCGGGTAGCATCTGCGGGTGCAGGCTGTTTTCCGGTTAGTTGAGCGCGATAAACGCCGGTGGGCGCGGGCTTAACAGCGCCACCGCCAGGCACAGGAAGCGGAGGGTGCCGTCAGAGAACTCCGCCGGTTCAAGCGGTCTGCTCAGCCCTTCGCGCTGCATCATCATCCGGAAGCGCCCGCCGGTGTTGTCGCTGTAGAACACGCAGCCGGGGAAGGCCTGGTCGAGAATGCGCATCAGCAGCAGTTCGTCGCCAATCTCGACGATAGTCTGGAACGCCGCCGCCAGGTTGGCGCCGTCGCTGGCCAGCACCGGGGAGCGGAAGCCGACCTGCGGGGCGCGCATTGCCGAGCCGGATGAGACGGAAAACTCATGATAAAAGCGCCAGTTCCGCAGGGACTCGCGCATCTGCGACACTTCCGGGTAAAGGTGCGGCTCGCCGAGCTGGCCGAATACCGATTCGTTTTCATAAAGCGTGCCGCTGTGGGTCACTTTTTCGTGATGCACGTTATTCAGAAACACCGCCTGATTCCTGCGCTTCATCAGCTGGGACGACGGGCGTCGGTGCTGGCCGCTCAGCCAGATGGACTCTTCTTTGATCACCGGGTCGAGCTGGAACTGCGAAGGGTAAGGCAGCTTCTCGACAAACCCTACCTGCAGCTCGTATTCGTAGGTCTCTGTTTCAACCGCCAGGTTCATCCGCCGCAGCTGGTCGCTGCGGGTTTTGCCTGCCCAGAACACCTTCAGAATGCCGCCCTCGTTCGGCAGCGCCTGGGAAAACTGCCCCTGTGCGGCGCTGTGCATCAGGTGTATCGCCTTGTAGATATTGGATTTTCCGGTGCCGTTCGGCCCGAAGACGATGTTGAGCTGCTCCAGCTCCAGCGACATATCGCGGATGGAGCGGTAGTTTTGGATGTGCAGGGTGTTGATCACAGGCAGGCCCCTTTTTGCAGAATAAGCCTGTATATAATCACAGCCTTTTAGATGAAATGCAAAAAAGAGACGACAGTGAGGATGTCGTCTAAACGGGGTACTGCTTTGGGCCTCTAAGGGTCAATGGGGCCTTCGCATTTTTGTGATCATTTGACTGCCAGACGCAGACCCAAATCATCAGGATAGGGATCAAAGTAGTTTTGCGTCATCAGATACCGGTCGGGGTGCTCGGCCAGGTAGTGCTTCAGCAGCGTGATCGGGGCGAGGATAGGCAGATGTCCGTTGCGATAGTGCAGGATCACGTCGCGTAGCTCGCCGCGCTGGCGGGTGTTCAGCTGGTTACGGAAATACCCCTGAATATGCATCAGCACGTTGGTGTGATTCTTCCGCGAGGCGGGTTTTTTCAGGATGGTCATCAGCTTTTCCCGGTACGCCACGAAGAAGGCGTCCAGGTCTTCCCACTCGTGCAGCGAGGCAACGAACGGGCCGATTTCACGGTAACCCGCCTGGTGGTGTGCCAGCAGCTGGAGCTTGTAGCGGCTGTGGAAGTCCAGCAGCGCGCGGCGCGTCAGGCCATTTTTACGCAGTATGTTCAGCTCGTGCAGCGCAAAAACGCGCTCGACGAAGTTTTCCCGCAGCACCGGGTCGTGCAGGCGTCCATCCTCCTCCACCGGCAGCCACGGCCAGGTTTCAAGGAGGGCGGCGGTGAACAGCCCGACCCCCTCCTTGCGGCCCCGGTTGCCGTTTTCATCATACAGCCGCACGCGTTCCATGCCGCAGCTTGGGGATTTCGCGCAGACGATAAAACCGGAGAGATCGCCGATTTTCGGCAAAAAGTCTGCCGTAAAGTCCGCCATTTTCTGCGTAACGTCTTCATGAGGTGCATGGCTGAAGCGCATCTGCGTTTCACCATTCGTCGTCACGATCAGGCGCAGCGCCGGGCGGGGCGTCGGCAGGCCAATGGCCATTTCCGGGCAGACGGGGCGGAAATTCACCCACTGGGCCAGCTCATCCATGACGAAGCCCATACGCTTGTGTCCGCCGTCAAAGCGTACGGCGGAACCGGTCAAACATCCGCTAATACCGAGCACAGGTTTCGTTGTCATGGTGTGGTCCTCCCGTTCATATTCTTAAAACTTACACAACATGACTAATTTGTCCAAGTATTCGCGGAATTATTTTTTATATTCCTTTAAAATCAACAGGTATTAACTTCCCTTGTAGGTCGAGTAGCCGTACTGGCTCAGCAGAAGCGGGATGTGCAGCTTCTCATTGGTGCGGGTTACGGTGAACAGCACCGGGACTTCCGGGAAGAAGGAGTCCAGCTTTTTGCCGCGGAAGTAATCTGCGGTTTTGAAGGTCACTTTATACACGCCGGGCTGCATGTCCTGGTCCTGCGGATAGAGCGATTTGATGCGTCCGTCATGGTCGGTTTTACCGCTGGCAAGCTGGGTCCATTTATCCTGCTCCTGCTTTTCCAGGGTAACGGTCACGTCCGACGGCGGCATCCCGGTTTGCTGGTCGAGAACATGTACGCTCAGCGTGCCAGCCGGGGCGGCGCTGAAGGCGGCAGGAGTAAAGGCCATCGCGGCCAGGATCAGCAGAGGGGTCGTTTTTTTCATGATGTTTTCCTGTGGAGTGAGTGGTCACAGGAAAACGTTAGCATTCGCAGCGCGGGAAAATATTCAACTTTTCGTGACAATTCCCACAGGAGAAAATCGTCAGAGGATAATTACCTCAAGGGAAACCTGCTGCTGCCACTGCTCCACCTGCTTTTTCCGCGCCGCGGTGAGCTTGCCGCTGGTGACCAGAAGCCATTTGCGCTCCGGGAAAATTTCCGGTGCCAGCGCGTCAGGGGGCGAGGGCAGAATGTCGATCCGGTGGCCCTGTCCGGTGCGCGTTAAGGCTTCAAGCCAGATCTCGCACGGGTCGTTCAGGTGCCAGCCGCTGAGCAGAATATTATCGCCCGGCGCTTTTTTATCGCCCTCGAGGCAGAACGAGGCGTAGGCGATGATGATGCCGTCGAGAATTGCGCGCAGGGTCATGGCGGCGGCGACGTTAGCCGAAACCTGGCTGCGCAGCGGGCGCAGCACGTTAGCGACCAGTTCGGGTCTCGGGTACTCGCGTCCGGCGTCGTAAATCATCTGGCGCAGGGACTCGACTTTGCCGTCCTGCAGGCGCTGAAGCATGTTCTGTTGCAGGGTTTGCCAGTTGTTGGTTCTGCCCGGCGTCGGGCGTTCCAGCAGCGGTTTGACCTGGCCGATCGGGACGCCTTTTTTAACCCAGTCGAGGATTTTTAGCGCCTGCTGGACGTCTTCATCGCTGTACTGGCGGTGGCCGCCTTCCGTGCGCTGTGGCTTGAGTAAACCGTAGCGACGCTGCCACGCCCGCAGGGTGGTGGCGGTGATGCCGCTGAGTCTGGCGAATTCGCCGATGGAGTAAGCCATGTCCGTGTCCAGAGTGGAGGAATACTCTCAATATACTACGAATTTTCCCGAACGGGATGAAGCGCCGAAACGGTGCACTACACTTAACATCCAACCGTGCAAATGAAAGGAATTCTCATGAAGCTATGGCCTGTTGTGACCGGTGTTGCCATTGCCCTGACCCTGGTCGCCTGTAAATCCCCTACGCCGCCGAAAGGCGTGCAGCCGATTTCCGGTTTTGACGCCAGCCGCTATCTCGGCAAATGGTACGAGGTCGCCCGCCTGGAAAACCGCTTTGAACGCGGTCTGGAGCAGGTGACTGCCACCTACGGCAAGCGCAGCGACGGCGGCATTAGCGTGCTTAACCGGGGCTACGATCCGGTGAAGAACAAGTGGAACGAGAGCGAGGGGAAAGCGTACTTTACCGGCGAACCGACCACCGCCGCGCTGAAGGTGTCGTTCTTCGGCCCGTTCTACGGCGGCTATAACGTGATCAAGCTCGACGATAAGTACCAGTACGCGCTGGTGAGCGGCCCGAACCGCGATTACCTGTGGATCCTGTCGCGCACGCCAACCCTTCCTGAGGCGGTGAAGCAGGATTACCTGAACACCGCGCGCAGTCTGGGCTTCCGGGTTGACCAGCTGGTGTGGGTGAAGCACTAGCCTCTACTGGTAGGAAAACGTAATGCTTGCCAGGGCGTTCGCCGAGCCGGTGACCAGCTCGCCGGTGCGGATGTACTGCGCCTGGAACGGCAGCGACAGGGTTTGCGCCGCGGAGGTGCTCTGGATAAAGAACTGGTTCGTCGTGCCCGCCGCAGAACTGTCTGGCCCCATCATCAGCGGGCCGGTGCCGTTATAGAAAAACTGCACCCCCACGCCGGACGCCGTGGAGTCGCCTGTCAGCGTGACCACCGACGAGGTATTCGACGGCGTGGTCTGATCGGTCATCACCGCGTTAACCGCCACATTCGCATCGCAGGTCAGGCTGACGTTAAACGACCCGGAAGGTGACGTGCTGCCCACGGTGGTCAAGGTACGGATATCAATCGTGCCCAGATCGACATTCGCGCTTTTGGTGCCCACCGTACAGCCGCTCGCCGTGACGGTGATGGTGGTAGGGTTAATAATGACCTTTGCCGTTTTGACCTCGTTGTTATACGCGGTCAGGACCGCGGCGTTGATGGTGGGGATCTGGTAAACCCCTGATTTCAGCGCCGTGCCGGTCTTAATAAAGGTCACCTTGGCCGACCAGCCTAAATCGGTGGCATAGCCATTGGTACCGTCCGCCGGGTAGCTTTGCGTAATACCGCCCTGCAGCGGTATCCAGGCGGAGCCGTTGAAATCCTTCAGCCCGATGATATACCCCACCCCCGGCACGCCGGTTTCAAAAATGGTGTAGTTCACGCCATCTATGGTAACCGTCATGCCGCTTGAAATTGCGCTGCTGCTCGGCTCCAGCGTGCCTTTGGAGCAGGTAAACACCCAGCCGCACCAGAATACCTGCTGCACGCTGACGGTGGCGCTCCAGGTCGAACCGATGATGTTGCCCGGCACTACCGAATCCGCGGGCCCGCTGTAGGTCATCGGCTGAGGGGAGAGGGTAATATCCGATTTCCACTCCATCGCCTGTACGCTGGCGCAGAGGAGTAATCCGGTGATTAAAAAAGCTAAACGCATCATTGATACTCCGTGGTCCAGGTGGCGAAAGCAGAGACGTCTCCGGCATTGACGGGCGCGCCCGTGGCGGCTAGTCGGGCATAGAAGGTTACCTCTACGCTGTCATCGCCCGGCGTACCCCAGGCGGTGGTTTGCGTGTTCAGTGGAATCAGCGCGCTGTCTTTATCAAGGATTTGCACCGCCACGCCGGTTGCGCCGCCGTCGGCAATTTTTACCAGCTGCGGGTCGTCATCGTCCGGCGTGCCGCTGAAGCGGATTTTTACCCCGGCAAAGGTCGGCCCGCAGGCTTCAAGCCTGATTGTGAAGGGCGTTTTGATATTGCTTACCGCCCCTGCTCGGGGGAACTGTTTTATCCCAATGGTCCCCAGCGGTACCTCCTGCTCTTTAGAACCCGCGGCGACCACGCAGGTATTGCCGATCAAATTGCCGGTGACGGAAACCAGCACGTCATAGCCGCGAACGGGGAGAGTAAAAAACAGCAGCAGGACAATGCTGGCCATTCGAAGCGTTACTGACATACCACCTCCTGTGAATAAAGGCCGGTGCGGGCATTATAATTTTGCTTATTTAACGCATAGTTAATGGTGCAGCGCTGGTCGCTGCTGCGGCCCCACACCGCGCTCAACGCGCCCTTAACGGGCAGACCGGACAGATACAGGCTGCCGCCGTCGCCGACGATGCCGCTGGTTTTGTCATCACTGAGTGAGACCAGCGTGCCGAAGGGGAGCACGTCGTTGCCGCGACGCACGCTAAACATCGCTTTTGCCCCCTGGCGCGTGACGAGGGTGGCGCGGACCAGCGCGCCGTCGGTGGGCGTTTTGTTGACGATGGCGTTTTCCAGCTCTACGTCGTTACCCGCCGTGGTGACGTCCAGCGCGACCTGATTGACGCGATACGGCGTGGCGTACGGGATCACCGCATAGCCACGGCTGTCGGTTTTGATGCCCTTGTGATTAAGCACGGAAACGTTGCTGGCCCCGGGAGCTTTAACCAGAATATTGGTATTGCCGAGCGGCTGGCTCAGCGTCAGGCCATCTTCATGTAGCACCGCGCCGCCGCTCATCCCGTAGCTGAGGTTTTGGGAATCGCGGGTATAGCTGTAGCCGAGGTTATAGTCCCCGCGCGCGCCTTCGTACTGCAGGGCGACATCACCGCCGTACTGTTGCTGCCTGCTGTAGCGTTGGTTAACGCTATAAAACAGGTTCTCCTGGCCCGGCAGATAACCGCTCACGCCGGTGCTGGCGGTGGTGCCGGTTGAATCCGCATGGGTAGTCGTAAAGCGGGCGCGCGTGGCGAGCTGCGGGTTGCCAAACGGCACCGACAGGGAGAGCGCCAGAAGGTTCTCTTTCTTGTTGTCGTACAGGCTGGCGCTGCGCTGAACGCTGACGCCAAGCGACACGTTACGAAACGTGGCGTTCCACGCGAACTGCAGGCTTTGCGTGGTATTTGACGTGTTCCAGTAGGTTTGCTGATCCCACGACAGCGACAGCGAGCCGTATTCCCCCATCGGCTGCGACAGCAGCAGCTGGTTTTTGGCTTTACGCGACATCCGCAGGTTATATACCGTGTCGTAGTGGGTGGTGACGGTGCCATCGTCTTCCACAATCTGCTTTGGCGTCCCGCCCGCCATCCCTTTGTACGTGGTATCGCTGAGGGTATAAAACCCCTCCGTGGAGTAGCGCAGCGAGAAGAAGTTTACCCGCGTGCCGATGTCGTTCAGCAGCTTGCTGTAGCGCAGGCGCACGGAATCGCCGGTGTAGTGCCGATCGTCCGCCAGCTGGCTGCGGGCGTGGGTCAGGTCAATGGAGTAGGCACCAAAGCGGCCGAGGTTTTGCCCAACCCCGAAAGCCAGACCGTTATAGCGATCGGCAAACTGCGCCCCGCCGTAAAACGTCAGGCCGTAGCGCCAGCCGTAGAACATCTCGCCCTGCGCGAAAGAGGGCGACGCCTGATCGCCCATCGGGCGGTAGGTCCCGGCACCGAAGGCATATTTCACCTGCCCGTTACGCACCAGGTTCGGCACGCTGGCGAAGGGAATCGTGTATTGCGTCTGGCTGCCGTCGTTCTCCTGAATGGTGACCGCGAGATCGCCACCTGACGACGTCGGGTAGAGATCTTTCAGCACAAACGCCCCCGGCGGAACGGAGGTTTGATAGATGATGTTGCCGTTCTGGCGAACCGTCACGGTGGCGTTGCTGCGGGCGATACCGCGGACTTCCGGCGCGTAGCCGCTCAGGCTGGCAGGCAGCATGTTGTCATCGGTTTTCAGGGCAACACCGCGCAGGCCCACAGAGTCGAAGACCTGTGACGAGGTATAGGTTTCACCGGCATACGCCTGGGCATTCAGGCCGGGGATATCCCTCTGCAGCCAGGTTTGCACGTGGGTAAGCTCGTTGCTCTCTTTGGTCCACGTGGTGAAATCACGCAGCCGCCACGCGCCGAGGTTGATGGCGCTGTTCAGGCTTGCAAACAGCTGCCGATCGCGCGTGCGCGTCTCGCCCTGATATTCATTGTTCGAACCGTTCACCACATAATTCAGCCACGCGGCAGGGATCCCTGCCTCCCAGCTTTCCGGGCTGACGTACCCGCGCGGCAAATTGCGCATCGCACTTTGCGGTACGGTGAAGTTCAGGGTGAGCGTCTGCTGGTCAAAATCAAACCGGCTATCGGCAAATGCCTGTGTCAGGAAGATGCAGCGCTGCGCCAGCGGCAGCGCGCCGCCTTTTGCCTGCTGGCTGTCGATACCCAGCGCGGCGATTTGTTCAGGCGTAAGGCACGGCAGGGCTTCTCCCGCCGTATTTTCAGCAATGCGGAACGTGACGTTGCCTGTGAACGCGTAGTTGTTATTGATATACACGTTGAGGTTGTAGTCTCCCGGCGGCAGCGCACTCCCGGCGTTAACCCAGGCGAGATCGGCGCTGTTTGCGCTCTCGCCGTTGAGGAACGCGGGGTTAAATTGCAGTTCGCTTTCGGCAGCCACGGCTTGCCGAATCACCAGGGAGATCACCGTGGCGCACAGGATTTTTCTTTTCACGTGGTCACGCCTTACTGTTTTTATTATTGGGATAACGACGCGCGCGTGGCGGGGGTCCATGCCCCGTAATCGTTAATGGTCTGATAGCTCATGGTGTTCGCATGGCTGAAGGTTTCGGCCAGCGCCACGCTGGATTTCGGCGGCACCATCACCGGCTGCACCGGCATACCATCAATTTTCACGTTGATAGTGGTGAGGTAGTACGGCGTTGGGTTCGTGAGCGTCACTTTCCCGGCGCGATACACGCCCGAAAGGCTTTTCCATGCCTCGCCTGCGCCTTGTCCGAGGCTCTCCGGGCGATAAAAGACCTTGATGCGGTTTGCCGACGCAAACTGCAGCGAATTGCCGGAACCGCTTTTGGACTGCTGCGGAATGGCTTTGACCGTCATCCAGTAGAGCGTTTCGCGATCTTCTGGCAGGGCTTTGCCGTTAAACATAATTTTTACCGCGCTTTCGCTGGCGGGTTTCATGACGTACAGCGGTGGCGTGATAACGAAATCGTTGGTTTTTTGCCCTTTCTCGTTTTCCATCCATGACTGGATCAGGAACGTGGCGTCGGGATGCGTGTTCCTGACCTGCAGCATGGACTGGTTGGTGGCGCTGGAGTAGACCATTCGCGTTGCGCCTAACCCCACGCCGCCGGCGTACGCGGCGGTTGAACATACTGTGGCAGCCAGGCAAATCCATGTGTTTACGCGCATAGTGACGCTCCTCAAAGCTGAGTCAGGCCCGGCCAGCAGACCGGGCCTGAAAATTACGAATAGGTAACGGTGTAGGTCGCGACAGCGCTGGCATCACCCGCGGTGGCACCGCCCTGCGGCGAGTAATATTTCGCGCTGAAGTTCAGGGTGTTGGCACCCTTACGCAGCGGGATGGCCGCTGCGGGTTCGCCCAGATTCACCACGTTGCCCTGTTCGTCATAAAGACGAATCGCCACATGCTGCGCGGAGGTGGTGCTGCCGTTTGCTCCGGCGGCCAGGCTATTGGCATCGGTGGAGTCCGGCGTACCGGTGAAGGTGACGGATACGGTTGTTGCGGAAATCGGATTTGCCTCCGTTGACGCTGAGGTATCGGCGATTTCGCAATCTTCCAGGGTGATGGCAAACGCTTTTGCGGTGCTGGCTTCGCTGCCTGCGGCCGCCAGCGTGGCGGTACGCACTTCGCCCAGATCGACGTCAATGTTGGCGCTGCCTGCGCTGATGGCGCAGGCGGAGGTCACGACTTTGCCGCTGAAGTTCACCGTGCCGCCGCTCGCGGTTGCCGCCATGGCGGAACCGGCAGGCAGCAGAGCGGCAATGCTTAATGCCAGAAATGTGCTGTGTTTTACGCGTGCTTTCATTTTCTTAATTCCTTTGTTTTTATTGATGAGATTTGCTCTGAAAGCGGCAGGTCTAACTGGTTAAAAAGACCAGCAAATCTGTCTTATTCCTGAGCCCGAGTTTTCGTATCGCGGAGTTTTTTAAAGCGCTTACCCGGCGATATGAAAGCTTCTCTGTTTCTGCGATGTAACTCATATCCAGTCCGTTCCTGAGTTCCTTCAAGACCCTCCACTCTCCTGGCGTCAGCGATAACGCCGTTGGTTTCTTTTGTGGGCGATAGCGGCTATCGACCATTTTTAATAATTTCGTCCGCCAGCAATAAACCGACTCATGCAGCGAGATATAGGCATCGATATCGCCTCTGATCCATTGCGATGAATGCGCAGGGGCGGAATACATACAAACAATCACGCCGGGATATTTCGCTTTGATTCTTTTCAACCCATTAAGATAATCATATCCGGTGTGATACTTGTCAGAACCTGATAACAGGAGAATATCAATTGGCGTAGTCGACAATACGTTATCAAGCTGCTGAAAATCCCCGGCTGTCATTTCAATCTGAGATTCTGGCGTAATGCTCCTTAATATTGTGATGATGCCCTTTCGCGCATAATGGTCGCCACCCATTAACGCGATGCGTAAATGTTGTTGTGTTTCATTCTTATTCGCCATGTTAGTCCCTCGATTTATAATAATAATAAGACAAACCGATACGATTAAGGTTGGTCTAAGTTCTCGAAGTCATCACGCTATGCATGGAGTAGGCCTACTATACGCCGGCCATAAAAGAGGTAATCTGAATTAATCTTAATTTGTATTAATTGTCGATTTTGATACCGCTGTCGATCGGTTCCTCTGTTGATGTTTCTCCTCTTTATTGCCTGTAAATAAGCATAACCGCTTTTTTTTATTAATCTTTGTCTTTGTTAAATGTTGTGTAAGGGAAGTGTCTGTTAGCGTCAGTGCGGGGGCTGAAGTGCTGACGGAGGATAACAATTTCCGAGTGTTATCATCGATTTATACTGATGATACCGCAGGGTGAATATCGGCAAAAATAGCATTATTTATTGATATTAAAGGAAGTTAAGAAAACTTAAGTGTTAACCGTTCTGTATATTTCAGACGTCCATGTCCACACTGTTCAATTATGGTTTTTGTAGGGTTTTGTCAATGTCAAGCGTGGCGGGTTACTCCTTGTCTGCTACCGTGTTCCTTCACTACTTCAGAAAAGTTAAGAGAGAGGATATTCAGCCAGCCAGAGCGCGCCGGAGCGGCGTTTAATGCGTCTCACGCTTAAGTGAAGCGACAGAGAGAAGAGAGGAAAATAAGATTTTTCGCCAATGGCTGATATATACAGCATAATCTTTATCAGCCACATTAATCCTTATGTTACGTGGCGAACGTATTCTACATTCGCCGGTGTACTGACAGGCCGTCGTGAAAAACGGCGCAATTGAACGGAGAACACTCACCAACGCTATGCATAAGCATTACATCATCAATAATATGGTTGAGTTTCATCCCGCGACCAGCACGCTGAGGGATATCGCCAGCCCCGATCGAGTTGTGGTTTTAAATTCTCCGGCAGGCCGATGTCTGTTGTTATTAATAGAAAGAGCCGGAACTATTGTCACGCAACAGGAGTTTCTGGATATTGTCTGGCAGCGCCGCGGTATGCTGGTCTCGCCCAATACTTATTATCAAAACATCTCTATTCTGCGAAAGGGGTTGAAAAAGATTGGTTTTGAGGTTGACCCCATCGTCACCATTCCGCGCATCGGGTTAACGCTGGCGAGCGATACGCAAATCGTGATCAAAGACGCCCATCCCCGCGCAGCGGAGCTTCCTGAGGAAGATATGCCTGAGCCACGCGTCATGGCCTTGCCTGCCGCGCTGCCACCGCTGTCGGCGGAGCCGGTAGCCGTCGTAACCGGCGCAGCCGGGCATCGCTCCCGGTGGCTTCCTGGCATGCTGATCGCGCTGCTGGTGCTGGTTGGAGCAGGCATCGCAACTCACAGCAGCGCGCGCGAAAACCGTTTTATCGATGACTATCGGTTTACTGCTTTGGTCGGGGCGTGTCACGTCTACCTGGCTCAGGATATTCAGACCCAGGACGAGCGGTCGAAAGCCCTGGCATATGTGACGCCGTTTAAGGACGCCTGCACGAGCTATCCGTGGGTGTACATCAGCTGGTACTCCCTGCTGCCGCGCGCGTCCGTGATTCGGTGTGACAGATCGATGAAGGAGCCGAATCGCTGCATCTCTGACTATTTTATTGAGGAGCGCTAGCATGACCCGTTTTCGTCAGCTGCTGTATCTGTTCACCGCATGTCTGCTGGTGGGGGTAATGCTGTCGGGTTATTACCTGTGGCACCGGTATTACGTGCAGCCTTTTTCGTGTCAGGCGAACCTGGTACAGCATCATCCCGAAGAGAAACTCACCCTGTGGCTGAATTACATCTTTGACGGCACCAGCGGGACGCTCAGTATGAATGGCAGCGTTGATAGCGATCCGAAAAAAAATATTGACCGGAAAATATTTTTTCAGGTTGAGCGCAAGGATAATGTCTTTTTACTGACTTCCTTACGGCATATGAAATTCCCGGACGATAATGTTACCGATAGCTGGCTTGAAAAATATGAGCCGCAGTTCTTCGTATACCCCGGAAAAAGTATTTATATTCGGATCAATGAACAACAAAATGATAACTATATTTTCACGTTAGGAACATTACCGACATATGTATGCCGCAGTTCAAAAAATGGATGAGCGTATTTAGTAAAAAGTTATCAAAGCCGCCGTTTTCATTTATGCTTGATTTAGAGCTTAAGGATTATCTTAGGAATATAAATAGCAGCCACGCGTTGCAATAATGTTGTTCTTATTCAAATTTGGCAAGAAAATGAAAACTCTCTTTGACTCTTCCGGTGGAGGTATATCTGCGTCGGAAACGCAGCTGCATATTGGGTTACTGCTGTGGCCCCGGTATTCACTGCTAGCCTTGTCCGGCCTGCTGGAAGCGTTGCGATACGCAACCAAAGCCCATAAGAAAAAAGCATTCAAAATCAGTTTACTCAGCGAGCAGCCTGATAACCCTGTTACCAGCAGCTCCGGGGTGAGCATCAGGCCCGATGCCCCGCACGCGCCGCCGGAGACGTTTAACTATATTGCGACCATCGGCGGCGAGCTGGAGTACCTGTCGCAGGGTTATCCGGGGGACAGAGACTACCTCGCCCATGCCCACCATATGAAGGTCCCGCTGATTGGCATCGGCACCGGCAGCTTTGTGCTGGCGCAGGAGGGGTTGTTGAACGAGCGACGCGCATCGATTCACCCTTTCCACCTTGAGCGATTCCGCCAGGCGTTCCCGCAGGTATACGCCGAACAGGGCTATGATTTTATTGACGAGGGGGATGTTCTGACCTGCCCCGGCGGGATCTCAACCATCACCCTGGCGACAGAGCTTATTCGCGCCCACGCCGGCAGTGAGATCGCCCATAGTGCCTGCCAGCGCCTTTCCCTGACGCCGCATGAGACGGCCACGCCCCGGCCTGCCAACATAGCCCTGATCCCTGACTCGCGACTGCGCCGTGCGGTCATGATGATTGAGCAGTATCTGACGCGCCCCCTCAGCACCGCCGGGCTGGCCAGCGAAGTGGCGCTCAGCGAACGTCAGCTCAACCGCCTGTTTCACGCCGAGTTTGGCAAAACGGCGCGGGAATTTATCCGCAGCGCCAGGCTGCGCTACGCCTGCTGGCTGCTGAAGAACTCGCAGCAAAGCGTCACTGACATTGCGCGGCGGATGGGCTTTAGCGACTGCGCGCACTTTATCCGTCACTTCCAGACCGAGTACGGCTGCACGCCCGGGGTATGGCGCACGTCGCAGAGCTAATGCCCCGATTTCGTGCTTTCTTCGTAGGGTATTACTGGCTCGCCTGGATAGACTTCCGTTAAAAGCCCAACGGAGGGAAGACGACATGAACTGGCAGCCTTTTCGCGGCGATGCACCGGCAAATATGACGATTTTCAGTGCGTCATTTCCCGACGTCAGCGATCGGTGGCCGATGAAAGACGATGCTGCCCGTGAGATCGCCGCCCTCGACCGGGCGCTGAAGGCCGAGCCTGCGCTCCGGCCCCCGCGCGTTGAATACGACGAGGGGGGACAGGCCGTGCTTGTCCCGCAGAACCGCTATTCCGAGCAGGCCTTTCGCAACCGTCCTGCGCTTACCGCGTGGCGAACCCGGCTGGTGCCCTCCGCGCTGGCGCTGTTTGTGGTGCAAAACCCGCTGGAAGACCGCCTGCCCGACGGAACCAAAATGGACAGCGACAGCCGCCAGTGGTTTATCCACGCTAACGATGCGGTAGGCGTGCGCTCCCGCGCCCGGGTGCTGGCCGCGCTGGTGGATAAATACATTCATAATGAGAGTGAGAACAACTGGGTCAGCCTGGCGAGCGGGGCCGCCATTCCGGTACTGGAGGCGCTGCGCGAGGCAAAGCTCGACGGCCAGCAGGTGTATCTCACGCTGGTGGACAAAGACCCCGTGGCGCTCAGCTGGGCCGAAACCATGGCGGCGCAGGAGGGCATTGTGGTGGGCGAACAGCTGACCCTGCTCCGGCGCAACCTGGTCCATACGCTGGTGCGTAACGAGGACTTGCTGCTGGAGCTGGGCGAGCATCAGGCCGAACTGGTCGACGCGCTGGGGATTTTCGAATACTTCAACGATACCGATGCGGTGATTTTCCTCCAGCGCGCGCTGCGGCTGGTAAAGCCCGGCGGGGCGGTGATTGTGTCGAACATGCTGACCAGCAGCCCGCAGATTGACTTTGTTCTGAGGGGTATCGGCTGGGAGGATATTCACCCGCGGTCGTTACAGCAGCTGCAGGATATCCACATCGCGGCGGGCGTGCCGGTGGAAAACGTCACCGTAGTGGTGCCGAAGGATGGGGTGTATGCGGTGATGGAGGTGAGGGTTTAGCGCTACAGGTACATGCGCTGTGTTGGCCAGAAACCGCACGGACAGTCCCCTCTCCCCTTGGGAGAGGGTTAGGGTGAGGGGGAACAGCACGCACAGAGTGACTTGCATTAGTTGGGTTTTCCAAACATGATCCCCCCATGAAAATAGAAACCGCACACCCCACACACTTCGAACGCCTGGTCACCATCTGGGAATCTTCCGTTCGCGCCACCCATCACTTTCTACAGGAAAGCGATATTGCGGCGCTGCGTCCGCTATTGCTCAACGCGTATCTGCCAAACCTCACCGTCGTGATGGCCCGTGATGATGCAGGCATTATTCACGGCTTTTTAGGCGTAGATGAAAACCGCATTGAAATGCTGTTTGTTGATGATGCAAGCCGCGGGAAGGGCGTTGGGAAATTGCTGCTGCAACACGCCATCGCAGAGTTTGGCGCGAACGAGGTGGACGTGAATGAGCAGAACCCGCAGGGCGTGGCGTTTTATCGTCATATGGGGTTTGAGCAGGTCGGGCGCTCGGAAGTGGACGGGCAGGGGAATCCGTTTCCGCTGCTGCATATGCGGTTGGCTGAATAGGCTTGACACCCTCTTCCTGCGAAGAGGGAGCCTGCAAGCTAGTTACTGGTAATTTGTCCGATGATTACGCCACGTACTTTTTTGCCATCGAAGTAATAAGAGACAGTATTACTCTGGGTGAATCCATTCTGTACTGGCGTCTCCTGATAAAAGAGCATCTCGTTGTTTTTGCGAATCTCTTTCTTACCGAATAATTCGACTAAGTTCCCATACGTCGCATTTAACAATGGAAGATGAGCCACTGAGACTTTGACATGCTCCGTTGTTTTCGCACACTCGCTATGGATGCCATCCTGGGCTATAGCGAGCGCAGTTAGCAATCCTGCACCCATTTCGTTATCAGAAATGAACCAGTAATTCGTTCCATCGTCGTCATGAAGGCAGACCCAGCGTGCGGAACTGCCTTTCTGAACTGCTGTGCTGGATATATCTGCCAGAGGAGTAACCTCCATCTGAACGGTTTTCTTTCCGATTACGATGGTGGGGGAGAGGGACATTGTTGTTGAAATTTCTGCCAGCGTTCCGCCTTCGTCGTAGTACTGGGTAGCAAAGCCGGTCATTTCAGTTGCTAAAACATGCGTACTGACTGCAACGAGTAATGGCAATAAACAATATAGACGCTTCATTTGACAATCAGTACCGTATCGTTGCTTTTCCAGATACTCCTCCTGGCACTTAGAGGAGCAATGATGCAGCCTTCTGAAGAATCATCAGGGTGCAAACTGCTTTTACCATGAATTTTAAATGCATCCCTATCGCACATATCATTTGTCGAGTAAGGCGTAAGGCTGAGAGTATATTTTCCAGTATGCGCTGAATTATGGGGTGAACCGATTGTGTAGGTTCCTCTGGGAAGAGGTCCGCTGTTTTTTACACATTCTTGCGTAGGATCGTTTTTGTAACCACTTGCTCCTGCATAATCCGCATCAAACTGATATACACCATCGAGGTAAAATTTGTGCTCTTTTACATCATATTCCCAGGACATACTTTCTCCTTAAGCGCGTTCATTCCATGTGTCAGTATGTATGATGTTTCCATCAATATAGTGCCATGTTATTTTTTCGTATGTCAGATCAACATATTCATGGTGTGTATAGCGTTCATTTTGTGGGTGTTTAATATCAAACATGATAGGTTCAATTTGAACTACTCTTGCATTTTCTAAAATAGTTTTAAAGTAAGCCTCCTCTAGCCCGTTATAGTTGATTCTGTAAAATATAAACTCTGCTTTTTTTAGCGTTTGTCCAGTGCTCAGGGCTTTGTATAGATATGAGGATGAGGAATCAATCTCTTTCATGAATGCATAGGTACTACAAATGCGTTTTGCTGTAATTTTCCCGGAAAACTTATCGATAGGTTGTTCAACAGAGTGCATAAATTCAATCACTTCTATTGAACCTTCGCGCTCTTTTACGTCGACAGATCCTTCAATTCTCCGACCTTTGTCATCCTCAAGCCATAAGTAAACAGGTATTGCCATCTCAATCTCCTTTTAAAGACTGAAGGAAACTACTCTACATTAATTATTTAAATTGTGACTTATGTTTCAAAATGGAAATACTTAAAAAACGGGCCGGTTAAACAGGAATTTATCGTTGCGAGATATAAATAATTTGAATGGTCTTTTAAGCTTTATAAGGTTGATTTATGAAATCTCTTCCATAATGAAGAAATGATAACTAAAAATAGTATCAAGTATTTAAATGATGAATAACCTTAGATAATGAACCTGTAAGCTAGCATTACAAGTTAGTTATGATTGCTTTGTTGAGGATTTGTAAGGAATCAGTCATGATATACAGCTCTTTCATGTAGGTTGCCTGTCCAGCAACCAAATGAACAACATGGGAAAAATTTATGATAATTGCAAGCTCGCTAGCGTGCTCTCGAACCAGGATAATTTTGCTTCAGTGTGTTTGTAATCATCCTGCAGTCTCTACTCCTGCTCGTAATACGCCACCCGTACAAAGTACCCTTTCATAACCTTCATGATACCTGTCAAACCCTGCCGCGCGCTACTATTTGACGGACAGAATCAAATTGGGCGTGAATTTGGCAAAACACTCGGGCAGAATCCCACAATTAACGAACACTCGATTCCGGATTAGTCGGGGTCTGGTTTATAATGCGAATCAGTCATAATAAACTTCTATTTAATGCTTGCACGTGCTCTATATGCAATCTTTGAGCTGTGGTAGACATTGAAGTTCTGAAAATTGATAAGTCGCTTTGTTTTCTTTCTATGAATTTCTCTTTTTTTGGTATTTGGGTAGCACGATTGGGGTCGACTATAACTGCTGCTGTCATAATTATATATTTTGATTCTATGCCAAATAATAGATTCATATAATACGTCCTGAGTGATAATTCTAAAAATATTATATGATTTAAGAATGGACAGTTGAAAAATTTAATTAAATGAATTTTGGCGGAAGATCACAGGAGTCGAACCTGCCCGGGAACGCTGGCGTCCCCAACTGGATTTGAAGTCCAGCCACCTCACCGGAGATGACGATCTTCCGCGCCTGCATTGCTACATGGAGGCGGGGCGCATTATAGCTACTTTCAGGCATTTACCACATACCCCGACACACTTTTTTCACCTCTCTTTTGACCTGAATGGCCCCCTTTCAGTTAATTCTTAATAAAATCCTCATGTTAGCCCCTCGTACTCCCAACATTTACCGCGATCACAAAAAACAAGAAACGTAATCTGCTAACCAGAAAACGCAATACCCGTTCCTGAAACAACGGGTTAAAACTCTGTAACCGGTCTCAGCGCCCCTTACAGCGTCAAGGATAGAAAAGATGAGCGAAGTATTGTCAGTAAAAGAGAAGATTGGCTACGGCATGGGAGACGCCGCCAGCCACATCATTTTCGATAACGTCATGCTTTATATGATGTTTTTTTACACCGATATTTTCGGCATTCCCGCCGGGTTTGTCGGCACCATGTTCCTGCTGGCACGCGCGCTGGATGCGATCTCCGACCCGTGCATGGGGCTGATTGCCGACCGCACCCGCAGCCGCTGGGGCAAGTTCCGTCCGTGGATTTTGTTCGGCGCGGTCCCCTTCGGCATCGTCTGCGTGCTGGCCTACACCACGCCGGACCTCAGCCTCAACGGCAAAATGGTTTACGCCGCCATTACCTACACCCTGCTGACCCTGCTCTATACCGTGGTCAATATCCCCTACTGCGCGCTCGGCGGCGTGATCACCAACGACCCGACGCAGCGTATCTCCCTGCAGTCCTGGCGCTTTGTGCTGGCGACGGCGGGCGGCATGCTCTCCACGGTGCTGATGATGCCGCTCGTTAAGCTGATTGGCGGCGAGGATAAGGCGTTCGGCTTTCAGGGCGGGATCGCCGTGCTGTCGGTGGTCGCGTTCCTGATGCTGGCGTTCTGCTTCTTCACCACCAAAGAGCGCATCCAGGTGCCGCCGAGCACCACCTCCATGCGGGAAGACCTGCGCGACATCTGGCACAACGACCAGTGGCGCATCGTTGGCGTGCTCACCATCCTGAACATCCTCGCCGTCTGCGTGCGCGGCGGCGCGATGATGTACTACTGCACCTGGATCATGGGTTCGCCGGAGGTGTTCGTCGCGTTCCTCACCACCTACTGCGTCGGCAACCTGATTGGCTCCGCGCTGGCGAAACCGCTCACCGACTGGAAGTGCAAGGTCAGCATCTTCTGGTGGACCAACGCCGCGCTGGCGGTGGTCAGCGTGGCGATGTTCTTCGTGCCGATGCACGCCACCGTACTGATGTTCGCCTTTATCTTCGTCATCGGCGTGCTGCACCAGCTGGTGACGCCGATTCAGTGGGTGATGATGTCCGATACCGTCGACTACGGCGAATGGACCAACGGCAAGCGTCTGACCGGCATCAGCTTTGCGGGGACGCTGTTCGTGCTGAAGCTCGGCCTGGCGCTGGGCGGAGCGATGATCGGCTGGATGCTGGCAGGCGGCGGCTACGACGCGGCAGCCAAAACCCAGAACAGCGCGACCATCAGCATCATTATCGGCCTGTTTACCCTGGCCCCGGCGGTCTGCTACGTGCTGAGCGCCATTATCGCCAAACGCTACTACACCCTGAAAACTCCCTTCCTGACCAAAATCCTGGGCGAGCTGGCGCAGGGCGCACGCCGCAACCAGCAGGAATTTGAAAACCTGCCGGTCAGCAAAGAATTACAGAACTAAGAGGACGAAAGTATGAAAATCAGTGATGGAAACTGGCTTATTCAACCGGGGCTGAACGTGACGTATCCGGTTCAGGTGTTCGACGTGGAGCGCCAGGACAACGACCTGGTGGTCTACGTGGCGCCGCGCGACGTGCGGGAACGCGCCTGGCAGCTCGATACGTTGATGTTCACCGTCCGGCTTTTCGCACCGCAGGAAGGGATTGTCGGGGTGCGCATCGAGCACTTCCAGGGCGCGAAGGATAAAGGCCCGCATTACCCGCTCAACGTGCTGAAAGAGGCGAATGTTGAGATTGAAAACAACGCGGAGTTTGCCGAGCTGAAAAGCGGCAACGTCAGCGTGCGTGTCACCAAAGGCGAGTTCTGGGCGCTGGATTTCCTGCGCGACGGGCAGCGCATCACCGGCAGCCAGCTGAAAAACAACGGCTACGTGCAGGACGCCACTACCGCCCGCAATTACGTGTTTGAACGTCTGGATCTGGGCGTGGGGGAGACGGTCTACGGTCTCGGCGAGCGCTTTACCGCCCTGGTACGCAACGGCCAGCGGGTCGATACCTGGAACTGCGACGGCGGCACCAGCACCGAACAGTCCTACAAAAATATCCCGTTTTACCTGACCAACCGCGGCTACGGCGTGCTGGTCAATCATCCGGAAAACGTCTCCTTCGAAATTGGCTCGGAGAAAGTCTCCAAAGTGCAGTTCAGCGTCGAAGGGGAATACCTGGAGTACTTCTTGATCGACGGCCCGACGCCGAAAGAGGTGCTGAACCGCTATACCCGCTTCACCGGGCGTCCGGCGCTGCCGCCGGCGTGGTCGTTCGGCCTGTGGCTGACCACCTCGTTCACCACCAACTACGACGAAGCGACGGTAAACAGCTTTATCGACGGCATGGCCGAGCGCGACCTGCCGCTGCACGTCTTCCACTTCGACTGCTTCTGGATGAAGGCCTTCCAGTGGTGTGATTTTGAGTGGGACCCGGTGACCTTCCCGGACCCGGAAGGGATGATCCGCCGCCTGAAGGCGAAAGGGCTGAAGGTCTGCGTGTGGATCAACCCGTACATCGGCCAGAAGTCACCGGTATTCCGGGAGCTGAAAGAGAAGGGCTACCTGCTCAAGCGCCCGGACGGCAGCGTGTGGCAGTGGGACAAATGGCAGCCTGGGCTGGCGATATATGACTTCACTAACCCGGACGCGTGCCGGTGGTATGCCGACAAGCTGAAGGGCCTGGTGGATATCGGCGTCGATTGCTTCAAGACCGACTTCGGCGAGCGTATCCCGACGGACGTGCAGTGGTTTGACGGGGCCGATCCGCAGAAGATGCACAACCACTACGCCTACATCTATAACGAGCTGGTGTGGAACGTGCTGAAAGAGACGGTGGGTGAGAAAGAGGCGGTGCTGTTTGCCCGCTCCGCGTCCGTCGGGGCGCAGCAGTTCCCGGTTCACTGGGGCGGCGACTGCTATGCCAACTATGAATCGATGGCCGAAAGCCTGCGCGGGGGGCTGTCGATTGGCCTTTCCGGCTTCGGGTTCTGGAGCCACGATATCGGCGGGTTCGAAAACACCGCCCCGGCGCACGTCTACAAGCGCTGGTGCGCGTTTGGTCTCTTCTCCAGCCACAGCCGCCTGCACGGCAGCAAATCCTACCGGGTGCCGTGGGCGTACGATGACGAGTCCTGCGACGTGGTGCGCCACTTCACTCAGCTGAAATGCCAGCTGATGCCGTATCTGTATCGTCAGGCGGCGCTGGCCCGCGAATTCGGCACGCCGATGCTGCGGGCGATGATGCTGGAGTTCCCGGACGATCCGGCGTGTGATTACCTCGACCGCCAGTACATGCTGGGGGATTCGGTGATGGTCGCGCCCGTCTTCTCCGAGGCGGGGGACGTGCAGTTCTACCTGCCGGAAGGCCGATGGACGCACCTGTGGCACAACGATGAAATCCAGGGCAGCCGCTGGCATAAGCAGCAGCATGATTTCATGAGCCTGCCGGTTTACGTGCGCGACAATACGCTGCTGGCGCTGGGCAACAATAACCAGAAGCCGGACTACGCGTGGAACGAGGGGACGGCTTTCCAGCTGTTTAACCTGAGTGATGGCGCAACGGCGGTGAGTGAAGTGCCTGCGGCGGACGGTTCTGTAGTATTTACGCTGAAGGCATCTCGTCAGGGCGACACCGTGACCTTTACCGGCGCGGGCGACGCGCGGAACTGGTCGGTCTGCTTGCGCAACGTGCAGAAGGTGAGCGGCGTGAAGGGCGGTTCACATGCGGGAAGCGAGTGGGGCGTGGTGGTGAAAGCGGAGGGGGATGAGGTGGTGGTTCACTTCTGAGCCGCAAGGTATTGTGCGGTCTGGTGCCCTCACCCTGACCCTCTCCCACAGGGAGAGGGAACAAACATCAAAAACGGCAACAGGGTTGCCGTTTTGCATTTACCTTGCGCCACCCGGCTTGTTTATTGCACCGGCGTTGAAACTACACCACCCGTCATCGTCTGCTGCACCTGCTGTTTATCCATATTCACCGCACTTAGCTTGCCGTTCACCGTTGGCTTCAAGGGCGCATTCGCCTGCACGCTGCCGCTGGCGGTGAGCTGAATATTGCCGTCGCCCGCAATCGGCAGCGCAGGCCAGCCCCACTGCTGCAGCACGCTAAGCGGCACGCCGCGCCCGTTCAGGCTTACGGTCGCCTGACGCTGCGGAAGCTGTGAAACCGTTGCAGTTGCTTCCAGGATCCCTTTCTCGGTAAACGCGCTCAGGTCGGTAATATTCACCGTGGCGGCGTTGGCGTTCAGCGCCAGCGATGGACGACGCACGTCCACACGGTTAAAGGTTGCCGCCGCGCCGTTCAGGGTTGCGCTGCCGCCCCATACGCCCCACTGGCGATCTTTCACCAGCTGTAAATTTGCGCCATAGCCGTCCAGGGACGTGATCTGCCACGGGAAGGCAGGATCGATGTCGATCACCAGGTTGCGGCTCAGGCCGAATTTTTGCAGCGTGACGCTGTTCAGCCATTCCGGCACAGGCGCCATCCACAGCGTTTTCCAGTTTTCGGGCAGGGTGTACTCCAGCCCGGCGATGGCGACATCGTCCAGCACCAGCGCTTTGCCGTCGCGCAGCCAGTTACCAGAGGTACGCACCATGCCGCCTTCCCAGCGGGAGGTGAACTGGCGCAGCGCCATGCCCTGCGGAGAGAATTCCGCATTCAGGATCGGGTCGAACAGATGCAGGGAGCCGTAGATGAACTCGCTGGCGTTCATGGACAGACGGCCTTCCTGGCTCTGCCAGTCGCCTTTGCTCAGCGTCAGGTTGCGCAGGCTCAAATCCAGGTCGGTTACCGCCCAGTCCGGGCCCTGTAGCCGGGCGTCAGTCACGTCCAGACGACCAATCTGCAGAGAAGGGATCGTCGTCAGCGGCGCGAAGAACGCCATCAGCGTTTTATCGCTCTGCAGGCGGATCTCATTCAGACGCAGGGTATCGATAATCCAGCTCCCGTCGGCGTTGCGCAGGGCGGAGCCGGTGAGCGAGCCGCGGGCCATATCGGCACCAATGGTGTTCAGCACCACTTCCTTACCGTTAAGCTGGCCCTCGATCAGCACGTTGGTGGCCGGTACGCCGTTCAGGGTCAGCGAGCCGGTGCTCATCTGGATCTGCGCGTTTTTACCCAGCACGTTGCCCGCTTCCGGCTGCCACGGGCTGACGCCGCCCGTCACCTTTTGCGCGCTCAGCTCCCACTCGGTATTGGGGCTGTTAAACGCCATGTTGTTCAGCTGCAGGCGATCCGCCTGCAAGGGCAGTGGCGCGGTTTGCGAGGAGAGATTCAGCGTGCCGTCGAACAGCGTAATGGTGTCCATATGCAGCGGATCGGTGAGCTGACGGCTGCTCAGGCCAATATCAACATTTTTGGCAACCAGCGTGGCGGGTTTACCGTCCCGACCGAAGGTAACGTTTTCCAGAATGATGTGGGAAGGCGACGAAAAGCGGTGGTTCATTTTGTCGAAACTGAGCTCGTAGTCGGTATTCACCGTCACCCAGCTGCTGACCTGCGCCGCACCCCAGCGGGTCTGGAGCAGAATATAGAGCGCCAGCACCACAATGAGCAGGGCGACAAGAAGGTAAACGAGTAGCTTTCCAATAAATTTCATGGTCTTCCATCCCGCAAAACGCACATAGAGGAGTTATGCACGATTTATGCGCAATCCTCAAGGCGGGAATGGTGTAATTAGATGTCACGGCAGGCATTGACTGCCTGCCGTGAGAGAAATCAGTTTTTCTCTGGCGGGAAAACGAGGTTCAGAACGATAGCGGTAATACCGCCCGCGGCAATGCCGGAAGAGAGCAGGTTTTTCACCCAGTCCGGCGCAAACTGCAGGATCAGCGGCTGCTGAGAAACCCCCAGACCGACGGCCAGCGACAGCGCGATAATCATGATTGCGCGGCGGTTCAGCGGCTCGCGGGAGACGATACGCACGCCTGAGGCCGCGATAGTCCCGAACATGACCAGCGTTGCGCCGCCCAGCACCGGCTCAGGAATGTGCTGCACAAAGCCGCTCACCGCCGGGAACAGGCCGAGAACGATCAGCATCAGCGCCACCACGAAACCCACGTAGCGGCTGGCCACGCCGGTCAGCTGGATCACGCCGTTGTTCTGGCCGAAGCAGGAGTTCGGGAAGGTATTGAATACCGCAGAGACAAACGAGTTCAGACCGTTCGCCAGCACGCCGCCTTTCAGACGCTTCATATACAGCGGGCCGGACACCGGCTGCTCGGAGACGTCTGAGGTAGCGGTGATATCGCCGATGGTCTCCAGTGACGTGATCATAAAGACCAGCATCAGCGGCAGGAGCAGGCCCCAGTCAATGCCCAGGCCGTAGTAGAGCGGCGTTGGGACGGTGATCAGCGCGCTGTTGGTCGGCGCGGTGTTCTCCGGCAGCATGCCCAGCGCCCACGCCAGCAGATAGCCTGCCGCCATGGCAATCACCAGCGAGGCGACGCGCAGGTAGGGGTTACGCTGACGGTTAAGCAGAATAATGATGGCCAGCACCACGCCCGCCAGCAGCAGGTTTTTTGGTGCGCCAAAGGTGTGGTCGCTCATCGCGGCATAGCCGCCGCCGATGGAGGTGAGGCCCACCTGAATCAGCGACAGGCCGATAATCATCACGACCACGCCGGAAACCAGCGGGGTAATGACGCGACGCGCCAGGTGCAGAACGCGGGAAATCACCATCTCCGTGCAGCTTGCCAGCATCAGGGTGCCAAACAGCGCCGCCATCATGGTCGGGACATCCGCACCGCCGGTTTTCAGGGCGGTACCGCCCATGATCAGCGGCGCCACGAAGTTAAAGCTGGTGCCCTGAATCGACAGTAATCCCGACCCCACCGGACCCCACGCTTTAATTTGAATTATCGAGGCCACGCCGGAGGCGAAAAGAGACATGCTGATGATGTGCTGCGTGTCCTGCGCAGGTAAGCCGAGCGCCTGACAGATCAGCAGCGCCGGGGTGATTACCGCAACAAACATCGCCAGAAGATGCTGGCAGGCGGCGAAAAGCGTCTGCGGCAGCGGCGGGCGGTCTTCAAGGCGGTAAATCAGTTCGCTGTTTTGCTTCTGCGCAACCGGTTGCGCATCGGGCGACTCTATGGTGTTAACGGACATCGGCGGCAATCCCACGGTGGAAAAGCGGGCATTTTATCTGACCACTTGGTAAAAGCAAACGATTGCCAGAAAAAAAAGACAAGAAAATCTGCCGCTGTGAGCAGGTTTTCTACAACCCATGGGGAAATAAAATTACACTTTTTGCGCCGGGAGCTCATGAAGAGCGCAAACCGGCCCAGGATAACGCCGCGTGTGTATGGAACACGCGCAAAACAGGAGCCTTCTATGATTCATCTCGATACGTTGTCGACCCTTGTTGCCGCAACGCTGGTCTTACTGCTTGGCCGTAAGCTGGTACATAGCGTTTCCGTTCTGAAGAAATATACGATTCCCGAACCCGTCGCCGGTGGCCTGCTGGTGGCGCTGGCCCTGCTGGTGCTGAAAAAAAGCATGGGCTGGGAAATCGATTTTGATATGTCTCTGAAAGACCCGCTGATGCTGGCCTTCTTTGCCACCATCGGCCTGAATGCCAATCTGGCGAGCCTGCGGGCGGGCGGCAAAGTGCTCGGCGTATTTTTGATTGTGGTGGTTGGGCTGCTGCTGATGCAAAACGCCATCGGTATCGGGATGGCGACGCTGCTGGGGCTGGATCCGCTGATGGGGCTGCTGGCAGGGTCGATTACGCTGTCAGGCGGTCACGGTACCGGGGCGGCGTGGAGTAAATTGTTCGTCGAGCGCTACGGTTTTGAAAACGCGACGGAAGTGGCGATGGCCTGTGCCACCTTTGGCCTGGTGCTGGGTGGCTTGATTGGCGGCCCGGTGGCGCGTTATCTGGTGAAGCACTCCACCACGCCGGACGGCAGACCGGACGATGAGCTGGTCCCGACCGCCTTTGAAAAGCCGGACGTCGGGCGCAGTATTACCTCGCTGGTGCTGATTGAAACCATTGCGATGATTGCCATCTGCCTGACCGTGGGCAAACTGGTTGCGCAATGGCTGGCGGGCTCAGCGTTTGAACTGCCGACGTTTGTCTGCGTGCTGTTTATCGGGGTGATCCTGAGCAACGGTCTGGCGCTGATGGGCTTCTACCGCGTGTTTGAACGGGCGGTATCGGTGCTCGGCAACGTCTGCTTGTCGCTGTTCCTGGCGATGGCGCTGATGAGCCTCAAGCTGTGGGAGCTGGCCTCGCTGGCGCTGCCGATGGTCGCAATTCTGGCGGTGCAGGCCCTGTTTATGGCGCTCTATGCCATGTTCGTCACCTGGCGCATGATGGGTAAAAACTACGATGCGGCGGTGCTGGCGGCGGGTCACTGCGGGTTTGGTCTGGGGGCAACCCCTACGGCTATCGCCAACATGCAGGCGATCACCGAACGATTTGGGCCATCTCACATGGCGTTTCTGGTGGTCCCGATGGTCGGGGCGTTCTTTATTGATATCGTTAACGCGCTGGTGATCAAACTGTATCTGATGCTGCCGATGTTCGCCTGAAATCAGGCGTTGGAGTAGCGTTCGGTTTCCGGCATCCAGCGCTCAATTAACGCTGCCGCCTGTTCGGGGTAGCGTTCGTGAATATGGCGGGCGAGGCGCTGAACCTCGGGGATCATGGCCTGATCGCGCAATAGGTCCGCGACTTTGAATTCCGCGTTCCCCGTCTGGCGCGTGCCCAGCAGTTCGCCCGGGCCGCGGATCTCCAGGTCTTTTTGCGCAATGACAAAACCGTCGTTGCTGTCGCGCAGCACCTGCAACCGCATCTGGGCGGTTTTGGAAAGCGGGGCTTTGTAGAGCAGTACGCAGTGGGACGCCACCGCGCCGCGGCCAACGCGCCCGCGCAGCTGGTGGAGCTGGGCAAGCCCCAGACGCTCCGGGTTTTCGATGATCATCAGGCTAGAGTTGGGCACGTCCACGCCGACCTCAATCACCGTGGTGGCGATCAGCAGATGTAAATCACCCTGTTTAAACGACTGCATCACCGCCTGTTTTTCGGCAGGCTTCATGCGTCCGTGAACCAGACCTACGTTCAGTTCCGGCAGCGCCAGCTTAAGCTCTTCCCACGTGGCTTCGGCAGCCTGCGCCTCCAGCAGTTCAGACTCTTCAATAAGCGTACAGACCCAGTAGGCCTGACGGCCTTCATGGGTGCAGGCGTTGCGCACGCGGTCGATGATATCGCTGCGGCGTGTGTCCGGAATGGCAACTGTTGTGACCGGCGTTCGACCCGGCGGCAGTTCGTCGATGGTGGAGGTGTCCAGATCGGCGTAGGCCGTCATCGCCAGGGTGCGCGGAATGGGCGTGGCGGTCATGATCAGCTGATGCGGGTGGAAACCCTGCTGCAATCCCTTTTCCCACAGCGCCAGACGCTGGTGCACGCCAAAGCGGTGCTGCTCATCGATAATCACCAGCGCGAGGCCGTTAAACTGCACCTGCTCCTGGAAGATGGCGTGGGTGCCGACAATCATCTGCACCTGTCCGCTGGCAATGGCGTCCTGCTGTGCCAGGCGCGCTTTACCTTTTTGCTTCCCGGCCAGCCAGCCCACTTCAATGCCGAGCGGTGCGAACCAGGCGCGGAAGTTGTTGGCGTGCTGTTCGGCCAGCAGTTCGGTCGGCGCCATCAGCGCCACCTGTTTGCCGTGGGCGATCGCGCGCAGGGCGGCCAGGGCGGCCACCAGCGTTTTACCGGATCCCACGTCGCCCTGCACCAGGCGCATCATCGGTACGTCGAGCGCCATATCGCGTTCAATCTCGGCGGTGACGCGCGCCTGTGCGCCGGTGGGTTTAAACGGCAGCGAGGCCAGCAGCTTATCTTTGAGCTCATCGCGCGGGCTTAAGGGCTGGGCATGGAAGCGCTGCGCGCCCGCGCGAAGCGCCAGCATGCTCAGGTTATGTGCCAGCAATTCCTCAAGGATAAGACGCTGTTGGGCGGGGTGTTTGCCGCTTTCTAAATCGCTGAGCTGCAGGGTTGGCGGCGGGCGGTGCAACGTGCGCAGCGCCTCGGGCAGGCTCATCATCCCCTGCGCCAGCTCTGGCGGCAGCAGCTCGGTAATGGCGCAGGTATCCAGCAGCTCCAGCGCCTGATCGGTGAGCTTACGCAGCGTCGCCTGCTTGATGCCTTCAGTCGTCGGGTAGACCGGGGTGAGCGTCTCCTGCATCTCCGGCGTGCTGAGATCGCCCTGAACGCGGTACTCCGGGTGGATCATCTCTGCGCCGTATTTCCCGCGTTTGGCTTCGCCATAGGCCAGCACCCTGCGGCCCGTTGCCAGGCTGTTTTTCATCGCCGCGCTGAAGTTGAAAAAACGCATGGTGAGAATGCCGGTTCCGTCGCTGATCTGACAGGTCATCATCCGGCGTCCGCCGAATGTGATGTTGCAGTTCAGGACTTCGCCTTCAACGGTGGCATAAATGGCGGGCAGCAGATCGCCAATTTTGTAGAGCTGAGTGCGGTCTTCGTAGCGCAGGGGAAGGTGGAGCAGGAGATCCTGCACGGTGTGCAGGCCAATTTTTGCCAGCTTATTGCTTTGCGCCGCGCCCACGCCCGTCAGGCTATTGAGCGGGATGGCATCCAGCAGGCGGCCTTTCATCGGTTACCCAGCGTACTGCATGGTGGCCCACCACTCGGCATCGGCTTCGATCTCGCCCTGCGCGTTGACGTGGGGGTAAGGCAATTTTTTCTGCTTCGCAACGCGAGCCAGCACCGGATAACCACCTTCAAACAGCAGGCGCTGCTGTTCATCTTCCGGCAGCATGCTGTTGCTGCGCTCGTACATCCCGGCGTTCTGACGCTGGCGCTGCGCTTCATACAGAATGAGCGCGGAGGCCACGGAGACGTTGAGAGACTGGACCATGCCGGTCATCGGAATGATGATGTCCCGATCCGCCAGATCAAGCGCTTCCTGGGTGATCCCGGTTTTCTCCTGGCCCATCAGAATACAGGTCGGGCGGGTGTAGTCGATCTCGCGGAAATCTACGGCTTTAGCGGAAAGGTGGGTCGCAAGGATCTGCATCCCGCGCCCTTTCAGGTGCGAAACGGCTTCACCAATGGTGTGATGATTTTTGACAGACACCCAGCTGTTGCTGCCTGCCGCCGCCGAGACCGTATTTCGCATACGGCCGTCCGGCCAGACGGCGTGCACTTCATGCACGCCGACGGCATCTGCGGTACGGACGATAGCAGAGACGTTATGAGGTTTATGGACCTGCTCCATGCAGACCGTCAGGTCAGGCTGACGCCTGGCGAGCATGTCGCATATACGCGCGTAACGTTGTGAATTCATACCACTAGTTTCGGTTACGGGTGACTTTAATCACGTCCGGCATGACGCGGATCTTGCGCATAATATTCGCCAGATGCACGCGGTCGCGGGCGGTCAGACGAATAAAGGCGCTATAAACGCGGCCATCTTTTTCTTCCGTATTCAGGCTTTGAATATTGGAAGACGCCGTGTTGATCGCTGCCGTCAGGTTCGCCAGAGCACCCTGGTGGTTGAACATATCCACCTTAATTTCGGTGATAAATTCCTGCGCGGTCTCTTTATCCCACTCAACCGCCATAAACTTCTCGGCTTCTTTCTGATAGCCGCGGATGTTACGACAGGATTCATGGTGGATAACCAGCCCTTTGCCCGGGCTGACGTGCGCAATAATCGGGTCGCCAGGGATGGGACGGCAACATTTTGCGAACGTGATAAGCACGCCGTCCGCGCCTTTAATCGGCAGGTGTCCGTGGCTTTGTGTGGTGGCAGGCACGGCTGTCGTATCGCCCTGCTGCAGGTTCTTCGCCACCACCACGCTCATGGCGTTGCCGAGGCCAATTTCAGCCAGCAGATCGTCAAGCGAGGCGAGCTTCATGCGCTCCAGCTCACGCTGGACGTTCTCCTGTGGAATTTCAGCTAGCTTGCGGCTGCCACCCAACGCGTGGTTGAGCAGACGACGCCCGAGGCTGACGGAATCATCACGCTTGAGGTTTTTCAACAGCTGGCGAATTTTGGCGCGTGCTTTAGAGCTCACGACAAAGTTCAGCCAGGCCGCGTTCGGACGTGCGCCCGGCGCGGTAATGATTTCCACCGTCTGGCCGCTGGAGAGTGGCTGAGACAGCGGATAAGGCTGTCTGTCGACGCGAGCGCCCACGCAGGCATGCCCGATATCGGTATGCACGGCGTAAGCGAAGTCGACCGGCGTCGCGCCCGCAGGCAGTTCGACAATACGGCCTTCTGGGGTGAAAACGTAAATCTCATCCGGGAAGAGATCGGATTTCACGCTCTCGATAAATTCAAACGAGCTGCCCGCACTCTGCTGAAGCTCCAGCAGGCTTTGCATCCAGCGCTGGGCGCGGATTTGTGCGGTCGTACTGCTTTCGCCACCGTGCTCTTTATAGGCCCAATGCGCGGCAACACCCATCTCCGCCATCTGGTCCATGTCTTCGGTGCGAATTTGCACTTCAACCGGCACGCCGTGTGGCCCGATCATCGAGGTGTGCAAAGATTGATAGCCGTTCGCTTTTGGAATGGCAATGTAATCTTTCATGCGACCCGGACGCGGTTTATACAGGCTGTGCATCTGCCCCAGCACGCGATAGCACGTGTCGGAGTCGTGGACGATCACGCGGAACGCGTAGATATCCATGATCGAGTGAAAACGCTGCTCTTTGAGCACCATTTTACAGTAAATGGAGTACAGGTGTTTTTCGCGACCGCTGACGCGGCACGGGATCCCCGCTTCCTGCAAGCGCCCTTCAATCTCAGAGAGGATCTTCTGTATCATCTCTTTACGGTTACCGCGTGCGGCTTTCACCACCTCTTTAATCACGCGATAGCGGTTCGGGTACAGCGCTTCAAAACCCAGCTCTTCCAGCTCGGTTTTAATGTGATGAATACCTAAACGGTGCGCCAGCGGACTGTAGATTTCGAGGGTTTCACGGGCAATGCGGCGACGTTTGTCCGGGCGAAGTGAGCCCAGCGTGCGCATGTTGTGGGTACGGTCAGCGAGTTTGATGAGAATGACGCGGATATCCTGCACCATCGCCATAATCATCTTGCGGAAGTTTTCGGCTTGCGCCTCTTTCTTGTCGCGGAAATTCAGCTTATCAAGCTTAGAGACCCCTTCCACCAGTTCGGCAACGCTTTTGCCAAACAGCTGTTCCATGTCCTGGTAAGTGGCTGGGGTATCTTCAATCACGTCGTGCAGCAGAGCGGCCATCAGCGTTTCGTGGTCGAGTTTCATCTCGGCCAGAATACAGGCTACCGCTACCGGGTGCGTGATATAGGGTTCACCGCTTGAACGTGTCTGGCCCTCGTGAGCGTCACGTGCAACGAGATACGCCTGCTGAAGACGCTTAATCTGGTCTTCAGGCAGGTAGGTTTGAATCAGTTGATTCAGGCTTTCAAACAGATACAAGGGCGACCCGCAGGTTTAATTAACGACGACCTTCAGCAATAGCGGTTACGGCCTGCAGTTCTGCGGCTTCCTGCTCTTGCTGTTCCTGGCGCTCACGCACGTCGAGGATCTGGTTGTTAATCAGACCTTCTTCGATTTCGCGAAGTGCAATAACGGTGGTTTTATCGTTTTCTTCCGGTACCAGCGGATCTTTACCGCCTACCTGCATCTGACGAGCGCGACGCGCGGCGACCAGCACCAGGTCAAAACGGTTACCAATTTTCTCTACAGCGTCCTGAACAGTTACGCGTGCCATACTTAAAATGCTCCACAGGTGAAGAAATGACTGGGCATGATACTGAAAGTGGGTTCAGTCTGCCAACAGTTTGGTGATTAATGCGTCATGTCGCTGCTTCTGGCGGCTCATACGCAGACGTTCTGCGCGAAGAATGGTTTTGAGATCGCTCAGCGCGGCATCAAAATCATCATTCACAATAAGGTAATCATATTCCGCGTAATGGCTCATTTCTGCAACAGCCTGTTCCATACGCTTAGCGATGACTTCTTCACTGTCCTGACCGCGGCCACGCAGGCGGCGATCCAGCTCATCTTTCGATGGCGGTAAAATAAAGATACTGCGCGAGTCAGGCATTTTCTTGCGAATTTGCTGTGCGCCCTGCCAGTCGATATCCAGGAACACATTCACGCCCGTGGCCAGAACCTGCTCAATGGTTTCACGCGAGGTGCCGTAGTAATTACCGAAAACTTCAGCGTGTTCAAGAAACGCGTCTCTGCCGATCATCGCTCTGAACTCGTCGTGATCCACAAAGAAATAGTGTTCACCGTGCACTTCACCCGGACGCGGCGCTCGCGTGGTGTGAGAAACAGAAACCTGTGTGTCGTACAACGGTTGGGTTTTTAACAGTGCCTGAATAAGGCTGGATTTACCCGCGCCACTAGGGGCAGAAACAATATAAAGCGTGCCTTGAGCCATGAGAGTCTTTTGTATGTGTTAGCGAAGAAGTCCTACATACGGGCTTATTATACACGTCACCGCCGTGTGACGTAGCCTTTGTCACACTTTTTCCCCTGGATTATTGAATTTTGCGTACCGTTTTCAGGTTTTATCTGTGGTTTACAGCAACAAAAAGAAATACCGGATAGCACCTCGCACGGTGAAACGTTGTCGTTAGCGTTGTTTTAGACATCGCGGTATATCTCCTGCAACACAAAGGAGGGGTAGCGATGTGGCGATGGATTAGTGGGTTAATGCTGTTGTGGTGTGGCTATGGCGCGGCGGTGTGTCCGGTGTGGTCGCAGGCCAAAGCAGAGAAAGAAATCGCGTCGTTAAGCGCGCAAATCAAACGCTGGGATGAGGCTTACTGGAAGCAGGGCGTGAGCGAGGTCAATGACGAGGTTTATGACCAGCTTAACGGGCGGCTAACGCAGTGGCAGCGCTGCTTTGGTACGGATCTTCCTGAGGACACCCTTCCTGCGCTGACGGGCAACGTAAAACACCCTGTCGCCCATACGGGAGTTCATAAAGCTGCCAGCAAAGAAGCACTTGCCCAGTGGATGCGCGGCCGGAACAATCTCTGGATGCAGCCTAAAGTCGACGGCGTAGCGGTAACTCTGGTGTATCGCGACGGAAAGCTAACTCAGGCCATTAGCCGTGGAAATGGGCTAAAAGGCGAGGACTGGACTGCGCAAGCGCGTTTAATTCCTTCAGTGCCCCAAGAGGTGTCCGGCTTGCTGGCAAACAGCGTCCTGCAGGGCGAGCTTTTTTGGTTGCGTGACAACCACATTCAGCGGCAGATGGGTGGCATGAATGCGCGCGCAAAAGTAGCGGGTGCGATGATGCGACAAAAGGACAACACGCTTCTGAGCCAGACAGGGATATTTATCTGGGCCTGGCCGGACGGGCCGAAAGGAATGCAGAACCGGTTATCTGAGCTTTCCAGGGCCGGATTCTCTCTGACGGCACGCTATACCCTGCCGGTTGAAACCGTTGATGCCGTCGAAAAACAGCGTTCGGCATGGCAAAACACCGCATTACCCTTTGCCACGGATGGCATTGTGGTCCGGTCAGCAGACGCCCCTTCGGGTGAAAATTGGTTGCCCGGAGAAGGCAACTGGGTCGTCGCGTGGAAATATCCCCCTGCAGCACGGGTCGCTGAGGTCAGCGATATTCATTTTACCGTGGGGCGAACGGGCAAAATTTCCGTTGTTGCGGCACTGGAGCCTATGCAGCTGGATGATAAACAGGTGCAGCGGGTGAGTCTGGGCTCGGTGGGGCGCTGGCAGAGGCTGGATATTGCCCCGGGCGATCAGATACAGGTCAGCCTGGCCGGGCAGGGTATCCCCCGGTTTGATAGGGTGGTTTGGCGGGGGACAGACAGGCAAAAACCCGAGCCTCCGGCCTCGCATTATCATGCTCTTAGCTGTTTTTATGCTTCGCCGGAGTGCATGGAGCAGTTCTTTGCCAGGCTGACGTGGCTCAGCTCAAAGCAGGTATTCAATATTGAAGGATTAGGCGAGTCAGGATGGCGAACCCTCTGGCAGGCGCATCGTTTTGAACATCTCTTCTCATGGCTGTTATTAACCCAGTCTCAACTGCAGGCTACACCGGGGTTTTCTTCAGCACGCGGGCTGGCGCTCTGGCATCGATTTAATCTGGTGCGCGAGCAGCCATTTATCCGCTGGCTCATGGCACTCGGCGTTCCGCTGACGCAGGCTTCACTGAGGGCGTTGGGAGACATATCGTGGCAGGAGATGAGCGGGCGTAACGCAAGGGACTGGCAGACCTTGCCGGGAGCGGGAGAAGAGAAGGCCAGGCAAATTGTTAACTGGATACACGCCCCAGAAATTGATGTGCTGGTCAGGTGGCTTGCTCAGCAGCACATCAACGGGTTCTGAAATCAGTGTGCGTTATGCTTGTAATGAAAAACGGGAAGCCCGAGCTTCAGACGCAGCGCAAGCATACGGGCAGTAAAGCCAAACAGCAGCGTGGAGATGACCACCACATCCTGGTTAGAAACGTAATGCTGCAGGGCGATATAGAGCACCGCGGCAGCAAAGGAGATACCCGCATACAGCTCTTTCTGGAAAACCAGGGGAATACGTTTGCAGAACATATCCCGCAGCACACCACCGAACACCCCCGTGACCACGGCAGCAATGGTGGCGATGACCGGCCCTTCACCCATGTCGAGCGCGATTTGCGCGCCGATTATCGAAAAGACGATCAGCCCCAGCGCATCAAGCACCAGGAACAGGCGGCGCAGGTGGGGCATAACGGGTGCCACAATGGTGGTTAATACGGCAGCCGTCGCCACGATAATCACATACTCAGGGTGTTTAACCCAGCCGAGCGGGTAATGGCCCAGCAGGATATCGCGCACGGAGCCGCCGCCCAGCGCGGTTGCTGTGGCAATAATGATCACGCCAAAGGTGTCCATCCGGCGACGCCCGGCGGCCAGTGCGCCGGTCATGGCTTCTGCGGTGATACCAATAAGATAAAGAATGTGAAGCAGCATATACCCTCCGGTGTGAACGCGAGGAGGTTAGCGATTTGTGCGCAAGATCACGATTGAAATTTTCTAAGGCGAGCCATTTTGAATAAATTTAACTAATGAATGAATTTCGCCACTGTGTGCGCTAATACCTTGTTTGATAATGTAGGTTGCTTTTCTTTTAAGGTGCGGTCACGACGTTTATGGCGCAGCTCTGCCTTAGAAAAAGTAATCTTTAATGCGCGAAAGACTCTTTTATAACAATATACTCGATAATAAATTTATTAAATAAACAATTAATAAGACTTGGCTACAATAAAAACGATTCTTTAATAATTTATCTTGTGAATTATTTATACCCTTTTATTGCAATGAAAATGTCTTTTAGACAAAATATGCGCCCTTTTTGATTAAAAAATATCCTACATGATTAAGTGTCTGATTAAGTTATTTATTATTACAGCGGCATTAACCAGTACCAGCGTTTTTGCCGTCAATTGCCAGCGCGCCGCAACGCCGCTGCAGAATACAATCTGTAATAATGCCAATCTGCACTGGCTGGATGACACCATGACGAGCGTCTACCGGGCGATGCTGGTTTATCGTGATGCCGGGCAGGTGCATCAGGAGTTTGAGGCATGGGAGAAATCGCTCGGTGAGTGTGCCTCGGACGACTGTATTGAGCGCGCTTACTACACCGGCATCAGCAGGATTGCTGACGTGCCGTCTGACTTCTCCTGGGAGGGGCGCTGGTGGAATACCAGTGCCGCCAACGTCAGCGGCGGTGTGATCCAGTTCAGCCACAGTGCGGACTGGTCAATCATTGCTGATATTCGTATCTGGGCGGGATTGAATAAAGATGAATTCACCGCAGAGGCCCGAAAATTAAACGGTATGGTGCTGATCGATAATATGGTCGACAGCAAGCATTGTAAGGTGCTGTTTATTCCGCGGATAAGCGGCGCCATCCAGGCATACAGCAATGCGGACTGGGGTTGCCGTCTGTTAATGCCCAGCGGCGCGTTTATTGATGGCCGCTATGTGAAGTCTGACCAGGATCCGCGGCCAAAAGCGACCCTGCAGTCGCTGGAGATCTTCCGGGATGCGAAGGTAGACGAACGCTTTCGCGCGCTGGTGGGTGACGAATACCAAAAGTTTGTAGATACCGCCAATATTTATATCTATCAGGACGATATTGATAACATCGGCGCAACGGTCGTATCAATGTGGGTTCGCGGCGCCGCCAATACGCGTACGGCGATTATTATGTACACCGCTAACGACATCTGGGCGGCACGGATTGAGCCTGACGATAAGGGCAAGCTGGCGTTTTCCTACTTCAGTACCCAGGGTAACGATACGGCTAAAATGCCGCGTACCCTGGCGGAATGGAAATTGCGCTACCTGTCTCAATAAATCAGGCGAGCGTGCCCACCACGTTAAGATCGGCATCATCCGGCACTTCATTGTAGGAAAGCACGTGTAGCCCGCTGGCGAACAGCCTTCCGTAGCGCGAGATGACCGGCCGCAGCTGTGGCGTAACCAGCAGCAGCGGCGGCAAGCCTTTCGCTTTCATCTGCTCATAAATCATCGGCATCGTATTTTGCAGCTGGGTCAGGATATTCGGGTCAACCGGGAAGCTGTCCAGCGCCACTTTTCCTGCCTGCTGCGCCTGGTTGAGCGCGTTCAGCAGCATGTTTTCCAGCTGGCTATCGATGGTGTAGGCCGCCAGCTGCGGACGATCGCCGTTGATGCTGTGGACGATAGCGCGACGCAGCGCGTAGCGCACATCTGAGGTGAGCAGTATCGGATCTTTTGTCACCGCCGAACTTTCAAGCAGCGTTGACGCGATGGTGACGATATCCTTGAGCGACACCTGCTCCAGCAGCAGCTGACGGTAAACCCGCAGCAGCTGGCTATAGTTGAGCGCGGCGCTTAAATCTTCTGCCAGCTTCGGTGCCTGCTGTGCCAGGCGGGCATGAAGATGGGTAATGTCGTCGTAGTTAAACAGCTCCGGCAGATGTTCGCGGGCAACTTTATTAATATGGGTCGCCACCACGCTGGCGCAATCCACCACCTGATAGCCAAGGTTCAGCGCCTTCGCTTTCTGCTCCGGGTCAATCCATACGATCGCCATCCCGTAGGCGGGGTCGGTGTCCAGCACCCCGTCGATTTCACCGTACAGCTCGGTGCCGGGGATTGCCATCAGCTTGTCGGCGTTAACGTCCCCCAGCGCCGTGCGAATGCCGTTGATATGAATGGCGTACTGCGCGGGCTTGAGGCGGAAGTTCTCGCGAATGCGAATTTCAGGCAATAGCACGCCGCATAGCTCAGAGATTACCTGGCGCACCCCGCGCACGCGCAGCGACAGCGGGCTGCCCCGTGATTCATCAACCATGGAGACCAGCTTATAGCCCAGGTTCAGGCCTATCGGCTCTACCAGCGGAATGCTGTCCCAGGTAATTGGCGGGTTGGCGTCAGGTGCCAGCGCGTCGTTGATGGCCTCCATGTCCGTCTCTTGCGGCGCAGGCTGCACCGCCTTGCTTTGTCGCCAGGCGGCAAACAGCAGCAGAGCGGTAAAGCTCAGGAAGGCAATGTGCGGCATACCCGGCACGACCGCGAGGATAAACATCACGAATGCGGCGGTATACAGCACCCTCGGTTTGGACAGCAGCTGGCTTTTAATTTCGTCGCTGATGTCGTTACCTTCACTGACGCGGGTAACGATGATGGCGGCGGCGGTGGCCAGCAGCAGCGACGGGATCTGGGCGACCAGGCCGTCACCAATCGTCAGCAATACGTACTGGCGAAACGCGTGGCTGGCATCCAGATCGTATTTAAAGATGCCGATACAGATACCGCCAATCACGTTGATGATCAGCACCATGATGCCGGCGATGGCGTCGCCGCGCACAAACTTTGAGGCACCGTCCATCGCGCCGTAGAAGTCTGCTTCCTTCGCTACTTCCTGACGACGCGCGCGCGCCTGTTGCTGATTGATGAGCCCCGCATTCATATCGGCGTCGATCGCCATCTGCTTGCCCGGCAGCGCGTCCAGCGTAAAGCGCGCGGAGACTTCTGAAATACGTTCCGCCCCTTTGGTGACCACCACAAAGTTAATGATCATCAGGATGATAAACACCACGAAGCCGACGACGAAGTCGCCGCCGATCACCACCTGGCCGAAGGCTTCAATGACCTTACCGGCCGCCCCCTCACCCAGATGACCGTTCAGCAACACGACGCGCGTCGAGGCCACGTTCAGCGTCAGGCGCATCAGCGTGGTGATCAGCAGCAGGGTCGGGAAAACGGCAAAATCCAGCGGACGCTGCATGTTTACCGCCACCAGCAGCACGATGACCGCCAGCACGATATTGAATGTAAACAGGATGTCCAGCATCAGCGGCGATAGCGGTAGGATAACCATCGCCAGCACGCAGAGAAGCAGGACAGGTACCGCAACTTGCCCCTTGCGGAGCACGCCCAGCACGTTGTGCAACTTACTGTTCGCCATTGGCTTTTAATACCTCTTGAGGAATATCAATGTGCCTGTTCAGGCGGGGTTTTTGCTCAACGCGACCCTCGCGCCAGGATTTGAGCTGCATGACGTAGGTCAGCACGTGAGCGATGGCGCGAAACAGCTGCGCCGGAATTTGTTGATTAACGCGGGTGGTGTAGTACACCGCGCGCGCCAGCGGCGGGAATTCCACCACTTCGATGCTGTGGCTGGCGCCCACTTCACGGATCCACAGCGCCACGTCGTCTATGCCTTTCGCAACGATATACGGCGCTTCCGCCTTCTGCGGGTCGTACTTCAGCGCCACCGCGTAGTGGGTTGGGTTAGTGATGATGACGTCGGCGGTGGGTACGGTTCGCGAGATCTGCCCCATCGCCATCTGGCGCTGTAGCTGGCGAATGCGCCCTTTAATCTGCGGATTACCGTCGTTGTTTTTGTACTCTTCTTTCACCTCCTGCTTGGTCATGCGCATCTTTTTGGTGAACATATACTTGCTCAGCGGCACGTCAAGCAGGGCGAAAATAACGATAACGGCGACGAAGTAGCTGACAACGTGATGGAAAATAGAAAAACCGTGCGTAATCGCCTGGTTCAGGTAGAGCCGCTGCAGGTGCAGAAGATCGCCCATCTGGCTATGTACCATCGTGTAAAGCACGGCGAGGATGGTCGCGCATTTGAGCAGCATTTTGCCGACTTCCGTGTAATGGCTGGCGGAAAAAACGCGCTTGATGCCGCTTATCGGGCTGAGCTTTTTAAAGTCCGGCTTGATCTTCGTCGGGGTAAATAACCAGCCGCCCGGCACCAGGCTGGCCATGATGCAGGCCAGGGGAATCGGGGTTAACGTAGCGATAAAGCGCAGCAGCACGCTCAGGTTGAGCATCAGGAACTGGTTCAGAATGGTGGGGTTATCAAGGTCCTGCGCCATCGTGCCGGCGGCGGCGAACGACTCGCCGATCAGCTGCCGGTAATAGGGCAAAAACGTCGCCAGAGTGAAAAAGGACGCCACCAGCCCGACGGCCATGGTTAGATCTTTTGAACGGGGGATATCCCCCTTTTCCCGCGCTTTGCGCAGCTTCCCGGGGGTGGGTTTTTCGCTTTTATCGCCGCTTGAGGCCATCACTGCACCCTTATGGCGTCAAGTTTCGCCAGGATTTCATTGGTCAGATTGAGGTAGTGATCCGGAATGTTGGTCACCAGCATTGAAATACACAGCAGCCCAAACAGCATGCTGATAGGGAACCCGAGCGAGAACAGGTTCAGCGTCGGGGAGACCCGGTTAAGCAGGCCGAAGCCGCCCTGAACGATCAGCATCACGAAGGTGGTCGGCAGCGCAATCAGCGTTGCGGAGGCCATAATCCAGCCCAGACCCTGAACGACCAGCATGAGCGACGGCTGGTTAATGGCCTGCCCGATGGGCCAGTAGCTGAAACCCTTGAACAGAATGGTCACCAGCAGCAAATGCCCGTCCATAATGAAAAACAGCAGGCCGCAGAAGATATAGATAATCTGAGAGATAACCGTAGTGGAGCTGCCGTTGACCGGGTCGTTCATCATCGCCATCCCGAGCCCCATGTTCATCGACAGAATATGCCCGGCCGTTTGCAGCGCGACGAACACCAGCTGCAGCGCGGTGGCGAAGATAAACCCCCACAGCAGCTGTTCACCAATCAGCAAAATACTGCGCAGGGAAATCAGTTCGTTAAGTACCACGTTATGCGGCAGCATCGGCGTAATGATGATGGCCAGCGCCAGCGCGGTGCCGATTTTGATGCGCCGGGAAAAGACGCGGTTATCGAGCACCGGCGCAAACTGTAAAAAGGCGAGGATGCGGAAGAAGGGCAGCACCAGTGCCATGACCGGCGTCCACAGCGCCTGAATATCGATTCCCATGACGCCTTAGCCCACCAGTGCCGCCGCCTGATGAAAAATCTGGACGGTGAAATCCACCAGCTGCGTCAGCATCCATTTTCCGGCGAATATCAGTACGCCCAGCGTCACGACCAGGCGCGGCAGGAAGCTCAGCGTCTGTTCGTTAATCTGCGTGGTGGCCTGGAAAATACTGACGCACAGGCCGACGATAAGGCTGGGAATAATCGCAACGGCGGAGATCACCAGCACCAGATGAATACCGGAGGCCATGATGTCGCCCGCCGTGTCCATGTTCATCATCGCTACAATCCCTGCACGCTGGAGGTGAGCGTACCAACGATCAGCGTCCAGCCGTCGCACAGCACGAACAGCATCAGCTTAAACGGCAGCGAGACGATGAGTGGCGACAGCATCATCATCCCCATTGCCATCAGAATACTGGCGACAATCAGGTCGATAACCAGGAAGGGGATGTAGATCATAAAGCCAATCTGGAAGGCTGTTTTTAGCTCGCTCAGCAGATAGGCCGGGGTGACGATGGTCAGATCCTGCTCGCGGGCATCGCCTTCCACCCCGGCGATGGTCATGACCTGCGCCAACGCTTTAGTGTTGGTTTGCGCCAGCATGTACTTTTTCAGCGGCGCTTCGGCGTTGACCAGCGCCTGTTTCAGGGTGATCTGGTCATTCTGGAACGGCTCGACGGCGTCGGCATAAATCGTTGTCCATACCGGACGCATCACCAGCAGCGTTAGCGCCAGCGCAATGCCGGTAAGAATTTTGTTGGGCGGACTCTGCTGCAGACCCAGCGCCTGGCGCAGGATCGCCAGTACGATGATAAAGCGGGTGAAACAGGTCATCATCAGCACCATGATCGGCAGCAGGCCGAGCAGGGTCATCAGGATCAGGATTTCAATTTTGACGTTGTAATCCTGCCCGGCGCCGTTCGCCGTGGTGCTGAACAGCGTAATGTCACCGTTCGCCGCCAGTACCGACGGGGCAAACAGCAGGCTGGCCAAAAGCAGCAGCGAGCAGCCGCTGCGGTAAAACGTGCGGTTCATCGGGTGAGCTCGCCCAGTTCTTTTGCGTTGAACTCGATAATGCGCAGGCCGTATTTGTCGTTCAGGACGACCACTTCCGCTTTGCCGAAGGGAATGCCGTTCACTTTGATATCCAGCGGCTCGCCGGCCATTTTGTCCAGCTCAATCACGGAATCGCTGTTTACCGACATCAGCTCGGCCAGCGAGATATCCACGGAGGACACTTCCAGGGTCAGCGTCACCGGAATACGGCTGAACAGCGCCATGCGGCGTTCGTCGGTTTGCGGCGCATGACGAATTTCAGGCTGCATATCGAGGCGGATATTGCCTTCAACGGTCTCTTCCTGCGGCATATCGCTCAGGTTCAGGTCGTCCAGATCCAGAGACTGGCTCAGCTCATGTTGCAAATCACTCATATTACTTCTCGGTTGTCTTATCGTGGATATCGCATAAGAAAAGCTTGCTGCGATCTTCGGCGATTGCGGCTTCAAAAATCTGTTCTTTACCGATAAACACCGGTATCGGTTCATTTAACGCGATGGGAATGACGTCCCCGGGTTTGATGTCGGCAATCTGGGCAACGGTCAGGTTAAGGCTGGCGAGGCGGCCGGTCAGCTTCAGCGGCAGGCTGTCGAACAGGCGTTCAATCTGCGCCGGGCTTAAGCTCATGCTCTGCTCAACGGCCCGAGCGCTGCCGTCCGGCGCGCGCAGCGTCGCCAGCATCTGGTCGACATGATGATTGTCGAGCAGCACGGTGAAACTGCCGTGGCTATACCCGGCCAGGGTAAAGGTGATGCCCCAGACCCACTGATTAATGACCGAGGAATAATCAACCCTGATATCCAGCTCTTCGCCAAACGTTTCTTTGCAAATAATCAGCGACGTGAGTTCTTGCCCCAACTTGCTTTTAAGGCGCTCTTCCGTTTTGGTTACCGGTAAAGATTCATCAGGCGCTATATGGTTGGTGTCTTTACTCAGCCCATAATAATCATGTAGGACGTTGAGTAATAAAATACGGTCAATAACAAAACCAATATTCCCGTAAGGCGTAGAGAATATTTGCGCATTCTTATAATGCTTATCAATGACAAACGTCATGGATTCTAACGCGGCGTTGACCCGTAATTTTTTCAGAAAGTAAATGCTCAGGCGTGCATCCAGGATATCAAAGCTATCATTCATTAATTTAGGTAGCTTATGCCATGGGCGGCCGAGTTTACTGACATCAAGTTTTACCAGTTCAGGAAGGTTATTCTGCTGGTGGATTCTGATTCGCTCTGAAGCAGGGTACATGATTATTCCGCTTTAATAACAATTCCTGGTGTGACAATAACGCGAGGATGACGACCGTTGCGACTCATCACGAAAATTTTTTCTGCACGCATTTGAGTTTTGAAAACGTTGTGACGCTTATCACTGGCATCGAAGGATTGTTGCCTGTCGAAAGCCAAATGCCTTTTTATTCAGGCTGAGGATTAGACCTTTCTCTTCTTTTTAATGCAAGGCGTTGACGGTTATTAATCAATTATTTTTCCGGTAAAAGGTTGATTAATAACTACGCTAACTAATTGAATCATAAAGATTGATGTTTTAATATGCATTAAAGATAAGACAATTCTTAGACGATACGTATACTAGGCAACATATTTTCCAGGAAGATTCCTTTCCTCGCGATAATAAATTAGGTTTTAATTTTTATTAACATTATTTAAACGTTTTCCATTATTCAGCAGACAATGGATAAAAGGTCGTGGATGTTAATAAAGATGTAGCGAATTCTTCTTTTTTTAGTTCTTTTAATGGTACTCCAGCATGAGCATTATCATTGAACGTGAAGACCGTAATGGAGAGGGCTTTATTGCCGCCTCCCCTGCCAGCGTGGGTGTGATGTCATTAGCCCGCCGCGTTGCTAAATATAATGTATCAGTATTGGTCACCGGCGAGACGGGAACAGGAAAAGAGTGTATTGCTAAATATATTCATGAACATGCCTGCACCCGCGGTGCGCCGTATGTTGGCGTTAATTGTGCGGCGATCCCGGAAAGCATGCTGGAAGCCATTTTATTTGGCTACGAAAAAGGGGCATTTACCGGTGCGGTCGCCAGCGTGGCCGGAAAATTTGAGCAGGCCAACGGCGGAACATTACTACTGGATGAAATTGGCGATATGCCGCTGTCACTGCAGGCAAAATTATTACGCGTACTGCAGGAGCAGGAAGTTGAGCGTCTGGGAAGCCACAAGCGTATTCCACTCGATATTCGTCTGATTGCCTCGACGAATAAAGATCTGCAGCAGGAAATTGCGGAAGGGCGTTTTCGCCAGGATCTGTTTTACCGTATTTCCGTGGTGCCTATTCATATCACGCCGCTGCGCGAGCGCAAGCAGGATATTTTGCCGCTGGTTCAGCAATTTATTGCGAAATACCGCGCCTTTCACAAAGGCGACGTGCGTCTGAGCGACGACGCCCGTAACGCGCTGCTGAGCTATGACTGGCCGGGCAACGTGCGTGAGCTGGAGAACGTAATTCAGCGGGGCATGATCCTCGGCAACGGTGACGAAATCAAAGCCGCCGATCTTGGCCTGGTAGCGCGCGTACCGCTGCCGGAAAACCCGGCAGTCGGCATGATGCCCGCCTACCGGGAGCAGGACAGCAGCTCGGCCATTCGCGACGTCAAGCTGCATGGCCGCATGGCGGAGTACCAGTACATCATCGACCTGTTAAAACGCCATAAAGGCAACAAATCGAAAACGGCGGCGTTCCTGGGCATTACCCCTCGCGCGCTGCGCTATCGCCTTGCGTCGATGCGCGACGAAGGCATTGATATTGAATGTTATTCCTGAGGCAAGAAGGAACAAATCATGGACAAAATAGCTGCCGCAGGTATTAACACCGCGCAACAGGCGCTGCTGGAACGTATGCAGCGCACGGCCTCGCTGGCGTCTGCCGGTGCGGTAAACCTCTCCCCGACGATAGCGCCAGCGAATGACGCGTTTACCCGTACGGATCCGGTCTCTTTCTCGCGCGTGCTGAACAGCGCTATCGACAACGTCGATGCGTTGCAGCACAGCGCCAGCGCAAAGCAAACCGCGATCGATATGGGACAAAGCGACGATTTAGCCGGTGCCATGATTGAGAGCCAGAAAGCCAGCGTGGCCTTTTCGGCCATGATGCAGGTGCGCAATAAGCTCAATAGCGCGCTGGACGACGTGATGAATATTTCGCTGTAAGGTTTGTACCGTGTTAAACAAAATCAAAGCTCGTCTCCCCGCGCTCTCTCTGCCCTCTGGCGTCAACAACCGCAAACTGCTGGCGATTGCCGGCGGCGCGGCGCTGGCGCTCGGGATCGTCGCCTCGCTGTGGAACCACAATCAGGGTTATGTTGCCCTTTACGGCAACCAGGAACAGATCCCGGTTTCACAGGTGGTGGAGGTGCTGGGCGCGGAAAATATTGCCTACCGCGTTAACCCCGATAACGGCCAGATTCTGGTCAGCGAAAGCAAACTTCCGCAGGCGCGCATGGCGCTGGCGGCAAAAGGCATCAGCGCCGCGACGCCGGACGGCTACGAGCTGATGGATAAAGAAGAGATGCTCGGCAGCAGCCAGTTCATCCAGAACGTGCGCTACAAGCGCAGCCTGGAAGGCGAGCTGGCGAAAAGCATCATGGCGCTCGATCCCGTGGAACACGCCCGCGTGCATCTTGGCCTGAGCGAGTCCAGCTCGTTTGTCCTGACCAACAAACCGAGCAGCAGCGCGTCGGTGATCGTGCAGCTGCGCTACGGCAAACGGCTGGATGACCAGCAGGTGGCCTCTATCGTGCAGCTGGTTTCCGGTTCGGTGCCGGGCATGGCCCCCGGCAGCGTTCGCGTGGTCGATCAGGCGGGCAACCTGCTTTCAGACGGTATTGAAGGCCCGGATGGAAAACTCACGGGGTCGCGCGCCGGCAACGACGTCGTGCAGCGCATTCGCGAAGATACCCGCAAGAACATCACCACGCTGCTGACCTCCCTGGTGGGCGAGGGGAACTTCCGCATCAGCGTTGCGCCGACCGTGGACTTAAGCCGCGTGGAGGAGACGCAGGAGCGGCTGGGCAAAGACCCGCGCGTGAGCGACGAGCAGATAAGCCAGGAAAACAGCACCAACGAAATGGCGTTTGGTATTCCCGGCTCGTTAAGCAACCGCCCGGTGAATCAGAACCCGCAGGCGGCCGCAGCTCAGGCCACCGGCCAGGCAGCGCCTGCCGCCGCGGCTAACACCAGCACGACCACCGGCGATCCTCGCTCCCTGAGCAACCGCAGCCAGGAGCAGCGCAAGTATGCGTTCGACCGCGATATCCGTCATATCCGCTATCCCGGCTATAAGCTGGAGAAGCTGAGCGTGGCCGTGGCGCTTAATCAGACCGCCCCCGCGCTGGCAAAAATCACCCCCGAACAGTTGACCTCTATTACCCGCCTGGTGGAAAGCGCCGCCGGGATCGATAAACAGCGCGGTGATGCGTTAACGCTGGACGTGCTGGCCTTTAGCGCGCCTCAGAGCGACGGCCCGCTGGCCGAAAAATGGTGGAAGGATCCGGATATGCAGTACTGGGGGCAGAACGGCGGTATTGGCCTGCTGCTTCTGCTGACGCTGTTCTTCGGCGTCCGCCCGCTGGCTCAGCGTATGGGGCGCCGCGAGCGCGTCGTGAAAGACGTCGCACAGGACGACGCGGCGCTGCTGACGGACGAGGCGTATGTGGCTGAAAACGGGCTTTCCACGCTGTCGAAAGCGGGCTTCAACAATAATGACGATTTGCTGCCGCCGCAAAGCTCTGGCCTGGAAACCAAAGTCGAGTATCTCCAGGTTCTGGCCCAGAGCGAAACGGAGCGGGTAGCAGAAGTTCTGAAACAATGGATTAACAGCAATGACCGAAGCAATAGCAAACCGGACCAGTAACGCCAAAGGGCGTAGTCGCCTGGAGCAGGCGGCGATCTTGCTGATGAGCGTAGGCGAAGAAGCGGCTGCGCAGGTGATGCAGAAACTTACCCGCGAAGAGGTGGTGCTGCTTAGCGAAACCATGGCGCGCCTGCACGACGTGAAGGTCAGCCACGCGCGCCAGGCGATGAACAACTTCTTTTCCGACTACAGCGAGCAGAGCGGCATCAACGGCGCGTCGCGCTCCTACCTGCGCAGCATTCTGGAAAAAGCGCTGGGCGGTGAAATTGCCCGCAGCGTGATAAACGGTATTTACGGCGACGAGATCCGCTACCGCATGGCGCGCCTGCAGTGGGTCGATATTCCCCAGCTGGCCGCGCTGATTGAGCAAGAGCACCTGCAGCTGCAGGCGGTTTTTCTGGCCTTCCTGCCGCCGGACATTGCCGCCAGCGTGCTGAGCGTGCTGCCGCGCGAGCGCCAGGATGAAATTATCTACCGCGTCGCCCGCCTGGACGACGTGAACCGCGACGTGATCGACGAGCTGGATCGCCTGATCGACCGCGGCATCGCGGTGCTCTCTGAGCATGGCTCAAAGGTGGCGGGCATCAAGCACGCGGCCAATATCGTCAACCGTATTCCCTCCAATCAGCAGCAGCTGCTGGAGCAGCTGCGCGAGCGCGATGAAAGCGTTGTCGACGATCTGCAGGACGAAATGTACGAATTCTTTATTCTCAGCCGCCAGACGCCAGCAACGCTGCAGCGCCTGATGGACGAAGTGCCGATCGAAGAGTGGGCCGTGGCGCTGAAGGGGACCGAGCCGGTGCTGCGTCAGGCCATTTTCAACGTGATGCCGAAGCGCCAGGTGACCTTGCTGCAAAGCACCACCAGCCGCATGGGGCCTGTGCCGGTCAGCCGTATTGAGCAGGTGCGAAAAGAGATTATGCAGACCCTGCGCCAGCTGGTGGAAGAGGGGGAGATCCAGGTGCAGCTCTTCGCAGAACAGACGGTGGAATAACCATGTTCAAGAAAAGGAGCCCCGCGCTGGAGGCGCTGACCTCCCGACGCCAGGCGGTGGTTAAGCCGCGTCTGCATAAATTCCCGCCGTTACGCAAACGCTGGGCGGCATCGCAGGCGTCGGCCGAGGGCGATGCAGCGGTTATGCAGGACCCGGGTGAGCATCAGCGGCAGATGGAAGAAGGCTTCCGCGACGGTATGAACCGCGGCTTTGCGCAGGGAATGGAAGAGGGCAAGCAGGAAGGCTACCAGGAAGGGACACGACTCGGCTTTGACGAGGGGATGCGTAAAGGGCTGGCGGAAGGCAAACAGCAGGCTCGCCAGCAGTTTCTGGAGGCCGCCGCGCCGTTTGAACGTATGACCGCCGACGTTCAGCGTTTCCTCGAGAGCTATGAACAGCGTCGCCGTGAAGAGTTAATGCAGCTGGTGGAGAAAGTGACCCGCCAGGTGATCCGCTGCGAGCTGGCGCTGCAACCGACCCAGCTGCTCGCGCTGGTGGACGAGGCGCTGACCAGCCTGCCGCAGCCGCCGGAGCAGATCCGCGTGGTGCTGAACAGCGAAGAGTTCCGCCGCATCAGCGAAGCGGAGCCGGAAAAAGCCCGGGAGTGGGGGCTGAGCGCCGATCCGGCGCTGGAGCCGGGGGAATGCCGCGTGATCACCGATACCACCGAAATCGATGTGGGTTGTCAGCACCGGTTCGACCAGTGCGTGGCGGTGCTGAAGGACAACCTGCTGCCGGACGCGACCCATGAGCAGCCTTGATTTCGAACAGGCGTTACGCTCCATCGAAGAGATTGACCTGGCGCGCGTCGCCGGGCGTCTGGTGCGGGTGAACGGCATTCTGCTGGAGTGCGTGGGCTGTCGGCTGGCGATCGGCCAGCTGTGCCACGTCGAAAGCATCGATCAAGAGATGATGGACGCGCAGGTGGTGGGGTTTGACCGTGAGGTCACCTACCTGATGCCGTTTAAACAGCCGTCCGGGCTGATTGCCGGGGCGCGCGTTTTTCCCGCCGGTAAAAGCGAGGGCGTGATGATTGGCGACCAGTGGCTTGGGCGCGTCGTTAACGGCCTCGGTGAACCGCTGGACGATAAGGGCAAACTGGCCGGCGACACGCTGCTGCCGCAGCAGCTGCCGCAGATCCACCCGCTGCGTCGACAGCCGGTGGAGACGCCGCTGGACGTGGGCGTGCGGGCGATTAACGGCCTGCTGACCGTCGGTAAAGGCCAGCGCGTGGGGCTGATGGCGGGCAGCGGCGTGGGTAAAAGCGTGCTGCTGGGGATGATTACCCGCTACACCCAGGCCGAGGTGGTGGTCGTGGGGCTGATTGGCGAGCGCGGGCGCGAAGTTAAAGAGTTTATTGAGAATTCGCTGCAGGCCGAGGGCCTGGCGAAATCGGTGATTGTCGCCGCACCGGCGGATGAATCACCCCTGATGCGCATCAAGGCCACCGAGCTGTGCCACACCATCGCCAGCTATTACCGCGACAAGGGCAAAGACGTTTTGCTGCTGGTGGACTCCCTGACCCGCTACGCCATGGCCCAGCGTGAGATTGCCCTTTCGCTGGGGGAACCGCCCGCGACCAAAGGTTATCCACCTTCTGCGTTCAGCATGATCCCCCGCCTGGTGGAGAGTGCCGGTAACAGCGGGAGTAACGGTTCGATGACGGCGATTTATACCGTGCTGGCAGAGGGTGACGATCAGCAGGATCCCATCGTCGACTGCGCGCGTGCGGTGCTCGACGGCCATATCGTGCTGTCGCGCCACCTGGCGGAGGCCGGTCACTATCCGGCCATCGACATCGGCCAGTCTATCAGCCGCTGCATGAGCCAGGTGACGACGCGCGAGCATCAGCTGGCCGCGCGTACCCTGAAACAGCTGTACGCCGAATACCAGAATATTAAGCCCCTGATACCGCTGGGTGGCTATGTGGCCGGCGCCGATCCGCTGGCGGATAAAGCCGTACGCCTTTCGCCGGCCATCATGCACTTCTTACAGCAGGAAGTGCACGACGCGGCGCTGATTGAGGCCACCGTAACTGACTTACGCGCGCTGGCGCAGGCAGGATAACGACCATGAGCAAACTCATTTCTACCCTGGAACAGCTGCAGCAAATGCGCACCCGCGCCGTGGACGATCTTACGCTGAAGCTGGCCTCGCAAAAGCAGCTCTGCCAGCGCTTTGAGAAGAACATTGATGCGCTGACCACGCTGGCATCGGACACGATGATGCAGAGCGCGAACAGCGCCGCGATGATGATCAACCAGTCAAAATATAAGCAAAATATTCAGCGCGTTATCGACTGGCAGAAGCAAGAGCAGGCGCTGGCCTCACTCGAAGCGGAAAAGATCCAGGGTAACCTGCTGGCCGAAGCAAAGCGGGAAAAAAGCCTGGCGATCGTGCTGGATGCTAAACGCAGCGACCGACGGATGGAGATAGCCCGTCGAGAACAAAAAATGACCGACTCTGTTTCTGTTCAGTGCTGGCTTCGCCAACGGCAGGCCGCCGCTCGCCAACGATAAACGCTATGACGACCACACATAAAAACACTACATCCTCCCTGATGAACGCCCTGCTGGAACGCCAGAAGCGTACGCAGCCGCTGCCGACGCCGTTTGTCAGCGTCATCTGTCCGACCTACAACCGCCGCGAGTTTTTGCCCTATCTGCTCTATATCTGGCAGTACCAGGACTACCCGGCGGACAGGCGTGAGCTGATTATTCTCGACGACTCGCCCACCAGCAATGCCGATCTCATTGAGATGATGAGCGACCCGTCGCAGCCGAACGTGCGGTATATCCACAGCCCGGAGCGGCTGACGCTGGGCAATAAGCGTAACCGGCTCAACGCGCTGGCGACGGGTGAGTACATTATCTGCTTCGATGACGATGACTATTACGCGCCGGATAAGATTTCCCATCAGGTGGCGCAGATGCAGACCCACCGCGCGCTGTTTTCCGGCAGCGACCAGATTTATATCTGGTACAGCCATCTGGATAAAATCTACCTGACCCATCCCTTCGGGGCCCGTCACGCGCTCAACGGCACCTTTGGCTATCACCGTAACCTGCTGAAAAACCATCGTTATGACGATGAGGCGATGAAGGCGGAGGAGGTGGGCTTCCTGAATAACTTTACGACGCCGGTGCAGCAGATTGACCCGAAGCGAACCATCCTCTGCATCTCGCACAGCAGCAATACCTACGATAAAGATTTCATTCTGGACAGCTCAACGCCGGTCGATCTGACGCTGGAAGATTTTGTCAGCGACCCCAACCTGCTGGCCCATTACCGTCGCCTGAGCACCGCGCCGCTCGCGACCCGGGTCAACTGGTCGGCGTTTGAGAAAATCGCCGTACTGTATGACCCGCAGCAGGAAGACCCGCTTCCGGCGTGCCGTGAAGCCCTGCTGGCGCTGGGCGCAGAGGCGGGACAGCTCTGGCCGGTGGCAAAAGCCCGGGCAGAAACGGCAGAAGCCGCCGAGCGGGCGACCCATACCCGGGTGATTTCCCATGCAAAGCAGCAGGGCTGGAAAAACGTCGTGCTGCTGGACGCGGAGCTGCGCTTTGTCAGAAAAGAGAACGCGATCCACAACGTTAACAAACTGCTCAACGGACTCGACCAGGTGGACTGGCAGATGCTGCTCCTGGGCGGCCGTTATGAAAACTTCACGCCAACTCAGTCACTGCCGGGAGTGGCACGAATCTTTAATGCGGGCTGCGCGTGCGCCTATGCGGTAAACGCTGGCTACTACGATGCGCTGCTGGATGCCTATCGCCAGGCGACGGAACAGCAGGTCAGTCTCGACCGCTGCTGGGCTGCGCTAATGAGCAGAAACGCGCTGTGGCTGGGCTTCAGCCCGAGCTTTGCCTTCCTGCAGCATTACCCCGATCCCAAAAGCGGCGAGCCTGTCGACTGCACGCACTGGTTCTTCCGTAAACACCGTTAACCCGCGACTGCCAAAAGAGAACGAACATGGAACTGATTGAACACTACTTACCTGAATTTGTGTCGCGTTTTGACGCGCGGGAAGCCGCATGCGAATGTCCGGCCTGCCAGCGCGGCGGCGAGGGCTGGCCGCATATCAGCGTGAAGCTGAAAAACCAGCAGCGCGAGAGTCTGGATATCGGCTGTGCAACGGCGGCCAGCGAGATGCTGTTCAGTCCGGACGCGTTTGTTTTGCATACCGCTCAGCGGGAATCGCAGAGTGAAGAGATGCTCTCTCCCTGGAGCGCGGCGCTCAATCAGCAGTGCGTTAACCTCGCCATACACCCGGCGCTGACGCTGGAAGCGAGCCTGTACGGCATTGGCGTGCTGCTCAGTAAAGCCCAGCAGTATCTGGATAACGGCGACAGAGACCCGGCGCAGCTGGTGAGCATGGGAGAGCAGCTGGCTACGCTTGCGGAACAGGGCGTATTAACGCAGCAGTTTGCGATGCTGCCGCCGATTGCCGTGAACCGTACGGCTGCGCTCAATGCGATGGGCACGATGCGCCTCAACCTGAACCTGCCAATGGTGGAGAAGATGGGGATGGCGCTTAAGCTGAGCGAGCTGACGATCATGCAGCCTGCGCGCCTCGCGGAGCGTCTGCAGACGCTGGAAGCCGAGTGGGCGAGTATCGCGCTGTTGCATGAGCATCCCTATATCCTGCGCAATATGTTGATTTATACGTTGTATAACGATGTTTTCCCTGGCGTGAACTGCGCCAACTACGGCGAAGCGCTGCTGGGGCTGGCGCGGCAGTTCTTCCACATCAAAATGCTGTGCGCCATGCGCAGCGAGCAGGGCGCGTTAACCCAGGACGACGTGGCGCTGCTGATTAGCGCGCTTCGCGGCTGGCAGCAGGAGAATCCTTTTGTCGCCGATGAAGGCAATACGGCGGATTACAGTCTGCTGTGCGGGCTGTCGCTGTTGTAACCTCACTGCGCTGGCGGCGTAAATCGTAACGAACGTCCATAACGTAATCCGAAAAAATGAATAATTTTGCAGAGCCTGAATAAATGAATATGGAATTGCCTTCTCGCTTACATCGACTCTCGGAAAAAGTGCCTAAAGAAAGAATAGTGCTTTTTTTTGGGCGTGAAGAGTTTAGTGACAATACTAAATATCTTTATTTAAAGGCTCTGGAACAGAAGGGAAACTTTCGTTGTATATGGTGTAGCTGTCAGGAAACATTAATTGCAGAGCTGCAGAAAAAAGGGTTGCCTTGCCAGTTGATTTCGCAGGATACGCTATCGGAAACGATTCGGTTATTCCTCTCTGCCGCGGTTGCCGTGTTTTCGGTTAACCCTTCGCAAAGCCTGAATGGCAGCGAAGAGCTATTTTCCTGCCTTCAGGGGGCCAGACAAATTCAGCTATGGCACGGCGTATCGGTGAAACACCTTCTTTTAGAATTGGTGCAGCATCTGGACGTCGGTGACTATGATTTCAGAAGGCCCCTGGATTTTGCAACCCGCGCCGATTGTGTCGTGAGTACATCCCCGCACCTGGACGCTTTTTTCCGCCGCGCCTTTGGCTGTAAGCGAATCATTCGAGCGGGGTATCCACGTAATGAGGTATTGGTTCGTCCTGCAACGGAAAATGAGTATATAGGCGCTGATATACCGGGCAGTATTCTTAGCGAATTATTGAATCCGCAGCGTAAGAAAGTGTTTTTCGCACCCACATGGCAGCGTAGTGAGAACACCCTGATCACCAATAGCATGGCATTCATCACGCAATTAGCAAAAGCCTGTAAGGTAAATAATGCATCGCTTTTTATTAAGAGCCATCCGCTCTATATAAACGATCAGGAATGTAAGGCGCTTAGTCAGAACTGCTTCTACATTAATCCAGGTCTCGATCTTTACCCGGTGATGCGTCACTTCGATGTGCTTGTTACAGATTATTCATCAATCATGTTTGACTTTCTTCTGACAGGAAAACCGGTGATGCGCTTAGACTTTAACGGTCAGACGCATCGCTCGTTTGAGCCTGATTTTACGCTGATTCCTGAAGTTGATTTCGCCTGGTTGTTTACGGATGAAAACGTAGAAGACGTTCTCAATAACGCACTGTATCGTGATGATAAACAGGCTCTGAGAAAGAAAATGGCGGATTTACTGTTTCCGGGAGATAATGCAGACGCGTGTTCCGGCCTAATTAATCTTCTTAACAGTGAGGTGGATTCAGTCATGGCAAATAACGCTTATTATAGCGTTGAGGAATATGATGGATGAAAAATATAATCACGTTTGGCACTTTTGACGTTTTTCACGTTGGCCATCTGAATATTCTCAGGCGAGCAAAGGCGCTGGGCGATCGTCTGATCGTTGGCGTTTCTTCAGATGCGTTAAATGTTAAAAAGAAAGGCCGCTTTCCAATTTATAGTGAAGGTGACAGGTTATCTATTATTCAGGGCATCAGATATGTTGACGATGTTTTCCTGGAGGAGTCACTGGAGCTAAAGGCTGAATACATTAAGGAACATTCTGCCGGCGTGCTGGTCATGGGCGACGACTGGGAGGGGAGATTTGATTATCTTTCCGACATCGTTAAGGTTGTGTATCTGGCACGAACGCCTTCCGTGTCGACAACGTCGGTCATTGAAATCATCCAGGACACCAGAGCCGCCTGTTGAAGGTAACCGACATCGATCAATATTGGCTCGACGTCGGCTTGTAATAAAAGGGGGCGTACCGCGCTAGCTATATATCGAATCGATAATCACCTGCGCGGCTCTCTGACCCGCCATCCCGTCATTAAAGGCGTCACAGTACTCTGTTTTAATATGCTGAAGTTGGCCGGCGTGCTCTTGCCAGGGGTAGTCATCGGCAAGATAGCGACGAAGATCGACCATATCGCGAGCGACGGGCATAAACGCTCGTACCTGCTGTTCGGGGCTATCAACGGAGCTGAATGATTTTCCCTCCGCGAGCAGCGTCTCCATGCCTGGCCAGTCCAGCAGAATTATCTTTTTATCAGCATTGATAGCATCAAAGATAAAACCGCTATTATCGGTGATAACGTAATCGGCTTTTTCGAGCAGGGAAAAGGTCACATTGCTGTCGGTGACAATGTTCTTGATGTGTCGTCTGACGGTTTTAAGGGCGATTGCTTCAGATTTTTTATACAACGTACCATGATGTAATTTTGTAATTATATTATATTCATGGCTTAACCGGCTTAGCTTTTCGGCCCAGGGGATAATTGAGCTTAGCTCACCGTAAGTCGGTGCATAGAGAATAGTCTTCTTCTCAGGCTGAATGCTGATATTTTCCGGTAACGTGTTGGCGTAATTATTATTGTGCCAGTCATCAAACCTCGGATTACCAACAATATACGTTTTATCGTCCAGCGACAGTGATTTTTTTGTATAGTGGCTATAACATAATATAGCACTGTATTTTTCATTCCAGGGTGCATGGTTCCACTGGTTTTTCGCTAACCCATACAGCGTTCGTACATGAACATTCGCGATACCCTCCAGATATTGCAGATAGTAGGGAGTGACCATACAGCTGTAGGTTTTTGAGTGATTTAAGGCTGCCGACAATAGCGTACAGTCGAGTCCGGCAATCTTTATCTTCTCCAGCGATGTCAGCATTTCGCTAACAAATTCCGGCTCGATTACGTCATTAATGACAAGTTCACAGCGGATGTTTTGCTTCAGCAATGCGGCAATAATATTATGGTAAACTTCAAAGTGAAACGACGTTTCCATGAAGAAACCAATGCAAATATCTTTGCTAATAATAGGCATTTTTATCATGTTATTTAGCGGGGGCGGTCGGCGATAGTACATCCTGATACAACCAATTCTCCGGCGCGCTGCTGTTCAGCAAATTCCCCAGGATCTCCTGTTGCATACTCATCAGCGCACCGTTGTAGTCGTTGGCGCGCTGGCAGGCGGTGGCCTGCTGCTGGAGTCCATACCAGAGGGCCGACACGGTTGACCGGTGGGCGGCCGGCAGACGGGCGATCAGCAGCTTCATGCCTTCGGCATTCGGGCTGATGCCCAGTTCGTTCAGCAGCGTGTGGCGCTGCCGGCTATTTTTTGAGAGCTGCTGGTACAGCGCCATCACCTGCGCGTTGAGCGTGTCCAGCGCCGCAGCGTCGTGGGCGACAATATGGCGGCGCTGTGTTTCAAGCAGGGCGGTCAGGGCATGGTAGTGCTTACGATCTTCAGCCATATCCTGAATCAGGGTTTTAACGCGCTGGGCGGCGTTAGTCATAATTACCTCTGGAAATACTTCTGCATTGCATCGGCCAGCGAATCAATATTGATGCTGATTTTGCCGCTGCTGATGGCGTCTTTCATTTCGGCGACACGCGCCATGTCCACGTCAGGCAGCGCGTTTAGCTGTTTTTGTGCGTCACCCAGTACCGGATCGATAGCGGCGCTGCGCGTCACGCGGGACCCTTCCTGCGCCACGGTGCGCGTCTGTTCTGCACTGCTGGCGTTATTGATCGCGGTGGCCAGGTTGTACTGTGTTGCTGCTACTTTCATCGCTTCGCCCTCATGCTCATAGTGTGGGTCAGGTTGTGTATGAACCTTGCCCTGCGGAAGTCCTGCTTCCTGTGCCGTTGTCTGTAAAGAGCGGCCAGGCAGGCGGTTAACTTAAACGTGGCGGCAAGATTTTTACCTGCCGCTGGCATACACCATCGTCACCACGCCACTGTCCGACACAATGGCGCTCACCACGCGTCCGCTAGCCTCATTTTTTACCTTAATGATTTCGCCTTTGCGCCCCTTCTTCATGGCTTCACCCATCGTTCGGGCCTCCACACCGTTTTGCGCGGCGATCATCAGCACGCGCTGGCCGCGTTCAACCAGCAGCGGTGATTCCAGCTGTGAAAGCGTAATCGGCTGTCGGTCACGGATGCGGCGTTTGGCGGTCATGCCGATGATGTCGTTCGGCTCGGTCACATACTCCCCGCGCAGGCTGCTGACGTTGAGCTTTTTGATCGTGATGCTGTCGGCGTTGACCACCTGGCCGCGTTCGAGCGGGCTTTTAGCCACGAGCACCGGCAGATAAATATCCGGCTTCACGGTAACGGGAATATCCCAGCCGCCGGGGCCCTCACAGCGTACGTCAAAGCGCAGGCGGTTGATGTCAAGACGGTCGCCGGCAGGCAGAGAGACGGCCAGTTTTGCCGGGCATGCGGCGTACTGCGTGGCTTCAGAAGGGATAAACAGATTCATCTTCGCCTGGTAGTCAGGCCACCGACGGCGTTTGGCTTCCTGGCGAATGATGTCCGTCGCGTGCTGCTGGACGGTGGCAAATATCTGCTTGCGTGCGCTGACGGGTTGAACCCCCTCGGCTGCGGCAAGGCCAGAAAACGACAGCAGGGAAAGCGCCACGAGGAAGCGGAAATACCGTTTCACCCTGGGGCTAAAAAAAAGAGGAATATCATTATAAATCATGTAATTAAAACCTTGGCATGGAAATTGCTATTAAATCGCAGAGCATGCAGGTTTTAGCATCACGAGGGTGTGAATTGTGAGTATTACTTTTGACAAAGCATTGGGCGTTCATCCACAGGCTGTAGCACTTCGACTTTCCCGAGCAGAGTTGCTTTCAGCCAATCTGGCGAACGTTGATACCCCCAACTTCCAGGCTAAAGATATTGATTTTGCCTCCGAGATGCAACGCTCACGGTCGAGTTTTTCCTTTCAGTCGACCCCGCAGGAGATGTATCGGGTGCCTTATCAACCGGCGTCGGACGGCAACACCGTTTCGCTGAACGTCGAGCAGGCCGAGTTTGCGAAGAACACTCAGGACTATCAGATGAGCCTGGCTTTTTTAAACATGAAGTTCACTGGCCTCAAGAAGGCCATTGACGGGAAGTAATTCAACGCAGGTAACCACGGAATATGGCTTTTTCGGATATTTATCGCGTATCGGGATCGGCGATGACGGCGCAAACCGTTCGTCTTAACACCATCGCCAGTAATCTCGCCAACGCAGAAACCGCCTCTGCTACCGAAGACGGCACCTATAAGGCGCGTCGCCCGGTGTTTGCGGCGGTTTATAAAAATGACGAGTTAATGAATCACCAGGCGTTAACCGGTGCCCGCGTGCAGGTAATGGATGTCGTGGAAACCGGTAATGCGGTGCAGCGTTACGAACCGCACAACCCGATGGCCAACTCCGACGGCTATGTCTACTACCCGGACGTCAACGTGGTGGAAGAGATGGCGGACATGATGTCGGCATCGCGCGGTTTTGAAACCAACGTCGGTGTTCTTAACAGCGTGAAAAGCATGCAGCAAAGCCTGCTGCGACTTGGAGAAGCATAAGCATGGACATGAACGTAGACAGCGCGTACGCCAGCAGCCGTTCCGGCAGCACGACGGACGGCATTGCCAGCAACAGCACCGCCTCCGGCATGAACACCATGTTTATGCAGCTGCTGGTCGCGCAGATCCAGAATCAGGACCCGCTCAACCCCACCGACGGCACCGAGTACGTCAGCCAGCTGGCGCAGCTGACCCAGGTGCAGTCAATGGAGACGATGTCGCAGCTGATGGCGAACAACTCCGTGCTGATGGACAACCTGCAAACCCTCACCACTGGCAATCTGGTTGGGCAGCACGTCATGGTGCAGACCGACTCGGTGAACAGCGATGGTGAAAGCACGCTGGACGGGCGCCTGACGCTGGAACATGCCGCTGGCGTGGTCACCGTGGTCGTGAAAGACGCCGCTGGCGTTGAACATAAAATCGAGCTGGGCAAGCAGGAAGCGGGCCAGGTGGATTTCACCTTCAATCCTGAAGAGCTGGGGCTGAGCGAAGGCAAATACACCCTGAGCGTGGTGACCGACACCGGTGAAGAGAAGGTACCGATCGAAATGGGCGGCGTAGTCAACAACGTGCGTATCCCGCTCGACGGCAGCCCGACCGTGCTGAATATCGACGGTCTTGGCGAGGTCGCCTACAACAACATTAGCCAGTTTGGCACTGCCTCTAAGAACAAAGCCTGAAGTGAATCAGGATATTAATTAAACAGGAACGATTATGAGCTTTAGTATTGCAACTACCGGTCTGAATGCCATTACCGAGCAGCTGAATGCCATCTCCAACAACATCGCGAACTCCGGCACCGTGGGGTTTAAGTCGGGTCGTGCGGAATTCTCCGCGCTGTACGCCGAAAGCCAGCCGCTGGGGGTTGGTGTCTCCGCCGTGACCCAGAGCATTACCAAAGGGGGAAGCATTACTTCCACCGGCACCGCGCTGGATCTGGCGATCAACGGCAATGGCTTCTTTATGGTTCGCGACAGCGCGGGCACCACCGCCTATACCCGCGCGGGCTACTTCGGGACCGACAGCAGCGGCCACCTGGTAAATAATAACGGAATGTATCTTCAGGGCTATCCCGTGGATGCCAGCGGAAAGCTCCAGGTGGGTACCATCGGTAACCTGACCATCAGCAGCGGCTCTATTCCGGCGAAGGCCACCGGGAATATTGATTTCACGGCTAATATGGACGCGCGTGCGGAAATCCCGGAAACAACGCCGTTCAACCCGAAGGACAACACCTCCTACAACAACTCCTACACCACTCAGGTCTATGACTCGCTGGGCCGCGAGCACACTCTGAATCAGTACTTCGTCAAAACGGGCGAAAACGCCTGGGAAGTTCACTACTACATGGACGACGCGCCGGTGACCAGCGGCGGCGCGGAGCAGGTGCAGAAGCTGACCTTCAACAGCCAGGGCGTTCTGACCGACCCAAGCGGGGCGGTAGGGCTGACCGCAGATATTGCGGGCGCGAACGCCATCACTATCGACATGACCTACAGCGGCACCAGCCAGTACGGTTCCGACTTCTCCGTCAGCAAAAACAAAGGCGACGGTTATGCCTCCGGCGAGCGCACCGGCCAGGCTATCGATCAGGACGGCTGCGTGTATGCGACCTTCTCCAACGGCGAACGCCTGCTGCAGGGGCAGCTGGTGCTGGCGAACTTCGCTAACCCGAACGGCCTGGCCGCGCAGGACGGCACCACCTGGGCACAAACCGCCAGCTCCGGCGCGCCGCTGACCGGCACGCCGGGCACCGGCCTGCTGGGTTCTGTCGTTTCCGGGGCGCTGGAGTCGTCAAACGTGGATCTGACCTCCGAACTGGTCGGGCTGATGACGGCCCAGCGTAACTACCAGGCGAATACCAAGGTGATCAGCACCAACGACAACATGATGAATTCGCTCTTCCAGGCGGTGTAATCGATGGATCGTCTACTTTTCACCGCCGTCAGCGGCGCGTCGCGCAGCCTGACCCAGCAGGAAATCCACGCGAATAACCTGGCGAACGTGAACACCCAGGGGTTTCGCAGCGATCTCGACAACGCGCTCACGCAGCAGATTAACGGCGAGGGATATGCCTCGCGTTATCTGGTGCAGCCCACGCAGGGCGGCGTGGATATGACGCCGGGAGCGATGCGTGAAACCGGCCGCGATCTGGATATTGCCGTGAAGGGTGACGGCCTCATTGCGCTGCGCAGCGGTACCCGCGAGGTCTATACCCGCAACGGGCAAATTGACATTAACGCCGACGGCGAGCTGTCGGTGAACGGACTGCCGCTGGAAGGCGATAACGGGCCGATCGTGCTGCCGCCTTACTCCTCCGTCTCTATCGCTGAGGACGGGGTGATTACCATCATGCCGGAGGATGGGGATATCGCCGCGCCGATGGATATTGACCGCGTGAAGCTGGTGAACATTCCGGCCAGCGAACTCAGCAAAAACGAGGCCGGTTTTCTGGTCACCAACGCGGCGTTTAACCCGCGCGATGAAGAGGTGACGGTGGCCGCCGGGCATCTTGAATCCGCTAACGTGTCGGCCATCAGCGAGATGGTCTCCAGCATCGCGCTCAACCGTCAGTTTGAAGCGCAGATCAAGATGATGAAAGCGGCGGAAGATCTCGCGAACGCCGGTAACCGCCTGATTCGCGGCACCTGACAACACTTTTGAGGAATACAGATGAATCCCGCTTTATGGATCAGTAAAACTGGGCTAGCGGCGCAGGACGCCAAAATGACCGCCATCTCCAACAACCTGGCGAACGTCAATACCACCGGTTTTAAACGCGATCGCACCATGTTCGCCGATCTGTTTTACCAGAATCAGCGCACGCCGGGCGGCCAGCTTGATCAGGAAAATACCTCCCCGACCGGCATTCAGTTCGGGACCGGCGTCAAGATCGTGGGAACCCAGAAAGAGTTCACCGTCGGCAGCATCCAGAACACTGGGCAGAGCCTGGACGTGGCGATTACCGGGCAGGGCTTTTTCCAGGTGGAGACGGCCAATGGCGATATCGCCTATACCCGCGCCGGTAACCTGCAAAAATCGCCTGACGGCGTGCTGACCAACGCGCAGGGCCTGCCGCTGGTCCCGCAAATCGAACTGCCGGATAACGTGAAGGATCTCCAGATAGGCAAAGACGGCACTATTACCGCCACGGTGGCAGGCGAAACCGATCCGGTTGAGCTGGGCCAGTTGACGCTGGTGAATTTTGTGAATCCGGCCGGTCTCGAAGCTATCGGCGGCAACCTCTACCGTGAAACGGCCGCCAGCGGGCAGGCGGTGGAAGGCGTACCCGGTGAAGAGGCCTTTGGTCAGCTGGAGCAGGGATCGCTGGAAGGCTCTAACGTGCAGGTCGTTGAGGAGATGGTCGACATGATCACCGTCCAGCGCGCCTATGAAATGAACGCCAAGATGGTTTCTGCCGCAGACGACATGCTGAAGTTTGTTACGCAGTCGATGTAACGGCAGAGCCGTAAAGTGAAAGAGATGAAAAAGCAGGTAGCGATCGGTTTACTGGCGCTGGTGCTGTCGGGCTGCGAAAGCCCGGCACTGCTGGTGCACAAAGACGATGCGGCGTACGCGCCGCCGGAAGATTTCGCCATGCCGGAGACGCACGTCCGCGGCGGTGGCGTCTATAACAGCGGCTATAACTGGTCGCTTATTCAGGACCGCCGCGCCTATCGCGTTGGCGATATCCTGACCGTTAAGCTGGACGAATCCACCCAGGCGAGCAAGCAGGCGCGCACCAACTTCGGCAAGAAGAACGACGTGTCTCTCGGCATCCCGGAAGCCTTTGGCCACTCGGTCGATAAGCTGTCAGGGTCGGTTGACGGCAGCCGCAACTTCAACGGCAACGCCACGTCGCAGCAGCAAAACAGCCTGCGCGGGGCGATCACGGTGGCGGTGTACAAAGTGCTGCCTAACGGCGTGCTGGCCATTCGCGGTGAAAAATGGCTCACCCTCAACCAGGGCGACGAGTATATGCGGGTAACCGGGCTGGTGCGGGCCGACGATATTGAGCGCGATAACTCCGTCTCATCACAGCGTATCGCCAACGCGCGTATCTCCTACGCCGGGCGCGGCGCGCTCAGCGATGCGAATGCGGCCGGCTGGCTGGTGCGCTTCTTTAACCATCCCCTGTTCCCTATCTGACGGAGTTGCGCGTGTTTAAACGAATTTTATTGCTCCTGAGCCTGTACAGCATCGGTGTCGCCGCGCAGCCGCTGCGCGACGTGGTGGACATTCAGGGCGTGCGTGGTAACCAGCTGATCGGCTACAGCCTGGTGGTGGGGCTGGACGGCACCGGGGATAAAAACCAGGTGAAGTTCACCAGCCAGTCGGTCACCAATATGCTGCGCCAGTTTGGCGTCCAGCTGCCGACCAAAATTGACCCGAAGGTGAAGAACGTGGCGGCCGTGGCCATTAGCGCGACGCTGCCGCCGGGCTACTCGCTCGGGCAAAGTATTGACGTTACCGTCTCGTCCATCGGCGATGCCAAAAGCCTGCGCGGCGGGACGCTGCTAATGACCCAGCTGCGGGGCGCCGACGGCGAAGTTTACGCCCTGGCGCAGGGCAACGTGGTGGTTGGCGGCGTGAAGGCACAGGGCAATAGCGGCTCCAGCGTCACCATCAACACGCCGACGGTGGGTCTCGTGCCGAACGGTGGCTCGGTGGAACGTGAAATTCCGAGCGATTTTCAGCAGGAGCCGATGGTCATGCTGAACCTCAAGCGGCCGAGCTTTAAAACCGCCAACGCCGTGGCGGTGGCGCTGAACAACGCGTTTGGCGCGGGAACCGCAACCGCCCAGAGCGCCACCAACGTTTCCGTGCGCGCGCCGATGGGCGCAGGCGAGCGGGTGGCGTTTATGTCATCGCTGGAAGATGTGCAGATTAACGCTGGGAAACAGCCGCCGCGGGTGGTGTTTAACGCCCGTACCGGTACGGTGGTGATCGGCGATGGCGTGATCGTCCGCGCGGCGGCGGTATCACACGGCAACCTGACGGTGACTATTCGTGAATCCGCTAACGTCAGCCAGCCAAACGCGTTTGGCCAGGGGCAGACGGTGGTCACGCCGCAGAGCGACGTTAGCGTCAATCGCGGTCGTGGACAGATGGTCACGATCTCCGCCGGCACCAGCCTGCGCAGCATCGTGAATACCCTTAACAGCCTGGGCGCCGCCCCGGATGACACGATGGCGATTCTGCAGGCGCTGCACGAGGCGGGCGCCCTGGATGCTGAGCTGGTGGTGATGTAATGCTGAATGCGATCAACCGACAAACCGCCATTCTGCCGGGTGATATCACCGGGCAGGCGAAGCCGCAAACCCTCGAGCAGGCCGCCGAGCAGTTCGAGGCGCTGATGCTGCGCGCCATGCTGTCGCAGATGCGTAAAGCCTCCGACGTGCTGGGGGAAGACAACCCGTTCAACAGCAAGCAGCAGCGCATGATGCGTGATTTCTATGATGACAAAATGGCCTCTGAACTGGCGTCCCAGCGCAGCACCGGCATTGCGCAGATGATCGTTAACCAGCTTTCTCCGCAGGCGAAGGCCCCGCTTAAGAATGAGGTGAAAGCGGCCGCTTTACATGGACAATCGCAGGAACGTCATACGGTGTCGTTCCGCAGAAACGAAGGACAGGAGTAAGCCATGAGTATGTTTGATATCGCCTACAGCGGACTGCAGGCGGCTAACATGGGGATGCTCGTCACGTCGATGAATACGAATAATTTGCTGACGCCGGGCTATACCCGTCAGGGAATTGTTCAGAGCGCCATCGGCCCGATGGGCGAAGCCGGGCTCTCGCCGGGCAACGGCGTACAGGTGAACAGCATCCGCCGTATCTCCAGCCAGTACCTGGTGAATCAGGTCTGGCAGACCAACACCAAAGCCAGCTACTTCAGCATGGGTAATGAGTACATCAGTTCTCTGGAGAAGGTGATCGGTACCGACTCGACGAGCCTCGGCAATGGTCTTGACGATTTTGTGAGTGCACTAAGCGCCCTGACGCAGGAGCCAGAATCTCCGGCGCTGCGCCAGCAGCTGTTGAACCAGGCGAAGACGCTGTCAACCCGCTTCAACAGCATGAACAATTTTATCTCCAGCCAGAAAGAGTCCATCAACACGCAGCGCGGGGCGATGGTTGATCAGATCAACACCCTGAGTAGCAACATTGCCGAGTACAACAAGAAGATTGTTGCGCTGGATTCCACGGGCGGTAACAGCAGCGTACTGCGCGATCAGCGTGACGAGCTGGTGAAGACGCTGAGCTCGATGGCGGACATCAAAGTGACTGACGACAGCAGCGGCTATACCGTCTCGTTAAGTAACGGTCAGCCGCTGGTGAGCGGTAAGACGGCGGGCACGCTGAGCACCGGTAAGGACAGCAACGGCAATACCACGCTGACGCTGAAATTTTCGACCAGCGAGTTTTCCCTGAACCCGTCAACCGGCGGTCAGCTGGGTGCGCTCTACGACTATGAAACCGGTACGCTGGGGCAGATGAGTGACGCCGTACAGGGTATGGCGCAGGCGGTGGCGGATCTTTTCAACAACCAGCTGGCGCAGGGATACGATCTCAATGGCCAGCAGGGGAAACCGCTGTTCACCTTCGATGCGACCAACCCGGCGGGCATCCTTCAGGTAAACGATTTGTCTCCCGACGAGCTGGCGCTCTCAGGCGATCCGAAAGAGCCGGGCAATGGCGACAACCTCAACGCCCTGCTTGAACTGAAAAATCAGAAAACCGATATCCCGGGCCTGGGCAATATGAGCCTGAACGAAGGGGCTGCGGCCATTATCTCGACCATCGGTATTGCCAGCAAACAGAGCAAAACGGAGATGGAGGCGGCCGTCGCGGTAAGGGATGATGCACAAACGCAGCGCGATAACATAAGTGGCGTGAATCAGGATCAGGAGGCGATGAACCTGTCGACCTACATGCAGGCGTATCAGGCGAGCATGAAGGTGATTTCCACCGGCAACCAGGTGTTTAGCGATCTGTTAAGCATGTTTTAAGCGCAACCACGGAATCTGATATATGCGAGTAAGCAGCCTTTATCTCTATAACGCCATGGCGTCGCAGATGGGTATTAATAGCACCCAGATGGGTAAGCTGATGGAACAGCTGTCGACGCAAAAGCGCGTTAACGTGCCGTCTGACGACCCGGTAACCGCCAGCCGCCTGGTGCAGCTTAACCGCGAGCAGTCGGCCATTAAGCAGTACCAGAGCAATATCACCCGCCTGAGCGGTGCGCTGTCGGTGCAGGAATCCCATATTACCGCCCTCAGCAACCAGGTGCTGTCCGTCAGCGACAAGCTGAAGCTGGCGAACAACAGTTCCCTGAGCCAGAAAGATCTGGCGGGCTACGGCGCGGAGCTGGGCTCCATGCTGGACTCGCTGGTGGCGACGATGAACAGTAAAAACGAGAACGGCAGCTACCTGTTCTCCGGGACCATGACCGACAGCAAAACCGTGACGCTGGACGACAACGGCCAGTATGTGTTTGGCGGCAATGAGAAGACCCGTGAAACTACGGTGGCCAACGGCGTGAGCATTACCGAAAACACCAATATTTCGCACGCCTTTTCCAGCGCGGGTAACGATCTGGATATGCTGAACAAGCTCAAAGCGTTGAGCGAAAAGATGCAGGATCCAAACGCCAGCTATGCAGATTACAAGGACGATTTATCCGCGATGATCGACATGACCCAGTCGACCAGCGATAGCCTGGGCGCGCTGTTTACCGATCTCGGGGGCCGTCAGAACCGCCTGACGCTGATTAACGATGCCCATACCGACGTCAGCCTGTCTAACGGCCAGCTAGAGACTGACCTTAATGAGGCTCCTGTGGCGGAGTCATACACGAAACTACAGCTGTATAACACCTCGATTCAGATCTCATATAAGGCCTACAGCATGGTCAGCAATCTCAATCTTTTCAGTATGTTGTAAAATGATATGCAAGTCGGTTTAAAAACATCCTCATCGATTGCGACCACTCCGGGCACCACCGGGCGCGGGAGTATTGATGCTCCGCAGACCGTCGGGCGGGTCAATGCGCCCGACGCCGGGTTAACCCGTCATTCGTTCCCCGAGTCCGCGCTGCTGTCGCGCCGTCCGATGCGCTATAACGTGCAGCTGAATCAGCAGCTTACCGCTGTTCAGCAGGCCGATAGCTATCTGGCAAAAACGGAAACGCAGCTGCTTCAGCTGCGCCACGCGTCCGGACGCAGCGGGGATGCCGGCGCGCAGACAGCGGCGCTGCAAAAACACCTTTCGCGCCGTACGCAGCTTTCCGGCGGCACGGTGGATCGCCACCTTAACGTGTCGCTGGAGCAGAAGAACACGGTTAATTTCACCCTGCCGGGCAGCGAGAAGCTCCTGTATGCGTCAGGCGGGGAAACGCTGATTTTCTCCCTGGGAGGCGGTCCGAGGGAAATGGCAGCCGTCGCGCTGCCGGAAGAGGCGACGCCGCGACAGACGTTAATAAAGCTGAACGTCGGGCTGGGGCGCTTAGGGATCCATGCCAGCCAGACGGGCAGCGGCCAGCTGCTTTTCAGCGTTGATGAAAGCCAGTGGGAGCGGGTGAAGCAACACTTTACCGTACGCGGTGAAGGCAATCTCTACCCGGCGGACGCCTTTACCGTGCTGGCGCCTCAGGCGGAAAACGCCAGCAGCGACGAGGTGATGACGCTGTCCACGCGCCGGGAGCGAGAGGGGCAAATAAAGCTGCAGGAGACTCTTAACCACATCACCGGCCAGCGCGGAAAATTGCGCCAGCAGCAGGATCGCGTCAGCGCCCGCATCAACGATATGGCGACGGTATTCAGTTCCCAGCAGGCGCTGGAAGCCTCGCGTAACCTGGGGGCGGGGCTGGCCGGCAGCGCCAGCAGTTTTAGCAAGATGTCGCAGGCGCTGGGCGCTCAGGCCAACGTGCGGCTGGCGACGGTGAAAAACCTGCTGGGATAACGCGCCCAAAAGCCCGGTTTACCGGGAGACAGGGTAGAGGAAGATCGCGCCGTTTTGCCCGACAACCAGAGACTGTTGATTAAAAGAGATGGGCTCCATCCAGTAGTTGGAGTACATCAGCTGGTCGACAAGGCCGTCTATCATCAGCCCCTTCTGCTCGGTGCTGTAATAAATGGGGGTGAGGGTAAAGTAGATCCGGCCGTTTTTTTTCTGCGTCGGCGTAAACTTCCCCTTGAGCACAAAGCGGTTATCATCCGGGCTGGTGATGTTCGTCATCAGCACGCCGCGCGTGGTTTTAAGGCTCACGTCGTAGATCTCTTTTTGCTGCGACATCAGGTCGTAGAACCCCATCTGAAAGTCATCCTTCACGTTGCCGTACTGCAGCGTCGACGTCGTGGTGAAATAGTTAAATGCCATAGCGACGAGTGCCGCCAGAACGGCGATGGCGATCGCCTGATTACGGCGTTTTGCATGTAGCCAGTTCATGAAGCTTCCTTCGGGTTTCTCGCAGGATCAGGTTATTCAGCTGCACCGTATCGGTACGCCAGTGATAAATGGCCATCGCCAGCTGCTTGCTGTCGCATTTATTGGCCAGCGTGAAGCTGTAGTTCAGCGTCGCATTGGTGCTATGAAAGAAGATCTGCATCGTGGCGGACTGCATCTGGATCTGCTGGTTGATGGCATACAGCGAGTCCTTTAACTTGCCGTACAGATTCACGGAAATATAGGGCGGATCGCCTGCCGTCTCGACGGCATAAATATGAATGTTGCTGTAAACGCCGGCCTGGATCTCCCGGGAAACCAGGTGCTCGCTGTATCCGCCAAGCAGATGCCAGCAGGCCCCAGCCGTAACGATGGCGGTGACGAACATCACCAGCAGAAAGCTGAAAATGCTGTGACGGCGTTTTTCAGGTGCCGCCACCGCCACCGGCTCGGCGCTAACCGCAGGCGCGGGTTCCTCGCCTGCGTCAGGCTGCTCCGGTTCAACCAGAGAGGCAGCATTGAGCGGCGCTTCGGCAGGTGCTGTTTCAGCCTCCGTCTCGTCTTCCTTAACGGTGGCATCGTCTTTTTCGACAAAGCAGCAATACTCGGCTTCGATCAGATAGCCTTTGCGCGGGATCGTTTTGATGATGCGCTGGTTTTTACCATCATCTTCTAATGCGGTACGCAATGCGTGAATGGCATTTGGCAAACTATTATTGCCGATGACCCGGCGTTCCCAGACCAGAGTGGTTAACTCTTCGCGGGTAAATATTTTACCGGGTTCCTGAACCAAAATATCCAGCAGCTTGAGCTGATATTCCCCCAGGCGCTTTCGTTCCCCGGTGGTTAAATGGAGAATCGATCCTGAGGTGACGTCAACCAGCCAGTTGTTTACGGAGCAATAACGTTTATTCATTTATATAGTATGGATTCTTCCACCTCAGCAGCATGGCGATAATCTGTTGGGCACCTGAAGGTATCAGAGATTATCCGATTGAGTTGTTAACTCCATTTAGAATTCTTAATGAATGCCGCCTGCCTGCGGGAGAGTATTCGTGGGCGCTGAGGTTTTCCGTTGTCGTTCAATTTTATGCGGCACTGGAAAGGGTTTCACCTGCTTTACGCCCCTAAGGGAAGGAATAATCTTTTCCTGCCCTCTTTTTACGCGATAAAAATGTGATGCGCAACACCATTTTTAACAATATGAGAGGGAGTAAATGAACGCTATTGCCTGAACGTTAATAATAATAATTAAATAAAACTTATGTTATTTCGATGATCATAAAGTGAATATGTTGTGTTGATGGCGTGATCTGTTTGATAACGATCATGGTTTCAGTATGGGGCTTAAAAAAATAATAAACTGCGTTTAATTTATTTGTTTTTTGGTCGCTATTTTAATGGTTTTATATTTTATCGTCTCGCATAAGTTAAATGAGAACGGTACTTTTTATATTAAGTATTATTAATAAAATATGAAATGGCCTGTGTCGGTAGTTAAATCACGACATAAGAATTTTAAACGCTTTTAAATCAAGCTGATAAATTCCTTTTTGTTCAAATAATGAACGCTCAGATATTTTCGATTTAATCTTCGGGAGTGCCGTGTCGTCTTTACTCAGTACAACATCTGAATCACCAGGACAAAAAAAGGAATCATTATGTCATTCTCTATCTTCACCAGCGCTTCCTCCATGTCATCCATCAATGCGATGAACAAATCCAACAACATGCTGTCCACCGCAATGGAACGTCTGGGTACCGGTAAACGCATTAACTCTGCTGCTGACGATGCGGCAGGTCTGCAGATCGCAACCCGCCTGCAGGGCCAGAGCAACGGCATGAACGTGGCAAAACGTAACATCTCTGATGCGACCGCCCTGCTGCAAACCTCTGAAGGCGCGTTCGATGAAGTGAGCAACATCATGTACCGCATGAAAGACCTCGCCACGCAGGCAGCGAACGACACCAACACCCAGAAAGACCGCGATGCCATCAACTCCGAGCTGAACGACCTGAACTCTGAGCTGGGCAACATCATGAACAACACCTCTTACGCGGGTGACAAACTGTTCGGCGCCTCCGGCAAATTCGCGAAAGCGCTGAACTTCCAGATCGGTTCTTCTACTGATGAAACCATGAAGGTTGACCTGTCTAAAGAGCTGAGCGGCGGCACAGGCGCGCTGACTAACGCCAGCGGCCAGTTCAGCAAAATTCAGGCGCTGGCTACCGGTAGCGGCGGCAAGCTGAACCTGACTTCCGCCAGCGATGCAAAAGCGTTGATGACCGCGCTGGAAGGTTCTCTGGATGACGTGGGTTCAGTACGTTCCAAAATGGGTGCAAGCATTAACCGCCTGAGCCACACCGCGGCGAACCTGGCGAACATGAAAGACAACACCGATCTGGCGCTGAGCAACATCCAGGATGCGGACTACGCCACCGAAGCGTCAAGCATGACCCGTAACCAGATGCTGGCACAAACCGGTATGTCCATGCTGAAGCAGTCCAACAGCATGTCCGGCATGGTTATGAACCTGCTGGGCTAATCCATCCCGGATTAAAGATGAAAAAAACACCGCTGCATGGCGGTGTTTTTGTATCTGCTCCTTCCTTTCCCTGTGACGGAAAAAGCGGAAGCATACATTCCTTCTCATATCTAATTCATTGAAAGTAAACAATTTAAAAATTGGCACGATAGTTGCTATGTCTAATGCATACCGTTCATAACTTGCGTGTCAGGAGAACCGACTATGTCTGATTTCGATCCCTCTCAGATGGCTACAACATTAGCAGGCTACGATATCCTTGCACTGCAAAACGCAATCAAAACGCAGAAAACGACCTATGACGCGCAGACGAAAGCGCTCGCGTCACTGCGTACGGCCCTGACAACCTTCCGTAGTTCGATTACCGCCCTGAACTCCAGCAGCGCCAGCGTTCTGAAAAATATCGCCACCATGAACCAGGAAGGCATTGCGACGATCAGCGCCAGCGCCAGCGCGCGTAAAGGGACCTACAGCCTGAACGTCACACAGCTGGCGACCGCCCAGCAAAAAAGCTTCGCAGGGCTGGACGATGACGCCATCAAAAACGCGAGCGGTACGCTGAAGATCAACCTCAACGGTGAAAGCATTGAGGTTGATATGGACGGCCTGAACAGCCTCGCTGATTTTGCCGATGCGATTAATAAAACCGACTTCCCGAGTGCGTCGGATAATTCCTCTACCACGGCGACCAGCGCGCAGAATGGCGTCACTGCCTCGCTGATGCGCATCGACGGCAACGTTTCGCTGATGCTAAGCAGCGACCAGAGCGGCGCGAAGTACGATATCCAGCTGGACACCAGCGGGATGACGGCCGGGCAGAACATTTTCGATAACCCCCGGACGATCACCAACGGGAAAGATGCGCTGTTTACGCTGGGGGATTCGCCGACACAATATTCCAGCAGCTCCAATACGCTGGACGATCTGGTTGACGGCGTCTCCATTAAGCTGACCGGCACCACGGAGGCGAATAAGCCGCTAGTGATCTCTATCGATACCGATACCACCGAAACAAAGAATCAGATCCAGGCGTTTCTCGACGCCTACAACGCCCTGCGCGACACCCTCACGGACATGACGAAAAGCGGTACCAGCGCGGATACGCGAGGCGCTTTCGCGGGCGATGCCAGCATGTCCTCGCTTAGCAGCAGCCTGGGTAATCTCCTGCGCGGCACGTTTGGCGACCAGAACATGAGTAAGTTCGGCATTGCCGCGGATAAAGACGGCAAGCTCACCCTCGATTCTGACGTGCTGGAAAAGCAGCTCAAAAATGACCCGCAGACAGTTGCGCAGTTCTTTAACGGCAACGACGGCCTGATTAAGGCGATGGACAAGTCGCTGGATAAATACCTCAGCACCAGCAGCGGCCTGCTGAAAAGTCGTCAGGACACCCTGGACCGCCAGAAGACGGAAATCGATAACAAAACCGAAAAAATGAATACGCGTTATGAATCCTCCTACAACCGCTATCTCAAGCAGTTTACGCAGCTGCAGAAGATCATGACGCAGATGAACAACACCATGAGCATGTTTGTTTAATTCTAAGGGAACCGACGTTCAATGTACGGAAATGATCAGGAAGGCTACGGCCTGTATCAACAATCCGATCTGGCCATTCAGGCCTCGGCGGCGAATCCGCACCAGCTGGTGCTGATGCTGTTTAACGGCCTGATGGATGAGCTGGTCCGGGCCAAAAGCCATATTGTTGCCCGTCGCTACGAGCGCAAGGCGCAGAGCATCAACAAGTGCATCGACATTCTCAATGCGTTGACCAGCTCGCTGGATTTTGAAAAGGGCGGCGAGCTGGCGCTGAGCCTGGCGAACCTGTACGACTACTGCGTTTATCGTCTGTATGACGCCAGCCATAAGCTCTCGGTCGAGATTATTGACGAGGTGGAAGTGATCCTCGGCAATATCCAGGACGGCTGGCAGCGAATGGGCCAGACGGCATGAGCATGCAACACGTCATTCAGGTCTTAACGCGCGGGTTACGCCAGGCGACGGAAGATCACAACTGGTCCGCCGTGATGAACGTGGATGCCAAAATCGCCGAGCTGCTGACCGCGATCCGGGGAAAAACGCTGACAGCAGACGAGCGTCAGGCGCTGGACGAGCTGAAAAAGGTTCACCAGCAGGCGCGCGAGTATTGCCAGGGCGAGAGCGATAAGGTTGAGGCCAAACTTAACCTCGCGATGCGCAATCGTGAAGGGGCGGCGGCCTACGCTCTGTTTTCTAACGATGGAGGCGCGCGCTGATGGATATCCTCAACCTGGCGCAGGGAATGGTCAACGGTTCCGGCCTGCCCATGCAGGCAGAACCGATTGCCGGCCCGAAAGCGGTGGAGACCTCCGCGCAGACGCCGGCGGCGTTTAACGACGCGCTGCTGAACGTGATTAATTCTCTCATGGTCGGGCAGACCAAAACGACGCGCGACACCACCGTGAGTGCGGTGCCGCTTCCACAACGCAGCGACGATGATGACGATGAGACCGCCGACGCGCCGGCGCCGGGCGATTCCCTGCTGAAAGCCGATGCCCCGCAGCAGCTGCTGGAAGCGCTGCTGATGACCAGCCAGATGCCGGTGCAGCCTTCTTCCGGCTACCTTGCGAAGGCGCAGCCCGCCGCTGACGCCGTGATGCAAAACCTGCAGCCGCAGCTGGCGGCGCAGGTGCTGCCGATAGGCATTTCTCCCTCGCTTTCACCATCACATCAGGCAACGCCGGTGAGCCCTGTCGACCCCGCGGCGAGCCCGCTGCCTGCCGTGCAGTCCGTCGCCCCGACGCTGATGGCGGCGATGGCACCGGTAGCCCAGACGACCCTCATTACCCCGCAGCCGGGAAGCGACATTGCCGCCGCTCAGGCATCCGCACCGTCGCCGGTACCGACCACAACATTGAAAATGGATCCCGAGCCCGGGCGCTGGGGAGAACAGCTGCAGCGCGCGCTGGGCGAACGTTTGCAGGTGCAGGTGAAGCAGCAAATCCAGCATGCCACTATCCGCCTTGACCCGCCGGATATGGGGAAAATCGATATTTCTATGCAGGTCGATAACGGGCGCGTGCAGGTGCAGATCAACGCCAGCCATGCCGAGGTGTATCGCGCCCTGCAGCAGACGAGCAACGACCTTCGTCAGAGCCTGACGGAGCAGAATTTTGTCCAGGTTAACGTGCAGGTGTCATCCCAGTCCGGGGGGCAGCAGCAGGGCCGAGGACAATCATTCACCGGGCAGCACAACGCCATCCTGGCGGGAGCGGAAATCGCGGCCAATACAGCGGATTCGCCGGACCTCCGACGCGATGACTCGGTACTACTAACGGTTTAAACAAAACGATATGAATGTAAAAACACTCTCTTTCGGCCTCGTTATCGCCCTCTTCACCGCCATGCTGGCGGCGGGGATGACGGTAGTGGGTACTCATTTGCTGCGCATGGATGAAGCGACGGGCAGCAGTTTCTTATCCGGGATATTCAGCAGCTCTGGCAAGGGAACCGTGGAGTTTGTGGAGATTAAAAACGTCGTGATTACCCTGAAGGGAAACGGGGAGACGGAGCGCTACCTGCTGCTGGAGCTGAACCTGGCGACCAATGGCCCGGAAGAGGCAGCGAAAGCGAAGGATATGATCCCGGCGGTGCGTGGCGCAACGGTAAGCCTGCTCTCCGATCTCGACTATGACGAAGTGCGCGCCATGAGCGTGAACCAGCTGCACGATAAGCTGCAGGCCGCCTACCGCGAGCGGTTCAAGAGCCTGAAGATGGACGTCCCTTTTAACGACGTCATCATCAGCAAAATGGTCTTCCAGTGACGGTTAAGCCGTAATGGACATGATGGATTTTATTGCGAGTGACACCCTGACGGCCGCAGATGAAGCGCGCTACGTCAGCGCCTATCTGCCGCTGGTGAACAAGGTGGTGAAGCAGCTCGCCTATCAGACCAGCAGCGTGATCGATCGCGAAGATATGGAGCAGATCGCCCTGATGGGGCTACTGACCTCTTTGCGCCGCTATGGGCACCCGGACGCGCAGTTTGCCGCCTACGCCGTGCAGCGTATCCGCGGGGCGGTGCTGGATGAACTGCGTCTGCTGGACTGGCGCCCTCGCCGCTTGCGGCAAAAGACCCACAAGCTGAACGACAGTATCCGCGACATGGCGCGCCAGCTCGGGCGGACGCCCACGTTTGAGGATCTTAACCGCCATCTGTCCATCTCGGCGGAGGAGTATCAGGAATATTTATTGCTGGACTGCGCCAAAACGATAGAGAGCCTGGATGAACTACTGGGCAATGACGCCCACACCGGGGCGCTGAATAGCCGACAGCTGGAAGACGAAGTCGTCACCAGCCGGACGCTGCGCAGCGCGCTGGCCTCGCTGGACGAGCGTGAGCAACTGATCGTGACGCTCTATTACCAGCATGAGATGAGCCTGAAAGAGATCGCTCTGGTACTTGATTTAACGGAAGCCAGGGTGTGTCAGCTCAATAAAAAAATCGCTCAAAAAATTCAGTCTTTTTTCCAGAAGTGAAAGGTGTATGCAGAAATTCTTCGGTATCGTAATCATCATGGGCTGCGTGGTTGGCGGCTTTCTCATGTCCGGCGGCCATCTCGCCTCATTTTGGCAGCCCGGTGAAATTATCATCATCCTCGGCGCCGGCTTCGGCGCCATGGTGCTGGCTAACCCTCGCGCCGTTCTGGCGGAAATGTACCGCCAGTTTCGCGGCATCATGCGCAAAAACGAATACACCAGTGAGTACCAGCGCCAGCTTCTGATGCTGCTCTATGAACTGCTGGAGCTGGTGCAGGACGGCGGCCTGAAGGTGCTGGACGAGCACATCGAGTCGCCGGAAAACAGCCCGCTGTTCCAGCGGTATCCGCTGATGCTGCACGATAAGGCGCTGGTGACCTTTATCTCCGATAACTTCCGCCTGATGGCGATGGGCAAGATTAACGAGCACGAGCTGGAAGGGATCCTCGAGCAGGAACTGGTGGCGATGGAGGAAAACCTGCTGCAACCGTCCCGCTCCCTGCAGCGTACGGCGGAGGCGATGCCGGGCTTCGGGATCTGCGCCGCGGTGCTTGGGATCATCATCACCATGCAGTCTATCGACGGTTCCATTGCGGTGATTGGGGTGAAAGTGGCCGCCGCGCTGGTGGGTACCTTCCTCGGGGTCTTCTTCTGCTACTGCTTAATGGATCCGGTGGCGAACGCCATGGAACAGCGCACCAAAAAACAGCTGGCCGTGCTGGAGTGCGTGCGTACGGTGCTGGTTAACCACGTGGCCGGTAAGCCGACGCTGCTGGCGGTGGATGCGGGTCGCAAAATGCTGCCGATGGATTCCAAACCAACCTTCGCGACGCTGGACGGCTGGGTGGAACAGATGACGGGTGAAGCCTGATGCGCAGCCGCAACAAAGAACATACCACCATCATCAAACGCTCCTCGCGCAAAAGCCATGACACCTTTCATGGCGGCGCGTGGAAAGTCGCCTTCGCCGATTTTACGCTGGCGATGATGGCGTTGTTTATGGTGCTGTGGATTATGGGCGCGGTAACGGAAGAGGAACGTAAAGAGATTGTCTCGCTGCTGAACGGCGAGTCTATTTTTGAAGGCAATTCGATGACGCCTGTTACCCACAAAGAGGGGAACGGCGGCCAGCTCGCGCTGCTTGATACGCGTCACGCCAGGAAAAAAGAGCACCTTAAAGAGCAGGCGAAGAAAGAGGCCGCGCTTGCTGGTCAGAATAAAAAGACGGAGAGCCTGGAAGAGGTCAGCGCGCGTTCTCAAAACGAGATTGAAGACCTGGCGCGCATCATCATGAAGATCACGTCAGCCTACGACGCGCAGGCCAACCTGAAGATGGAAATCGTGCCGCAGGGGCTGCGTATTCTGATCACCGACGATCGGAAACGGGAGATGTTCCAGCGCAGCAGCGCGATCCTGACGCCGTTCTTCAAGCGCCTGCTCACCGAGTTTGCCCCCGAGCTGAACAAAATCAATAACAAAATCATCATCACGGGCCATACCGATGCCACCCGCTTTCGCGATCAGGAGCTTTACAACAACTGGAACCTCTCCGGCGAGCGCGCAATGCAGGCGCGTTCGGTGCTGACCCGCAGCGGCCTGGATCCCAACAAAGTTCTGCAGGTTAGCGGTATGGCCGATCAGATGCTGCTTGACCCGGAGCACCCGCTCAGTTCGGCCAACCGCCGGATTGAAATCATGGTGCTGACGCATTCGGCCAGCGATTCGCTGTATCAGTTTTTTGGCCAGCACGGGGAGAAGGTGATTAAGCCGCTGACCGATAAACTCGCTCAAAACCCTTAATTCGACCGTCGCGCTGTGAACCTGTTCCTCCTCATCATCACCTTTGTACCTGTCCGGACTGTCACCCGGCAGGTACGCTTTTTTTTCCTCTTCCTGATGCTGATGGTAACGACAGGCTACGTCAGCGCAGCGCCAGTACCGGTAAAAACACCGGAGGCCAAAACCGTCAGCGATGCGAAAAAGCGCGAACAGAACCGCCAGCGTCTGCTGGCGAAGGCAAAAAAGCGGGTTGCCGCGGCGCCACCCGCGCCGGAGCAGAAGCGCCAGGAAATGGCGCAACGGCTGGCCGAACGCGCCAGAAATCGGGAAAGGCTGGCGATGCATTCCCGCTGGTCACCCGGTAGCCTGGGCCGCTCTGAAGCATTGTGGCGCGACGTGCAGGATGACGCCGCTATCGCGACGCGCCGTACACAAAAGTCCGTCAGCAAGCTCCGAACCGTGATCCATCGCCTGGAGAGCCAGCTCGGCAAGCCCTATCTGTGGGGAGGAAACAGCCCCAGCGACGGCTTCGACTGTAGCGGGCTGGTGTTCTACGCCTTTAATGATGTGCTGGACCGCAAGCTGCCGCGCACGGCCAACGGAATGTTTCAGGACAACGCCCTGAAGCCCGTTCACCAGGAAAAACTGCGGCGGGGCGATCTGGTCTTTTTCAATATCAACCAGCGCCCTGGCGCGGACCACGTGGGCGTTTATCTCGGCGATGGACGCTTTATTGAGGCACCGCGAACCGGACTGACGATCCGTATCAGCCAACTTTCTGACAATTTCTGGCAATCACATTATCTGGGTGCCCGGCGCGTGCTTTAGGCCCGCGTAACGCCCGTTAACCCCCTTTTGGACTGAAAAAATCATGACCGTAACCCGAATGAAATTCGCCATTGATGATGGCTCAACTAACGTAAAAATTAGCTGGATTGAGAACGGCACGCTGAAGACGGTGGTATCGCCGAACTCCTTCCGCAAAGACTGGAAAAGCGCGGCGCTGCTGCGCGGGCAGTCGGTATACAACTACACCATCGGCACGACCAAATATACCTATGATGCGACGTCCGATAAGGCGCTATCCACGACCCACATTGACTATCAGTATGACGATCTCAACCTGCTGGCCGTTCACCACGCCCTGCTGCTGACCGGCATCGCGCCGTGCGACGTAGAGGTGATCGTCACGCTGCCGATCACCCAGTTCTACAACCCGGATGACTGCCAGCGCAACGAAAGCCGCATCGAGGCCAAGCGTCGTAACCTGATGCGCGACATCACCCTGAATAAAGGCGAGCTGTTCCGGATTGTTGATGTACAGGTGATGCCGGAAAGCCTGCCTGCCGCGCTTTCCCATCTTCTGAACTCCAGCGTCACCGAATTCACCCGGTCGCTGGTCATCGACTGCGGCGGGACCACGCTGGATATGGGGGTGATTGTCGGCGGATTTGACGATGTTTCCGCGATTTACGGTAACAACGAAATCGGCGTCGCGATGGTCACGGATGCAACCCGCAAGCTGCTGGCTGCCGCTGACAGCGACTCCAGCTATCTGGTAGCGAACGAGCTGATTAAACGCCGCCACGACAGGGATTTTGTCAAAAGCGTCATTAACGATGAATCGCGCATCGAAGAGATCCTCGAGCGGGTGGAGATTAAGATTCAGGAGCTGGGCGACCAGGTGGCTTACGAAGCGAAGAAGTTCGCCAAGAACCCCAACCGCGTCTACCTGGTAGGCGGCGGTGCGCACCTGGTTGAATCCGCCGTCCGCGAGGCCTACGCCACGCTTGGCGACCGGGTGATTGCGATTGATAACCCGCAGAGCGCGCTGTCCCGCGAAATTTGCCTCTACCATGCCGATGCCGGGGTGGAGACGATAGCCGCGCCGCGCATGGCCGAGGTGGGTGACGATGAGTAACAGGCGCATTCGCCGCGTTGATTTATCGCTGCATTTGTCGCCTGAGCAAACGCGCGCGGATCTGCGCGCGATGCTGGAGCTTAAAAAGTGGCATCAGGCGCTGAGCCAGGCGGGCAGCAATCCGGGTGATGTGAGTATGGAAATGCGTCGCTTCCATCGCAACGTTTACCTTGCCGGATTACAGCTCCAGCTGATGAGCCCGCCGCTGTGCAGCCATATTGCCGAGTCTCTGGGGCGCGACGCGTTGACCCTTGATGAGCTGTGCGGCGAGCTGGCGAGCGCCGGGCTGCTGCCGGTAGCCACGGCCCCGTCAACGCCGCCTGTGCCAGAACAGCCCGCGACGGGCGGGGATTTTAGCAAGCAGCAGTTAAGACAGATGCGCGCGCTGATGTCGGATGCGCTACAGCGACAGGCCACGCCGGACGACGCCTCCCGCCAGGCGCTGAATGAGATGCAAAGCGAGGTGGCGAAGCTTAAGGTCCTGCTTGAACAGCAAAACCTGCTGCTGCAGCAGCTGCGCACGTCTGGCCGCGCCGTCGAGCCCGAAAGTACTAAAAAAGGGCAGGCGGAAGCGCTGGACGTGAGCGCGCTTAATACGCCAACGGAGAAAATGAAGGAAATTCGCAAGAAGGGGATTTTTTAGAACAGGGCGTTGCTGACGAAGCGCAAAAAAAAGACCATCATTTCAATGGTCTTTTATTCTGATAAGTCACGCGTGAAACGTTACTCGATATTCTGGATCTGCTCGCGCATCTGCTCAATCAGCACTTTCAGCTCAATCGCTGAGTTGGTGACTTCCGCATTGATCGACTTAGACGCCAGGGTGTTCGACTCGCGGTTGAACTCCTGCATCATAAAGTCGAGGCGGCGGCCCACGGCTTCTTTCTTCTTCAGAATGTTGTAGGTCTCTTTAACGTGCGCTTCCAGACGGTCCAGCTCTTCAGCGACGTCAACGCGCTGCGCCATCAGCACCAGCTCTTGTTCCAGACGGGTGTTTTCCAGCTGAACTTCCGCTTCTTCCAGTTTGGCGACCAGGCGCTCGCGCTGCCACTGCAGCACTTCTGGCATATGGGTGCGTACTTTGGCAACTTCAGCGCTTACGCCTTCAAGGCGCTGCTCAATCATCCCTTTCAGTGCCTGGCCTTCGGTTTCACGAGCAACGATAAAGTCGTCCAGGGTACCGTCAAGGGCTGCAAGGATTTCGGCGGCAATGGCATCCAGATCCTGATCGCCGGCGGCCATAACGCCAGGCCAGCGCAGAATATCAACCGGGTTGATTTCGCCTTCATCGCTCTGCATTTTGACCCAGTTCGCCGCATTGACGAGCTGTTTCGCCAGTTTTTCGTTGAGGATCAGTTCGCCCTGCGCGCTGGCATCAGGCTCGAAACGCAGGTTACATTCCACTTTACCGCGCGTCAGACGATTACGGATACGCTCGCGTACAACAGGCTCAAGGCTGCGGAACTGCTCCGGCATACGGAAATACGTTTCCAGGTAACGCTGATTTACCGAGCGCATTTCCCATGTGGCGCTACCCCAGCTACCCTTGATTTCACGCCGGGCGTAGGCGGTCATACTGCGGATCATAGACATTCCCGTTTTTAAAGGAGAGATGGGGGGATTATAGCTTTCGGGGGCTTCTCAGGATAGGAATAAGCGTCCTTTATCCGTATAATGCGCAGCCACATTCGTTTCAAGCCGGAGAATCCATCATGCGTCCATCAGGCCGTAGCGCCAATCAGGTGCGTCCCGTCACCCTGACCCGTAACTATACAAAACACGCTGAAGGCTCCGTGCTGGTTGAGTTTGGTGACACGAAGGTTCTGTGCACCGCGTCCATCGAAGAAGGCGTTCCGCGCTTCCTGAAAGGTCAGGGCCAGGGCTGGATCACCGCAGAGTACGGCATGCTGCCGCGTGCGACCCATACCCGTAATGCCCGCGAAGCGGCAAAAGGCAAGCAGGGCGGCCGTACCATGGAAATTCAGCGTCTGATCGCGCGTGCGCTGCGCGCCGCCGTTGACCTGAAAATCCTCGGCGAATTTACCATCACGCTGGACTGCGACGTGATTCAGGCAGACGGCGGCACGCGTACCGCCTCCATTACCGGCGCATGCGTGGCGCTGGCGGATGCCCTGAATAAACTGGTCGCGGCCGGTAAGCTGAAAACCAACCCAATGAAAGGCATGGTTGCGGCGGTCTCCGTGGGCATCGTTAACGGTGAAGCGCTTTGCGATCTGGAATACGTTGAAGATTCCGCTGCCGAGACGGACATGAACGTGGTGATGACCGAAGATGGTCGCATCATCGAAGTGCAGGGCACGGCAGAAGGCGAGCCGTTCACCCATGAGGAACTTCTTGCCCTGCTGGCTCTGGCCCGAGGGGGAATCGAATCTATCGTAACGACGCAGAAAGCGGCGTTAGAAAATTGATTTTAAAGGCGACCAATGAGTCGCCTTTTTTTTGCCTGTAAGACAGAAAAACCAAAGGAGCAAATCCATGAAATCGTATCAGCGCCAGTTTATTGAGTTTGCGCTTAACAAGCAGGTACTTAAGTTTGGCGAGTTTACGCTGAAATCCGGGCGTAAGAGTCCCTATTTCTTCAACGCCGGGCTGTTTAATACCGGGCGCGATCTGGCACTGTTAGGCCGTTTCTATGCCGAAGCGCTGGTGGATTCCGGGATTGATTTTGACCTGCTGTTTGGCCCGGCCTACAAAGGCATTCCGATTGCGACCACCACCGCGGTTGCGCTGGCGGAACACCATGACCGCGACGTGCCGTACTGCTTTAACCGCAAAGAGGCCAAAACCCACGGTGAGGGCGGGAATCTGGTCGGCAGCGCGCTGCAGGGCCGCGTCATGCTGGTCGACGATGTGATCACCGCGGGCACGGCGATCCGTGAATCAATGGAGATTATCCAGGCCAACGGCGCGACGCTGGCTGGCGTGCTGATTTCTCTGGATCGTCAGGAGCGCGGTCGCGGCGAGATTTCCGCCATTCAGGAAGTGGAGCGCGATTACAGCTGCAAAGTGACGTCGATTATCACCCTGAAAGACCTGATTGCGTATCTGGAAGAGAAGCCGGAGATGGCAGACCATCTGGCCGCGGTGCGTGCCTACCGGGAAGAGTTCGGGGTTTAATTGCATTGCCCGGTGGCGCTACGCTTACCGGGCCTACCAATTCGTAGGCCGGATAAGGCGAAGCCGCCGTCCGGCAACGCTGTTACCGCAGCTGCGCAGCCACTAACGGCCAGCGGGCGTCAAAATCGTCCGTTGGACGGTATTTAAATTCGCTGCGCACAAAACGTGAGAGCATGCCTTCGCAAAACGCCAGTATCTGGCTCGCCAACAGCGTTTCATCAATGCTGTATCCTTCTCCTTCACGCATTTTCTTCTCGCGCAGTACCTGACGCAGCTGGGCTTCAATACGTTCGAAAAGCTGGTTAATGCGGCCCTGCAGTCTGTCCTGCTCGAACATCAGCGCGTGACCGGTCAGGATACGGGTTAAACCCGGATTCCGTTCACCAAAGCCCAGGATTAACAGCACAATCAGACGCAGACGCGCGGTGGTGTCTTTTTCGTCTTTCAAAATCAGGTTGATGCGCGTGATCAGGCTATCTTCAATAAATTCGATCAGGCTGTCGAACATCCGGGTCTTGCTCGGAAAATGACGGTACAGCGCCGCCTCAGACACGCCAACAGAAGCGGCCAGTTTAGCGGTGGTGATGCGTTGACTGCCATCGCTGGATTCAAGCATCAGCGCCAGAGATTGAAGTATTTCTTCGCGACGATTCCTTTTCGCGGTTTGTTTTTCTGCCATGTTACAAAATACCCCTGAAAATAAGCACTTGCCAGGCTGGCATCCACACAGCGACCGCAAACTGACGTTTGCGGTTTGTTATTGCATTATGGCGCTGTGGGATACGTCTCTGTCGGGCGGTTATTTGCGCCCGGAATGGCCGAAGCCGCCTTCGCCACGGTCGGTGGCGTCAAAGTCTGCCACCAGGTTAAATTCTGCCTGTACCACCGGTACAAAGACCATCTGCGCGATACGTTCGCCGGGCTCAATGGTGAAGCTGTCCTGACCGCGGTTCCAGACGGAGACCATCAGCTGACCCTGGTAGTCAGAGTCAATCAGGCCAACCAGGTTACCCAGCACAACGCCATGCTTATGGCCCAGGCCAGAACGCGGCAGGATCACCGCCGCCAGAGACGGGTCAGCAATGTGAATGGCCAGGCCAGTCGGCACCAGGGTAGTGACACCCGGCGCCAGTTCTACGGCGTCATCGAGACAGGCGCGCAGGTCAAGTCCGGCGGAGCCGGAGGTGGCATAGGTTGGCAGCGGGAATTGCTCGCCAACACGCGGGTCCAGAATCTTAACGTCGATTTTTTTCATCATAACGGGTAACGATCTCGTCGAGTAATTGTTGGCCCAGGAGTTCCTTGCGCTCAAGCGGTAAGACTTTATCTCCATCCTGCCAGAAAAGGTGCAGTGCGTTGCTGTCGCTGTTAAATCCTTGTGTGGCCAGCGATACGTCGTTCGCGCAAATCAAATCGAGGTTTTTGCGGGTACGTTTTTGCCGGGCATATTCTTCCACATTATTTGTTTCTGCGGCAAACCCAACAACGTAAGGACGATGGCTTTTTAGTGCGGCGACGCCGGCGACAATGTCCGGGTTTTTCACCATTTTTAGTGTTAATTCATCGCCTTGCTTTTTAATTTTGGCCTCGGCGATGGTCTCGGCGCGATAGTCCGCGACGGCCGCACAGCCGATAAATATTTGCTGATTTTGCGCGTGCGCCTGAACTGCGGCTTCCATCTCAAGCGCGGTGGTGACGTCAATTCGCGTTACACGTGCGGGCGTAGGCAGCGATACCGGGCCGCTCACCAGCGTGACGTTTGCGCCGCGCTTTGCCGCTGCGGCGGCAATGGCAAAGCCCATCTTGCCGGAGCTGTGGTTGGTGATATAGCGCACCGGATCCAGCGGCTCGCGCGTGGGGCCCGCGGTAATCATGATGTTGAGATGTTGCAGATCGTTGACAGGCGAAAAATGGGCGGCGGCCAGCTCGACGATAGTCAGCGGGTCAAGCATACGCCCTGGGCCAACGTCGCCACAGGCCTGGCTGCCGCTGTCCGGTCCCCAGATAAGCAGACCGCGTGAGGCCAGCGTCTCCAGATTGTGCTGGGTGGCCGCGTTGCGGTACATCTGCTGGTTCATGGCAGGCACGACGGCAACGGGCGCAGGCGTGGCCAGACAAATGGTGGAGACCAGGTCGTTTGCCATACCGGCTGCCACCCGGGCGATTAAATCCGCTGTGGCGGGAGCAAGGATGACCAGGTCTGCCCATTTCCCAAGCTCAATATGGCCCATCGCGGCTTCGGCGGCCGGATCGAGCAGGCTGTCAGATACCGGGTACCCTGAAACCGCCTGCAGGCTCAGGGGCGTGATAAAGGCTTTACCGCCTTCGGTGATCGCGACCCGCACATCTGCCCCGCGCTCGCGCAGACGACGCACCAGCTCCGGCGCTTTATAGGCAGCAATACCGCCGCTCACGCCAAGAACGATTTTTTTACCGGCCAGGCTCATCATGATTCTTTCCTGTTGGGTTTCACCAGAGAGCGGGCATTTTATCACAATCCCTAAAACGAGGTGATTTTGTCCTTCGGTCGCTTTGCGAGGCGCTACGCAAGAACGCAACGTGGTCGTCGAGCCGCTGACTGGCCTGTGGCAGCATGCGGTAAAAAAGGAGAAAGAGCATGGACGAAGAGGATGAGCAACTGCTGCCGCGCGAAAAACTGCTGCGCTATGGCGTCACCCTGTTAAAAGACGATGAGCTGCTGGCGCTTTTTTTACGAACCGGAACGTCCGGGAAGACGGTGTTTACGCTGGCAAAAGAGCTGATAGCGCATTTCGGCTCACTGCACGGGTTGCTGACCGCCGAACTGGCGCAGTTTAAGCACGTCGAGGGCATCGGCGTGGCAAAATATGCCCAGTTGAGAGGCATTGCGGAACTGGCCCGGCGTTTTTACAGGGTTCGCATGGAGGAGGAAGATCCGATCCTGACGCCCGCGATGACGCGCGAGTTCCTGCAAAGTCAGTTAACCGATGCCGAGCGTGAGATCTTCATGGTGATCTTTCTCGACAACAGAAACCGGGTGCTGAAGCACAGCTGCCTTTTTGCGGGCACGTTAAGCCACGTTGAGGTGCATCCGCGTGAAATTGTGCGGGAAGCGATAAAAGTGAATGCAGCGGGCGTGATCCTCGCGCATAATCACCCCTCTGGCTGTGCAGAACCGAGCAGAGCTGACAAAGAAATCACCGAACGCATTATCAAATGCTGTCAATTCATGGACATTCGTGTGCTGGACCATTTGATAATTGGCCGCGGAGAGTACATTTCTTTTGCAGAACATGGCTGGATTTAGGCTATTTCTCGCGATCCATCGGGATCTTTGTCTGTTCGGGACTTGAGCACACCGCCGAGTCAGCGTATACTACGCCACCTTTGAGAATCTCGGGTTTGGCATTTGGGCCTGGCAATCGAGAGTTCACTTAGAACTATGCGATGACCGGGCTGTAAAGCCTGACGAGGCGCCGATACCCCATACGAAGCTCGAGCTAATTTGATTTTTGGAGAATAGACATGTCCCGAGTCTGCCAAGTTACTGGCAAGCGTCCGGTGACCGGTAATAACCGTTCCCACGCACTGAACGCGACTAAACGCCGTTTCCTGCCGAACCTGCACTCTCACCGTTTCTGGGTTGAGAGCGAGAAGCGTTTTGTCACCCTGCGCGTATCTGCTAAAGGTATGCGTGTAATCGATAAGAAAGGCATCGATACAGTTCTGTCTGAACTGCGTGCCCGTGGCGAAAAGTACTAAGTACTTAAAGAGGAAATAAATCATGGCTAAAGGTATTCGCGAGAAAATCAAGCTGGTTTCTTCTGCTGGTACAGGTCACTTCTACACCACCACGAAGAACAAACGTACTAAGCCGGAAAAACTGGAACTGAAAAAATTCGATCCAGTTGTACGCCAGCACGTACTGTACAAAGAAGCTAAAATCAAATAATTTTAGTCTCCTTGTATAGAAAAACCCCGCAACTGCGGGGTTTTTTGCATTCTGCATCTCAACGGAGGAACCATGCCTGAATTACCTGAGGTAGAGACCAGCCGCCGCGGCATTGAGCCCCATCTGGTCGGTGCGACTATTCTTCACGCGGTTGTCCGTAATGGGCGTTTGCGCTGGCCGGTGTCCGATGAGATCCATGCCCTGAGCGATAAACCCGTCCTTAGCGTGCAGCGCCGCGCTAAATACCTGCTTCTGGAACTGCCCGACGGCTGGATTATTATCCATCTGGGAATGTCCGGGAGCCTGCGCATTCTGACCGAAGAACTGCCTGCGGAAAAACACGACCACGTCGATCTGGTGATGAGCAACGGCAAAGTGCTCCGCTACACCGACCCACGGCGCTTTGGCGCGTGGCTGTGGACGAAGGAGCTGGAAGGGCATAACGTACTGGCGCATCTGGGCCCGGAGCCGCTCTCAGACGCGTTTAACGCGGAATACCTGAAAGCGAAGTGCGCAAAGAAAAAGAGCCCGATTAAGCCTTGGCTGATGGACAACAAGCTGGTGGTTGGCGTGGGGAATATCTATGCCAGCGAATCTCTGTTTGCGGCCGGGATCCATCCCGATCGGCTGGCCTCTTCGCTGTCGGCGCAAGAGTGCGAATTGCTGGTCAGAGTGATTAAAGCGGTACTGCTGCGCTCGATTGAGCAGGGCGGGACAACGCTGAAGGACTTCCTGCAAAGTGACGGCAAGCCGGGCTATTTTGCCCAGGAGCTGCAGGTGTACGGCCGTAAAGGCGAACCGTGCAGAGTCTGCGGCACGCCAGTTATTGCCACGAAGCACGCCCAGCGCGCGACGTTTTACTGCCGGCAGTGCCAGAAATAGCGCTACTTTAGCTTTTCCATCAATGCCTGGTGGACGTTAGTCGGCAGGAAATGGGTAACGTCCCCGTGATGGCGCGCCACCTCTTTTACCAGCGTGGAAGAGATAAACGACCACTCTTTAGAGGGCATCAGGAATACGCTCTCCAGCTCCGGCATCAGGTGGCGGTTCATGTGCGCCAGCTGCATCTCATATTCGAAGTCTGCCACCGCGCGTAAACCGCGGATCAGAATGTTTGCCTGCTGAGCGCGGGCGAAGTTAGCCATCAGATCGCTAAACCCGACAACCTCAACGTTCGGCAGGTGCGAAATGGCATCGGTGGCGAGCTGTACGCGCTCGTGCAAATCGAACATCGGTTTTTTGCTGGGGCTGGCGGCAATCGCCAGGATCACCTTGTCGAACATGCACGCCGCACGGGTGATGATATCAAGATGACCGTTTGTGATCGGATCGAAGGTACCCGGATAAATCGCTTTTGTGCTCATGGCTCACGTTTTCTCTGAGTAGCCGCGGCAGAGCGCCCACAGCTCGGTGTATTTGTTGAAAGTATACTGGGCATTCACCACCGCCAGTAACCACCCCTGTTTACCGTCCAGTACGCCACCGCGCAGCAGGAGCGTTTTCAGAAACGCGCCCAGCGTATGGGTGAAGATACCGCTCAGCGTGGCCTTCTTGCCGCGCTGGTGGCGCTCCTGCGCCCATGCGGTGGCATAGTTAAGCTGCTTACGCTGGAAGCTGGCGAAATCCCGGCAGGTCAGGTGCAGCAGGTCGCCCGTCAGGGGAATCACCTGGGCGCTGTCGCAGGCCAGGGATTCATGGACCAGGCTGTCGTTGTACTGATACCGCTCGCGCTCGTAGAGACGCATCACGCGGTCTGGATACCAGCCGCTGTGGCGCATAAAACGGCCGAGGAAGTAGTTGCGGCGCGCAATGCTGTATACCGCGCCAGGCTGGGGCAAGGATAGCACTGCCTGAATAGCCTGCTGAAGTTCTGGCGTGACGCGCTCGTCGGTGTCGAGCATCAGGACATAATCGCCTGTGGCGTATCCCTGCGCGCGCTGGCGCTGGATGCCATAGCCTTGCCAGTCGGTGTTGATAAAGACCTTTGCACCCGCTGCGCGGGCAACGTCCACCGTATTGTCCGTGCTGCCGGAATCGAGCACGACGATTTCGTCAGCCCAGGCGATGGAGGCCAGGCAGTCCGGAAGCAGGTCGGCGGCGTTTTTGGCGATCATCACGACCGACAGACGCGTTGACATTAGTGGCTCCGCTGAGGCAGATAAGGTTGCAGAAGTTGCAGCAGACGGGTCAGTGCGCCCTGGTTCTGATGCAGCACTTCGACGGCATGACGCCCGTACCAGAGACGATAATCTTCGTCAGTCAGAAGGGTCGAGACCTCTTTGACCACCGAATCCGCATCGGTCACGGTAATTAAGCCATCGGCCTGCTGCAATTTCGCGCAGATATCTTTGAAGTTAAACGTGTGTGGCCCCATCAGCACCGGAATGGCGTGGGCTGCCGGCTCCAGCGGGTTATGACCGCCGCGTTCGACCAGGCTACCACCGACAAATGCGAGGTCAGCAATGCCGTACAGCAGCATCAGTTCGCCCATCGTATCGCCAATCACCACCTGGGTGCTGCCGGAAGGAATTTCACCGCTGCTGCGCAGGGTGTAGCTGAAACCGCCTTTCTGCACCATGTCGCGGGCATCTTTAAAACGCTCCGGATGGCGAGGCACGAGGATCAGCAGTAAATCAGGGAATTTTTCCAGCAGCTGGCGGTGAGCCTGCAGGATAATTGCTTCTTCGCCATCGTGGGTACTGGTCGCAATCCAGACCTGACGACGCGGAGCCCACTGGCGACGCAGCGTGATCGCGCGGGCGGCGAGTTCAGGGGTAACCGAAATATCAAATTTCAGGCTGCCCGTTACCGCAAGCTGGTTGCGTTTGAGACCGAGAGAGACAAAGCGCGCTGCGTCTTCTTCGTTTTGCGCGGCAATCAGCGTGATTTTGCTGAGCAGGCGGCGCATAAATTTACCCAGCTTGCCGTAACCTTTCGCCGAGCGCTCTGACAGGCGCGCGTTGGCAATCACCAGCGGAATTTTACGGGCATGCAGGGCGGAAATCATGTTCGGCCACAGTTCGGTTTCCATCACAATCACCAGTTTCGGGCGAACGGTATTCAGGAAACGATTCATGGCGCAGGGCAGATCGTAAGGGAGATAGACGTGTTGCACGTCTTTGCCAAAAGCGGATAACGCGCGCTCCGAGCCGGTCGGCGTCATCGTCGTGACGGTGATCGGCAGCGACGGATAGCGGTGACGCAGGGCGCGAACCAGCGGGATCGCCGCCAGCGTTTCACCAACAGAAACGGAATGCAGCAAAATACCGTCCGGTACGACTTTATTGCGGCAGAAGCCATAGCGCTCAGCCCAGCGTTTACGATACGCAGGCGCTTTACGGCTACGAAGCAACAGTCTCAGCCACACCAGTGGCTGAATGATGTAGAGCAGAGCGGTATACAACAATTCCAAGCGATTATCCGTTTTTTTAGTTTCGGCGGGCAAATTCTAAGCATTTAAGCCAGGTAAAGCTATCTCTTATGCCAGATACCGTTTCAAACGGAAATAACGGCGGCCCAGTCGCCAGCGCAAACGCGGACTTTTTGCACTTTTCCAGATGAGTTTCCAGATGCCAGTTTCGAAGAACTCTTTAATAATCATGGATTTCTTCTTCTCATCCTTCATGTTGTCGAAGGTGTGAATAATTCCCAGGCCCTCTTTGGCGATTTGCCAGTGGCAGGCCGGGATACCTTTCACTTTATCCGGGTAGCGCTGATTGATGGCATCAAGCATCTGCAGGATTTTCATGTAATGGCGCGCCGAGCGAATGAGCGTGTCGTCATTGTCCGGCATATGGGACACCGATGCGGAGTGAATGTAGTAGTCATAATAACGTTCACTGGTGTACTGAACCCGCTCAGCCGCGAGAAGCACTTCAGTCGTCCACGGGATATCCTGATGGCGCAGGCCGGGTTCGAAATGGAAGCTGTGTTTACGGATAAACTCGTGGCGATAGATGTTCAACCAGGTGACGTGGAGAAATTTACGAGAGTCCAGCGCCATTTTTAACCATGCAGGACCGGTCATGACGCCTGTTGATGCCAGTTTGTCTTCAGGGAAGATCGGACGTGAAGGTTTCTTGTTATTCTCCCAGACGTAGTTCCCGTTACAGGTCGCGACATCCAGATTCTGTGTGACGGCCATATCCAGCAGATGCTGATACATACCGGGTTTAAAAATATCATCAATATCAGGGAATGAAAGATATTGGCCTGTTGCGACGGCCAGACCGGTGTTACGTGCAATGGACACGCCCTGATTTTGTTGTTCAATAACCTGCAACTGCGGCAGTTGTTCACGCCATTTTTCGACGATTTGCATCGAACCGTCAGTAGAGCCGTCATTGACAATGATGACTTCCATATTATCAACGCGTTGATTCACTAGGCAGGTAAAGAACTGATCCAGGAAAGATTCACCGTTATAAACGGCAACCACCACGCTTAACAATGGCGCTGAATTTTGCATAAGAAACCTGATTATTTTTGATTGTCGACCAAAGCGATGTATTGCTGGCAAATGGCGTTGATACCGAATGATGCGATCGTTGCACGGTCAACCACCGGCGGAGCGGCATAAATATCTGCCAGCGTATTCGCCAGTGACTCGTCATTCATTTCCGTCAACCCGCGCGCCAGGGCGCCCGTTAGGATTTCGGATGGCCCACCCGGACAGTTAGTGCTGACGGGAGGCGTCTGGCAAATGATCGATTCGACCAGCACATTACCAAAACCTTCGCAGTCTGAGCTTAACACTAAGAGGCGCGCCCCTTTAATCCACGGGTATGGATTGGGCTGGAATGGACGGAAAATAATCTTATTTTCGATCCTCAGTTCGGCGGCAAGCTGTTTGAGCGCCTGAATTTTTGAATCAGAGCCATTGCCCATCATCACGAGCGACGTATCAAGGTTGCTCAGCGCGAATGCACGCAGAAGACGGTCGTGGCGTTTATGCTCGTGGAAACGACCCACATGAATAATGTAATCCTGCCCCTGCATCTCAAAAGACGCGTCCGCAAGGCGCTGTATCTCGGGGATATCGAAGGGATTATGGATGACCGCTTTGCGCCGAAGATTGATGGCCAACGTCTCTGAAAGGTCATGCAGCACGGCAGCGGAAACGGCGACAACGTTGCGGTTTTCGTAGGTATGACGAATTTTAAGATGTTTAAACCAGCGTGAAAGTCCGCTGCGATGGCGAAGGTAGGAGAACGAGAACATGCCATGCACGCAGAACCAGACTTTGTCCCGTTCCAGCGCGCGGCAGTGTGACACAATGCGGTCAGTTTTATGCAAATGAGAGAAAACAACGTCAAATTTGCCGCTGCGCTCAGCCCGTTCAATAGCCTGATCCAGCAATCGGGCGCGGCGTGGGATCTCCGTCAGCTTTCGCCACGGTTTTTTACATGTGTCCTGAACAACCTGATAATCGATGCCTTCCGGGATGGCGTAATCGCACACTTTCCGCAGCGAGAATAGAGAGACCTGATGCCCCATCTCTGTTAATCCGCGGGAGAGTGTAAGAACCGTTTTTTCAGCTCCTCCACCGGGTAAACCATCAATAATCATTAGGATGCGCATTTTTAATCCAGTAATTTTTGATAAAGCGAAATAAGCTGACTTGACAGTTTTTCAGGGGTGGCGTCTTTTATACGTTCACGTGCCGCCCGTCCCATATCGTTATTTTTTTCCAGCGAAGGGGTGGCAGCTACCGCCTCCTTCAATGTGCTGATATCAAGTGCGTCACAGTAAAATCCGTTCTGGCCTTGCTGAATGAATTCTGCACCACCGCAGCTTTCTGAAGTAATGACGGGCAAGCCGCAGGCCATCGCTTCAAGAATGACGTTTGGAAAAGGATCATACAGCGTTGGCAACAGTAAACCATCAGATAGCTGATAAAATGGTAGCGTCTCTTTTTGCATCCCCAGAAAACGGATTTGCCCCTCGCAGCCTAATGAACGGGCGAGGTCGCGATAGCGACGTTCTGCTTTATCCTGCCCAACCACAATCAGCCACGCCTCGGTTCCCGCAATAGCGCGGATGGCGCTGGCCAGACCCTTGCGTTCAAATCCTGATCCGACGAAACAGAACACGACGGCATCGGCTGGCAAACCAGCTTGCCGACGCAGCACGGCACGTTGCTCCTCTTCTGCCGGAATAAAGCGGCTGGAATCAATTGAATTATAAATCACATGTATCTTTTTTGCGTCAATATCAAAGTCTTCGACGATCTCACGTTTGATCATCTCCGCATTGCATATCACCGCTTTTAGCTCGGGTGCCTGATACATTTCACGTTCAGCGTTCATCACGTAACGGTGATAACGATCGTGCATGAGTAGCTTCGCACGCCAGGCTGGCAGGATCCGTGCGCGTTGTAATAGCCAGCGACGATGTACCCCATCCCCTGCGCGATAAATGTCGCAGCCCGGGATACGCTCGTGACTTTGTACAATATCAAACTGTTGCTGCTGCCAAAGCGTTCGTGCAGCATGCGCAAATCCGCGTTCGCGGCTGATCCGGCCCCACTTGCGCGGGTCACATATGTGGATATGCCAGTCGTCTTGTTTTTCACCCTGCCACTCACGCGTGATGACGTTGAGCTCAAGGTTTTGGTTACTCAGTGCGGTGAGTGCTCTGGAAACGAAGCGTTCTGCCCCGCCATCAGGGCGATATTTTTGGCGTACAATGGCCAGACGATGGTGTTTCATGACAGATATCTCCTTGCCGCGGAGACGACAGCATCAACGGGAATGGCGTCGAGATAGCGCTCTTTAGTTTTAGTATCAATCTTGTCTGGATCGGGAAGCGGGCCATAGTTACCTGCCCAGATCACTTCTCCGTTGACCTGCCACGGTGACCAGAACGTCAGTTTTGAGGGGCCAAATAATGCCACGCATGGGGTTTGCAGCGCGGCAGCCATATGCATAGGAACGGAATCCACGCCAATAAACAGAGACGCATGATCGATAAGGGACGCTAACTGACGCAAGGTCAATTGTCCCGCCAGGGATACCACGCCCGTTTCCGGTGAGGCCGCGCGAATGCGATCGATCATCGCCAGCTCTTTTTTATCCGGACCGGCCGTGAGCACAACCGTATGGCCATCCTGCTGAAGGGCGGTGATGGTTTGTGCCATCTTGTCTTCGTCCCAACATTTAAAGAACCAGCGTGACGTCGGCTGGATCACAATAAAGCGCTCTCCCACACCGTTTTGCACCAGCTTTTGACGGGCATGCTCCCAGTCTTCAGCGCTGTACGCCATGGTAACGGCAGGCAGAGGAACGACCGGTAAGGGCCTAAGAATTGAGAGATTCTGTTCAACGGTATGCAGCGCCTTATGGTTCTCTACTGAGACCAAATCGCTATGGCAGAAACGCCAGAATACATTTTTACGCTTATTGAATGCGAACCCAAGTCGGACGGGGGCGCCGGTGAAGCGGGTGACGATGGCGCTACGCCACTGATCGGCAAGGTTAATCACCAGATGATAATGTTGCGCTCGTAGCGCGCACAGCAGTTGCCACTCTTTTTGCAGGTGCTTCAACGTGCCTAACTGCTTCCATTTACGATCGATCCCATAAATTTTCCCGAGCGCCGGATGCGCGGCGAGCATGTCGCGCGTTTCTTCATACAGCAGCACATCAATCTGTGCCTGCGGCCATTTTTGACGCAACGAATCAATAACAGGTGTGGTGAGTAACATGTCGCCATGATGGCGGAGTTTGATCAGTAAAATGCGCAAATCAGGCGTATCAGGTAAGTTATTCATCATCATCTTATCAGCGTTGTTCTGTTGGCAATTCTAATAGACCTGATAGCGACTTGCACTCTTTCTCCATAATCTCAGGAAATTCCCTGGAAGGGTTTACTCATGGTTTGGAGAGTGCGTAACATAGCGCTAACTTTCCTGTCTTGCGGACTCATTATGAAAAAACCAGCGTTTATCATCACGATTGATACTGAGGGCGATAATCTCTGGCAAAATCACCGCGTCATTAAAACGGAAAACGCACGCTATCTGGCGCGGTTCCAGACGCTTTGTGAGCGTTTTGGGTTTAAGCCGGTGTGGCTGACAAATTATGAGATGGCAATCGAGCCCGTTTTCATTGAATTTGCCCGAGACGTTATCGCCCGTGGTCAGGGGGAAGTGGGCATGCACCTTCACGCATGGAATAGCCCACCGGAGCACGATCTTACCGGAGATGACTGGCGCTGGCAGCCGTATCTGATTGAGTTTTCAGATGAGGTGATGCGAGAAAAAGTGCTGTTCATGACCCGCCTGCTGGAAGAGACATTCCAGACCAAAATGTTAAGTCACCGTGCCGGGCGTTGGGCATTTGATAGCCGTTACGCCAGACTATTGATTGAACTAGGCTATCAAGTTGATTGCTCTGTCACGCCGCGCGTGAACTGGCGCAACGCGAAAGGCGCCCCGCAGGGAAATGGCGGAACCAATTATCAGCACTTTCCGGACCATGCCTACTTTATTGATACTGACGATATCTCCCGGGCGGGCAATAGCCCCTTACTCGAAGTGCCGATGAGCATCCAGTATAAGCATCCAGCCTGGTTGAATACCATCAAGCAGGGCTACGATCGGCTTCGCGGTAAATACCGTTCTCCATCCGTTAACTGGTTGCGGCCATCTGGAGGCAATGCCTCGCAGATGATTCAGGTTGCGCAGCAGTGCCTGTCACAGGGAAATGATTACGTCGAGTTTATGCTCCACTCGTCAGAGTTTATGCCAGGCGGGAGCCCTACGTTTAAAGATGAGGCGGCGATTGAAGGATTGTATCAGGATCTGGAAGTGCTCTTTAGCTGGTTATCCGATAAGACGGTTGGGATGACGCTGGCGGAGTTTTATTCCCATAAAAAAAGCGCCGATTAATCGGCGCCTCTGGAATTATTTTTGCAGTGCGGTATTTATCGGGGTGCTGAAAATAATGGCAAGTGGAAGCCAGAATAGCACCCAGTATTCTCGCGGATTGCTGATAACAAACATGCCTTGGGTAAAATAAAACATCAACGCAAAGACAATAACCGCAATCTCTGCTTTATGATTAGCAGCAAGGTGGCGAAGACATTGTCTGCCAGCAAAGAGAATCATACTCAAAAGCAGCAGTAGTCCCACTACCCCTCCCTTCAGGAATGTCGCTAAATAAAGGCTATGCGTTGTAGTAATCGTTTGACCATAGCCGTTAATGAATTCAAGCTCTTTATTGAAACCCCAGCCGAAAATCATTTTTTGTTTCGCCACTTCAAAGGCATGCTGCCAGATGCCGAAACGGACAGAGCCTGCACGGGAAGATTCTTCCGCGCGTTTGATAAATATATCGAAGAAGCCGCTGAAATAGAGGATGGAACCAATAGCTAACAATACGATCAGCGAGCCCGCTAATAGCTTAAAATTCCATTTCGGTTTACACAGAAACGCAACGATAGCGGCGACAATCATCGAAAGGAAAGGTCCACGGCTTTGGGTCAGAATCAAGCAGACCAGCAGCAGGGGAACGGGAATATAGAACCAGTAGTTACGCGTTTCGCGAACCAGAATGGCGCTCAACAGAATACCCAACGCCATGTATCCCCCAAGATCAATAACATTGTCCGGGGAGGACGGGAAAGCACGCGATAGCCGGTTTTGAAATATGTGTTCTTTATTGACATAAACCAGCGTTAATATCGTCAATGCCACGATGCCGAGATAAGCTGCGCCAATGATGTATTTTTTTCTTTCCTGTAACTCACACTGACGATAAAGGCATAGGAAAATAAATAAATAAAAGGAATGGCTGATGGCTGAGCTAAGATGTGAAGATTCCGCCCACAAATTTGAAAGTGAAAAATAGAGCAAAAAGGCACCGGTCATCCCCAGTGCTGGAAGGAAGTCACGATCGTTGATAAAACGGGTGCGTGTCTCACTATTGATAATCATAGTGATGATAAACAGAGCCAGCGTGATATGGAATAAGATATTTACCCGTGAGACACCGCAAAAAATCATGCTCAAAAACATAAAGAGCACAAAAGGATAGAACAGGTAGCGTTGCAAATTAATTGAAGACATCACTAAAATCCTTTCTGGGAAAAACGGAGTCAGGGATAGCGCTTTGAGGAGAGAGGTTGATAACTGAAATGTTATCATTTTTGAAAATGTTGCTTGCCAGCGTTAGCGCGGGGAACACAATATTATGTACTTTTTCCTCAAGATATGAGGGCAACATCGTATCGTTGCTTTCATAGAAACGTGGCTGGTTGAAATTATTCATATCAAGACCAGCAACATATATTTTCTTGAATCCCAGAAAGTAAATTATCTGAAGCGCCCAGTATATCACGGTGCCAGCATCCACCACGCCATGTCGCACATCACGACTAAAAGCAATATTCGGATGCGTATCAGAGAAAACAATTTCTGGTGTGTCTGCTAAAGCTTGACGCAGATTATCCCGTTTAATTGAGGGTTTGTAGGTCTCATAACAAATATCTTCAATGATACAAATTTCGCACTGAATGTTTTCGTAGGAGAAACGATTTATAAGTTTGACGATCCCCATGACGGTCGTAAATAAAATAACGTTTTTACAGCCTGTTAATCGTTTCAAGAGCACCGTTTGGCGGTCGATAAACGTCATGTCGACAATGAAATAAAGACTAAAATTGAGCTGATTATTAAGGTGCCACGCGCCGTTCACACCAGCGGTCGCGACCGATGCCGGCAATTTTGCAAAATCAATATGTTTGATTGAGGGGCCTGTCGCCGCAATCAAGATCTCACCATTGAATCGATGATGAAGTGAGGATAAAGAGGTCAGTTTGATATCCAATCCCTTATATTTTAAATCACATATTTCACCGGTTTCGTTGCGGGATAATTTAATAAAAGGCCATAAATTCTCATTATGTCGCATATTACGCTTATGCGTATATCGATACAATTGCTTAGTCAAAGAGCCCATTTTACGCCTCAAGTGATTCTTTTTTGTTTTTATTCACTGTCGTTAATAAATTCGCAATCTTATCCAGATCGGTTTCACTTACGGCAAACAATTCTTCTTTCGGTTGGCTGAAATAGTAACGCGTTTCAAATACATATGAGTTAATATTCTCATCATTGCCAATCAACAGTACGTTGCCGAGAGGGCGTTGTTCGTAATGGCAGCACGGGCCAAACAACATGACGATAGGCACACCCACTGCATCGGCAATGTAAATATTCCCGGAATCAGACGCGATATAGCAATCCATCTTTGAAATAGCCCACGGAAGTTCTTCCAGCGTGATCTTTCCAATCAGACTGATCAAGTTAGGAATTTCGCCGTAAGCGCGGGTGATATCGTCCATCCACGACTGTTCATCAGGCGCACCAAACACATAAAATTCGCAGGGCAAGTCGGCGAGATGATCCACAATCCGCTTCCAGATGACCGGCGGAACGGTTTTCGCCTTATTCCCTGCGGCAATACTGATACCGATACGTATAACGTCGGGTTTATCAAGGATTGCCGGATACGTTGCAGGTTTGAAAAGTGGTTTTGTGGCGTGCTTTGGAGAATCTTGCCAGGTAAGCGAGCGGTCTGCCAGCTTCAGATAGTTGGTTACCGACAGCGTCTGTTTGCCGTGCTCAACAGTACCGTCCGCCGTTGTATAAAAAATCCCGTGGTACCATCTGCGCGTGTAAGTGCTCAAAAACTGTTTGTTTTTAGCATTGCAGACGGAGGCGAAAAAGAGATTAACGCTGTTGGGTTGCAGCAAATACACATTGTCGTAGCGGTTCATAATTCTGCAGGCAAAGCAGAGCTTATGCCACAGATTACGCTTATGCTGCTCAATAAAGAAAATCTGTTCGATAGTGTCATCATGCTTCGCAAGCGCGCCAACGCTGCGGCTGATCAACACATCGCTTTTTTGCAGATACGCCAGTAGAGGCGTTGCATTAATAAAGTCACCGATTTTAGCTGTCTGGATGACAAGGTTTTTCCCCGAGTCTTTGCGGAACAGCTTCCGGACGAGTTTCACCGGAAAGAGTAAAATCAGCAGAAATACGTAACTCATGGGTTAAATATCCCTGTTGGAAAGCCAGCGGCTGCCCTGTAAAAATGAAAATATAGCATCTGCGCTAATATCCTTCGTTTGCTGACTCGGGCTGACCATTTGATGCTGGTTTTTGCCGTAGCCCCCGATCAGACCCGGATCGGTAGGGCCAAAAATTGTGATATTTGGACGATCCAGCGCCGCGGTTAAATGGCTTAAACCCGTATCAACGGAAACGACAGCGTTAGCCCCAGCCAGCTCTGCGGCGACTTGCGCCAGCGTGAGTTTAGGCAAAACCTCTACATGCGGAAAACCGGCGGCCAGGCGTTCTGCACGCTGCCGCTCATGTTCCGCACCCCACGGCAGTTTAATATGGATGCCGGCAGGTTGCATTAGCTCAATGAGTCTTCGCCAGTGCGTTTCCGGCCAGTGCTTATCATCTCGCGTTGTGGCATGCAGGAAAACCAGATAAGGCTGTGCAGACTTATCTGCATCGCGCAAAAAATGCTGCGAAATGGCGTAATCGCCCTGCGTTTCGGGCTTGGCATAGCCAAGACTCTTTGCAAACAGCTCGCGGGTACGTTCCACCGCGTGCTGTTGCTTCGCGATGTGGTGTCGGCGGTTATAGAACAGGCTCGCCAGCGGTTCGCGGGCGGTTTGCCAGTCCATGCCGTGCTTTACGCCATGCGCCAGACGCGTCACCAGCGCGGCGCTTTTGACCAGCCCCTGCGCGTCGATGATGGCATCGTAGCGTTGCGCCTGCACCGCCTCGCGGAAGGCTTTGCGTTCGGCTTTAATCGGAGCAGAGAACCACGCTTTGCGCCAGCGGCGAATCGCCACCGGGATCGCGCGGTCGACCGCTTCATGCCAGGTGGGGATTTGCGCGAAGCCCTCTTCCACTACCCAGTCAAAACGGATGCCGGGAATGGCCTGCATGGCGTCCGTTAGCGACGGCAGCGTATGCAGAACATCGCCCATTGACGAGGTTTTAACGATCAATACCCGCATCCGTTATCCTTCTTCGCTCAACAGCAGTTCGTTAAGCTCTTCCAGAACGCGCTGCGGGGTAATGTCGATCAGGCTCTGGTGATAGCCTTCTGCGGCATCGCCTTTGCGCACTTTGTGGTAACCGGTGATGAGGCGAATGACGCGCGCTTTATGGGAAAGCGGAGGCGTGAAGTCCGGGCTGCTTGGGCCATACAGCGCAACCAGCGGGCGGTCGAGCGCAGCGGCGACGTGCATCAGGCCTGAGTCGTTGGTAACCACGGCTTTACAGGCGGCAATCAGGATAACCGCCTGCTCAAGCTGGGTTTCTCCCGCCAGGTTGCGGCACCATGCCTGCTGTTCGTTACTGAGCGTCGCGAGGATTTCATTGCCTGCCTCGTGGTCTTTTGCCGAACCGAACAGGACTATCTGGTAGCCTTCGTCAATCAGCTGTTTCGCCAGCTCCGCATAGTGATAGTGCGGCCAGCGTTTTGCCGGGCCGAACTCGGCGCCAGGGCAGAAGCCAATCATTGGGCGTTCAGACGATAGTCCAAACGCGTTGCAGGTGTGGGATTTTTCACCCTCGTTAACCTGAAGCTGTGGCCAGAGCAGCGGCTGCGGCAGGTCTTTCGCGCTGCGCATCACGCCTTTGTCATAGGCCAGCGCCACGTAACGCTCCACCATCAGCGGCCAGGCCTCTTTATCCAGCACGCGCGCATCGTTCAGCAGGCCGTAGCGCATTTCACCGCGCCAGCCGGTACGGTGTGGGATGCCGGCAAAGAAGGGCACCAGGGCAGATTTAAAGGAGTTTGGCAGGACATACGCGCGGTCATAGCGCTTCTCGCGCAGGCTATGGCCGAGCTTGCGGCGTTCGCCAATTTCCAGCGCCCCGTGGCCAAGCGGCATCGGGATAGCTTCATTCACTTCCGGCATACGCGATAACAGCGGACGGCACCAAGCGGGTGCCATCACGTCGATTATCGCCTGGGGATAGCGCGCCTTGAGCGTGCGATAGAGACTTTGCGACATCATCATGTCGCCCACCCATGACGGGCCGATCACCAGAATTCTCATACTTACGCGTCGCGATTCAGCCAGGCCATATACTCCGTTACGCCTTCGGCAACGGTCTTGAACGGCTTGTCATAGCCCGCTGCGCGCAGGTTGGTCAGATCGGCCTGAGTGAACGCCTGGTAGCGGCCTTTCAGCTTGTCCGGGAACGGAATGTACTCGATGCTGCCTTTTTTGTGATACGCCAGCGTAGCATCAGCCACCGCCTGGAAGGATTCTGCGCGGCCGGTACCCAGGTTGAAAATGCCGGAAACACCGTTTTCCCAGAACCACAGGTTTACGGCGGCAACGTCGCCCACGTAGACGAAGTCGCGCTTAAAGCCGTCGCTACCTTCGAACAGTTTCGGGCTTTCGCCATTATTCAGCTGGGTATTCAGGTGGAATGCTACGCTTGCCATGCTGCCTTTGTGACCTTCGCGCGGCCCGTAAACGTTGAAGTAGCGGAAGCCCACAATCTGGGAGTTCGCTTCTGGCAGAACCTGACGCACGTACTCGTCGAACAGGAATTTGGAGTAGCCGTAGACGTTCAGCGGCTGCTCATATTCGCGGGACTCGATAAAGTCCGAGGTGCGCCCGCCGTAGGTTGCCGCGGAGGAAGCGTACAGGAAGGGGATTTCACGCTCCAGGCAGTAGTGCAGGATCTCTTTGGAGTACTGATAGTTGTTGTCCATCATGTACTTGCCGTCCCACTCTGTGGTGGAAGAGCAGGCACCTTCATGGAAGATAGCTTCGATCTCGCCGAACTCCTCGCCTGCCATAATCTGGATAAGAAAGTCTTCTTTATCCATGTAGTCAGCGATGTTCAGATCCACCAGGTTGACGAACTTGGTGCCGTCTTTCAGGTTGTCAACCACCAGGATGTCGGTGATGCCTTTGTCATTAAGAGCCTTAACAATATTGCTGCCGATAAAGCCCGCGCCGCCGGTAACGATGATCATAACTGTAACCTTTGAAGTGTTGAGCCCGGGGACAATCCCGGACGCTAATGTCTTTATCATATCATTACAATGCCCGGTCTTCAGCCATTCACCGATATGCAGCAGGGGTACACGTGATTTATGCTGCAAAAACGACAAGAGATAATGTGTCATCTCGTCATGAACTATAGGTTTGGGTAATATGTCCCGAAATTTGCCGAGTCTGGAGAATTGCAATGCGTGGTGATTTTTACAAACAGTTAAACAGCGACCTCGACACCGCACGTGCGGAAGGGTTGTTCAAGGAAGAGCGTATTATCACGTCTGCTCAGCAGGCGGACATCACCGTTGCCGACGGCAGCCACGTGATCAACTTTTGTGCGAACAACTATTTAGGTCTTGCGAATCACCCTGAGCTGATTGCCGCGGCGAAAAACGGCATGGACACCCACGGTTTCGGTATGGCCTCCGTACGCTTTATCTGCGGTACCCAGGACAGCCACAAGCAGCTTGAACAAAAGCTGGCGAACTTCTTAGGAATGGAAGACGCCATTCTGTACTCCTCCTGCTTCGATGCCAACGGCGGTCTGTTTGAGACCCTGCTTGGAGCCGAAGACGCAATTATCTCCGACGCCCTGAACCACGCCTCTATCATTGACGGCGTGCGCCTGTGTAAAGCGAAGCGTTTCCGCTACGCCAACAACGACATGGTTGAGCTGGAAGCGCGCCTGAAAGAGGCGCGTGAAGCGGGCGCTCGCCACGTGCTGATCGCCACCGACGGCGTGTTCTCCATGGACGGCGTGATCGCTAACCTGAAGGGCGTGTGCGACCTGGCAGACAAGTACGACGCGCTGGTGATGGTCGATGACTCTCACGCGGTCGGCTTTGTCGGCGAAAACGGCCGCGGCTCGCACGAATACTGCGACGTGATGGGCCGCGTGGACATCATCACCGGTACGCTGGGCAAAGCACTCGGCGGCGCGTCCGGCGGTTATACCGCCGCGCGTAAAGAGGTGGTTGAGTGGCTACGTCAGCGCTCCCGTCCGTACCTGTTCTCCAACTCCCTGGCGCCAGCCATTGTGTCTGCCTCCATCAAAGTGCTGGAGATGGTGGAGTCCGGCGCTGAGCTGCGCGACCGCCTGTGGTCCAACGCGCGCCTGTTCCGCGAAAAAATGAGCGCAGCAGGGTTCACACTTGCCGGTGCTGACCACGCCATTATTCCGGTGATGCTGGGCGATGCGGTTATCGCGCAGAACTTTGCCCGCGAACTGCAAAAAGAAGGTATTTACGTCACCGGGTTCTTCTTCCCGGTGGTGCCAAAAGGTCAGGCGCGTATCCGCACCCAGATGTCTGCGGCGCATACGCCTGAACAAATTGAACGTGCGGTGGAAGCCTTTACCCGCATCGGCAAACAGCTGGGCGTCATTGCCTGAGGACGTGTGATGAAAGCGTTATCCAAACTGAAAGCGGAAGAAGGGATTTGGATGACCGACGTGCCGGAACCGGAAGTCGGTCATAACGATCTGCTGATCAAAATTCGTAAAACGGCTATCTGCGGTACTGACGTTCACATCTATAACTGGGACCAGTGGTCGCAGAAAACCATTCCGGTACCGATGGTTGTCGGTCACGAGTACGTCGGCGAAGTGGTCGGTATCGGCCAGGAAGTGAAAGGCTTCAAAATTGGCGACCGCGTCTCCGGTGAAGGTCATATCACCTGCGGCCACTGCCGTAACTGCCGCGGCGGGCGTACCCACCTGTGCCGTAACACCGTTGGCGTGGGCGTGAACCGTCCGGGCTGCTTCGCGGAATACCTGGTGATCCCGGCGTTTAACGCGTTCAAAATTCCGGACAACATTTCTGACGATCTGGCCTCCATCTTCGACCCGTTCGGCAACGCGGTACACACGGCGCTCTCTTTCGATCTGGTCGGCGAAGACGTGCTGGTCTCCGGCGCGGGCCCCATCGGCATTATGGCCGCAGCGGTGGCAAAGCACGTGGGTGCGCGTAACGTCGTGATCACCGATGTGAATGAGTATCGCCTGTCGCTGGCGCGCAAAATGGGCGTGACCCGCGCGGTGGATGTATCGAAAGAGAGCCTGACCGACGTGATGGAAGAGCTGGGCATGACCGAAGGTTTTGACGTGGGTCTGGAGATGTCCGGTGCGCCGCCGGCGTTCCGCACGATGCTGGATACCATGAACCACGGTGGCCGCATCGCAATGCTGGGTATTCCGCCGTCGGATATGTCTATCGACTGGAACAAAGTCATCTTTAAAGGACTGTTCATCAAAGGCATATATGGCCGTGAGATGTTCGAGACCTGGTACAAGATGGCAGCGTTGATTCAGTCTGGTCTGGATCTGTCACCTATTATCACTCATCGTTTTTCTATCGATGAGTTCCAGCAGGGCTTTGACGCGATGCGTTCAGGGCAGTCCGGGAAAGTTATTCTGAGCTGGGATAAATAATGAAAAAGGGGCCTGAGGCCCCTTTTTTTACTGTTTCTTTTTCTCTTCATCCGTCAGATAACGCACCTTACGGGTGTAGTCCTGACCCTTGAACAGCAGTTTGTTATCTGCTGACTCAATGTACTTCTGCCATTCGGAGAGAGGGAAACCGCCATGAGCGCCAATCACCTCTTTCGGAATCACGGCTTCCTGTCCGCCAATTTTTTTGGAAACAGGCCAGTTCATCCAGTCGCCCAGATTAACGGTTTTCAAATCCAGCATATCCAGCAGGGCTGCGAGCGGTAGCTGATCGGTTGGTGGCTGGCTGTCGTCCATCAACTCCCAGGTATCCTGGAAAAGCGTCAGCCACAGCGGGCAGATGCGGCGCCAGGTTTTTTTGGTTGCCGCAAGAAACGCGCCGTTAACGTGATCGACCAGATACGGACGCACCGTCTCCTTGTAATACGCTGGCACTTTCTCCGCTGGCGCGCCGTCCAGCTTGGCAATCATTTTGCCCTGACGGAAGCTGGAGTAGATGTGCATGTCTGCCATGTTAATCTCGGGCATCTTGAGCAGGTTGAGATCGGAGTCGATCATCAATACGCCTTCACCACGCGCCTGCAGCGGGGCGTTAAGCTTCACCAGACGGCTGAGGTAGATCTGCTTATAGCGGTAATCTTCCTCACGAACCGGAAGATTCAGCGTCACTACGCGGGTTTTTGGCGGCAGTTCGCCGAAAGCAGATTCCGGCTGATCGCTGACAATGACGATTTCGCTGACGTCGGTGGCGTAACGCTCTGCAAAGGTGGCAGAAAGTAACGCCTCCTCGACAAAATCCGCCCCGGTGCACGGGATGACGATGGAATCAACGGCAACATGTTCTTTCGTCACCGGGAGAGAGTTATAAGGAATATTATGTCGCCCGGTAATATGACGATAGCGAGCGTTAAGAAATTTAAACATAGTTATCTCGTTTGATTATTGCGCGCCAAGCACGGATTCGACACCGCTGACATAGTTTTCAATGGCGTAGTTATGACAGACATTTTGCCGGGCAGCCGCAGCCAGTCGATCCCGCAGCTCAGCATCCGTCCAGATATTGTCCAGATGCTGTGCAAGTTGTGATACATCGCTCCAGGGGAACAGCAATCCGGTCGACTCATGGTCAATCAGCTCTGCGGTGCCTGTCACCCGGGAGCCAATCACGGGAATGTTGAGCAGCATCGCTTCCAGCACGACGCGAGGGAGACCTTCACTCTTTGAAGAGAGAATAAACGCGTCGAACGTGGCGAGGTAATCAAAAGGGGTATTCTGAAAACCGGTGAAAATCACGTTACTCGCAATACCTAAGCTACTGGCCTGTGCGGCTAATGCATTGCGTTCGGCACCTTCGCCGACCAGCACCATTTTCCATTTCGCTTGCGGACGCTTCTGGCTGAACGCTGCAAGCGCGTCCAGCGTATGGTGATTTGCTTTGCGCGGAATCAGTGAGCCAATGCTGCCAAATACAAACGTATCGTCATCGATGCCAAGGCGGTGACGCATCGCGCTGCGATCCGGTAAAGGCTGGTGGATATCAATAGCATTATTCACGGTCGTACAGAGATCGGGCCGGATACCATGCTGAAGCAACACCTGCTCTACACCATGCGAGACCGCGATGATTTTAGTGGCATGTGCGTTAACCAGCTTCACCAGTGGTGGAGTCAACACGGGTTCAATGCGGCAGTGCTGAATCAACCGCGCCTGCAGTTTCGCTGCCGCGAGATAGCCTTCTTCATTTGAGCCTGGTTGGTTATTCATATAGAGCGTATCAAAACCGCCTTGCGTGAACAGGGTTTCGATTTTGCTGACGTTTGGCCTGATGCGCCACATGAGATCGACATGACGCGTGAATGCCTTGCGTGCTCTGCGAGAGAAAAACAGCAGTGTACGTCCCGCTTCCTTCAAAAATTTGGCCCAGAGAGGCTGCTGACGTTGAGGAATCACGATGAGCGGGAGCCCGATGCTGTTGAGCACCTGGCCAATTGTCTCACCTTCAGCGCGACTATAATCGCTGTAAAAACAACAAGTAATGTCGAATTTATCGCGATTGATTCGCTTCAGGAGCTCAAGCATACTGTTGGTGCCTCCCCCCCATTCTTTACCTGTATCCAGGAGGAGAATTTTACGTTTTTGCGGCATGACTGAATCCGTGTGCTACCCTTCATCTGATGGCATTATAAAGAATTTGTTAAAATAAAATAGATTTTTCTATTTTTGTCCGATTTATCTATAAGATACATTGTTAAGCGTTCTTATTTTAAAAGTGTGATTTAAGACTTTAATCGGCCCTTCTCATTTATATAGTATTAACAACAATAATTTATATTTTTATTGAGAGAGTGGGAGTATGTTTAAAATAACGGTCTGCCTTTTAACATTTAACTCTGAAAGATTGTTGCACGACGTTATACCGCCTCTTTTAAAGGTAGCGGATGAATTTATTATTGTAGATTCAGGCAGTACGGACAGCACGTTATATATTTGTCAGAGTTATGGTTTGTCGCCAGTTTGCAAAAAATATGGCTGGCATGGCGAGCAGATGAATCATGCTGTGTCGCTAGCAAGCAACGACTGGGTCTTATGTATTGATAGTGATGAAATTCTCGATCAAGATACGGTTGATTCTATTTTAAAATTAAAAAATGGTGAAGAACCCCTTCCCGAAATGGCGTGGCGTATCTGCCGTCACTGGTTTGTCCTTGGCGAAAAAGTCCGAACGATATATCCGGTCTCATCTCCTGATTATCCGGTACGACTTTTTAACCGTCAGCAGTCACGCTTTAATAACAGGCCAGTAGACGATCAGGTTGAAGGATTTCTCCATTCGGAACGTATTCCTGGTTATGTCAGACACGATACGTTCCCCACTCTGCATGAGCTTTTTAACAAATTAAATTGTTATACCACCCGCCTGGTCCAGCATCAAAATATACGCCCCTCTATCGGGCGCGGTGTAATCAGTGCGATCGGGGCTTTTTTCAAATGGTATTTGTTTAGCGGTGCCTGGCGCCAGGGCAAAGTCGGGGTTGTGACAGGACTCTATGCCACAGCCTACAGTTTTTTAAAGTATTTCAAATCCTGGTATCAGCATCAGGAGAAAAAAGAGCCCGTTGCTAAAGAGCAGACGGACTCTCAGACTGCGAAATAGGTATCAGGCAGTCACGCTTTCTTACCCCATCCCTGCCACTGCTGCTGGACGTATTTCACCAGCGTACTGTTGCTGATGCTGTCGCCAATGACAGAGAAGAAGCGGGTCGCGTAGACCGGCTCAAGCGGTTGCTTCGGAACGCAGTGCTTCACGCCGCGGAACGGATTACGCGGCGCTGTCGGTGCGGGCTGCGCAGAATTCGGTGTAGAGGTATCCACCTGCGGCTCGTTCAGCAGATCGCTCGGCCGTACCAGTATGATATCGGAAGGCAAGGTCGGCAGCATTTGCTGCAGGACGCGAACGGTAGACGGGTGCGGGTGACCGATGGCAATGGCTGAGCCATTGCGGCGGGCCAGCTGTACCGCGCGATTAAACTGCACGCGAATATCGGCGTCGTTCTGGGTATCATCCAGGAACACCTTGCGCTTAATCACTTTTACGCCCGTTCCCTGAGCGGCACGCATCGCCTGGCTGTTGCCGATGGTCATGCTGTCGAGAAAATAGAGGTTGTAGCGCTCCAGCGCCTGCATCACTTTCAGCATCCCGTACAGGCTCGATGTCATCGCGCTGCCCATATGGTTGTTCAGCCCTACGGCATACGGCACTTTGTTGTATGCGTCGCGGATGATGCGCTCGATCTCATCGCTGCTCATATCCGGGCGGAGGGTATCTTTTTCCAGCGGCTGCTTGCTGAGCGGTGCCATTGGCAGATGGATAAGAACCTGATGCCCGGTATTGTGGGCTTTGGTCGCCATCTCACGCGCGTGGGGGGCATTCGGAAGGACGGCGACCGAGATGGCTGACGGCATCGCCAGCACCTGGTTTTCATAGTGTGGACGATAACCGAAGTCATCAATCACGATAGCGAGCTTACCTGCGTATACCGGAGCAGCCAGCGCCAGCGCGCTGACGACGGAGAAAACCATTCGACGAAACTGAAGCAAAACTTATCTTCCCAACCACGGCTGTGGATTGACCGCCTGACCCTGGCGACGAATTTCGAAATAGAGTGACGGGCGGCCCTGACCGCCACTGCTGCCCACAAGGGCGATGGGTTGGCCCGCGCGCACCTGCGTGCCGACGCTGACCAGCGCGCTCTGGTTGTAGCCGTAAAGGCTCATATCACCTTTACCGTGTTCGACCACCACCACCAGTCCGTAGCCCTGCAGCCAGTCGGCCAGAATTACGCGGCCATCGGCGATGGCTTTCACTTCGCTACCTTCAGACGCACCGATAACTATCCCTTTCCAACGTAGCTCACCCTGCAGCTGTTCGCCATAGCGATGCAGAATTGAGCCGCGAACGGGCCAGAAAGCCTGACCGCGAGGAGAGCCTAAGCCGCCGGTACGCGACATCAGGGAACGTTCGCTTTCGCTTGGCTTGTAGGTGGTCCCTTTGCGGGACGCTTCCTGCTGCTTGTCGCGAACGGCCTGCGCCTCGCGCGCCTCTTTTTCGGCACGCGCTTTCGCCGCGGCTTCCGCACGGGCGATGCTGTTACGCAGTTTGGATTCGTTGGCGCGCATTTCGCCAAGCTGGCTCTGACCTTCCTGAATGGAGGACTCAAGGCGGGAAAGGGTTTTCTTACGCTCGTTGCGCGCCTGCTCAAGCTTCGCCTGCTGGGCCTGCTGATCGTAGAGCAGCGTCTGCTGCTGGCTCTGCTTCTCTTCAAGCTCGGCTTTTTGCGTGGTGACCTCTTCGCGCGTCTGCTTCAGTTGCGCGATCGTTTCCTGACGCGCCTGGTTCAGATAGCCAAAGTAGGCCTGCAGGCGCTGGCCGCGCTGGCTCTCTTCACCGCTGAGGATCAGCTGCAGTCCGGTATGTTCACCCTGGCGGAATGCAGCATCCAGCTGTGCCGCAAGATTGCGCTCCTGTGCATCACGCTGGCGTTCCAGTTTGGCAATCGACGCGTTCATCTCGTCAATCTGTTTATTCAACTGGGTGAGGGTGTTTTGCGTTTCACGTAATTGACGTGCGGCGGCGGAGATGGCCTCTTCCTGCTGCTTAAGCTGGGCGAGCAGGGTGGCGCGCTGCTGCTGCTGCTGGCGAACCGCACGCTCTTTAGCGGCGATATCGGCCTGAATGGATTTCAGCTGGTCGCGGTCATCCGCGTGGGCGGATGCGGCGCACAGCAATACGCCAGCGCTGAGTGCGCTGGCGCAAAGCAAAGGTCTGACTGATAACCTAAGCGGCTTCACGACCCATGTGATTGAAAAAATCGCCTTTCCCCTCATGGGGAGCGATTATTCCACGATGAACAGCGGCTTACCAGTCATCTCTTCAGGGATCGGCATACCCATCAGCGACAACATGGTTGGCGCGATGTCAGAAAGCTTGCCGCCTTCCACTGCTTTCAGTGATTTATCGCCAACATAAATCAGCGGAACAGGCAGGTTGGTATGGGCCGTGTGCGCCTGGCCGGTCGCCGGGTCGCGCATCTGTTCAGCGTTGCCGTGGTCAGCGGTGATCAGCAGCTGGCCGCCAACGGATTCAACGGCTTTTGCTACCTGCTCAACGCAGCTATCCAGCGCTTCAACCGCTTTCACCGCCGCTTCCATCACCCCGGTATGACCGACCATGTCGCCATTCGGGTAGTTACAGATGATGGTGTCGTATTTGCCACTCTCGATGGCCGCAACCAGTTTTTCAGTCAGCTCGGCAGAACTCATTTCTGGCTGCAGATCGTAAGTGGCGACTTTCGGCGAGTTAATCAGAATACGGTCTTCGCCTTTGAACGGCTCTTCAACGCCGCCGTTAAAGAAGAAGGTCACGTGCGCATATTTCTCGGTTTCAGAGATGCGCAGCTGTGTCTTATCGTTCTTCGCCATCCACTCACCGAAAGTGTTTGCCAGCGAGGCCGGCGGGTAAGCGCATGGGGCTTTGATATCGGCGGCGTATTCGGTCAACTGGATGAAGTCGAGATTCACCACTTTCTTACGGGCGAAGCCGTCGAAGTCGCTATTGACGAACGCGCGGGTAATTTCGCGCGCGCGGTCAGCGCGGAAGTTCATGAAGATCAGCGCGTCGCCATCTTCCATCGCGGCATCCGGCTGGCCTTCAGCGCGAATCACGGACGCTTTCACGAATTCGTCGTTTTCATCGCGTGCGTAAGCGGCTTCCAGCGCTTCCACGGCTGTCGCGAACTGGAATTCACCTTTTGCCAGGGTCATCAGGTCATAGGCCTGTTCTACGCGATCCCAGCGGTTGTCGCGGTCCATGGCGTAATAACGGCCAATGATGGACGCAACGCGGCCTTTACCCAGCGCGGCGAATTTGTCTTCGAAGGCTTTCAGGGAGCCTTTTGCGCTGCGCGGTGGCGTATCGCGACCGTCCAGGAAGGCGTGCAGATAGATTTTTTCCGCACCGCGCTCAGCGGCCAGCTCAACCATCGCCATGATGTGATCTTCGTGGCTGTGAACGCCGCCTGCAGAGAGCAGACCCATGATGTGTACGGCCTTGCCTGCGGTAACGGCTTTATCAACCGCGCCAGACAGCGTTGGGTTGGAGAAGAAGGTACGTTCTTTAATTTCAACGTCCAGACGCGTCAGATCCTGATACACGATACGCCCGGCGCCCAGGTTAACGTGACCCACTTCGGAGTTGCCCATCTGGCGGTCCGGCAGGCCCACTTCCAGGCCAGACGCGTCAATCAGCGTATGCGGACGTTTCGCCCACAGCGCATCCATGACCGGAGTTTTGGCGTTGAAAATAGCGTTATCCTGGCTGTCTTCACGGTAGCCATAGCCATCCAGAATCACCAGTACCATAGGTTTTTTAGAAACCGACATTGCGACAACCTCATGCTCAAGAGTCAAAATTTGCGTAATTTTACTACAGCTGAATCGATCAAATAGCCGCAGAAGATCAAAGAAAGCGCAGGGGCAGGGGGGTGACCAGACCATTTTGAGGCATTTTTTTAGGTGGCATGCCGCAGAAAATGGATTAGGTTATGGTCGCTGGCTGTATTTGCCAGAACGCACAGGTATACTCCTGTCCTGGTTTTTTTTATCACTTAGTCGGGAGTAGTTACCCTCCATGCAAGAAATTATGCAATTCGTTAGCCGCCATCCGGTACTGAGCATCGCGTGGATTGGCCTGCTGGCTGCTGTGCTGTTCACCACATTTAAGAGCCTGACGTCTAAGATTAAGGTTATCACCCGTGGTGAAGCGACGCGTCTGATTAACAAAGAAGATGCCGTCGTTGTCGATCTGCGTCAGCGTGACGATTTCCGTAAAGGTCACATTGCGGGTGCAATCAACCTGTTGCCAGCTGAAATCAAAGCGAACAACGTCGGTGAGCTTGAGAAACACAAAGCCCAGCCGATTATCGTTGTTGATGCGACCGGCATGCAGGCACAGGAATCTGCCAGCGCGCTTCATAAAGCGGGCTTCGAAAACGTAACGGTGCTGAAAGAAGGTATTTCCGGCTGGAGCGGGGAGAATCTTCCTTTGGTTCGCGGTAAATAAGGAGTTCAGTCATGGCCAATATTGAGATCTACACCAAAGCGACGTGCCCGTTCTGCCACCGCGCGAAAGCGCTGCTGAACAGCAAAGGCGTCACGTTCCAGGAACTGCCGATCGACGGTGACGCGATCAAACGCGAAGAGATGATCAAACGTAGCGGTCGTACGACGGTTCCGCAGATTTTTATTGATGCGCAGCACATTGGCGGCTGTGATGACTTGTATGCGCTCGACGCCCGTGGTGGACTCGATCCGCTGCTGAGCTAAGAGACTTTAGGACAATTAAAAAGGGTTTTTCCATGTCAGAACAAAACAATACCGAAATGACTTTCCAGATCCAGCGCATCTACACCAAAGATGTTTCTTATGAAGCGCCAAATGCGCCACATGTTTTCCAGAAAGACTGGCAGCCAGAGGTTAAACTTGATCTGGATACCGCATCTACCCAGCTGGCAGATGACGTGTATGAAGTCGTACTGCGTGTGACCGTTACCGCGTCTCTGGGCGAAGAAACTGCATTCCTGTGTGAAGTACAGCAGGGCGGCATCTTCTCTATCGGCGGTATCGAAGGCAACCAGATGGCGCATTGCCTGGGTGCGTACTGCCCGAACATTCTGTTCCCGTACGCGCGTGAATGCATCACCAGCCTGGTTTCTCGCGGTACATTCCCGCAACTGAACCTTGCGCCAGTTAACTTTGATGCGCTGTTCATGAACTATCTGCAGCAGCAGGCTGGCGAAGGTGCTGAACAACATCAGGATGCCTGATGAGCACTGTTAATGCGTCAATGACTGTGATCGGTGCCGGCTCATACGGCACCGCTCTTGCCATCACGCTGGCAAGAAATGGTCACGAAGTGGTTCTCTGGGGCCACGATCCAAAACATATCGCCACGCTGCAGCGCGACCGTTGCAACGTTGCGTTTCTCCCGGACGTTCCGTTCCCCGACTCCCTGCACCTTGAAAGCGACCTTGCGACCGCGCTGGCGGCCAGCCGCAACATTCTGATTGTGGTCCCGAGCCATGTATTTGGCGACGTGCTGCGTCAGATTAAGCCGCTGATGCGCCCGGATGCGCGCATTGTCTGGGCGACAAAAGGGCTGGAAGCCGAGACCGGACGCCTGCTGCAGGATGTTGCCCGCGAAGCGCTGGGTAATGATATCCCGCTGGCGGTTATCTCCGGCCCGACCTTTGCCAAAGAGCTGGCCGCTGGCCTGCCAACGGCGATTTCGCTGGCATCAACCGATCAGACCTTCTCCGACGATCTGCAACAGCTGCTGCACTGCGGCAAGAGCTTCCGCGTCTACAGCAACCCCGATTTTATCGGCGTACAGCTGGGCGGTGCGGTGAAGAACGTGATTGCGATTGGTGCCGGGATGTCCGACGGCATTGGCTTCGGTGCCAACGCGCGTACCGCGCTGATCACCCGAGGGCTGACCGAGATGTCCCGCCTTGGCGAAGCGCTGGGCGCCGATCCAGCCACCTTTATGGGGATGGCGGGCCTGGGCGACCTGGTGCTGACCTGTACCGACAACCAGTCTCGTAACCGCCGTTTTGGCATGATGCTCGGACAGGGCAGCGATGTAAAAGGCGCGCAGGACAAGATTGGTCAGGTGGTTGAAGGCTACCGCAATACCAAAGAAGTTCGCGAGTTGGCGCACCGGTTTGGTGTCGAAATGCCAATAACCGAGGAAATTTATCAGGTATTGTATTGCGGAAAAAATGCACGCGAGGCAGCATTGACCTTATTAGGCCGTGCGCGCAAGGACGAGCGCAGCAGTAACTAGTCGGAACCGTTATCACCTGAATGACCCAGCCAGCGCAGAACTGGCTGGTCATTATACTATCGTCTGGAGTTAGCAATGCCGTGTGAAGAACTGGATATCGTCTGGAATAATATTAAAGCCGAAGCCCGGGCCCTGGCGGACTGCGAGCCTATGCTGGCCAGTTTCTACCACGCAACGTTACTCAAGCATGAAAACCTGGGCAGCGCGCTCAGCTATATGCTTGCCAACAAGCTGGCTTCCTCGATCATGCCTGCTATCGCCATTCGTGAAGTGGTCGAAGAGGCTTACGCCGCAGACCCGGAAATGATCGCCTCTGCCGCCTGTGATATTCAGGCCGTGCGCACGCGTGACCCGGCAGTCGATAAATATTCTACGCCGCTGCTGTACCTGAAAGGCTTCCACGCCCTGCAGGCTTACCGCATCGGCCACTGGTTATGGAACGAAGGCCGCCGCGCGCTGGCTATTTTCCTGCAAAACCAGGTCTCCGTGACCTTCCAGGTCGATATTCACCCGGCCGCGAAAATTGGCCGCGGGATCATGCTCGACCACGCCACCGGGATTGTTGTCGGTGAAACGGCGGTCATTGAAGATGACGTCTCGATCCTGCAGTCGGTTACCCTGGGCGGTACCGGTAAAACCAGCGGCGATCGCCATCCGAAAATTCGTGAAGGGGTGATGATCGGCGCGGGTGCCAAAATCCTCGGCAACATCGAAGTCGGGCGTGGTGCGAAGATTGGCGCGGGTTCGGTTGTGCTCCAGCCTGTGCCGCCGCATACCACTGCCGCTGGCGTGCCGGCGCGCATCGTCGGTAAACCCGACAGCGATAAACCGTCCATGGATATGGATCAGCACTTCAACGGCATCCACCATACCTTTGAGTATGGTGACGGCATCTGAGATTTTGCCCGGTGGCGCTGCGCTTACCGGGCCTACCGTAATATGGCGCCCGCATACCCCAGCTGGCGCCAGGCTTCATACACCACCACCGACACCGCATTCGACAGGTTCATGCTGCGGCTGTCCGGCATCATCGGAATACGGATTTTCTGCTCAGCGGGCAGGGCATCCAGAATCGTGGCGGGCAGGCCGCGCGTTTCCGGACCAAACATCAGATAGTCACCTTCCTGATAGCTCACGGCGCTGTGCGCTGGCGTACCTTTGGTGGTCAGGGCGAACATGCGCTGCGGCTTTTCGGTTTCCAGAAACGCGGCGTAGTCGTGATGGCGAACCACGGCGGTAAATTCATGATAATCCAGCCCCGCGCGGCGCAGGCGCTTGTCGTCCCACGTAAAGCCCATCGGCTCAATGATATGCAGGCGAAAACCGGTGTTAGCGCACAGGCGGATGATATTGCCGGTATTCGGCGGAATTTCTGGTTCGAATAAAACGATGTTAAGCATGCTGCCCCCTTAATTGCGGGGGCAGAATAGCAGAAAAGAGAGGGACTACGCGACGCCGGGTTCCTGCGAGCGGCTGTACAGCATTTTGTAGACGGTTGCCGCAGCGGCCACCAGGGCGGGCACGCTGAGGATCATTAAAATACTGTCTGCCTGCCACTGCATTGAAAGAAGCTGAGCGCTGGTCATGGTTCCCGCCACGCCGCCAAAGCGGCCGATCCCCTGCATCCAGGCGATGCCCGTCGCACGGCACTCGGTAGGGTAAAAGGTGGCGGCCAGGGTTTGCATGCCCGATTGCGCGCCGTTCATCGCGATCCCCATCAGGAAGATCAGCCCGCCAAACAGGGCGATATGATTATGCTCCATGCCGAGCAGCAGGATCAGCCCCATCGTCAGGACAAACCCGCCCGCGACCACCTTGTGCGCTTCCCAGCGGTCCATCATCCAGCCTGCGAGCAGAATGCCTGCGGTACCGCCGAAGGTGAACAGCGAAGTCAGCCATGCGGATTCCGCCAGGGCATAGCCCATCCCCTGCATCAGCGTCGGCATCCAGCTCAGCAGAACGTAGTAAATCACCAGTCCCATGAAATAGGTCACCCACAGCATCAGGGTGCCGGGCAGCCAGGGCATGGAAAACAGCTGTGACACGCTCCCCTTTTTAGACGCGGTTTTCTCCTCCGCCAGGAAAAAGCCCGAGACGCTCTCCAGCGTGCTGCGGGAGAACCGGCTGGCGATACGGCGGATCTGCATAACGTCATTCCCGCGCTGCACCAGAAACTTCACTGACTCCGGTAAAAGCAGCGCCAGCAGCAGGGTTAAAATCAGCGGAGCAATTGCGCCGGTCAACAGCACGCTTCGCCAGCCGTGGTGGGGGATAAGCCATGAAGAGATCGCGCCGCCGCCTGCCGCACCGAGGGGGAAGCCGCAGTACATGGTATTAATCGCCATGGCGCGGCAGCGCTGGGGGGCAAACTCGGAGATAAGCGTAATGGCGTTCGGCATGGCGGCACCCAGCCCCAGGCCTGTCAGAAAGCGCCACAGCGTCAGGGTATTCAGGCTTTGCGCCCAGGCCGTCCCCAGGCTCGCGAGGCCGAAGAACAGGCAGGAGAAGACCAGCACGCGCTTGCGTCCCACCCGGTCCGATACCGGACCTGCAATCAGCGCGCCCAGCGACAGCCCCAGCAGCGCCGCGCTCAGTACCGGGCCCAGATCCTGTTTATGGATCCCCCATTCTGCCGACAGCGTGGGCGCGATGTAGCCCATTGCCGCCGTATCGAAACCATCGATCGCCAGAACCAGAAAGCCCAGCACAATAAGAAGCCAGTGAAATCCTGAAAAGCGACTTTCATCGATCACCTGCTGAATATCCACCTTACCTGAATACGTCATACGCTCCCCTCTGATGTGATGTTGTTTTTGTGTTCTTGTATTTGCTTGTCTATACAATTGCGGACGGCAGGGGGATGTCAAATTTTCTTATCCAATATGTTACCTGGATGTTATTTTCGACGTAAAAAAAGCGCCCGAGGGGGAATCGGGCGCGTGAAAAAGAGGTGTTAAGGGGGGAGACTCAGGCCGCGTTACCCTGAGCAAGCGGAGCCAGCGCCGCCGGTAACTGTCGTAATTCCTGCACCAGAGAGTCTTTGCTGATTTCACCGATCGTTTTCGCGCCGGTCAGCGTCATCGCGACCTTCATCTCTTTCTCGATCAGGTTAAGCAGGTTCGCTACGCCGGCCTGGCCGCTGGTGGCCAGGGCATACAAATACGCACGCCCCAGCAGCACGGTGTCAGCACCGAGCGCAGTCATGCGCACCACGTCCAGCCCGTTGCGGATGCCGCTGTCGGCCAGGATGGCGATATCGCCTTTCACCGCATCGGCTATCGCCGGTAGGGCTCGCGCGGAAGAGAGCACCCCGTCAAGCTGGCGTCCGCCGTGGTTAGAAACCACAATCCCGTCTGCCCCAAAGCGTACCGCGTCGCGGGCATCTTCCGGGTCGAGGATCCCTTTGATCACCATCGGGCCGTCCCAGAATTCGCGGATCCACTCCAGGTCTTTCCAGGAGATGGACGGATCGAAGTTGTTCGCCAGCCAGCCGATGTAATCTTCAAGCCCGGTCGGTTTACCGAGGTAAGCCGAGATATTCCCGAGATCGTGAGGACGACCGTTCAGGCCGACATCCCAGGCCCACTGCGGGTGGGTCACTGCCTGCCAGTAACGACGGATCGCAGCATTCGGGCCGCTCATGCCGGAGTGGGCATCGCGGTAGCGCGCGCCGGGGGTTGGCATATCGACGGTAAAGACCAGCGTGGAGCAGCCCGCCGCTTTGGCGCGCTCCAGCGCGTTACGCATAAAGCCGCGATCGCGCAGGACGTACAGCTGGAACCACATTGGGCGCTTGATGGTCGGGGCGACCTCTTCGATCGGGCAGACGGAGACGGTAGAGAGGGTAAACGGAATGCCTTTGGCATCCGCCGCTGCGGCTGCCTGGACTTCGCCCCGGCGGGCATACATGCCGCACAGGCCGACGGGCGCAAGGGCCACGGGCATGGAGAGCGTCTCGTTAAACAATTTTGTCTCAAGGCTCAGGTCAGACATATTCTTCAGCACGCGCTGGCGCAGAGCCACCTCTGACAGATCTTCTACATTGCGGCGCAGGGTGTATTCGGCATACGCCCCGCCGTCGATATAGTGGAACAGGAACGGCGGCAAAATACGCTGCGCCGCGGCGCGATAGTCACTGGCTGCTGAAATGATCATGCTTTGTTCTCCCTGGAAATATCACTGTCGCCAGGCAGGCGGGTAATACGCGCCTGTCGGGCCTGGTCTTCATCGAATCGTTTAATCGTGGTGTGCACGAAGCCCAGATGCGCCATCATCGCTTTGCGCGCGGCCTCGGCATCACCGGCCAGAATGGCGTTGAGCACCGCCTCGTGTTGTTCTGTGAGCTGGGCAAACACCGGCGGGACCAGATACATGCGCTGGCGGCTCTGCTTCACGGAGGATTGCAGCAGGTCGAAGAATCCGCGCATGGTCTGGAGCAGGACCACGTTGTGCGACGCCTCGGCAATCGCCAGGTGAAAGCGCACATCCGCCTGGGAGGCGATATCCGGGTCGCTGCTTTGCGTGGCCTCAAAGCAGGCTTTGAGCTTATCTTTGTCGGCCTCGGTTGCCCGCATGGCCGCGTGCCAGGCGGTACTGGTTTCGATGGCGTGGCGCGCTTCAAGGATGTCGAAGCTGTAGTCCGGGTCGTTCTCCATCAGCGTTTTCAGCGGCTGAACGATGTTTTGCTCGGACCAGTCGTCATGCTGCCAGCGTACAAAGGTGCCGCCGCCGCGACGGCTCACCAGTACCCCTTCGCTGACCAGCGTGGCCAGGGCTTCACGAAGCGAGTTGCGTGATACGCCAAGCTGGGCGGCGAGCTGGCGTTCGGCGGGCAACTTCATGCCCGCTTCCAGCTGTTGTTCTTCAATCAGCGCCCGCACGCGAGAGGCAATCTCGTCGGACAGGCGTCTGGGCATCACTATCATGGGATCATCCAGGTTAAGACATAGGCCTGCAGGGTGGTGATCACCCCGACCATGCAGGTAAATATCAGGCTGTGTTTCACGGTAAAGCGGAACAGATCCGACTCTTTACCGACCAGTCCCACCGCCGCACAGGCAATGGCGATAGACTGCGGGGAGATCATTTTCCCGGTCACGCCGCCGGTGGTATTCGCGGCCACCAGCAGGACGTCCGACACGCCAATTTGTTGGGCTGCCGTTGCCTGCAGCGCGGCAAACAGGGCATTGGACGAGGTATCTGACCCGGTCAGGAACACCCCCAGCCAGCCGAGGAACGGCGAGAAGAAGGTGAAGGCGTGGCTGGTATGGGCCAGCGCCAGTGCCAGCGTCGATGACAGGCCGGAGTAGTTCGAGATAAACGCGAACGCCAGCACCATGCCGATGGAGTAAATCGGCAGCAGCAGCTCTTTAATGGTCGCCGCAAAGGTCTGCACCGCAGCCGCAGGCTTCATGCGCAGCCACACCACGGAAAGGAGTGCGGCGAACAGGATGGCGGTACCGGTGGCAGAGAACCAGTCGAATTTATAGACCGCGGCATACGGTGTGGCGGCGTGCACCACCGGCGGCATACGGGCGACCATCTTGTCGAGGAACGGCACAGAGATATTAATCACCATGTCGTACAGCGCGCCGCCCGGGGCGAACAGGGCTTTAAACGGCGGGATGCTCCACAGCGTCACGGTGGCGGTCAGGAACAGGAATGGCGACCAGGCGCGGATGACCTGGCCTGCGGTATAGCCTGTACGCGCCAGAGTTTGATCGACCTGTGAGGCGCCCATATCGGCGAAGCGGAAAATACGTACCGGCTGCCAGCGCTTCAGGAACAGGGTCAGACAGACCAGAGAGACCAGCGAAGAGATAATGTCCGGCAGCTCCGGGCCAAGGAAGTTCGAGCTGAGGTACTGGGCGATAGCGAACGAACCGCCCGCCACCATCACCGCAGGCCAGGTCTCCTTCACGCCGCGCCAGCCGTCCATAATCGCCATGATCCAGAACAGGACGATAATGGTCAGGAACGGCAGCTGGCGGCCAACCATCTGACCAATTTCAAAGCTGTCCAGGCCGGTCACCTGGCCCGCGACCAGAATCGGAATACCCATCGCGCCAAACGCCACCGGCGCGGTGTTCACAATCAGGCACAGGCCCGCGGCATACAGCGGGTTAAAGCCCAGGCCAACCAGCAGCGCGGCGGTGATCGCCACCGGTGCGCCAAAACCTGCCGCCCCTTCCAGGAACGCGCCGAAGGAGAAGCCAACAATCAGCATCTGCAGGCGCTGGTCCGGCGTGATGGAGAGGATTGACGAGCGAATAATGTCGAACTGCCCGGTTTTCACCGAGATTTTATAGACAAACACCGCGGCGATGATGATCCACGCAATCGGCCACAGGCCGTAGAAGAAACCATAAACGACAGAGGCCAGCGCGCGATCGACCGGCATTTTGTAGAAGAACAGCGCCACCATCAGGGCGATGGCAACGGTATATGTCGCGGCGAGGTAGCCCTTCAGCTTGAGCTTAATCAGCGCAAAGAAGAAGAACAGGATCGGAAGCGATGCGATCAGGCTCGACAGCCAGATATTGCCGGCCGGGTCGTAGTTTTGTTGCCAGAGGCTCATGCAGGTCTCCTGGGGACCAGACAGCCTGCGCTGCGGGCGAGTCTCCGCTCATCTCTGCGTCACAGTCTGTGTAAAAGTGGTCCTGCCAATGTTGTGTTGTAGGGGTAATGACAACAAATGGTTAATCAGGTGTTGCATTAAGGCAACGCTTTTGTGAAGTAAAGCTTCTGAAGTGTGAACGCTGGACGAGTTTTAATGCTAATTGGTAGGACCAAATCGTGAAGGATGCTCAATGAGGATCTCTGTCGGCAGTGGGCATCATTCGGGCAAAAATGAAGCGTGCTGTAATGAATGGAGGGAGTAGAAAATATAATTCAGGAAAAGATTTTTTGCTTTAAGTTAATTGGAGGTTTGATTTATGTTTGTTTTTTGTTTTTGCTAAGTATCTTATATGTGAGAAACTCAAATTATTTTCCTAAAAATAATTTTTTTTTGGTTAAAAGTGCGAATTCTAAGATGTAGCAAAAAATTTTAATTAAGGTAAATTTCACATATAGCTTTTAACAGCGTATTACAAACGATCAATTGCTGATCAATGAGTAATTATTCTGAATTTTGTTATCTTTTTAGAATAAACTAAAGGTTCATGCATTAAGTTTGATCGTTTATTCTGGGGATGAGTTTAAAAAAATTGATCAATGTTTGATCAATTCTTTCTTATTGTAATTTCGGAAAGAAATTAGGAGGAAGTTAATTATTTTCTGAGCTACGTAAAAAGCGTTAAATTTGTTATTTATCTGTTAATGTTGTAACTTTGTCAGGCTTGCCTGTTCACCTTCAGAGCGTAGACGTTAAAAGGTAATTGTTTTACTATTTATCCAGATGGAATGTTGTTGAATTATTTAATTATGATGTGTGGATTATTCTTTTCTTCCTAAAGATGTGCCTCTTTAATGGGTGCTCATATCTTGCTGTGCGGATGAATAAAATATACGGATTGTCACGCTGGGATGGACCCCATTTAATACAATGAGGTCGCGTCACCAATTCTATTAATCCCCCTTCGGGTGGTGTCCTGCGAACTTCATAGTAATTTTCATATCTGGTGTAATATGCCTGTATCTGTTTAATTTACAGAGGAAAAGTCATTTCAAATGAAACTTAAAAATGCGGCGTTGGCCCTTGCAGCGACGGGCCTGCTTTTATCTGCCCAGCCGGTTCTGGCAAACGGTGATTCAGGAGTTGATACCTCGCTGAATACCGATGCTGGTTCGCAAAGTACCGGTGGCGTAATCAATTTCACCGGAAAGATTACCCTTATTTCTTGTGATATTACTCCGGCATCCAAAAGCAAAACGGTAGACCTCGGTGCATGGGCGGCAAACTACTTCGACGAGCATAGCGAAACGACGCCGCGTGAATTCAAAATCAACGTAGAAAATTGTCCGCCTGCGGTTCAATCCGTTGCGGTACTGTTTGACGGTACAAAAGATACGTCTAACGATACCCTGCTGCAGGTCACTCCCGGTGACGGCATGGCGACGGGGGTTGGCGTTAAGCTGTACAACAGCAATCGCAGCACGTCTATTAAGCCGGGTACGGTATCAGAAACAACTAAACCAGATGATGAAGGCAATGCAGAATTAACCTTCTATGCCTCCCTGACTAAAGATGGAACTGACATTGCGGCCGGTGATGTTAATGCCGTTTCCAACTTCCTGATGGTTTATAACTGATATCATTTTTAGCCACCTCCAGAGATAATAGTGATGAAGCGTTTGTCGTATATTATGCTCACTGCATTAATGTTTAGCTCTGCGTCAGCTTCTGCAGGCGTGGTCATGGGCGGTACACGGATCGTATACCCACAAAATAGTAAGGAGGTGGCATTTTCTGTTGCAAATAAGGAAAGTGCGACCCCTTATCTTATTCAATCGTGGGTTGAAGGTGATATACAAGCCAAGAATCACGCGACGCCTTTTATCGTTACGCCACCGCTGTTCAGGATCGATCCTGACCAAACTAATACGCTGCGTATTCAATATACCGGTGCGCCGCTGCCCACCGATCGTGAGTCTGTATTTTGGTTGAATATAAAAGCTATTTCGCCAAAGCCAAAAGAGAGCAGCAACGAATTACAAATTAACGTCAAATCGAAGTTTAAAATTTTTTATCGCCCTTCCAACCTGAAGGGTGATGCAGCAACCGCCTGGCAGAAAGTCACGTTTTCACGCACGGACAAAGGGCTCAAGGCCGTTAATCCGACACCGTACTATGTTTCGTTTTTCCAGCTGAGCGTGGCAGGGCATAAGATTGATCAGCCGGGCATGATCGGCCCGGGGGAAACCCGTGAATGGCCGGTGGCCGCCTCCGGCAGCGTCATCTGGTCGGCGATTAATGATTTTGGTGCCATTACCTCCACCCAGTCACAACCGCTTTAATCTCATGGCTTTTCGCCTGCTTCGCTATGCGCCAATCCCTGTACTCCTGCTCGGGTTCAGCCGTACGGGGTTGGCTGAGGATTATTTTGATCCCGCCGCGCTGGAACTGTCCTCTTCCGAGCAGAAAACGGCTGATTTGCACTATTTCTCCGAAAAAGGCGGCCAAATGCCGGGCACATGGACTGTAACGCTGGAGATTAACGGGCGTGAGGAACGGTCGCAGGAGATCGCCTTCGTGAGTGAGGAGGGCAGACTGCAGCCCGTTTTTACCGTGGCGCTGCTGGACGAGCTCGGGGTGAACGTAGGCGCAATACCGGCATTCTCACGGCTTCAGGATGGGGAAACATTCACACGTCTCGGCGATTTTATACCCGCAGCGCGTGCTTCCTATGATTTTAACCAGCAACGTCTTTTTCTCAGCCTGCCGCAGGCGGCGATGAAAAACCGTAGCCGCGGCTACGTCCCCACCTCGCAGTGGGATGACGGTATTCCGGCGGCATTTGTTGATTACAGCCTGTCGGGAGCAATGGCTCATCGCCAAAGTGGGGATACAACTTCCAGCTATCTCAGCCTACGCAACGGCGTGAATCTGGGACCGTGGCGGGTACGCAATACTTCCGCCTGGAGCCACAGCGACGAAGGCGGCGATCGTTTTCAGTCACAAAGTACCTGGTTGATGCGGGATATCCGGAGCCTGAGCAGCCAATTGCGTGTGGGCGATGCCTGGACCGCAGGGGATGTGTTCGACAGCGTGGCGTTTCGTGGCGTTCAGCTCGCCTCCAGCGAAAGCATGTTACCCGACAGCCAGCGCGGCTTCGCGCCAACAATTCGCGGCGTCGCGCACAGCTTTGCCAAAGTCTCTGTGGCGCAGAATGGCTATGTGATTTATGAAACCTGGGTTTCTGCAGGGCCGTTTGTCATTAACGATCTTTTTCCCGGTGCGCAGAGCGGTGATTTGCAGATTACGGTGACGGAAAGCGACGGCACGAAGCGCATCTTTACCCAACCTTATTCTGCGGTACCGTTTATGCGACGCCAGGGCAGTCTCAAATACAGCCTCAACGCCGGGCGTTTTCATTCTGGCTCTGACGAGGCGCAGGCACCGGGTTTTGTTGAAGGTGCTTTCTTTTACGGTCTCCCCTCCCAGATGACGGTGTATGGGGGTGTTCGCGCAGCGGATAATTATCAGGCCGCTGCGCTTGGCATCGGCCGGGGCTTTGGTGCGTTTGGCTCGCTTGGCATTGACGATACCCTGGCAAAAAGTCGTTTGCCCAATGGCGAACGCGCGATGGGGCAGGCGTGGCGCATTCAGTATCAAAAGAATTTCAGCACCACCGGCAGCGCGTTCAACCTGGCAAGCTATCGCTATGCCTCACGCAACTACTACGAATTTGGCGAACTGAACCAGTCCGACAGCCATCAGCTGCAGCTCAATAATCGCCGTAGCCGTTCGCAGATTACCTTCACCCAGACGTTGGGCCAGCTAGGCAGCCTTAATATTTCTGCATGGATGCAGGATTACTGGCACACCTCCGGCCAGGATAAAACCATCCATATTGGCTGGTACTCCAGCTGGCGGGGAATTTCCTGGGGAGCGGGCTACTATTACACCGATTCCGCCCTTGAGCAGCGCCCCGAGCGCACCGTGTCGTTTAACGTCAATATCCCGTTTGGCCGCTGGCTGCCGAACAGTTCGGTCAGCTACTTTACCAACCACAATAACCGCGGGATGTCGACGCAGCAGCTGTCGCTCAACGGAAGCGCACTGGCAAACCGAAACCTCAACTATAGCGTCCAGCAGAGTATTGCCAGCGGCGGGCAGACCGACAGCACCAGCCTGGCGATGCAATACAACGGCGGCTACGGCAACGTCAGCCTCGGCTATGACCACAGCCGTAGCAATAGCAACGCAACTCTTGGGTTAGCCGGGGGCGTACTCGCCACGCGGTATGGCATCACCCTCAGCCAGCCTCTCGGTGATACCGTCGCGCTGATAAGGGTGCCTGGTGCTGCGAACGTTGAGCCGGAAGGATACAGCGGCATTCACACCGATAGCCGAGGCTATGCGGTTATGCCGACGCTTTCGGCCTATCGCAAAAACACCGTCAATCTCAACACGGCAACGCTTGGGGAAAACGTGGACGTCGAGCAGAGCGGGCTAACGCTCATCCCCACCAGCGGCGCGGTGGTGCTGGGAAATTACAAAACCCATATCGGCTACCGCGTGCTGTTTTCCCTGCGCTATCGCGGCGGACCGCTGCCGTTTGGCGCTCAGGCCGAGGTGGTGGAGCAGAATCGCCGCTCTGCAAACCGCAGCATGGTCGCTGACGGCGGTCAGGCATATCTGAGTGGGGTGCCGGAGCGCGGCACGCTGCGCGTGAGCTGGTATGAAGACGGGGAGCAGCATCAATGCCAGACGCCTTTCAAACTGGGAGCTGCGCACATGGCCCCCGGCATCGCTACGCTCTCTCTTGAGTGTCATTAGAGGAATATCATGCGTCATATGATGAAATGGTTTATCTATCTCGGCCTGCTTTCGCTGTTTGGCATGCTGAGTTTTCACGCTCATGCAGACACGTCATCCTGCCGCACCACGCGCGATCAGTGGGTTGTTCAGGTACCTTATGCCATTGGATTTGCCCCCGGCACGGCGGACTGGACGCCTGTCTCCGCGCCAATACAGTCCACCGGGGAAGATTTTTACAGCTGCGATGGCGGGAGTGATGCATGGCGCAGCATTGGATTTGTCGAAATGGATAACGCCGTCGGTACTGTGGTTGGTGAAGACGGTGCGCCACGCCACGTCTATAAAACCCAGATCGACGGCATCGGCTACGCGCTGGGATTTCGCGAGCAACAATATTGTGGCGCGGACGCGGTGCGCTATATTGACGGCACCAGTCCTGTGAGCGGCAATGAGTCGCGGCGCATTTGCGATGCGTCACAAAACCCCGCTTTTGCCAGCGCCTCATCGTACAAACTGCAGTTCTACATTGTGTTTTACAAAATTCCGACGACCGGCGCCATGCCCGACGACAATGCTAATTCACAGGAACAACCGGTCGGATCGCTGGTGCTGCAGGCGGGAGACAGCGAGGCCAGCGCGGCCAACGTGGCCACGCCGGTGCAGATCCATCTTGCCAGTTTCACGGTCAGGCGCACCAGCTGCACGGTTGGCACGCGCAGCATTCTTGTTCCTATGGGTACCGTAAGCCAAAATGAGTTTCACGGCATCGGCTCACGAGCGGGGGGCGGACACTTCAGCATCCCGGTCACCTGCGAAAATAATACGGCGGTTAAGATAGGCTTCTTCGGTGATACCGCACCCGCCAATACGCAAGCGCTGGCACTCACCAAACAGCAGGATGGCGCCAGCGGCGTCGGGATTGAGCTGGTTTATGGCGATAATACCGGTTCGGTTCAGGGGCAAACGGTTCAGTGGAATACGCCGCAGGTGCCGGTAATGGGGCAGGTGGGCGACAATCAGACGCAGATATTCTGGTTTGATGCGCACTATATCCAGACGGAAGATAAGATCACGGCGGGAAAAGCGGACGCGATGGCGACCTTTAACCTGATTTACAACTGAGTTCCCCCTGCCATGACGGCAGGGGAAAGCCATCAGAACGCGGTCTTACAAAAGCCCGTCATCTCTTTCAGGCCCATTTCGCGGCCAAGTTCGGTCATCGGGTGCACGACCACCAGACCGCGGACGCTTTTCTTCAGCTTGCCCATATCGGCCTGTTCTTTTTTGGTGATCGCACGGCGGTGCGGCATGTCCATCAGCTTCTGCGCTTCTTTGCTCAGCTTCTGACCTTTGACTTCGCGCAGGCGCTCGATCTCTGTCTCCAGCGTGGCGGCCTCTTTTTCCAGCTCGGCGTACTTCTCGGCGGACTCGACCAGTGACAGACCCGCCATCTGGTGGCGGATCAGATCCAGGCGGTCGCTCAGGCGTTTAATTTCGTTCTTTTCGACTTCTTTCATGACAAATAACTCTGAAAACGGGGAATTTACAGGGAAGGATACACCAATGTGAGCGGGCTTACTTCTGAAACGCTTTTTTTAAGCTGATTCGTGAAATCAGCTCAGTCAGGGAGAGAACCATAGTGGAACGGACAACCTGTTGATAACGCAGCTTTTGCATCGCATAGAGCTCAGGATCGCTGTTATCAAAATGGGGAGCAGGGGGCAGCGCGGTGACGCAGTGCAGCTCGCCGAAGGGCCCCAGTATCTCATCGTCGGTAAAGGTGTACTCGTTACCGTCATGATTGAGCTCTTCGCGCAGCGCCATTAACAGCTCCGCATCTTCATACTCTTGCCGGTTCAGCACGCCAAGACCATAAATCAGCTTCAGACGCACGGAGAGATCGCCCAGCGGTCCGTCTCCGTCCAGTAACGGTTCTACAGCATATTTTACCGCGTAGTCGTCTTTGCGAAACACCTGAAGCACCAGGATATTCACCGCCTCGGTTAACAGCTCGACGGCGGCAATCAGGAAACTTCGTACGGTTTTGCCAGCATTCAGACGCTCAAGCACACGATTTTCAAAGGCCTGGGTTTGTTCCATTATTGCCTGCATATCTGACAATCTGTTATCTGGGCGCAGGCTAACCTGCGCCGCATTCTGCATCATTTGGTTGCGTTGTATGCGTTAACCGCCTCCACAACCACGTCGCTGTTGGCGTCCAGACCGGAAATCTGCGCCAGCGCAGCCTGCGCGCCTTTGTCATCAATCAGCTGAGCCAGCTCAATCGCCTGCGGGTCCTGCTCGCTGCGGTAGTGCATCGCGGCGGCAATCCCTTTCACCAGGTTGGCGTGTGGCAGACCGTATTCCAGCGTGCCGAGCAGCGGCTTAATCAGGCGGTCGCCGGCGCTCAGTTTACGCAGCGGTTGACGGCCTACGCGCTCAACGTCATCTTTCAGATACGGGTTTTCAAAGCGACCGAGGATTTTCTGGATGTATGCTGCGTGTTTCTCAGCATCAAAACCGTAGCGTTTGATCAGCACCGCGCCGCTCTCTTCCATTGCCCCTTTTACCACCGCACGGATCTTCTCATCGAGGATCGCGTCACGAATGGTCTGATGACCGGCCAATTTTCCGAGGTACGCGGTTATAGCATGCCCGGTGTTCAGCGTGAAGAGTTTGCGTTCGACAAATGCCATCAGGTTATCGGTTAATTCCATGCCCGGAATGGTCGGCAGCGCGCCCTTAAACTGGGTTTTATCGACGATCCACTCGCTGAAGGTTTCGACGGTGACTTCCAGCGGGTCGTTGGTGGCGGATTCAGACGGCGGAACGATGCGGTCCACGGCGGAATCCACAAAACCCACGTGCGCTTCAACCCAGGCTTTATCTTCGTCTGCAACGGCGTTGAGCACGTGGCCTTTCAGCTGCGTGGTGCCGCGCACCATGTTTTCACAGGCGATGATGTTCAGCGGGGTGTCGATGCCCTGCGCTTTGCGTTTTGCCAGGCCTTTCGCGACCGCAGGGGCGATGCGTTCCAGCACGACCGGGCCCACGGCGGTGGTCACCAGATCGACGCTGGCGATCAGGTCAATAACGTCTTCGCCAATGCTGCTTACCGCGTTGACGCCAGACACCGTCTCAACCTGCTCGTTTTCGCCCACCACGTGTACCTGATAGCTATGACGGGCATTCAGGGCATCCAGGACGACCTGATTCACATCGGCGAATGTCAGCGTAATGCCCGCGTCTGCCAGCAGTTTACCGATAAAACCACGACCGATATTACCTGCGCCAAAATGTAATGCTTTCATAGTGTTAACCTTCATCAATGTTTTTACCCGAGAGGGCTGGGGTGAGGAACGTTTCCCCTCACCCTAGCCCTCTCCCCGGAGGGGAGAGGGAAGAGAACTTATTTGTTCAGCAGAGCCAGCACTTCTTCCACGCTGGTGGTATTGGCCAAACGCTCAATGACAGACTCATCATCCAGCGCGTTGGTCAGGCTGGTAATCACCTGAATGTGCTCGTTGTTGCGAGCGGCGATACCAATCACCAGGCGGGCGATGTCGTCTTCTTCTTCACCGAAGCGCACGCCCTGCGGGTACTGACAGAATACGACGCCGGTCTTCAGGACGCGATCTTTCGCTTCAACCGTACCGTGCGGCACCGCGATGGATTCGCCCAGGTAGGTTGGCGTCAGTTTTTCGCGTTCCAGCATCGCGTCGACGTATTCAGGCTGAACGTAGCCGCCTTTTACCAACTGCTCACCGGCAAAGCGAATCGCTTCTTCTTTGGTCGCCGCAGTGCGGCCGAGGAAGATGTTCTCCGCACCCAGTTTGAACAGGTGAGCGTTGCTCTCGTCAAAGCTGTCCTGCAGGCTGGAGCGCACTTTCACTTCGTTATCTTCATGACGCTGCGCGGCAACCAGACGTTCGGTCAGGCTGGTGTACAGGCCGCTGTCGAGGAAGTTGGTCAGCGAGATGTGCTGCGCCTGCGGTACCTGGCGCATGGCGCGTTCGGTCAGGTCGCGGTGCGTGATGACAAGGTCAACATCCGGCGGCAGGCTGTTAATGGCGCTGTTGGTCACGGAAATGTTAGTCAGGCCCGCATCCTGCACTTTCTTACGCAGCACGCCTGCACCCATTGCGCTGGAACCCATACCGGCGTCACAGGCAACGATGATTTTACGCACGTGGCTCAGGTCGTTGGAGACGTCGCCCGCCGTCAGTGGGGTCGCGCCTTTGGATTCGGCTTTCATGTCGTGCATACGACGGGTCGCCGCTTCAATATCGTCGTCTTCTTTCACTTTGCTGGTTTTCAGCAGGATGGAAGAGACCACGAAGGAGACGGCCATGGCCGCACAGATGGCCGCGATGTTCGCGAAGTAAGCTCCTTTTGGCGTCATCGCCAGTACCGCCAGGATAGAACCCGGAGAAGCAGGAGAAACCAGACCGCCGCCCAGCACGCTCAGGGTGAACACGCCGGTCATACCGCCGAGGATAACGGCCAGGATCAGACGCGGATTCATCAGCACGTACGGGAAGTAAATTTCGTGGATACCGCCCAGGAAGTGGATGATAGCCGCGCCGCCAGCAGACTGCTTCGCGCTGCCGCGGCCAAAGAACATGTACGCCAGCAGAACGCCCATGCCCGGACCCGGGTTCGCTTCAATCAGGAAGAAGATGGACTTGCCGAGATCGTGAGACTGCTGAATACCCAGCGGCGAGAAGATGCCGTGGTTAATGGCGTTGTTCAGGAACAGGATTTTCGCCGGTTCAACGAAGATAGACGCCAGCGGCAGCATGTCGTGCGCCACCATAAAGTTAACGCCTGCCGCCAGAATTTTGGACAGCACTTCAACCGCAGGGCCAATACCGAGGAACGCCAGAATCGCGAGGATCATCCCGATGATGCCCGCAGAGAAGTTGTTCACCAGCATTTCGAAGCCGGATTTGATCTTACCGTCAACCCAGACGTCGAATTTCTTGATCGCCCAGCCGCCCAAAGGACCGGCAATCATCGCACCGAGGAACATCGGCATATCCGCACCGACGATAACCCCCATCGTGGTGATGGCACCCACAACGCCACCACGGTCACCGCCCACCAGACGACCACCGGTAAAACCGATGAGCAGCGGCAGGAGATAGGTAATCATTGGGCCAACGAGTTTCGCCAGCGTTTCGTTAGGCAACCACCCTGTCGGAATGAACAATGCGGTGATGATACCCCACGCGATAAACGCGCCGATATTTGGCATCACCATGTTGCTGAGGAAACGACCAAAGCTTTGAACTTTGATCTTGAAATCGGATGACATAAAACACCCCTTCTTCTGTTTTGCTTAGGCTTGCGGCCCGAGGTTTATCGTTAATGTGCGGCGGCAGAGGTAGCCGGGCCCTGTTCTGATGCTGTGAAATCTGGCACTGAATCGTTCAACTGTCCAGATAGCGAAAATTTGTGTGATGTATATCACGTAAAGATAGGGGGTGAGGCATTCAATGAGGTGATCTGAATCACAAAAATGGTGAGCAAAAAAAAGACAATGGCGAAAAATGACGCAAAAAACACCCCTTTCTGTGATTGACATCACATTTTGCTTTCGTGTGTTTGTTTCTGGATTGTGACTGATTTCACAAAATATTTTTATGCAGATTTCTCTGACTGCGATCGGCATCAGGATGGCAAAGCGCGACACGTAAAGCTAAAAAACCACTTTTGATGTGTGGTATGGCGAAAAGCTAAAAGGTGGATTACGCTCATATTGTAAGGTTAAGTCTATTATTATTCAGGATATATTTTGACACGCTTATAAACTTGCATGGAGATATTATAAAAACCCATACTCCCCGGCTCTGGAAATAATAAGCACCTCCCTGTGTTTATAAAAATTAATTAGGTTGCGTACCGTTTTATTAATTTAATGAGTTGACGTTGTTTAAGTGAGGAGAATATGTTTCTCAACTATTTCGCGCTGGGCGTATTGATTTTTGTATTTCTGGTTCTTTTTTACGGAATCATCGCCATTCATGACATCCCTTACAATATGGCCAAAAAGCGTAACCACCCACATGCCGATGCGATTCATACGGCAGGGTGGATTAGCCTGTTTACGCTCCATGCCATCTGGCCGTTCCTGTGGATTTGGGCCACGCTGTACCGTGAAGACCGCGGCTGGGGCATGCAAAACCACATCACAAAGCCTGACGAGGTCCCGGGCATGGATGCGCTCGCCAAACGCGTGGCGGAACTCGAACAAAAGCTGGCGGCAGCACAGCCTGCTGCTGATAAGAACACGCTGGAGCGCTAATCATGGATCTGTTGATTATTTTGACCTATGTGGCATTTGCCTGGGTGATTTTTAAAATATTCCGTATTCCGGTAAACCAGTGGACGCTTGCCACCGCGACTTTAGGCGGCGTGTTTATTGTTGCCGGACTTATTCTGCTCATGAACTATAACCACCCGTATACCTTTACGGCGCAAAAAGCGGTTATTTCTATTCCAATTACGCCGCAGGTGACTGGCGTGGTCAGTGAAGTGACCAATAAAAATAACCAGCTCATTAAAAAAGGCGAAGTGTTATTTAAGCTGGATCCAGGCCGCTACCAGGCGCGCGTTGACAGACTCCAGGCCGACCTGGTGACCGCGACGCACAACATCGATAATCTGAAAGCACAGCTGGCGGAAGCCGTCGCCAATACCACGCGCGTCTCCGCCGAGCGCGATCGCCTGTACAAAGATTATCAGCGCTACCTGAAAGGCAGCCAGGCGAAGGTGAATCCGTTCTCTGAAAGCGATATCGACAACGCGCGGCAGAATTACCTGGCACAGGATGCGCTGGTGAAAGGCTCCGTTGCTGAACAGGTGCAGATTCAAAGCCAGTTAGACAGCATGGTGAACGGCGAACAGTCGCAGATTGCCTCCCTGCGCGCCCAGCTTGCTGAAGCCAAATACAACCTGGATCAGACCGTGGTGCGTGCGCCCAGCAATGGCTATATCACCCAGGTGCTGATTCGTCCGGGGACCTATGCCGCCGCGCTGCCCCTGCGTCCGGTGATGGTCTTTATTCCTGAGCAGAAGCGCCAGATCGTGGCTCAGTTCCGTCAGAACTCGCTGCTGCGCCTGAAGCCGGGCGATGAAGCGGAAGTGGTGTTCAACGCGCTGCCGGGTCAGGTGTTCACCGGCAAGCTCACCAGCGTTCTGCCGGTGGTGCCAGGCGGGTCGTATCAGGCACAGGGTGCGCTGCAGGCACTGACGGTCGTGCCGGGTACGGATGGCGTACAGGCGCTGATTGAGCTGGAGCCTAACGCCGACGTCGATGCGCTGCCAGACGGTATTTACGCCCAGGTGGCCGTCTATTCGGACCATTTCGCCCACGTGTCGGTCATGCGTAAAGTGTTGCTGCGTATGACCAGCTGGATGCACTACCTCTATCTCGATCACTAATCCCTCCAGGGCAGGAATGCGACGCGCATACCTGCCCTTTTTTCATCGCTTGATCCATACTGACTTTTTTCCGGCATCAAGGATCAGGCAATGAAACTTATCGGTAGCTATACCAGTCCCTTCGTGCGAAAGATCTCAATTCTCCTGCTGGAGAAAGGGATTGAATTTGAATTCATCAATGAACAGCCTTACAACGCCGAAAACGGCGTCGCGCAGTACAACCCGCTGGGGAAAGTCCCGGCGTTGGTAACGGACGAGGGTGAATATTGGTTCGATTCCCCGATTATTGCGGAATATATCGAGCTGCTGGGCGTTGCCCCGGCAATGCTTCCGGCTGACCCCAAAGCGGCGCTGGCGGTGAAGCAAATTGAAGCCCTGGCCGATGGCATTATGGATGCGGCTCTCACCTCGGTGCGCGAACAGGCAAGGCCTGCCGCCCAGCAGTCAGAAAACGAACTGCTGCGCCAGCGGGAAAAAATCAGCCGCAGCCTGGACCGGTGCGAACAGCTTATCCGGGACGGAAAGATCCAAACCGACGACCTGAACCTGGCGACGATCGCCATCGCCTGCGCTATTGGCTATCTCAACTTCCGCCGCGTTTCCCCCGGCTGGTGCGTTGATCGTCCGCTGCTGGTAAAACTTGCCGACACGCTATTTAGCCGCGAGAGCTTTGCCCGTACAGAACCGCCAAAGGCTTGATGCGGGTTATAACACTTCGCTGCGGGAGGCGGTACAATCTCTCTACATGTTAACTCCCTCTCCCGTCGGGAGGGGGGAAGATATTTACTCGCCAGGCGCTTTCATGACTACTCATCATTCGCTGTACAGCCAGATCCCCGCTACCGACCGTCTCCTTCGCGAGCCCCGTATTCATGCTGCCGTTGAGCGTTTCGGCCATACCGCGACGGTTGAGATGCTACGTCTGCTTCAGGACGAAGCACGCAGCGCGATTCAGTCAGAAAACGCTTTGCCCGACTGGTGCGCAGCGTGGGAGCAGGAAGTTGAGCACCGGCTGGGTGAGAAAGCGCAAAGCGCGTTACGCCAGGTGATTAACCTGACGGGAACCGTCCTGCATACCAACCTGGGCCGCGCGCAGCAGGCGGAAGAGGCTATCGCGGCGGTCGGGCAGGCCATGCGCTCGCCTGTGACGCTGGAGTACGATCTGGACGGTGCCGGGCGCGGGCACCGCGATCGCGCGCTGGCGGAGCTGCTGTGCCAGCTGACCGGCGCGGAAGATGCCTGCATTGTAAATAACAACGCTGCGGCAGTGCTGCTGATGCTGGCGGCTACCGCTAGCGGCAAAGAGGTGGTGGTTTCCCGCGGCGAGCTGGTGGAGATTGGCGGGGCGTTTCGCATCCCGGACGTGATGCGCCAGGCGGGCTGCACGCTGCATGAAGTGGGCACCACTAACCGTACGCATGCGAAAGATTATCGCGCGGCGGTGAATGAAAATACCGCCCTGCTGATGAAGGTCCACACCAGCAATTACCATATTGAAGGCTTCACCAAAACGGTTGAAGAGGCCGAGCTGGCGGCGATTGGGCGCGAGCTTAATGTACCGGTGATTGCCGATCTCGGCAGCGGTTCGCTGGTCGATTTGAGCCTTTACGGGCTGCCAAAAGAGCCGATGCCGCAAGAGATGATTGCGGCGGGCGTCAGCCTGGTGAGCTTTTCCGGCGACAAACTGCTGGGCGGGCCGCAGGCCGGGATTATCGTAGGCAAGCGCGAGCTGATTGCGAAGCTGCAGCAGCACCCGCTCAAGCGCGCCCTGCGTGCCGATAAAATGACCCTTGCCGCGCTGGACGCGACGCTGCGTATCTATCTGCATCCGGAGAAGCTGGCCGAGAGCCTGCCCACGCTGCGCCTGTTAACCCGCGATGCCGCCTCGATTCGCGCCCAGGCCGAGTTACTGCTGCCGCACGTAGCCCCGCATTACCCCGATTTTGACGTGCGCATTGAACCTTGCCAGTCGCAGATTGGCAGCGGTTCGCTGCCGGTGGACAGGCTGCCGAGCGAGGCGCTTACGTTCACCCCGCGCGACGGGCGCGGCAGCCGCCTTGATGCCCTGTCGTCACGCTGGCGTGGTCTGCCGACGCCGGTTATCGGGCGGATTTACGACGGCCGAATGTGGCTGGATCTGCGCTGCCTTGAAGATGAAGAGCGATTTCTGGAGATGTTGTTGAAATGATTATTGCCACCGCCGGTCACGTCGACCACGGAAAAACCACGTTGCTGCAGGCGATTACCGGCGTAAACGCCGACCGCCTGCCGGAAGAAAAAAAGCGCGGCATGACCATCGATCTGGGCTATGCCTACTGGCCCCAGCCCGATGGCCGCGTTCTGGGTTTTATTGATGTACCGGGGCATGAAAAGTTTCTGTCCAACATGCTGGCGGGTGTGGGCGGAATCGATCATGCCCTGCTGGTGGTGGCCTGTGATGATGGCGTCATGGCGCAAACCCGCGAGCATCTTGCGATCCTGCAGCTGACCGGCAACCCGCAGCTGACCGTGGCGCTAACCAAAGCCGATCGCGTGGATGACGCGCGCGTCAGCGAGGTGCGCGAAACGGTACAGGCAACCTTGCGGGAATATGGCTTTGCCGATGCTACGCTTTTTGTCACCGTGGCGACAGAAGGGCGAGGTATCGACGAACTTCGCCACCATTTACAGCAGCTTTCATCACGTGACCACGCCAGCCATCACCGTTTCCGTCTGGCCATTGACCGGGCCTTTACCGTGAAAGGTTCGGGCCTGGTGGTCACCGGTACGGCGCTCAGCGGCGAAGTGAAGGTCGGCGATAGCTTATGGCTGACGGGCGTTAACAAACCGATGCGCGTGCGCGGCCTGCATGCGCAAAACCAGCCCGCGGAGCAGGCCCACGCCGGGCAGCGAATCGCGCTTAACATTGCCGGGGATGCGGAAAAAGAGCAGCTTAGCCGCGGCGACTGGCTGCTGGCCGATGCGCCACCCGAACCGTCTGAACGCGTCATTGTCTCCCTGCAGACGCACGCGCCGCTGACCCAGTGGCAGCCGCTGCATATCCACCACGCGGCCAGCCATATCACCGGGCGGGTGTCGCTGCTGGAGAACGACCTTGCCGAACTGGTTTTCGATTCGCCGCTCTGGCTGGCAGACAACGATCGTCTGGTACTGCGTGATATTTCAGCGCGCGAAACGCTGGCCGGGGCGCGGGTGGTGGTGCTTAACCCACCGCGGCGCGGCAAGCGTAAACCTGAATATCTGCAGTGGCTGGCGGAGCTGGCGCAGGCCAGAGAAGATAGCGTCGCGCTGCGGGTGCATCTTGAGCGCGGTGCGGTGAGTCTTAAGGATTTTGCATGGGCGCGCCAGCTGAGCGAAGAAGGCTTACGCCAGCTGACCCGGCAGCCGGGCTTTATTCAGGCCGGCAACAGCCTGCTCAATGCCCCGGTTGCGGCAAACTGGCAGCGTAAGATACTGAACACGCTGGCAACCTACCATGAACAGCATCAGGATGAGCCTGGCCCAGGTCGTGAACGTCTGCGACGCATGGCGCTGCCGATGGAAGACGATGCGCTGGTGCTGCTGCTGATTGAGAACATGCGCGAAAGCGGGGCGATCAAAAGCCACCACGGCTGGCTGCATCTGCCGGATCACAAGGCCGGGTTCACCGCGGAGCAAGAGGCAGTGTGGCAAAAAGTGGCCCCGCTGTTTGGCGATGAGCCGTGGTGGGTTCGCGATCTGGCTCGCGAAACGAACGCCGACGAGCAGGTAATGCGTCAGGTTCTGCGCCATGCGGCGCAGCAGGGGCTGATAGTCGCGATCGTGAAAGATCGTTATTACCGTAACGATCGGATTGTTGCGTTTGCGAACCTGATCCGCGAACTGGATCAGGCGCGGGGCTCTACCTGCGCCGCCGATTTCCGCGACCGGCTGAACGTGGGCCGCAAGCTGGCAATTCAGATCCTGGAGTATTTCAACCGCATCGGCTTTACCCGCCGTCGCGGTAACGATCATGTCCTGCGAGATTCGCTGTTATTTCCTGAAACTCCGTGACCCCCGTCGTAAACACCGTTACCGGCTGGCGAGAAAATCGCCAGCCGGAACTACCCTTGTTGTACATCAACAGCAAGGAGACGGTCATGACAAACAATCCTCCCTCATCGCGTATCCAGCCCGGCGAGTATGGTTTTCCCCTCAAGCTGAAGCCCCGTTATGACAACTTTATTGGCGGCGACTGGGTCGCGCCCGTCGACGGCGAATACTATTCCAACCTGACCCCCGTTACCGGCCAGCCGCTGTGTGAAATAGCCAGTTCCGGCAAGCGTGATATCGACCTCGCGCTGGATGCGGCGCACAAAGCGAAAGATAAATGGGCCCATACCTCCGTTCAGGACCGCGCGGCCATTTTGTTCAAAATTGCCGACCGGATGGAGCAAAATCTGGAGCTGCTGGCAACGGCAGAAACCTGGGATAACGGCAAGCCGATCCGGGAAACGATGGCGGCAGACGTGCCGCTGGCCATTGACCATTTCCGCTATTTCGCCTCCTGCATTCGCGCTCAGGAGGGCGGGATCAGCGAGGTAGACAGCGACACCGTGGCGTATCACTTCCATGAACCGCTGGGCGTCGTCGGGCAAATTATTCCGTGGAACTTCCCGCTGCTGATGGCGAGCTGGAAAATGGCGCCGGCGCTGGCGGCCGGAAACTGTATTGTGCTGAAGCCGGCCCGTCTGACCCCGCTCTCGGTTCTGCTGCTGATGGAAATCGTCGGCGATCTGCTGCCCCCGGGCGTGATTAACGTGGTCAACGGCGCGGGCGGTGAGATAGGCGAATATCTGGCCACCTCAAAACGTATCGCCAAAGTGGCGTTTACCGGCTCGACGGAAGTGGGTCAGCAGATCATGCAGTACGCCACGCAGAACATTATTCCGGTGACCCTGGAGCTGGGGGGGAAATCCCCGAATATCTTCTTCGCGGACGTGATGGAGGAAGAGGATGCCTTCTTCGATAAAGCGCTGGAAGGGTTTGCGCTGTTTGCGTTTAACCAGGGCGAAGTCTGTACCTGCCCAAGCCGCGCGCTGGTGCAGGAGTCCATCTATGAGCGCTTTATGGAGCGCGCCATTCGCCGGGTCGAATCTATCCGCAGCGGTAACCCGCTCGATAACGTCACGCAGATGGGGGCGCAGGTCTCGCACGGACAGCTGGAAACTATCCTCAACTACATTGATATCGGCAAGAAAGAAGGGGCGGATATTCTGACCGGCGGACGCCGTAAAGTGCTGGGAGGAGATCTGCAGGAAGGGTATTACCTTGAGCCGACGATCCTGTTCGGTCAGAACAACATGCGCGTTTTCCAGGAGGAAATTTTCGGACCGGTGCTGGCCGTGACCACCTTCAAAACGATGGAGGAGGCGTTGGAAATTGCCAACGACACGCCGTATGGCCTGGGGGCGGGCGTCTGGAGCCGCAACGGTAATCTGGCCTATAAAATGGGAAGGGGCATACAGGCCGGACGCGTCTGGACCAACTGCTACCACGCCTATCCGGCGCACGCGGCATTTGGGGGTTATAAGCAGTCGGGCATCGGGCGTGAAACCCACAAGATGATGCTGGAGCATTACCAGCAGACGAAATGTCTGCTGGTCAGCTATTCCGATAAACCGCTGGGGCTGTTCTAATCGCCCAGCTCAGGCCGTCCATGGGCGGCCTGAGCAATTTGCTGGCGCAGGCAGTTCAGTACGCCATCCAGGACGTATTGCACGCGCCAGGGCTGATATTCCCGTTTGCGGAAGATGGCGGTCAGATCGAGCCACCACTCCTCCTGATGCGGGAAGCAGGGGACCAGCATGCCTTTTGTTAATTCTTTTTTCAGACTCTCTTTGGGCGCAAATACAATTCCAAGATGATTTCTTGCCAGCTCAAGGGCGGTCTGCGTATTGTCGCAAATATAATTCCCGGTTACCCGGTAATCATAAACGTTATCACTGCCGTGCACGCGGAAGCGCCAGATGTTTGCCTCATCGACCAGCATGGAATCAATGAGGATACAGGAGTGGTTAATTAAATCTTCAGGTCCTGTTAAAGGATGTTTATTTAAATACTCAACGGTTGCAAATGCCGTGACGGAATATTTTGTCAACACGCTGGCAACCAGGCTTTCATCTTTCGGCTGTGCATAGGTAATTAAAATATCGCAGTCGTCCGGAAAGGAAACACCTTCTGAAAATTCATTACGGTCCAGGTTGTAGGTTTTCAGGGAGATGCGAATGTCGCCAATGTCCTCAATCTGATGGATCACGTGTCGGGCGAGATAGGTCACGATACCTGTTGGGGCGTAGATCGTGACTTTTCCACGCTTTTCATGCTTATAATCCGCAATAAAATTAACAAGTTGACTGTTCTTATCCAGCGTGGCATTCACGTAAGGGAGTAACGCTTCGCCAAACTGGGTAAGGGCCAGCTGGCGAGTGGTACGCTCGAATACCTTGAGCCCAACCCGCGTTTCAAAATCAGACAGATATTTACTGACGTTGGCCTGCGCCATGCCCAGCAGGGCGGCAGCATCACCAATGCTGTGGGTTGCAGCGATGACGGAAATAATTTTTAATTCGCGTGGCTTTAGCTGTAATTTACTCATCATGCGCACCCATCTATATGATTTTATATATAATATTATATAAACCGCAGCGTTGCATTGGCAAATTTGTAACCATTATTATTCGCCTCGCTTGTTTGGCATTTAAATGGATTACATGTAATGACTATTAAATACAATTTACTCATCGCTGCCACGTTATTTGCAACATCCTCTGCAATGGCCGGTGACTTTTCACTTGGAGCGGGGGCAGTATTTAATGAGTCTCCTTACAAAGGATATAATGAAAATACCAGTGCAGTACCGTTAATTAGCTACGAAGGCGACAGATTCTATGTTCGCCAGACCACGGGCGGATGGATCCTGTGGAAAGACGCAAAAAATGAGTTCAGCCTGACCGCATCGTGGATGCCGCTGCATTTTGATCCTGATGATAACGACGACCATCAGATGAAGCAGCTGGACGAGCGCAAAGCGTCTGCCTTCCTCGGCGGCGCCTACTACCGCCACGAAAGCTGGGGCTCTCTGAAAGTGGCCGTCTCTGGCGATGCGATGGATGAAAGCGGCGGCGTGATGGGCGAAGTATCGTACTTCCGCCCAATCAGGATGGAACGCCTGACCCTGACGCCATCGCTCGGCATTTTCTACAGCGACGAAAGCTATAACGACTATTACTACGGCGTCTCCGGCAGCGAGTCTCGCCGCTCGGGTATGGATGAATACACCGCCGGCGACAGCTGGACGCCATACGTTGGCCTGGCCGCTAAATATCAGTTAACCCAGAAGCTGTATCTCAACGCCAGCGCGGTCTATACCGTATTACCTGACGACGTGAAGAACAGCCCGATGATTGACCGCGACGACAGCTTCGCGCTGATGACCGGCCTGACCTGGCGCTTCTGATGCAGTAAAGCCGGGTGGCGGCTTCGCCTTGCCCGGCCTACGTATTTACTCCCTCTCCCGTGGGAGAGGGCTGGGGTGAGGGCAACCGGCCGCAGATATTCAGCCTTCATCCACCCAAATCCGCATTTCTCCTTCTCCCCGGTTGGCCCAGCTAAACCAGGGAATAAAGGTCAGCGTCTTGGGCCGACGTTGTACCGGCGAGCGGTCGTACTGCCACAGCGCATCCGTGTCCTTCACCTGACACCCCATTCCCTCTGCCTGAATCAGCATCTTGTGTGCGAATATCCCTTTTCCTTCAAAGACCCGAAACTCGCTGTCAGCGGGCAGGGAAAGGTTATGTAAGTTCGCACCGTTATCGGCCTCTTCCAGGCAGTAGACCAGCGGGCCGCGCTGCAGGGCGACTTTGCCCGCCTGCTGGCGGACCTGTGGGTTGCCATACACGCGGCGAACCGGCATCGGTAGCGTCAGCGTGACGACATCCCCTTCCTGCCAGGTTCGGGTCAGGTAGAGATATCCTCGGGAGACTTCACCCGCAACGGCATCACCGTTCAGCGATATGCCAGGGGCCGCACACCAGTCCGGCAGCCGCAGGGCCAGCGTATGCGTGACGGGAACAGGCGAGGTAATTTCGATCTTTACCACTTCCTGCCACGGATAATTGCCGCTAATCCGCAGCGCCAGGGTTTCGTCGCCAACCGGAATGGCGACATCGTTGCCCACGTAGAGATTTATGAAAAGCGCGTCCGGGCGAACGGTGTAAACGTAATGGCCCAGCGACGTCAGCACGCGCGCGATATTCGGCGGGCAGCAGGCGCAGCCAAACCAGCGCTGGCGGATGGGTTTCACGTGATCGTAGATATGGTTGAACGCCAGGGTTTTCGGATGAACCTCCAGCGGGTTCACGTAGAAGAAGTGTTTTCCGTCCAGCGCCATACCGCCAAGCACCGTGTTGTATAGCGCGCGCTCCATCACGTCGGCATAGTGGCCATCGGCCTCCATCTCCAGCATCCGGCGGGCAAACATCATCAGACCGATGGAGGCGCAGCTTTCGGCGTAGACAGTATCGTTGGGCAAATCATAATCGCTGCTGAAGGCTTCGCCGCTGCTTTGCGACCCGATCCCGCCGGTAATATACAGCTGGCGCTGCGCCATGTTTTTCCACAGCCGCAGGCAGTCCTGTCGTTTACCCTCGTCCTGGCTCAGGCGAGCCAGATGCGCCATGCCCGCCATCAGGTAGACAAAACGCACCGCGTGACCGATGGCCGTTTGCTGTTCGGCAAGCGGCTGATGCGCCTGGCTGTAGGCTTTGTCTTTGACCATCCATGCCGGGCCATAGGTGTTCCAGTATGACGTTCTGCCGCGCTTCTCGTATTCGATATCGTAGAAGTGAGGCTGCACGCCGCGTTGTTCTACGAAATATTTCACCAGCGTGAGATAGCGTGGCTCCTGCGTGACGTCGTAAAGCCGCATCAGCGCCAGCTCGATTTCCGGGTGGCCTGGATAGCCGTGAAGCTGGCTCTCACCGGGGCCAAACACGCTGTCGATATGGTCCGCGAGCCTGCACACCACCTCCAGCAGACGGCGTTTTCCGGTTCCCTGAAAATACGCCACGCCGGCCTCAATCATATGTCCGGCGCAGTACAGCTCGTGGCACTCGGCCAGATTGGTCCAGCGCTCGTTAGGCGCTTTTACCGTAAAGTAGGTGTTGAGATAGCCATCTTCACACTGCGCTGCGGCAATCAGTTCAATGACCTCGTCGGCGGTTTTTTCCAGTTCAGCATCCGGTTTCTGGCACAGCGACCACGCCACGGCTTCCAGCCATTTCGCGACGTCGCTGTCCTGAAACACCATACCGTAGAACTCGCCCTGCTCCTGGCCCGCCGCAATGCGGAAGTTGGTGATGGCGTGGCTGGGTTCGGCTTCCGTCACGCGATCGTTAAGCGCTTCCCACTGGTAGGGGATCACCACATCACGTACCAGTCGTTGATACTGCCCGAGAAACGGGTCGTTAATTTTCAGTTGATGCAGGTCGGCTTCCATTATGGACATAGCGTTCTCCTCAGGACGGTACGTGACGCTGGCGCAGGTCGGTGGCAATGCGCGACATCATGGGGTTAGTGAGTCTGCACCAGCGGATGGATATCGCCAGCAGCAGGTGGAAAAGGGCGGGCAGCAGCGTCTCCATGGCGGTGATGCCCTGCAGTGAAGCAGGCGTCTGGTTGCCCGCACCTGGCTGGTAGGCCACGGCGATAAATACCAGGCTGACGATCCCGGCGCTGGATGCCCACGCAAGCTTGATGAAAAACAGGTTAAAAGCGAAGTTCATACCCGACGAGCGCACGCCGGTTTTCCACTCGCCGTAGTCGTCGGCAAACGCCATCAGCGAGAAGTGCAGCGGCAGGGTAAACCCGAGAATGACGCCGTTGCTCAGAATGACGATCAGCCACAGCGTCTGGTGGGTCGGGCCGCCGGGCAGAAACCACATTCCGAGCGCGAGCGCGGCGAGGATAAGGTTTGTGTAATAGTAGAGTTTGACGGTATCAATGCGGCGAGAAAGGGGGTTTACGATTACCGCGCCCAGAATGGCCGCAAAGGTCACCATGGTGAAAAACAGCGAGGTATAGGCGGTGCTGCCCTGCAGCACGTAGGTGATGAAGTACATGTATCCGCCGCCGCGAATGTTAAACACGTTGATCAGCAGGAACGACATCACCAGCATCAGCAGCAGCTGATCGTTTTTACGCAGACCGGCCAGATGCTCGCGCAGGGTAAATTTGCCCATCAGCGCCAGCGGAACGCGCTCGCGCACCCAGAAAAAGCAGCAGAGGAACATCACCACGGCGATGGCGCACAGTACGCCTACACCTAATTGATAGCCTCGCGCGGCGTTGCCCTGGCCCAGCGTTGCGACCAGCCACGGCAGGCCCACAGAGACCAAAAAGCCTGCCACACCGCACAGCACAAAGCGCCATGACTGGCAGGAGATCACCTCGCTGTGGCGGGTCGTCATGGTGTTAATCAGCGCGCAGTAGGGCACGTTGATGGCGGTATAGCCGACGGACAACAGCAGATAGGTTCCAAACGCCCAGGCGATTTTCACGCCCATGCTGGCTTCCGGTACGGTGAAGGTCAGCACGCCGATGACGCCGATGGGAAGCGCCACCCACAGCTGCCAGGGGCGAAAACGTCCCCAGCGGCTTTGCGTGCGGTCTGCAATCACGCCCATCACCGGATCGGAAATGGCATCGAACACGCGCAGGGCGATAAACAGCGTACCCACGAGCGCCGGGGTCAGGCCAAAAATATCGGTATAGAAAAAGGTCAGAAAATTCATGATCAGGCAGGTAATCACCGTCCCGCCCGCATCGCCCAGGCCGTAGCCAATTTTTTCGCGGACGGACAAGCGGCTATCTGTTGCCTCTTGCGTCAGGTCTGATTCTGTAATCGGTGTGGAAGTCATCGGGTAACTCCTCGGTAAGCGAATTTATTATCGTCGTTGTGCAAGGTACGTATTTATTCTGCACCGAACGGAGAGGCCAACAAGGGAAGGGAAAAGTATAAAAAGGTGACGATTCCGACCTGATGATAAAAATGTGATTCCGATCGGACAGCTATTCGAATATTGATTAATAATCAACGTGTAAGTCGAATATTAACGGCAATAAAAGCGGAATGGTGAATATCCATGCTTGAATTATCCATAGCGCTTCCGATTAAGGTTCAAAATGGCGGGCTGTTTATTTCCCGGGGCGTGGGCCGTCATCCTGCGCGGAAGTTAACATCGTGGGAGATTATTTTTGTCGAAAAAGGGACATTAACGATCCAGGAAGAACAGCATGTCTTTGAGGTGAATGCGGGAGAAAGTTTGCTTCTCTGGCCGGGCCGCAAGCATGTGGGCGTGGAGGAGTTCCCGGCGGACCTGCGCTTTTACTGGCTCCATTTTGAGATTGAAGCACAACATGTCTCGTTGCCAAATGCCGCCCCTCTGGCAATTGAACAACACTGTCGCGTAAGGGATGCGCAATATGTCATTGCGCTATTTCGGCAATTCCTCAGCGAGCAGGAAAAATTACAGCGCAGCGTGGCGCTGGAGATGATTTTATTATTGATTCTACAGCAGATGTCGATCTCTTCGGGATATGAAGATAAAGGCGATGAGGCCGGGGCGGCGATGGCGTGGAAGGCGAAGCAGCTTATTCGCACCCAGTTTCATTTACCCCTTTCTACGTCGCAGCTGGCAAAAGCGTTGCACTGCAATGCCGATTACCTCGGGCGCGTGTTTCGCCGGACTTTCCACTTAACCCTGACGGAGGCAATCCATCGCCAGCGCGTCAGGGCGGCAGAAAAGCTGTTGCTGGATGGCTCTGCCTCGCTCACCGAAGTGGCAACCCGCTGCGGTTTTAATGACGTGGGCTATTTTCGGCAGATATTTTCAAAGCACACGGGCTTAACCCCCGCCGTCTGGAAACGGCGGTACTGTAAAGAGCATATTAATTCCGGATGATCACTGGCCGTAATACGCATTTGCCCCGTGCTTGCGCAGATAATGTTTGTCGAGCAGTTCCTGCTGCATAACCGGAAGCTGTGGCGCGAGCTGGCGCGAGAACAGGCCCATGTACGCGCACTCTTCCAGCACGACGGCATTGTGTACCGCATCAGCAGCATCTTTACCCCAGGCGAACGGGCCGTGGGAGTGAACCAGAACTGCCGGGATTTGCATCGGACTGAGATCGCGCTCCTCGAAGGTTTTGATGATGACTTCACCCGTCTGGTATTCGTACTCCCCAGCAATCTCGGCCGTGGTCATCAGGCGCGTGCAGGGAATTGGCCCGTAGAAATAGTCGGCGTGCGTTGTGCCCCACGCCGGTAAATCCAGCCCCGCCTGCGACCAGATGGTGGCGTGGCGGGAATGGGTGTGTACGATGCCGCCAATCTCCGGGTAACGGCGGTACAGCGCAAGGTGGGTCGGCGTGTCTGAAGAGGGCTTTTTGCTGCCTTCAACCACCTGGCCGGTGGCGATATTCACCACCACCATGTCCTTTGCCGTCATCACCTCGTATTCCACGCCGGAGGGCTTGATGACCATCATGCCGCTTTCCCGGTCGACCGCGCTGACGTTGCCCCAGGTAAACGTCACCAGCTGGTGGGCAGGCAGCGCCAGGTTTGCCGCCAGCACCTCGTCTTTGAGTTCTTCTAACATGCCATGCCTCCTTCCTGCATACGGGCTTCAATCCAGCGGCGCGCCTGGATAATCTCCAGCACCGGCTCTTTTGCTTTTTCAGTCCACATTTCAATCAGAAACGCGCCGCGATAGTTCAGCTGGTTGAGCGTGTTAAACACGCCAACAAAATCGACGCAGCCCTCGCCAAACGGCACGTCGCGGAACTGGCCGGGGCTTTGCTCGGTCACGGGTTGAGTATCTTTCAGGTGGATCGCGGCGATGCGGTCAATGCCCAGCGTCAGCTCGGCAGCCACATCGTTGCCCCACGCGCTCAGGTTGCCGATGTCCGGGTAAACGCTGAACCACGGCGAGGCGAGCATGTCGTCCCACTTTTTCCATTTGCTGATGGAGTTCATAAACGCGGTGTCCATGATCTCCACCGCCAGCATCACCTGCGCGGCAGCGGCTTGCTCGACGGCCCACGCCAGCCCTTCGGCAAAGCGTTGCTGCGTGCCCTCGTCGTGCTCTTCGTAGTACACGTCATAACCCGCAAGCTGAATGGTGCGAATGCCCAAGTCACGCGCCAGCTTAATGGCCTTCGTCATGATCTCGCGGGCGCGCTCGCGTACGGATTCATCGCGGCTGCCAAACGGGAAGCGACGGTGGGCAGATAAACACATGGAGGGGATCGCCACCCCGGTTTCCAGCATCGCTTCAACCAGGGAGGCGCGCTGCGTGGTGCTCCACTCAAGGCGCGATAAGCGTTCGTCGGTCTCGTCGACAGACATCTCCACAAAATCGAACCCGCAGCTTTTCGCCAGAACCAGGCGCTCGGGCCAGGAGAGATCTTTCGGCAGCGCTTTTTCGTAGATACCTAACGGATGCTGACGCATGATTACGCTCCCCAGATGTCGCAGATTTGCGCGTGGAATGCCTGCGCCACCTGCGGTGGATTGGCGGCTCCTGCCAGCGCGCGTCCGGCAATGAAGGCTTTAACGTTGATCTGCTTAAACAGCGGCAGGTCGGCGGGAGTGATGCCACCGGTCACCGAGAGCTGCAAACCGATGTCGGAGAGCGCTTTCATTTTGGCGAGATCCGCTTCACCCCACTGCTGCCCGCTGGCCTGCACGTCGCGTCCGCGGTGATAAATAGCCTGCTTCACGCCGATGCGGTGCCAGGCGCGCGCGTCGTCCAGCGTCCAGTTGCCAAAGAGCTCCATCTGGATTTCCCCCCCGCAGCGCAGCGCCACCTCGTGGCCTCGTTCAACGGTGGCCAGCGGCGCGGCGCAGATGATGGTCATCCAGTTCGCGCCAGCGCCAAACGCCTGTTCAGCCAGCGTTTCTCCGGCATCGGCGACTTTCCAGTCCGCCACGACGATCTTATCCGGGCACTGCTCGCGCAGGGCGCGCACGGCGTTTAGCCCTTCGGTCAGGCACAAAATGGTGCCCGCTTCGACGATATCGACGTGTTCTGAAAGCGTCGCGACATCGCGCTGAGCCGCCTGAAGCGAGGTGTGGTCGAGCGCCAGCTGCAGTAATGGTCTGCTCATAGGTCGTACTCCTTAATACGGGCGTGGTAGCCCTGCAATGCTGAAATCAGTAACTGGTAGCGGTGATATTTGCGCTGATAGGCCGCATAGGCGCGCATGTCGGGCTCGATAACCCGGATGTCATGCTTAAGCGCGCGCTGCGCGGAGTGGAAGTTGGTGAAAACGCCGGTGCCAACCATCGCGGCCAGCGCCGCGCCGGAACAGCCGGTCTCTTCCACCTGCGGCAGTTCAATGGCCAGCCCGCTGACGTCTGCGAGCATTTGCATCCACACGTCCGAATGGGTTGGGCCACCCGTCACGCGCAGGGCATGAACGTGGGTAAAGCGTTCAAGCATGCGGTTGAGGTGGGTCATGTGGCTAAATACCACGCCCTCATAAACCGCCTGCAGCAGGTGCGCGCGGGTATGCAGCGCCTGCATGCCGTAGAAACCGCTGGTCATCTCCAGCCCGGCGTTGCTGCCGTAGAGGAACGGCAGGAAGAGCAGATCGCTTTCGGCTTTCGGCAGGCTGGCCACGGCGCGGTTAATTTCGCTGAACGGCATGTCGCCCCACTGCGCGGTCAGCCACTCAAGGTTGCCGGAAGAGGTGGGGCTGGCTTCGTGGACGATGTACTGCTGCGGGTGAACGTAACGTCCATAGACATAGGGAAACGGTTCGTTGTCCCGAAGCGCATTGGCAATCCCGCTAGTGACGGCCCAGGTGCCCATCACGGCGTTCAGCGTATGTTCGTCGTGCAGTCCGGCACAGATCGCGGTGGAAACCACATCAAACAGTCCGCCAACGACAGGCGTACCCGCCGCGAGACCGGTAAGCGCGGCTGCCTGAGCGGTGATTTCCCCGCAGATTTCTGCTGAACCGACAATCGGCGACAGTGCGCCATCAATCTCGCTGATACCGAGCCAGCGCGTAAGCTGCGGGTCATACTGGCCGGTATTCATGTTGTAGAGATTGGACTCGGAGATGTTGCTCTCTTCGCAGCCCTTAACGCCGGTCAGACACCAGCGCAGATAGTCGTGCGCCATCATCACGCAGCCAATGTGCTGATAACGCTGCGGCTCGTTCTCTTTGACCCAGCGCAGAAGCGAGGCCGGATGCCCGGTCCATAGCGTCTGGCGCGTATGCGGGTAGAGTTTTTCGGGGATACCGTCCTGCTGCCAGCGCTGCACAATGTCCAGTGCCCGGCGGTCAGAGGAGAGGATGGCGTTGCCCAGCGGTTGGTCCTGTTTATCAAGCAGAAACAGTCCTTTGCCCTGAGCTGAAATACCGACACCTTTGATCTGTTTTCCGTTTACCCCTGAATTTTTGAGCAGCAAGGCGACGGTCGCGTGGCAGTGCTGCCATAGCTGATGCATATCCCGCTCGGCGTAGCCCGCTCGCGGGCTGAGCGTGGCAACGGAGCGGCGTTCGATACTGACCTCTTTGCCCTGGCTGTTGTATAAACCGGCTTTCAGATAAGTACCGCCACAATCGATACCCAGCCAGTAGGGCTCTTTTTCACTCATCTTCTTCTCGCTTATTCGCCGGGTGGCGCTTCGCTTACCCGGCCTACGGTTTGGTTTAGTGGGGTAGGTGAGGGCATCAGGCCGCACGCTTGTGTGGGGTCACCGTGGGATTAGGCTCTGCGCCGGCATCGCATTTTGCCGGCAATAGCAGGGCCAGCAGCGACGCCAGCGCCAGAGAGACCGCCAGGCAGTAAACGCCCGCATCTTTGCTGTACAGGGTGATCAGCACGCCTACGGCATAAGGGCCACAGAACCCACCGAGATTCCCCAGGGCGTTGATCACGCCGCGCGCACCGCCCGCCATTTCGGCGCTGAACAGACGCGCCGGAATGGTCCAGAACACGCCCGCGGCGGATTGCAGGAAGAAGCCGCAGCCCACCAGTGCGGCATAGGCCAGCCAGGTGTTGGCTTTCAGCGCCACGGAGAGGAACATGCAGAGCGCGAAGCCAATCAACGGCAGGGAGACAAACAGCTTGCGCTTGCCGGTGCGGTCAGAGAGCGTGGAGAACAGGAACATGCCCGCAATGGCGCCGATGTAAGGCAGAATGGCGAGCATACCCACCTGGCCGATGCTGGTATGCGTCAGTTCCTTCAGGATGGTGGGCAGCCAAAGGGTGTAACCGTAAATCCCGGTCTGATAGAAGAAGTTCAGGGCGATCAGCTGCCACATGGTTTTGTCAGACAGCACCGCGCTGAGCGAGGCATTTTTCACCTCTTTTCCGGCGATGGCCTGCTGTTCCGCCGCCAGCGTTTGCACCAGATAGTTTTTCTCGGCGTCTGAGATCCAGCGGGCTTCCTGCGGACGGTCATAAACGGTGAATGCCCAGAGCACCAGCACCACAACGGACATCAGCCCTTCAATAATGAACAGCCAGCGCCAGTCGAGTGCGGTAATAATCCAGCCCGACAGCGGGGCGGTGATGATCCCGGCGATGGGCACAAACATGATCACGATGGCGTTGGCGCGGCCGCGCTCGGCGTCCGGGAACCAGTTGCTGATCATCGTGAGCACAACGGGCAGCATCCCGCCTTCCGCCACGCCGAGCAAAAAACGCAGCACCAGAAGCTGATACTGATTAGTGACAAGCCCGGTCAGCACCGAGATCACCGCCCAGGCGACCAGCGACCAGCCGATAAACTTCTTGCCGCTGCCGTGCACGGCAATCTTGCCGCCGGGAACCTGCAGGAACAGATAGCCGATAAAGAATATGCCACCCGCCAGGCCTGCCATCGTCGCGGTAATACCTAATTCCTCATCCATACCACCCGGCATCGCAAACGCGATATTCACGCGGTCCATATATGAAATAATGCAGGCGATAAGAATGGGAGGAATGATTCTTAGCCAGCGCTGACGCGGAATATCCGCATGTAAGGCTTGAGTAGATGTATTCATATTTAATCTCTCAGTGTAGGTAACCGGAATAAGTTTTTTTTATTGTTATTGTGTTGCTTTTTTCATGGCGCTAATGCCGTCGCGCAAAATAGCGATGCGGTGGCTGACGTCAGCATTAGCATTTATTTCCAGTAACTTAATACCGGAGAATTTCAATGTTGCGGCGCTCGCCGCAGTAAAGAGTAATTTTGCGTGTTCAGTGGACATCAAACTGTCAGTGCAGAACGAAGAAAATGGCGCGTGCAGATCCTGCCATTCTCCGTACTCGCCGCTGGTGGTTGTACCCGAAAACATTAAGGCCCCCAGTTTCCCGGCATCGAGCGCGGCCTGAACATGTTCAAGCGGTAGGGTCGTATTACGGCCTTCAATGGCCGAGCGCGCCCAGTTGATACAGACGCTGATATCCGTTCCTTTCACCACCTCCAGCACCTGCGCCAGGGGTAAAAATCCCTTACGCGGTGCGGATCCCGTCATGGCGTCGCAGTGTTCCAGCACCAGATCGCAGGACCAGTCCCAGCCCGCGATTTCACGGATGGAACGGGCGAACGCCTCGGTAGCCTGCTCAACTGAAGCATTGCCCGCCTGTGGCGCGGCCTGCATCTCCAGGGCAATGACTTTCCCGGGAAAACGGGCGTTAACAGCAGCAATCTTCTGGCGCAGATGGCGGTAAAATTCGACGCTGGCTTTACGCTGTTCTTCGTCAGCGGACGCCAGGCCAAACGCACCGTTTGTGCCGCGGCGGCGCATGGTTTCCATCACGGCGGTCACCACGATTTGCCATTCATCCGGCGTATGGCGGAACAGCCATTCATCCCCATAAGGATGGAGATGTTCAAGGCAGGGTTGTTCCAGCCCGCGAATGTGTGGTGTGTCAGAAAGTTCCCGCCAGAAGGTTTGTTCTTCTTGTTCCCCTTTCTGGTGAAACGAGGGTGCGCAGGGGTACGCACCAATAATAAAACCGGTGTTGGTCATTTCGCGTTCCTGTATTTATCAGAAAATTAATCTAATTCGCTGATTGCCACTTTCACCACAATTTTACGAATTGTGGTTTCCTTGTTTTTAATACAGGCAGGACGGTGTACATCCTGCGGGAAAAATATGGCATAACTGCCGGGTATCATTTCGATAAACGATTCGCGTTCGCTGTCGTGATAAAAAATAATATCCCGCTGTTCCAGTAATGATTCGCTGATTTCGTTATTGCCGGTATCAATGGCGATACCGATTTTTTCTTCACCCCAGGCCAGAAACTGTATATCCAGATAACGGCGATGCACTTCCGGGCGATTCTCGTGCTGTTCCCGGGTGGTGAGATCCAGCACCTGGGCAAAGATGTTGCGTCCCTCAATTTCAACGACACCCGGCTTGAGCATGCTGAAATCCGTGGTACGCAGAAAATCTAACGCTTTTTCAATCGCCCGCGGCAGGCGACACGGATTTGGCTGTGAAATATGTCCGAATATCATGGCCTACTCCTTACAGAGACTGGATTTTCGCCCACACGCTGTCATCAACCGTGATGCCGTTGCGGCGGTTCTCTTCAAGCAAACGGGTGAACTCATGCCCCGGCAGACGAACGGCGACATTGTCATCAGCGCGTTCGGCGGTGGTGATGAAGTCCATGATGCGCTGCAGTTTGGCATCGCGGGTCGGGGCGTCGATCAGGCGATCGACCTCGATGGCGATAAAGATCTGAGATACGCCGTATTCGTCACTGTTGTCCTGCGTGACTTCCGCGACGGAAGCGCCGTTGGAAAGCAGGGTGGCGATCATGTCGAGCACGATGGATAAGCCTGAACCTTTCCAGTAACCCATTGGCAGAATCCGGCGGTTTTTCTCAATCACGCCGGGCTCTCTGGTGAGATTGCCTTCGTCGTCAAAGCCGCCGTCTACCGGCAGCTCGCGCCCGGCCAGGCGATTCACTTCCAGCATGCCGTAGGAGAACATCGACATCGACATATCGACCATGGTGATCGGGCTGGTGGGAATGGCGACGATCAGCGGGTTGGTGCCGATGCAGCACTCTTTTGATCCCCACGCGGGCATGACGGCAATGGAGTTGGTCCAGCAAATGCCGATGTAGCCCTTCTCCGCCGCCTGCCAGCCGTAGCTGCCGCCGCGCATCCAGTGGTTAGCGTTACGCAGTGCCACCAGACCAATGCCGTGATCGGAGGCCAGTTCGGTGGCGCGATCCATCATCTTTTTCGCCGTCAGGTTGCCAATGGATCGCTGGGCGTCCCACTGTTCGATAGCCCCTAATGTCGTCACCCGTTTGGGCTGGGCGTCAGGAATGATATCGCCGGCATCAAGCTGCTGAATAAAGCGCGGGAAGCGGTTGACGCCATGTGAATAGACGCCGGATTCCGTGGTGCGGGCAAACATTTCCGCGCAGGCATCTGCGGTATCCGCGTTGACGCCGCGATCGAGCAGAACCCGATTGAACGCCGCTTTCAACTCTTCGAAGGTCACTTTCATCCCTGTTCTCCTGTTCTTTTAAGGGCAAGTGCGAGTACTTTTTTATCGATAAATTTCACTATGCGAAATCTGATTTCAAATATAGCGATCAAATTTTGCCAGATCAACGACATTCATGTTTTTCAAAATCGATTAAAATCAACCGGTTGTGTTTTTTCTGTTGAGATCGTGAACTGAACCACACTTTGCGCTACCATCAGGGCGCGATAAAAAGGAGCCATTTAATGAGCATGAAAGAGAGCGAAATGACGCAAGAAAAAGAGAGGCCAGCAGGTAGCCAGAGCTTGTTTCGCGGCCTGATGCTGATTGAGATCCTCAGTAACTATCCGAACGGGTGTCCGCTTGCGCATTTATCGGAACTGGCGGGGCTGAATAAGAGCACCGTGCACCGGCTGTTGCAGGGATTGCAGTCGTGCGGGTACGTTACGCCGGCACCCGCGGCGGGTAGCTATCGCCTGACCACCAAATTTATAGCCGTCGGGCAAAAGGCGCTGTCGTCGCTCAATATCATCCACGTGGCGGCACCGCACCTTGAAGCGCTGAATATTGCCACTGGCGAAACGGTGAACTTTTCCAGCCGGGAAGACGACCACGCCATCCTGATTTATAAGCTTGAACCGACAACCGGTATGCTGCGCACGCGTGCTTATATCGGTCAGCATATGCCGCTCTACTGCTCTGCGATGGGCAAAATCTACATGGCGTTTGGTCATCAGGATTATGTGGCGAGCTACTGGGAAAGCCATCAGGAACAGATCCAACCTTTGACGCGCAACACCATCACTGAGCTGAGCGCCATGTACGATGAGCTGGCGGAAATTCGCGATCGCAGCATGGCGATGGACAAAGAAGAGAACGAGCTGGGCGTCTCCTGCATTGCCGTGCCGGTCTTTGATATCCACGGCCGCGTGCCGTATGCGATCTCTATATCGCTATCAACGTCGCGCATGAAGCAGGTGGGTGAGAAAAACTTACTCAAGCCGCTGCGCGAAACGGCAGAGGCTATCTCAAAAGAGCTGGGTTTTAACGTGCGCGAGGCGTAACAGATGAACCGATTTATCATGGCGGATGCGGAAAAATGCATAGGGTGCCGCACCTGTGAAGTGGCCTGTGCGGTGTCGCATCAGGACGCCCTCTTCGCAAATGCCTTTACGCCCCGCCTTCGGGTGGTTAAGGGAGGTTCATACACGACGGTAGTGGGTTGCCATCAGTGCGAGGACGCGCCGTGTGCCAACGTCTGCCCAACCCATGCCATTCGCCGCACGGCAGGGGCCTGGCTCGTTGAGCAGACGCGCTGTATTGGGTGCAAAAGCTGTATGGTGGCGTGTCCATTTGGGGCGATGCAGGTTCGGCTGGAGGAAAACAGGGCGCACGCGCTGAAATGTGATTTGTGCATGCATCGCGAAGGCGGACCGGCCTGTGTGGAGGCCTGCCCAACCCACGCGTTGCGCTGTGTTGACCCCGCCAGACTACGCGCCGAGCGGCAACGACATCTGGCGTAAGGCTTTACTAACCATCTTCGCGCCAGGCTTTCTCGATTTCTTCAGCCAGAATTTTGACGCCCGCTTCGATTTTTTCCGGATCGGGCACGTAGTTCATGCGCATGCACTGGTGTGTATGCGGCCACGGCTTATCCAGACCCGGGAAGAAGTAGTCGCCCGGCACCATCAGCACGCCGCGCTTTTTCAGGCGCTGGTAGAGCAGTTCGGTGGTGATAGGCAAATCCTTAAACCACAGCCACAGGAAAATCGCCCCTTCAGGTTTGTGGATCAGGCAGCGTTCTTCCGGTAAGTAGCGGCGAAGTGTCGCAATCGTCTCCTGAACGCGCTGGTAATAGAACGGTTTAATCACGTCATTCGACAGACGCAGCAGGTCGTTGCGTTTGATCATTTCGCACATCATCGCCGGGCCAATGCCGCCCGGTGAAAGGCTGATAATGCCGTTCATATTGGTAATGGCGGTGATGATTTTCTCATTGGCGATGATGATGCCGCAGCGGCTGCCCGGCAGACCCAGCTTAGAGAGGCTCATGCACAGGACAATGTTCGGGTTCCACAGCGGGCGTGCTTCGCTGAAGATAATGCCCGGGAACGGCACGCCGTAGGCGTTATCGATCACCAGCGGAATGCCGTGCTGATTCGCCAGCGCATCCAGCTTCATTAGCTCGTCGTCGGTGATCACGTTGCCCGTTGGGTTCGTCGGTCGTGATACGCAGATCATACCCGTCTCTTCACCAATATGCAGGTGTTCAAAATCGACGTGATATTTGAACTGCCCTTCCGGCAGCAGCTCAATGTTCGGGCGCGCGGAGACGAACAGATCCTCTTCCAGGCCGGAATCGGCATAGCCGATATACTCCGGGGCCAGCGGGAACAGCACTTTTTTGGTGGTGCCGTCGGCGCGACGTCCAGCGAACAGATTAAACAAGTAGAAAAACGCGCTCTGGCTGCCGTTTGTCAGTGCAATATTCTGTGGTTCGATATCCCAGCCCAGCTCTTTACGCAGCATTTCGGCGAGGAGTGCCAGCAGTTCGGTTTTACCCTGCGGGCCGTCGTAATTGCAAAGCGCATCGGTTGCTTTGCCGCTTTCCAGCATCTGAGCGAGCAGGGTCTGGAAATAGGTATTCATCTCCGGGATTTGAGCCGGATTTCCGCCGCCGAGCATGATTGCGCCCGGTGTGCGCAGCCCGTCGTTGAGGTCCTCCATCAGGCGAGTAATGCCTGAATGGCGGGTAAATTTGTCGCCGAAAAGTGAAAACGTCATAGCAGGTGATCTGTCGAGCTTATTTTGAAAGTGGGTAACCATAACGCTAGCACCGTGTTGGTGCAAATCGGGTGGTGTGGTCGGATTTGTCGTTTTATAGGGTGGGTAAGGGTTTATTCAGTGAATTGTTCTGGTGTATTTTCCCCCTCACCCTAACCCTCTCCCCACGGGGGAGAGGGGACCGCACGGAGCCGTCTTTTCTCCCTCGCCCCTTTGGGGAGAGGGACGGGGTGAGGGGTGTGGTCTACTGATTACCTGCCCATACCACCATCACCTTATCGCCATCGTGCTCGCGCACGAAGCCATACCCCTCTTTCAGCGACAGCGTAGTTTGTTTGCCTTCACCTATCGCTGGATGACGGGCGCGGAACTGACCCAGCGTCTGCCAGTGGGCGACGGTTAAGGCCTGTTTGCCCGTCACGTCCTGCCAGTTCATATCCGAACGGGTGCCCTGCAGCGGGTCGGACCCCGTCGGGCCGAACGGACGTTCAGATTCATCCCCGTAATAAATTTGTACGCTACCCGGCGCTAACAGAAGCAGCTCGGCCGCGCGCTGGCCGCCTTCGCGGAACAGGCGCGTGTCATGCGAAGAGAGATAGCTCAGAACGTTGAAGCTTTGCAGCTTTTCCGCCATCTGCTGCCACGTGAGGTCGATATCGGCCAGGCAATTGACCGCTTTTGCCGCCTGCTCCTGATAGTCAAAGTTGATCATCGCATCAAAACCGTGGCGGTAATAATCGCTCTGCATGACCCCGTGGCCCCAGGATTCGCCGGTCATCCAGAATGGCGCGTTATCGAGCTTTTTGTCCGGGTTCGCACCTTTCCAGGCGGCGAGCGCCTGGCTTGCCTGGTCTTTCAGCTGCTGCCAGGCCGCAAGCTCAACGTGCTTCGCGGTATCTACCCGGAAACCGTCGATGCCGTAGTCACGTACCCACTGGCTGAGCCAGTGAGTCAGGTAATCGCGCGGGGTATATCCCGGAATAGCTTTCGCATGGGTATCGGGCTTGTGTTGATAGAAGTTGGGTAGCCCGGAAGGCGCGGTGGATTCCGTTTTGAGATCGGGTAAGAATGCCAGCGACATGGTTAAATCATCGAAGCCCGGGTTGTCGTAATCGCCAATGTCGGTGCGGATCCACTTTTTACCCCACCATTTTTCCCATGCGGCTTTGTCGCTAAAGTTAATGTAGTCGTTAAAGCTGTGCCAGCTTTGGCCTGCGCCCGGCTTCCAGTCCGTCCAGCGTTCTCCCAGCGTTTTTTTGAGCTCATCGCCCTGCAGGTACAAGGCGCCAAACTGATACTCCTGCATGTCCGCAAGCGTTGCGTAGCCCGTGTGGTTCATCACGATGTCAAACAGGATGCGGATGCCGCGTTTATGCGCTTCGTCAACAAGATGGCGTAAATCCTCTTCGGTCCCCATATTGGCGTCGAGCGTCGTCCAGTCCTGAGTGTAATAGCCGTGATAGGCGTAGTGCGGGAAATCCCCTTTGGTTCCACCACCAACCCAGCCGTGGATCTGCTCAAGCGGAGAGCTTATCCAGAGGGCGTTCACGCCCAGATGCTGTAAATAATCGAGCTTGCCGGCAAGTCCCTTAAGATCGCCACCGTGGAATGTGCCGATCTCCTGCATACCGTCTTTATGACGGCCATAGCTGTTGTCGTTGCCCGGATTGCCATTGACATAACGGTCGGTCAGCACGAAATAGACGGTGGCGTTTTGCCAGCTAAACGGCGCAGGTTTGTCGGTTTCGGCGCGCTCAAGCAGCAGCAGGCCGTTACTGTTGGCGGCTGGCTGCAGGGTGATTTTTCCATTCTGCACCGTCGCCGTCTGTTTACTGTAGTAGTCGCGCACCGCGGAACCTTCCGGGAAGGTATGGCTGACGTCCAGCGTCAGCGGTTTACCGTCCCACTTCGGGCACTGGCGGATAACGTTTGCTACCGGCTGTTCTGCGGCGCTCTGGATGGTCAGCAGCAGGGTGGGCGTACCGGAGCGGGTATCAATCCGCATCTGGTATTCACCGTCGCGGAAAAGGCGCCACTGCGGTGGCGTGGCGTCACAGGGTTTGAGCGACAGCATCTCATTGAGTTTTATCGCTTCTGAGGGCTGCCAGCACGTGTTGTCAAAACTCACGGTCAAAGGACGCGTACCCTTCGCAAGCTTTGCCTGGCTGGTGAAAATCCCCGTGCCTTCGGGGCTGAATGCAGTAAATCCTGGTGATGACCAGTCTGCATGTGCCAGTGCGGGTAACATCAGAAAGGCTATTGCGGTGCGTTTCATTCCATTTTCCTGTCGCGGCATTTTTAACCAGTTTGCCATCAGGCGAAGGGTAAAAACTCATCCCCCATCGCTTTCTGCCAGGAGGATGCGTGAGGATGAGTGATCTCGCGCAAAATTAAGCAGTTAACTGCGATACCGCACACATTTTTTCGGAAATGGTGTTTTTGTGAGCAAGTTTTAGATGACATAGTTTCGGAATTGGACTATTTCTATACGTGCTCTTGAAGTCTATTTTTGCTATGATTTGAGATTCCGCTCTCAAATTTGTGAAAAAAATAAGGTGTTGGGATGATTACATCCGACCAGGAGACCTAATGATATCGACTCCCATTCGACGATATGGGGCTGCGATACTCATGTTACTCACCACGGCATTTTCGGGTGAGGTGCTTGCGAAGACGCACACGGATACAACGAGTAAGAAAGCCCACGTAATAAAGACGACAAGTAGTAAGGTTAGCAGTAAACAAGAGTATTCTCGCAATAGTGCAAAGAGTAGTTCACTTCCTGATTTGCGAAAATACCCTTCCGGAACACCAAGGAAAAAAGCGTTTCTCCGGACGGTAATGCCTTACATCACGAGTCAAAATGCCGCGATTACTGCGGATCGTAACTGGCTAATTTCCAAACAGTACGATAGCCGCTGGTCGCCGTCAGAACGCGCGCGTCTGAAAGATATCACGAAGCGCTACAAGCTGAGCTGGAATGGTAACACGCGTCGTGTACCGTGGAATTCTCTCCTTGAGCGTGTAGATATCATCCCGGGTAGCATGGTTGCGACCATGGCTGCTGCCGAAAGCGGCTGGGGTACTTCAAAGCTGGCGCGCAGCAACAACAACCTTTTCGGTATGAAGTGTGGGAAAGGTCGTTGTAATAATGCGCCTGGCAAGGTGAAAGGCTATTCTCAGTTTGAATCCGTGAAAGATTCCGTGAGTGCCTACGTGGTGAACCTGAACACGCACCCGGCCTACTCCTCATTCCGTAAATCACGCGCGCAGTTGCGTAAAGCGGATCAGGAAGTGACGGCCAGCACGATGATCCACAAGCTGAAAGGTTATTCGACGAAGGGACAGAGCTATAACAACTATCTGTTCGCCATGTACCAGGATAACCAGCGCTTAATTGCCGCCCACATGTAATCTCAAAAAAACGCCTTCCTCTGGAAGGCGTTTTCTTTTCTATATCAGCACCTCGCTGTGGCGATCCCGATACTCTTTTGGCGTGGTGTCATACTCTTTGCGAAACACCGAATAGAAATATTGCAGGGACGGGTAACCGCACATCTGCGAGATTTCGTTGATCGACAGTGACGTGGAAATGAGCAGGCTACGGGCTTTTTCCAGCTTTTCAGCGTGGATGACGGCATGAATGGTCTCGCCCACTTCTTCTTTGAACCGCTTCTCCAGATTCGAACGCGAAATGCCTACCGAATCCAGAACCTGATCGACCTTAATCCCTTTGCAGGCGTGGTTGCGAATATAGTGCATGGCCTGAATGACGGCGGGGTCGCTTAAGGAGCGATAGTCGGTTGAGCGACGTTCCACGACGCGGACAGGGGGCACGAGCAGGCGCTGAAGCGACAAGGATTCGTTATCCAGCAGACGATGCAGCAGCTTCGCGGCCTGGTAGCCCATCTGACGCGTTCCTTGTGCAACGGAGGAGAGCGCCACGCGAGACAGATAGCGGGTCAGTTCTTCGTTATCAATCCCAATCACGCACAGTTTTTCGGGCACCGGGATGTGTAAATGTTCGCAGACCTGCAGCACGTGACGCGCGCGGGCATCCGTCACGGCGATGATGCCGGTTTGCGGCGGCAGCGTTTGCAGCCAGTCCGCCAGGCGGTTTTGCGCGTGCTGCCAGTTTTCCGGCGCGGTTTCCAGCCCCTGATAGACCACGCCGCGATACTTCTCCTGGGCGACCAGCTGGCAAAACGCGTGTTCGCGCTCAACGGCCCAGCGCTTGCCGCTGGTGGCGGGTAGGCCATAAAACGCGAAGCGATGAACGCCTTTCTCTTTTAAATGGAGAAAGGCGGCCTCGACCAGGGCATGGTTATCGGTGGCAATATAGTGGACCGGCGGGTAGTTTTCGGGCGAATGGTAGGAGCCGCCGACGCCCACTATCGGCACGTCGACGTCGGTCAGCAGTTGCTCGATGACGGGATCGTCATAGTCGGCGATGACGCCATCGCCCAGCCAGTCTTTGATGTTCTCCAGACGGGTGCGGAAATCTTCTTCAATAAAAATATCCCACTCGGATTGCGACGCCTGCAAATATTCACCAACGCCCTCCACCACCTGACGGTCGTAGGCTTTATTGGCATTGAATAACAACGTAATGCGGTGACGCTTTTCAAACATGGCTCACTTCCCAATTAGTCACAATACCGTTATCAGGCCCGTCGCTTGGTTGCCGAGTCCATCCAGACTGCCAGTAAAAGAATGGCCCCCTTGACGATATACTGCCAAAACGTCGGGACGTCCATCATACTCATCCCGTTATCCAGCGAAGCCATAATAAACGCCCCCATGACCGCTCCCGCCACGCTGCCGATACCTCCTGCAAGGCTGGTGCCGCCAATCACGCAGGCGGCGATAGCATCCAGCTCGGCAATGTTACCGGCGGAGGGAGAGCCGGCCCCCAGACGCGAACTGAGGATCAACCCGGCGATGGCGACCATCAGGCCGTTAATAGCAAAGACCGCGAGTTTGGTGCGTTCGACGTTGATACCCGACAGACGGGCAGCCTCAAGGTTGCCGCCAATCGCATAAATACGGCGGCCAAACGCGGTGCGCGTGGCCATAAACATGCCGCCCAGCAGCAGAAGCGCCAGCAGCAGCACGGGTGTCGGGACACCGCGATAGTCGTTAAGAAGCCAGATTGCGCCCAGCACAATGACTGCCGTGAGCGCCTGACGCCCCACTACCGACGTTGATGCCGGAGAAGCCAGCCCCAGCGCCTGACGGCGCATACGGCCACGCCACTGCCACGCGACAAAGGCCAGCAACCCAATCACACCGATCGTAAAGCCTATGCTATCTGAGAGGTAACTCTGGCCAATCTGCGACATCGCCGCGCTGGTGGGGGAGACGGTGGTACCGTTGGTGATGCCGATTAAGATCCCACGGAAGGCCAGCATCCCCGCCAGGGTGACAATGAACGACGGCACTTTACGGTAGGCGACCCACCAGCCGTTCCATGCCCCCAGGACCAACCCCAAAACCAGCGTGACCGCTACGGTCAGCGGCAGCGGCCAGCCTAGCCAGACGTCAAAAATGGCCGCCACGCCGCCGAGCAGTCCCATCATCGAACCGACCGACAGGTCGATTTCCGCAGAGATAATCACGAACACCATGCCCACGGCCAGAATGCCGGTGATAGCAGTCTGGCGGAGCAGGTTAGAGACGTTACGCGCGCTTAAGTACGAGCCATCGGTCATCCAGGTAAAGAACAGCATGATGACGATAATTGCCGCGATCATCACGAAAACCTGCAGGTTCAGCGCTTTTAACCCCGCGAACGCACCGGGCGTCGGAACAGCGACTTTGATATCAGACGGATTGCTTTTCGACATGACGTTCGCTCCTTAAAGCGGCTTCCATCACCTGCTCCTGCGTCAGGTTCTGGTTAACCAGGTTGGCTTTCAGTTTTCCCTCGTGCATGACCAGCACGCGGTCGCTCAGGCCGAGCACTTCGGGTAACTCAGACGAGATGACAATGACGGCAATCCCTTGCTGTACAAGCTGATTAATCAGTTTGTAGATTTCATATTTGGCACCGATATCAATTCCGCGTGTTGGCTCATCAAGGATTAATATGCGTGGATTGAGCAGCAGGCAGCGCGCCAGAATCGCCTTCTGCTGGTTGCCGCCGCTCAGACGGCCAATGGCCAGTTCCGGTGAGGATGTTTTTACCTTCAGTCTGGCAAGCGACTGAAGAATGCACTGCTGTTCTGCGGCATCGTCCAGGCTGCTCAGCGTACCGGAGAACCGATCGAGTGCCGCAAGCGTAATGTTTTTACCTACCGCCATGACCGGCACGATGCCGTCTTTTTTACGATCTTCCGGCACCATGGCAATGCCGCGGGCAATTGCCTGCTGGCAGCTGTCGATTTTCACCGGCTGGCCGTCGATATAAATCGTGCCCTCCCAGCGCCCCGGCCACACGCCAAACAGGCACTGTACGGCTTCGGTACGCCCGGCGCCGACGAGCCCCGCAATGCCGAGGATTTCGCCGCTGTGAAGAGAAAACGAGACGTTATTGACGCGCTTAATGTGGCGGTTAACGGGGTGCCATGCCGTCAGGTTTTCCACGCGTAATACTTCGTCACCCGTTTCGTGGGGCTCATTTGGGTAGAGCGCCGTCAGCTCGCGGCCCACCATCATGGTAATGATGTCATCTTCACTCATGCCCGCGGCTTCACGCGTGCCGATATGCTGCCCGTCGCGGATCACGCAAATGGTGTCCGAAATGGCTTTAACCTCGTTCAGCTTGTGCGAAATGTAGATGCAGGCGATGCCGTGGTTTTGCAGATCGCGGATGATATTGAGCAGAACCGCGGTCTCCTGTTCGGTGAGCGAGGCCGTTGGCTCGTCAAGGATCAGCAGCCTGACCTGTTTATTAAGCGCTTTCGCTATTTCGACCAGTTGCTGTTGCCCGAGGCCCAGATCCCCCACGCGGGTATCCGGTGAAATGTTGAGGCTCACCTGCGCCAGCAGCTTTTCACAGCGGAGCGTCATGGTGTCGTAATCCAGCACGCCGTGGCGGGAAATTTCGGCCCCAAGGAAGATATTTTCCAGCACGGTGAGGTGCTTCACCAGCGCCAGCTCCTGGTGAATGATGGCGATGCCTTTGCGTTCGGTATCGCGAATGTGTGTCGCCTGGATAACTTCACCGGCAAAGACGATTTCGCCTTCGTAGCTGCCGTGCGGGTAGATCCCGCACAGCACTTTCATCAGCGTTGACTTGCCCGAACCGTTCTCGCCACACAGCGAAACCACTTCGCCGGGGTTCAGCCGGAGACTGACGTTGTCGACGGCTTTCACCGTGCCAAAGCGCTTGGTGATGCTTTTCATTTCAAGTAAATAAGGCATAAACTGCTCCACATAACCCGAGGGAAGAACAGTACAACGTGATGCGCCCCCGCAGTGCAGGGGCCGCGCTGGATTACAGTTCGCTCTTCTTGTGGAAACCATCTTTGATGACGGTGGCGTCAATGTTCTCTTTATTGACTTCAATTGGCGTAAGTAGACGAGCCGGGACGTCTTTAAGCCCGTTATTTAGCGTTGCGTCTGCTTTAGGTTGCTTACCATTGCCCAGATCCACGGCGATTTCCGCCGCCGTATTGGCAAGCTGGGTAATCGGTTTGTAGACCGTCATGGTTTGGGTGCCTGCAATGATGCGTTTTACCCCGGCCAGATCGGCGTCCTGCCCTGAGATGGCGACTTTCCCGGCCAGCCCCTGGGCGCTCAGAGCCTGAATCGCACCGCCAGCGGTGGCATCGTTGGAGGCCACGACCGCATCAATTTTGTTATTGTTGGCCGTCAGCGCGTTTTCCATAATCTTCAGCGCGTTTTCTGGCAGCCAGCCGTCGGCCCACTGATCGCCAACCACTTTAATTTTTCCGTCGTCGATGTACGGCTTAAGGACTTTCATTTGCCCTTCGCGGAACAGCTTCGCGTTGTTATCCACCGGCGAACCGCCCATCAGGAAATAATTGCCCTGAGGCACTTTGTCGATCAGGCTTTGTGCCTGTAATTCCCCGACTTTTTCATTGTCGAACGAAATATAATAATCAATATCCGCATTATTAATCATGCGGTCATAGGCCAGAACTTTTATGCCTTCTTGTTTGGCTTCTTTCACCACGTTACTTAATACCTGGCCGTTATAGGGGATAATGACCAGGACATCAACGCCGCGGTTGATCATATTCTCAATTTGCGACATTTGTGTTTCTTCGTTGCCGTTAGCCGACTGAACAAACACGCTTGCGCCAAGTGATTCTGCTTTTTTAACAAAAATATCGCGATCTTTTTGCCAGCGCTCCAGGCGAAGGTCGTCAATCGCCATGCCAATTTTGACCTCTTTGGCATGACCGACAAAACTGGCAAGGAGGAGCGTAGTACAGAGCGTTAGGGTCCGGTTCTTTATCTTCATAATTATTAGGCCTTTTGTAGGGGTATGTGTTGCTGAGATAAAAGAAACATTCACTGCTGAGACGCAGCAAATTTTTAACGCGGAAAGGCGGGCTGGCAATTACAGATTTTTATCTTCCCATTATGATATTTGGTTTATTTCTGAATTTATGACCGCGATCGGATTTTAAAATACGTAACGTCTTAATTACATTTGATTCTGGAATGTGCACCGAAAAATAGTTTGTCTGCGCATTATTTTGCGAGCCAGCGCACAGTTGCGCATTCTCTCAATAGCAGTGTGAAATAACGTAATTGAGCAACCCAAAATGTCTATTCACTATTACTCCTGTATCAACGACTCGCCGCATACCCTGATTATGGAGCTCAATATGCAAGCTTATTTCGACCAACTCGATCGCGTTCGTTACGAAGGTCCAAAAACGACCAATCCTTTAGCATTTCGTCACTACAACCCGGATGAGCTGGTGCTGGGTAAGCGCATGGAAGATCATTTGCGCTTTGCCGCCTGTTACTGGCATACCTTCTGCTGGAACGGCGCCGATATGTTCGGCGTGGGTTCCTTTGACCGTCCGTGGCAACAGCCGGGTGAGGCCATCGAGCTGGCGAAACGTAAAGCCGATGTCGCGTTTGAGTTCTTCCACAAGCTGAACGTGCCGTACTACTGCTTCCATGACGTTGACGTGTCGCCAGAAGGCGCGTCGCTGAAAGAGTACCTGAACAATTTCGCGCAGATGGTGGATGTGCTGGCGGCGAAACAGCAGCAGAGCGGCGTGAAGCTGCTGTGGGGCACGGCAAACTGCTTCACGAACCCTCGCTACGGCGCGGGAGCGGCAACCAACCCGGATCCGGAAGTGTTTAGCTGGGCGGCCACGCAGGTGGTGACGGCAATGAACGCCACGCATCAGCTGGGCGGCGAAAACTATGTCCTGTGGGGCGGCCGCGAAGGCTATGAAACCCTGCTGAATACCGACCTGCGTCAGGAGCGCGAGCAGATTGGCCGCTTTATGCAGATGGTTGTCGACCATAAGCACAAAATCGGTTTCCGCGGCACGCTGCTGATCGAGCCGAAACCGCAGGAACCGACGAAGCACCAGTATGATTACGACGTGGCGACGGTGTATGGCTTCCTGAAGCAGTTCGGCCTGGAAAAAGAGATTAAAGTTAACATTGAAGCCAACCATGCCACTCTGGCGGGCCACTCTTTCCATCACGAGATTGCGTCTGCGATTGCGCTGGGTATCTTCGGCTCCGTTGATGCTAACCGTGGCGATGCGCAGCTGGGCTGGGATACAGACCAGTTCCCGAACAGCGTGGAAGAGAATGCGCTGGTGATGTACGAAATCATCAAAGCGGGCGGCTTCACCACCGGCGGCCTGAACTTTGACGCCAAAGTGCGTCGCCAGAGCACCGATAAATACGATCTGTTCTACGGCCACATTGGCGCGATGGACACGATGGCGCTGGCGCTGAAAGTGGCCGCGCGCATGATTGAAGACGGTGAGCTGGATAAACGCGTAGCGAAGCGTTACAGCGGCTGGAACAGTGAGCTGGGCCAGCAAATCCTGAAAGGTCAGTTATCGCTGGCGGAAATTGCGAAGTACGCTGAACAACATCAGCTGGCACCGCAGCACCAGAGCGGCCACCAGGAACTGCTGGAAAATCTGGTCAATCACTATTTGTTCGACAAGTAAAAACGTAGGCCCGGTAAGCGGCAGCGCCACCGGGCATTTCTGTCAAAGGAGCCACCACAATGTATATCGGGATCGATCTTGGCACATCGGGTGTGAAAGCCATCCTGTTAAGCGAGCAGGGCGACGTGTTAGCAACGCAGACGGAAAAGCTGCAGGTATCACGTCCGCATCCTCTGTGGTCGGAACAGGATCCGGAACAGTGGTGGCAGGCGACGGATCGTGCAATACAGGCCTTAGGTGAACAACACAGTCTGCGTGACGTTAAAGCGCTCGGGATTGCCGGCCAAATGCACGGCGCTACGCTGCTGGACAGTCAGTATCGTGTGCTGCGTCCCGCTATTCTCTGGAATGACGGCCGCTGTGCAGAAGAGTGTGCGCTGCTTGAGACGCGTGTTCCTGCTTCTCGCGAGATTACCGGCAACCTGATGATGCCCGGCTTTACAGCGCCTAAATTGCTGTGGGTTCAGCGCCACGAACCGGACATTTTCCGTCAGGTGGCGAAAGTCTTGCTGCCAAAAGATTATCTGCGTTTTCGCATGACGGGCGATTTTGCCTCCGACATGTCGGATGCCGCCGGCACGATGTGGCTGGACGTGGCGAAGCGTGACTGGAGCGAGGCAATGCTGGATGCCTGCCAGCTGACCCGTGAGCATATGCCCGCGCTGTTCGAAGGCAGTGAGGTGACGGGCACATTGCTGCCGGCGGTTGCTGAACGCTGGAATATGCCTGCCGTACCGGTGGTTGCCGGGGGCGGTGACAACGCGGCGGGAGCTGTCGGTGTCGGTATGGTTGAGGCTGGGCAGGCCATGCTTTCGCTGGGAACGTCTGGCGTCTATTTTGCCGTCAGCGACGGGTATCGCAGCAATCCTGAAAGCGCCGTGCACAGCTTCTGCCATGTCCTTCCGGGGAAATGGCATTTAATGTCGGTGATGCTCAGCGCGGCGTCCTGCCTGGACTGGGCGGCGAAGCTCACCGGCATGGCCGACGTTCCGGCGCTCATTTCCGCGGCCCAGCAGGCGGATGACGATGCGGGTACCGTCTGGTTTTTACCGTATCTTTCCGGCGAGCGTACGCCGCATAACAACCCGGAAGCGAAAGGGGTGTTCTTTGGCTTAACCCATCAGCATGGCCCGGCAGAACTGGCGCGTGCGGTTCTGGAAGGCGTGGGGTATGCGCTGGCCGACGGGATGGACGTGGTGCATGATTGCGGCCTGAAACCGGCAAGCGTCACCCTGATTGGCGGCGGCGCGCGAAGCCCGTACTGGCGGCAGATGCTGGCGGATATCAGCGGATTACAGCTGGATTTTCGCACCGGTGGCGATGTCGGGCCCGCGCTCGGCGCAGCGCGACTGGCGCAGATAGCCATGAACCCGGAAAAACCGCTTTCGCAACTGTTGCCACAGCTTACGCTTGAACAGGCGCATTTGCCTGACGCAGCACGCCATGCGCGTTACGCGGAAAGGCGCGATGTGTTCCGCAAAATCTATCAGCAGCTGCTGCCGCTGATGTCGTAAACACGCTTGTCCGGCAGAGGCACGATGATGTCCTTTTTTGGTCTGTGCGTGCCTTCATTTCCTTGCCAGTATGGTGTCACACCCACTGGCGAGGAGAACCATCATGTCACGCATCGCATTAATCAATATCGATACTCAGCAGTCATTTCATCATCGCAATTACTGGCAGGAAGACGATATTCCAGCCTTTCAGCAGGCAATGCTGGGGCTGATTGACGGCTGTAAAGCGCGTGGTATTCCGGTCGTTGATATTTTTCATGTTGATGAAGACGGTCCCTTCACGCTGCAAAGCGGCTATGTCAAACCGATGGCCTTTTTGCGTCATCAGCCGGATGTGGTTTTCCAGAAACACGTCCATAATGCCTTTACGGATACCGGGCTTGACCGCTGGCTGCGCGAGCGCGATATCAACCAGCTGATCGTGTGCGGCATTCGCACTGAACAATGCTGTGAAACCACCGCACGGGTGGCATCCGATCTGGGTTATGCTGTGACCTTTGTGAGCGAGGCAACGCTGACGTTTCCTATGACGTACAAGGGTATTACCCTTAGCGCAGCGGAAATTCGCCATCGTACCGAAACGGTACTGAATGGGCGTTTTGCCGAGATTAAAACGGTAGCGGAGACGCTGGAGTCACTGTAATGCGCATCGACGTCTGGTTCGTGATGATGCCCGGGGTGCTGTCGTTAGATTTGACCGGCCCGGCTGAGACCTTTGTGCTGGCAGGCGACGCGTTTCGCCTGCACTACATTGGCCCGCAGCCTGAGGTTCCGACGTCGATAGGCCTGACGATGAGCGGCATTGAGCCCCTGCCCGAAAGCCTGCCTCCCGGCAGCCTGCTGGTGCTGCCGGGGGTGAGCGACTCCCGCTCTCAATTCTCCACGCCGCAGGCGCAGCAGATTCAGCACTGGCTGATGCGCCTGCAGCCGCAGATCCAGCGCCAGGATATCACCGTGATGTGCGTCTGTTCAGGGGCGCTGCTGGCGGCGAACTCGGGCCTGCTGAACAACAGACAGTGCACAACCCACCATGACGTTATTAGCCGTCTGCGCACCGCGGCTCCCACGGCGACGATTAAAGAAAACCGGATATTTGTGCAGGATGAGAATATCTGGACCAGCGCAGGAATCACGTCGGGCATCGATCTGGCGCTGCATATGATTAACCGCCTGTGCGGCCCCGAAAAGGCGCTAACCGTGGCGCGTGAGATGGTGGTCTGGTTCCGACGTTCCGGTGACGATCCTCAGCTATCTCCGTGGCTACGCTACCGCAATCATCTTCATCCGGCCATCCATCGGGCGCAGGATGCACTCACCGCCGCGCCGCAAAAGGCGTGGAGCGTGCCAGATATCGCCGCGCTGGCGCACGTCAGCCCGCGTCACCTTACCCGCCTTTTCCAGTTACATTTAGGGATTAGCGTTCGCGATTATCTGGAGCAGCTGCGTCTGGCGGTGGCGGAGCAGTGGTTATTGCAGGGGCGCGGTGTGGAACAGGCTTCACTGGCGGCAGGCTTCTCCTCTCCACGCCAGTACCATCGTGCCCGGCAGCGAAGCGTTAACTGACGAAGCGGCGCGTGTCTATTTTTTGCAGCAGCATCGACAGCAGCAGGCTGATTGCCAGCGTGGCGGCAAAAATCCAGATGATATCCAGCACCGGCCAGCTTTTTAGCTCAACGCCCCTCGTCCGTAGGGCGTGGATCACCAGCGCGTGAAAACCGTAAATTCCGAGAGAGTGCCGCGAGATCATACTCAGTACCGGCAGGGGACGCGCGTTCAGGGTGTTTTTGGCGAGCGTGAGCAGTGAAACGGCACAGATAAAGACCATCGGCCCGCAATACAGATACCAGGTATCGGCAAAATTGCCGCGCCACTGCAGCTCATGCAGCGTCCCGCGCGCTATCACCGCCACGCCAGCGATAAACAGCGCCGCGCAGAGCCAGTTCAGACCGCGTTTTTGCGTGTCCATCATGCCGATAGCGCGCCCCAGCATGCCGTAAAGCACGTAGTAAAAGGTATCGCCGTTGATATAAAGGTTAACCGGCAACCATTCAAATCCGTCGATTTTCTGCGAGACCGTATTCGGGTTGGCAACAATGCCAATCACCACCATCAGGGCCAAAAGCATTTTTCCGCTGACGTTTTTCACCTGGATGAGGGGGGAGACCAGATAGATAACGATAATGGCGAAGAAGAACCACAGGTGATAGAACACCGGTTTTTGCAGCACGTATTTCAGCGATAGCCCGGCGTTAATTGAGGTGAACAGGGTAATATAGAGTAAGGCAATGGCGCTGTAGAATCCCAGGCAGGCCGCGATGCGAATGAAGTGCCTCGGCTGCGCGCTACGCTCGCCAAAAAAGAGAAAGCCGGAAATCATAAAGAACAGCGGCACGCTGACGCGTGAAGCAGAGTTGAGAATATTGGCGATATCCCAGTTAACGGGGCTGATGCTGTGCGCATTGGTGATATACCAGGTCGTCGTGTGGATCATGACCACCATCAGACACGCTATTCCTCGCAGGTTATCAATCCAGTTAATTTTTGACTGCATCAGATCCTCGTATTCCCTGTAAATTGAGTGTGACTACCATTGTCCAAAAGTCTTCGTTTGGAAAATTCTGAGTTTTATTCAGCAGGCTTGTAGGGAGGCCGCGAGATTCGCAGAATGCCGGACCTTAATCTATAAAAGCTTTGATACTAAAAATAACAGCCACTGACCAGGGCGGTAATAAAAATGATGATGAAGCGTGCGGCGTCACTCTTTCTGCTGGTAATCCTCGCGGGATGCAGTGCCCCACAAGAAGCCCCTGTGCAAAAAGCGCAGCAGGGTAAAATGAGCCCGGAACGTTCACTGAATATGGAAGCGCTCTGCAAAGATAGAGCTGCCCGACGCTATAACTCGGACGTTCAGAACATTGATGTCACCGGGTTTGTGCGTTTTCAGGGAAGCTATGAGCTGCGGGGCCATACATCACGTAAAGAGGGCTTTGTCTGCTCGTTTGATGCGGACGGCCAGTTTTTACACCTCTCCATGCGCTAGCCTGCTCGTATAATCAACAGCCAGACGCCCACAACGTTCTGGCTTAACTGCTTATTTCCCAATTTTCCCTAAACAACCCCGTTTCGTACTGTATATCTTGCAGCCAGCGGGTATACTGGTCCCTTCCATTTAAAACCACACGTATCCAGCACGAAATACTATGCAAAAGTTTGATACCAAGACCTTCCAGGGCCTGATCCTGACCTTACAGGATTACTGGGCTCGTCAGGGCTGTACCATTGTTCAACCTTTGGACATGGAAGTCGGCGCCGGCACTTCACACCCGATGACCAGCTTACGCGCGTTGGGGCCAGAGCCAATGGCGACCGCGTATGTGCAGCCTTCCCGTCGTCCGACCGATGGTCGTTACGGTGAGAACCCGAACCGTCTGCAGCATTACTATCAGTTCCAGGTGGTGATTAAGCCATCACCAGACAATATTCAGGAACTGTACCTCGGGTCGCTGAAAGAGCTGGGTATGGATCCAACCATTCACGACATCCGTTTCGTGGAAGATAACTGGGAAAACCCAACGCTGGGTGCCTGGGGTCTGGGTTGGGAAGTGTGGCTGAACGGAATGGAAGTGACCCAGTTCACTTACTTCCAACAGGTTGGCGGTCTGGAATGTAAACCGATCACGGGTGAAATCACCTACGGTCTGGAACGTCTGGCCATGTACATTCAGGGCGTAGACAGCGTTTACGACCTGGTCTGGAGCGACGGCCCGCTGGGTAAAACCACCTACGGCGACGTGTTCCATCAGAACGAAGTGGAGCAATCCACCTATAACTTCGAATACGCGGACGTGGACTTCCTGTTCACCTGCTTCGAGCAGTACGAGAAAGAAGCGCAGCAGCTGCTGGCGCTGGAGACTCCGCTGCCGCTGCCTGCTTACGAGCGTATTCTGAAGGCCGCCCACAGCTTCAACCTGCTGGACGCCCGCAAAGCCATCTCCGTGACTGAACGTCAGCGCTACATTCTGCGTATTCGTACCCTGACCAAAGCCGTTGCAGAAGCTTACTATGCGTCCCGTGAAGCCCTTGGCTTCCCGATGTGCAACCGAAACAAATAAGAGGCGGCCATGTCTGAGAAAACTTTCCTGGTGGAAATCGGCACCGAAGAGCTGCCACCAAAAGCCCTGCGCAGCCTGGCTGAATCTTTCGCTGCGAACGTGACCGCCGAGCTGGATAACGCTGGCCTGGCACACGGTAAAATTGAGTGGTTTGCCGCCCCGCGTCGTCTGGCGCTGAAAGTGGCAAATCTGGCGGCGTCTCAGCCGGATCGTGAAGTCGAAAAACGTGGCCCGGCGATTGCCCAGGCGTTTGACGCAGAAGGCAAGCCGAGCAAAGCGGCTGAAGGCTGGGCGCGCGGTTGCGGCATCACCGTTGACCAGGCTGAGCGTCTGACCACCGACAAAGGCGAGTGGCTGCTGTATCGCGCCCATGTAAAAGGCGAGAGTGCAGAAGCGCTGCTGCCAAACATGATCGCGACCTCGCTGGCCAAGCTGCCAATTCCTAAGCTGATGCGCTGGGGCGCGTCCGACGTGCACTTCGTGCGTCCGGTTCACACCGTGACCCTGCTGCTGGGCGATACCGTTATTCCGGCAACCATTCTGGGCGTGGCGTCCGATCGCGTGATCCGCGGTCATCGCTTCATGGGCGAACCAGAGTTCACCATCGACAATGCCGACCAGTACCCGCAAATCCTGCTGGAGCGCGGTAAAGTTATTGCCGACTACGAGCAGCGTAAAGCCAAAATCAAAGCGGACGCTGAAGAAGCGGCGCGCAAGATTGGCGGTAATGCCGATCTGAGCGACAGCCTGCTGGAAGAAGTGACCTCGCTGGTGGAATGGCCGGTAGTGCTGACCGCGAAGTTCGAAGAGAAATTCCTGGCCGTTCCGGCTGAAGCGCTGGTGTACACCATGAAAGGTGACCAGAAGTACTTCCCGGTTTACGCCAACGACGGCAAACTGCTGCCAAACTTCATCTTCGTGGCGAACATCGAATCGAAAGATCCGATCCAGATTATCTCCGGTAACGAAAAAGTGGTGCGCCCGCGTCTGGCGGATGCCGAGTTCTTCTTCAATACCGACCGTAAAAAACGTCTGGAAGATCATCTCCCGCGCCTGCAGACCGTGCTGTTCCAGCAGCAGCTGGGAACCCTGCGCGACAAGACCGACCGCATCGCGGAGCTGTCCGGCTGGATCGCCCGTGAAATCGGCGCGGACGTCAACCACGCGACGCGAGCGGGCCTGCTGTCCAAGTGCGACCTGATGACCAACATGGTGTTCGAATTTACCGACACTCAGGGCGTGATGGGCATGCACTACGCGCGTCATGATGGCGAAGCGGAAGACGTGGCTGTGGCTCTGAACGAGCAGTATCAGCCGCGCTTTGCGGGTGACGAACTGCCGTCCAACCCGGTTGCCTGTGCGGTGGCGATTGCCGATAAGATGGACACCCTGGCGGGTATCTTTGGTATTGGCCAGCATCCAAAAGGCGACAAAGACCCGTTTGCGCTGCGTCGTGCTGCGCTGGGCGTGCTGCGTATCATCGTTGAGAAGAACCTGAACCTGGATCTGCAGACTCTGACCGAAGAAGCGGTGCGTCTGTACGGTGACAAGCTGACCAACGCGAACGTGGTGGATGACGTGATCGACTTTATGCTCGGTCGTTTCCGCGCGTGGTATCAGGACGAAGGTTACACCGTTGACACCATTCAGGCGGTGCTGGCGCGTCGTCCGACCCGTCCGGCTGACTTCGATGCGCGCATGAAGGCGGTTTCCCACTTCCGTACCCTGGAAGCGGCATCTGCCCTGGCTGCGGCCAACAAGCGTGTATCCAACATCCTGGCGAAGTCTGATGAAACGCTGAACGAGCGCGTGAATGCCGCGACGCTGAAAGAGCCGGAAGAGATTGCTCTCGCGATGCAGGTTGTGGTGCTGCGCGACAAGCTCGAGCCGTTCTTCGCGGAAGGTCGCTACCAGGAAGCGCTGGTGGAGCTGGCTGAACTGCGTGACGTTATCGACGCCTTCTTCGAGAAGGTGATGGTGAACGTAGAAGATAAAGAGCTGCGTATTAACCGTCTCTCGATGCTCGAGAAACTGCGCGAGCTGTTCCTGCGCGTGGCGGATATTTCGCTGTTGCAGTAATGTGCCCGTCGTTACAAATGCTAAAAACCCGCTTCGGCGGGTTTTTTTATGGAGCTTTCGTAGGCCGGATAAGCGCAGCGTCATCCGGCAGGTTTAGCCGATCGCGACTGTGCCTTCATCCGTTTTCAGCCAGCGTGGTGCCTTCAGCGTATCGGCAAAGTAGCTGACCAGTTCGCACAGCAAATCTTCCATCACGATTGCAGATTGTCGCGGCAGTGAGCCGTTCATCAGCAACTGCGTAATCTCCTGACAGTAGCGCCCCAGCTGATCGCATTCGGGTTCGAAAGCCGGAAGACGTGACGGGAGTTCCTCCACGGTCAGGCTGGCTTTTAAATATTCCGGAACAGGATCCAGAAGCGTGGGTTGCAGAAGATGCAGGCAGGTGGAGAGTCGACCGTAAAGCGCCATTTTGTGGGCGGGCTCTGCGCAATCTGTCAGTGCATCGGTAAAACGTTCGCAGTTATCCGCCAGTTCGGTGAAGTCGGTGGCGTGGTTGAAGGGCAGGGTGAATAAAGAATGAGCTTGGGTTGGGGTAGTAGCCATATTGGCAGCCTCCGATAAGTGATAAAGCTTCCACCACCGGAAATGCTAACTTCGCTGGTGGTGGACTGAACAGAGTTAGCATTACCGGCCTTATCGGATACCGGCGCATCTTTCGATGCCCCTGCTCAGCCCACCATTGAGATGTAGCAAAGCATGCTGCACATAATGTGCCGCCGATAAGATAAGCCAGGATGCTAAACCCGGCACCTGATTTTGCAGGTGCAAAGAGAACTTACTGCTCATCAAAACAGGCGGCAATAGATTTGAGCTATGCCACTGAGGATATTACCATTTCTGGAAAGAGACTCGCAAAATTACCGCAATGAAAAGCATACTGCGGGCAGAGGTCTTACAGCGACGCTATGGTCCGGCTGTAAATCGCTGAGGCGTTTCCTGCAGGCCGGGGCGAGGCGCATGGATGCGCCGAGAGGGCGGGCTTTACAGGGATGTTACCTCCGCCCGTCCCCGATAAGCCGGAAGGAATAAGCCGAAGGTACCGCGTAGCGGCGATTTACCGCCGGGAGCCCGGGTAGCCAGGGTGGTGGCGACTGAGCCACCCTGGCACGTTCACGGGTATTGTCGTTACAGAGTAGCAAGGAACATAAAGTGAACGGAATGACCACCAGAGCCGTATGCTTCCCCTCACCCCAGCCCTCTCCCTCAAGGGAGAGGGGGCCATCTGTGCAGACAATATTTGGTGGGGATCCCTCAGCCCAAAGGGAGAGGGAGTACAAATCGTCCAAAATTTAACCTTGAAATATTCAACACATTACCGCTATCCTTATCCGCGTTAACTTTCTCGCTCTGGAGCGCCCCCCAAAAATGAACAAACACGACTGATGAATTTCGAACCTTGCTAAACGCCACCGCGTCGGCAGGGGATGTTTTGATTTCATTCAGGAGTGCTTATGGCTCATTTTGCGCAGTCCCCTTCTTTTATTTTGCATCAGGTCACCTGTCAGTTTCCGACGGGCGATATCCTTTTTGGTCCGCTGAATCTTACGCTGGAACCCTCCCTGTGCGCGCTGGTTGGCCGCAACGGCAGCGGGAAAACGCGTCTGCTGCGCTTGCTGGCGGGGCTGGATGAACCGGCCGTCGGCCATATTGAACGCTTTGGCTCGCATTTCTATGTGGCGCAGCAGCACGCTATTTCTCCGCAGACGACGGTTGCGGAACTGCTCGGGTACGACGCGATATTTGCGGCGCGTAAACGCATTGATAGCGGCGATTACCAGCCTGACGATCTGGACACACTCGACGGCCACTGGGATGCCGCCGAGCGTCTGAGCGAGGCGTTTATCAATGCCCAACTGCCACCGTTTGATCCGGATAAGCCTGCCGCTGAGCTCAGCGGCGGCGAGCGCATCCGCGCCCTGCTGTGCGGGGCGTTTACGGCGGACGCGGACTTTCTTCTGCTGGACGAACCCACTAACCATCTGGACCGGCAGGGTCGGGCATGGTTCTACGACCAGCTTAGACGGTATCAGGGCGGCGTGCTGGTGGCCTCCCATGACCGCGAACTTCTGGAGCAGGTGCCGCGCATTCTTGAACTAAGCTCCTCGGGCCTGCGCAGCTACGGCGGGAATTATGCGGATTATCAAACCCAGCGCGATGCTGAGCAGCAGGCTGCCCGTGCGGCGCTGGAGCATGCAGCAACCGAGCGCAGACGAACTCGGGCACGGATGCAAAAAGAGCATGACGACAGCCTGCGGCGGTCGGCAAAGACATTACGCACCGTCGATACCCTGAACATCGCCTCGTTTGAGCGGGTCAAATACAAAGGCGCGGCAAAGGAACGGATCGGCGCATGGAAAAAACAGCACAGCGAGCAAAATGAAGCCCTGAACGCCGCGGTCAACAAGGCTCGTGAACGGGTTGAAGACGATAATCCGGTGATGTTTACCCTACCGGGAAGTCAGATCCCGGAAGGCAAACAGGTGCTGGTACTGGAGGATCTGGTATTGCCGCATGTGCCCGTTCCACCCATCACCTTTCGGATGGACGGACCGATGCGCATAGCGTTAAAGGGGCCAAACGGCTGCGGGAAATCGACGCTGTTAAAAACCATACTCGGTGAGATCGCCCCACGTTCAGGTACCTGTAAGGTTTCCGTCAGTTGCGCCTATCTCGACCAGCATTTGTCACAGCTCGATCTTTCACAATCGGTCATGACGCATCTCAATTTGAGCCATACGCCTCTGGAAGAGGGGGTATTGCGAACCCGTTTAGCGCAGCTGCAGCTGGGTGCCGACAAAGTCACGCTCCCGCTGGCGGAACTCAGCGGCGGCGAGCGCCTTAAGGCTGCGCTGGCCTGCGTGTTATGGCGCGCCGAAGCTACGCAGCTTCTGCTGCTGGATGAACCGACCAACCATCTTGATCTGGCTTCGGTACAGGCGATTGAAGCGGCGCTGGCCGGTTTCCCCGGAGCGCTGCTGGTGGTATCACACGATGAGGCTTTTTTAAGAGGCTTAACGTTAACGCATGAATGGGTGTGGGAAGAGGCGGGCTGGCGTTGTGATAGCCTTTAAAACACAAGCCCCCGCAAAGGCGGGGGCATTCAAACTTCACTACGCTATCTGTTTGCCGAGTGCTGGGTTGGCCTGAATCAGGCGCATCAGCCTTAACTCGGTTGGGGTGGGTTTTTCACGTTTTGACTCCCACTCCTGCACCATAGCCACGCTGACACCCATCGCTCTGGCGAATTCTTCGGTTTTCAGTCCTGTCCCTTTGCGCAATTGCTCATATTCTGTAAAGGGATTGGATTTTTGTTGCAGGGTAATCGTCTGCGGTACATCTTTAAAAATGATCTGTTCCAGGCTGCTCAGCAGCTCAAACTCAGGATCTTTATATTCCATTGAGGACTCCTCTTAAATCTCACATCGTGATCAAGAACATCAGAGAGCCAGTTAAGAATAGTCCCTAATACCAACCCAGGATCGTCACGGTTGTGATTAATCGTGCGGTAACGATCGCTTTACGCGATTCAGCGATATGGATAGTTATGCTAATTACCTGATTAGTCATATGTCGGCTTCGCCAGGTATTTTTTTGTAAATGGTAAGAAATAAATCGGCAATAGCCGTTTTGCATGAAAAGAGTATCTTGCAAGGCTGACCTGGACTATCCTTGTCAGCGTCGGGCACGCGTGTGCCGGTGTGCGCTTTTTTGGGTGAAAGGAGTAATAAAATGGCGACAGGAAAGTCCTGCTCTCGCTGGTTTGCGCCTATTGCGGCGTTGTTGATGGTTGTTAGCCTGAGTGGGTGTTTTGATAAAGAAGGCGATCAGCGCAAAGCGTTTATCGATTTCCTGCAGAATACAGTGATGCGCAGCGGCGAGCGGTTGCCGACGCTGACTGCGGATCAGAAAAAACAGTTTGGCCCCTTCGTGTCCGATTACGCCATTCTTTATGGTTATTCACAGCAGGTGAGCCAGGCGATGGATTCCGGTATCCGTCCCGTGGTGGATAGCGTGAACGCCATCCGCGTTCCACAGGATTATGTGACGCAGCGTGAACCGCTACGCCAGTCTAACGGTGCGCTTGGCGTGCTGAGCCAGCAGCTGCAAAATGCGAAAATGCAGGCTGATGCGTCACGTTCTGCACTGAAGCAGGGCGACGATCTCAAACCGGTCTTCGACAAAGTGTATGAGAAAGTGGTCACTAAACCTTCTGAAGCACTGCAACCGTTGATTCCAGCCGCGCAAATCTTCACGCAGCAGCTGGTTCAGGTGGGGGATTTTATCGCCCAGCAGGAGACTCAGGTGAGCTTTGTTGCCAATGGCATTCAGTTCCCGACCTCGCAGCAGGCAAGCCAGTACAATACGCTGATTGGGCCGCTGGCCTCCCAGCATCAGGCCTTTAGCCAGGCCTGGAGTGCCGCAGTCACGGCCACAGAATAAACCGAAAAAACCCCGCGCCTGGCGGGGTTTTTTTATGCATATCGAAAATAACGCTTGTCATTCTTCTACCACATCGGTATAACTATCCCCGTCGGTTTGTTACACAGACCTAAAGCAGTTTAGTAAAGCAGTCCAGATTGTTATCCATAGATACCCTTCGTTGTGACCCTTCCTTCATCGCTTAGAAATCTGTAACGCAATCCATCAAGCCGGAAGGCTCAATATATTTTTAATAAGGTAATTTCTATGTCTGGTAAAATGACTGGTCTGGTAAAATGGTTCAACGCTGATAAAGGTTTCGGCTTCATCACTCCTGACGATGGCTCTAAAGACGTGTTCGTACACTTCTCTGCTATCCAGAACGATGGCTACAAATCTCTGGACGAAGGTCAGAAAGTGTCCTTCACCATCGAAAGCGGCGCTAAAGGCCCAGCAGCTGGTAACGTTGTAAGCCTGTAAGCTTCCAACCCAGTAGCACAAAATTCAAAAACCCGCCTTCTGGCGGGTTTTTTCGTTTCTATCGTTGCACTTGCGGGTTCACGCAATTTATCTCTACCTTGCCGCTGAGGGCAGAGATGAGGTTATCTACCGCCGTGGCCGCCATGTTGTAGCGCGTCTCATGGGTGGCTGAGCCGATGTGGGGCAGGGCGACCACGTTGGGTAGCGTTAGCAGCGGAGAATCTACCGGTAGCGGCTCCTGCTCGAATACGTCCAGACCTGCGGCGTGGATCTCACCGTTTTGCAGGGCTTTAATCAGCGCCTTCTCATCCACTACCGGGCCACGACCCGCGTTGATGAAAATGGCTGACTTCTTCATTTTCTCAAACGCCTCTTTACCAATCAGATGACGCGTTTCGTCCGTCAGCGGCAGGACCAGGCAGACAAAATCGGCTTCCTGCAGCAGGGTATCCAGCTCGCAGTAACGGGCGTTGAAACGTTCTTCGGCTTCACTGTGATGACGACGCGCGTTGTACAGAATCGGCATGTTAAAGCCAAAATGCGCGCGCTGCGCCAGCGCCAGCCCGATACGCCCCATGCCCACAATGCCCAGCGTTTTACCGTGAACGTCCACGCCGAACCAGTCCGGGCCAATGCTTTTTGTCCATTCGCCCGCTTTGACGCGCTCAGCCACTTCCACCACGCGACGGGCCGTTGTAAGCATCAATGCCATCAGCGTATCGGCCACGGTTTCCGTCAGGGCATGTGGCGTGTGCATCAGCAGGATCCTGCGGGCGTTAAGGGCATCCACATCGAAGTTGTCATAACCTACGGAAACGGTAGAAGTAGCACGAAGCTTCGGCATTTTCTCCAGCAGAGCGACATCCACTTTTTCGCTTGAACCCAGCAGGCCTTCGGCGCTGGCGAACGCCTCGGCGTGCTGTGCCACGGTCTCCGGGCTCAGGTTCTTCACCTGCGTGACGGTGAAGTGTTCTTCCAGGCGTTTCTGCAGATCTTCCGGCAGGGCTTTATACAAAATGACGGACGGCTTCATGCTAATCTCCGTTGATTTTTAAGAATTCAGGCGTGGCGAGCGCCGACAGGGTGTTGTTGATTATTAGCAGGCTTAACAATCAGAGTAAGCCACACGGAAGCGAAAAGCGCCACCCCCATAAAGATGTATGAGGCTGACGGACTGCCGGTAGCACCGTTCAGGTAACCGACGAACCAGGAGCCGCAGAACGAACCCAGCGCGCCCATACTGTTAATCAGCGCCATCGCGCCACCTGCCACGTTACGCGGCAGCATTTCAGGGATGATGGCAAAGAACGGACCATATGGAGCGTACATAGCGGCACCGGCAATGACCAGCAGGGCGTAAGAGGCCCAGAAGTGATTCGCACCCACGGCCCAGGAGCCAATGAACGCAAAGGCAGCGATCAGCAGCAGCGGCCAGACAAACAGCTTACGGTTCTGCAGCTTGTCCGATGCCCACGATGCGACGATCATAGCGATGGTTGCCGCCAGATACGGTACGGAAGAGAGCCAGCCTACCTGTACCATACCGAGGTTTTCGCCGCCGCTGCGGATAATCGACGGCAGCCACAGCACAAAGCCGTACACGCCAATGCTCCAGGTAAAGTACTGCGCGCAGAGCAGAATAACGTTGCGGGAGCGGAAGGCTTCGCCGTAGTTGCGTACCGCCTTCAGGCCTTGCTGTTCTTTATCCAGCTGCGCCTGCAGCGCCGCTTTTTCATCTTCGGAAAGCCATTTGGCCTGTGCCGGTTTATCTTTCACCAGCACCCACCAGCAGAAGGCCCAGATCACTGCCGGCACCCCTTCGATGATAAACATTTCGCGCCAGCCGAAGGACTGGATCAGGTAGCCAGACACCACCGACATCCACAGTACCGTGACCGGGTTACCGAGGATCAGGAAGGTATTCGCGCGCGAGCGTTCAGATTTAGTAAACCAGTTGCTGATGTAGATCAGCATCGCGGGCATGACCGCCGCCTCAACCACGCCAAGGATAAAGCGAATGGCGGCCAGGGCAGGAATATTGTTCACCACGCCGGTCAGTGACGCGCAGGCGCCCCACAGGATCAGGCAGATGAAGATCAGCTTACGCACGCTGCGGCGTTCCGCATAGATAGCGCCGGGGATCTGGAAGAAGAAGTAGCCCAGGAAGAAAAGGGCACCCAGCAGGGAGGAGATACCTTTGGTGATCCCAAGGTCTTCGGTGATCCCTGCCGCGGACGCGAAGCTGAAGTTGGCACGATCGAGGTACGCCAGGCTATACGTGATAAACACGATTGGCATGATGTACCACCAGCGTTTTACTGCATTGGTCGAACTGTTCATAGGCTTGCCTCTGTTGTTGAGGTTGTTACCGCCGTTGTCTGTAGGGTACACGGTGGCTTAATTATGTGGTGCGGCTTGCTGTCCTCACCCTGGCCCTCTCCCACAGGGAGAGGGAATTTAAACGCCGAGCTCTGCTCGCGTTGGTAATCCTTCGCTATCGCCCTGCACCTGAATGGCCAGCGAGCCAATCTTGTTGCCTCGCGCTACGGCCTGCTGCAGCGTTTTGCCTTCCAGCAGAGCGCTAATGACGCCCACGGCAAAACCATCGCCCGCGCCGACGGTGTCGACAACGTTTTCAACCTTCACCGCAGCGACCGCGCCCTGTTCGCCGTCGGATGTTTTAAACCATGCGCCGTCGGCACCGGTTTTCAGCACCACCGCTTTTACCCCTTTATTCAGGTAGAAGTCGGCAATGCCCTCCGGCGTGCTTTCGCCGGTCAGGATCATCCCTTCTTTCAGGCCTGGAAGAACCCAGTCCGCCCTGAATGCCAGACGGTTCAGCTTCTCGACCATTTCCGCTTCGCTTTTCCACAGCACCGGGCGCAGGTTAGGATCGAAAGAGATCGTTTTGCCCTGGGCCTTCATTGTCGTTGCGGCAAGATCCAGCAGTTCATACGAGCTGGCAGAGAGCGCTGCCGCCACGCCGCTCAGGTGCAGATGGCGCGCGGAGGCAAAATAGTCGGCGTGGTAATCCGCCACGGAAAGATGGCTCGCTGCCGATCCTTTACGGAAATACTCAACAATGGGATCGGTTCCATTCTCGACCTTCGATTTAAGCTGAAAGCCGGTGGCGAAGCGCCCGTCGAGGGTAACGCCTGCGGCATCAATACCCTCTTTTTTCAGCGAGTCGAGAACGAAGTGGCCAAAGCTGTCGTCCCCCACGCGGCTGACCCAGCCGACGTTCAGGCCAAGGCGCGCAAGTCCCGTCGCGACGTTCAGCTCGGCGCCTGCCACGCGTTTGATAAAGTGCTCCACCGCGCTCAGCTCGCCCGTTTCGGTGGCGACGAACATCGCCATGGCCTCGCCGATTGTGATGACATCCAGCGTCTTGTGCATGGTTTACTCCTCGCGCAGCAGGTTGACGTAATGGCGGGTAACGGCGGTTAAATCCGCCCCTTCCAGCGGGAACTCGATACCGCGCGGGGCATCGGCTGGCAGCTGGCTAAGCAGATCCAGCCAGCGCGCATCGGCGTGGTCCGGTGCGACGGCGCGGAAGTTATCTTTATGCGGCACGGCGGCTTTCACGTGGATATAGCTCACGGCAGGGGCCAGATGGCGTGCGGCCTCTTCAGGCGAATCGCCAACCCACAGCCAGTTACCCATGTCGAAGGTCAGCGTGACGGGGAGCGCCATTTCCCGGCAGGCGGTCTGGAAGCGCTGCATAGGCGCGAGCTGGCCGCAGTCGGTCTGATCGTTCTCCACGACCAGCGCCATGCCGCTTGCGTTCAGTAGCGTACGCAGAGCGTCGAGAGGCTGCGCATCGCTAAAATGGCCCAGGGAAACCTTGAGCCACAGCGCGTTCAGGGTGTTGGCCTCAGAGAGGTAGCGGGGCAAGTCCGGGTTGAGGGTGCCGTCCGGCATAAACAGGGCCGCAGGGGCGGAGTAGCACGCCAGCAGGCCCAGCAGCTCAATGGATTCACCCAGCGCAGGCAGTGCCAGCAGCTCTTCGCTGTTGAACAGTTCGCGGCGGATCTCCACGCCGTCTGCCCCCGCGCCGGCAATAACGGGAAGCATCGCCCGCTGACCGCCTGCCTGTCGCACCTGTTCCGCCCCATACGCGGCGGTGACTACCATAATTTTCCTGTCCATCGTCGGACTCCATCGCAACCTATCAATACTATTACGCTAGATGGAACCGGTTCCAAAGGAAAGGTCAGGATGCTGAATTTATGATCGGTATCACAAGGGAAAATTAACGCGCGGTGGAGCCGCGAACGATCAGCTCGCCGGAGAAGACCTGCTCGCGAACGGCATCGCTGGTGCCTTCAATACGACGAACCACTTGTTCTACAGCAGCATAGCCAATTTGCCAGGTGGGTTGTTTAAGGGTGGTAATGCCGACGCCGGCCAGTTCCGCCCACTCCAGTTCATCAAACCCCAGCAGACCGATGTCGCTGCCCCAGTGCAGGCCAATGCGCTTGAGCGAGCGGGCGACCTGAAGGGTTAGCGCCCCGTTGGCGGAGATAACGGCTTTGCGCATCCCGCGATGGCGAGTGTGGAACTGACGCAGAGTGTTGTCGAGCTGGTCGGCTTCGTGAAGCGGGGTTTCGGCATTTTCGGCGATCACGCCGGGATAACGCTCCAGCGTGGCGCGAAACGCGCCCAGGCGTTCGCGACGGGTGTTAACCATACCTAACGGCTCGCTCAGAAAGAGAATCGCTTCGAAGCCTTGTTCAATTAGATGTTCGGTGGCGGTTGTGGCGGCCTGAACGTTATCCAGCCCGACCACATCGCAGGCAAATTCCGGAATTTTACGGTCGATGAGGACCATAGGCAGGGAGGACTGCTGCAGGCGGTTTAAACCCTCTTCACGCATGCCCACCGCGTTAACCACAATCCCTTCCACCTGGTAGCTGCGCAGCAGATCGAGGTAATGCAGCTCCTGGTCGACTTCGTTATTGGTGTTACAGACCAGCGGCGTGAAGCCCTTCTCGCGACAGGCCGCTTCGATACCACTGAGCACGTTAACGGAATAGGGGTTGGTGATATCGGCGATGATAAGACCGATAAGGCGGGTGCGGCCGCGTTTGAGCCCGCGCGCCATGAGGCTGGGACGATAGTCGAGGTCGGCAATCGCCTGTTCAATACGCGCCAGCAATGCATCGGACAGCAGGTGTTTCTCGCCGTTAAGGTAGCGCGAAATACTGGTTTTACCGGTTTTGGCGGCTTTCGCCACGTCGCTGATGGTGGCCCGGGCTGGTTTGCTCATCGCTGATTTCCCTGAATTTAGTGAGAATACCTTAGCGGGAAAATCTGGCGAATCAAGTAATTTGCCCGGTGGCGCTGCGCTTACCTGGGGTGCGGTCTGGTGCCCTCACCCCAACCCTCTCCCACGGGAGAGGGTGCAACCACTAAAAACGGCAACGAGCGTTGCCGTTTTGCTTTTACCTACTGAATTGGACTTAACGTAATTTCAACGCGACGGTTCTGCGCTTTGCCTTCCGCCGTACTGTTGCTGGCGATAGGGTTAGCTGGGCCCATTCCGCTGGTGCGGATGCGGTTCGCTTCAACGCCCTGGGTAATCAGCGAGCTGGCCACGGAATCGGCGCGCTGCTGGGACAGGCGCATGTTCAGATCCTGGCTGCCGGTGCTGTCGGTATAGCCCGTCACGTTCACGGCGGTCTTGTTGTACTCTTTGAGCACCATCGCCACGCCGGTCAGGGTGTTCGCGCCGGCCGGTTTCAGCGTCGCGCTGCTGCTGTCAAAGGTCACGTTGTTTGGCATGTTCAGGATGATGTTATCGCCGCTGCGCGTCACGCTCACGCCGGTGCCCTTCATTTTGTCGCGCAGCTTCGCTTCCTGCACGTCCATGTAATAACCCGCGCCGCCGCCCAGCGCTGCGCCTGCTGCTGCGCCAATCAGCGCGCCTTTGCCGCGGTCTTTTTTGGAGGAGGAGAGCGCCCCAACGCCTGCGCCTACCAGCGAGCCGATACCCGCGCCGATACCGGATTTACCCGCTTCGCGTTCGCCGGTGTAAGGGTTGGTTGTGCAGCCAGAAACAGCCAGTGCGCCGCTCACCAGAGCGGCAATAACGAGTACGCGTTTTTTCATCTTCTTTCCTTAATCCTTTTTATTCTTTGCCACGGCGAGCGTGGCAGTTGATTATGACGTCCAGATACGGAGAAAATTCCGGGTATAACTCTGAAATTTGTGACAAACCATAAACTGCCTCAATAAGAAGGCCGTAAAACCTGCACGCAACCAGGAGCGCACGCTTGAGCACCTCAACGAAAACCATTCTGACCGCCGCCCACTGGGGGCCGATGCTGGTCGAAACCGACGGCGAAAATGTCCTGTCGTCTCGCGGGGCATTGCCAACCCAACATCCCAACTCTTTACAGACCGTCGTTCGCGATCAGGTGCACAGCAAAACGCGCGTGCGCTGGCCGATGGTGCGTAAAGGTTTTCTGGCCTCGCCGGACAACCCGCAGGGTATTCGTGGTCAGGATGAGTTTATTCGCGTGAGCTGGGATGACGCGCTGGCGCTGATCCACAGCCAGCACAGGCGCATTCGCGACAGTTACGGTCCGTCCTCCATTTTCGCCGGGTCCTACGGCTGGCGTTCTAACGGCGTGCTGCACAAGGCCTCGACGCTGCTACAGCGCTATATGAGCCTGGCGGGAGGCTATACCGGTCATCTGGGGGATTACTCCACGGGGGCGGCGCAGGCGATCATGCCGTACGTGGTGGGGGGGAACGAAGTGTACCAGCAGCAGACTAGCTGGCCGCTGGTGCTGGAGCATACAGACGTGGTGGTGCTGTGGAGTGCCAACCCGCTGAATACGCTGAAAATTGCCTGGAATGCCAGCGACGAACAGGGCATTCCCTATTTCGACGCGCTGCGCAAAAGCGGCAAGCGCATCATCTGCATTGACCCGATGCGTTCTGAAACCATGGAGTTCTTCGGCGACAGCGCCGAGTGGATTGCCCCGCATATGGGCACCGACGTGGCGATGATGCTGGGTATCGCCCATACGCTGGTCGAAAACGGCTGGCATGATGTCGAATTTCTTACGCGCTGTACCACCGGCTTCGATAAATTCGCTGAATATCTGACGGGGCAATCCGATGGGGTGGCGAAAACAGCAGAGTGGGCGGCCGGGATTTGCGGCGTTCCTGCGGACAAACTCCGCGACCTGGCGGGGTTGTTCCATAAAAATACCACGATGTTAATGTCCGGTTGGGGGATGCAGCGCCAGCAGTTTGGCGAGCAAAAACACTGGATGCTGGTGACGCTTGCCGCGATGCTTGGGCAGATCGGTACGCCGGGCGGGGGTTTTGGGCTTTCCTATCACTTCGCGAACGGCGGTAACCCCACTCGTAAAGCCGCCGTGTTGGCTTCTCTGCAAGGTTCGGTGCAGGGAGGCGTGGATGCCGTGGATAAAATCCCGGTGGCGCGCATTGTTGAAGCTCTGGAAAACCCGGGTGGTTTTTATCAGCACAATGGTCTGGACCGCCACTTCCCGGATATTAAGTTTGTCTGGTGGGCGGGCGGGTCGAACTTCACCCACCATCAGGATACCAATCGCCTGATCCGTGCCTGGCAAAAGCCGGAGCTGGTGGTGATCTCAGAGTGCTTCTGGACCGGCTCGGCTAAGCATGCAGATATTGTGCTGCCGGTGACCACCTCGTTTGAGCGTAACGATCTCACCATGACCGGCGACTACAGCAACCAGCATATGGTCCCGATGAAGCGCGTCGTGGCGCCGCGTGATGAAGCGCGAGATGATTTCGACGTGTTTGCTGAGCTGAGCGAGCTGTGGGAAGCGGGCGGGCGCGAGCGTTTCACCGAGGGGAAAACTGATCTCGAATGGCTGGAAACCTTCTATCAGATTGCCGGGCAGCGCGGCGCGGCGCAGGGCGTAACGCTTCCGCCATTCGCTGAGTTTTGGGAGGCGAACCAGATCGTCGAGATGCCGGAGAGCGAACAGAACGCGCAGTTTGTCCGTTTTGCCGATTTCCGCCGCGACCCGGAAAATCACCCGCTGAAAACCGAGAGCGGAAAGATGGTGATCTACAGCGAGCGCATTGCCAGCTTTGGCTATGCCGACTGCCCGCCGCATCCTATGTGGCTCGAGCCGGACGAGTGGCACGGTAACGCCCAGCCGGAGCAGCTGCAGGTGTTGTCAGCTCATCCCGCGCATCGTCTGCACAGCCAGCTTAACTACACGTCACTGCGTGAGCAGTATGCGGTTGCAGGGCGAGAGCCGATCACGCTGAATACCCTTGATGCCAAAGCCCGCGGAATTGCCGACGGTGACGTGGTGCGCGTCTGGAACCATCGCGGACAGGTGCTGGCAGGGGCCGTGGTCAGCGACGGGATTAAACCGGGTGTTATCTGTATTCACCAGGGCGCCTGGCCTGACCTGGAGCCAACCGAAGGCGGGATCTGTAAAAACGGGGCGGTTAACGTGCTGACCAAAGATCTCCCCAGCTCGAAGCTGGGGAATGGTTGCGCAGGGAATACGGCGCTGGCCTGGGTCGAGAAATATGAGGGTCCCGAGCTTACCTTAACGGCGTTTGATCCGCCTGCCAGCTCATGATCCAGGTCGGGTGCTGGGTATCATCCTGCCAGGCGCTGTCTTCAATACGAAAGCCCTGAGCGTGGTAGAAATTCACCGCCCGGATATTTTTCTGATACACCTCCAGGCTTAAGTGCGGGAAGCGCTGTTGAACGTGGTTCAGCAGCGCGCGCCCGATGCCTTTGCCGATATACGCCGGTGCGACAAACAGTGCGCCGACAAACTGAGACTGCATCACGCTGATAAACCCGTAAGGTTCGCCATCCTGTTCCCAGACCCAGGTTTCAGCCGAAGGCAGGTAAACGTCCCGCACCATCGCTTCATTCTCTTTCCAGTAGCTCGCCTCAATAAACGGATGCGCTTCTGTAGTGCTTTCAAGCCATAGGCGCAGAAGCGGCGCGGTATTCTCACTTTGCCATTTGCGGATCATGGTGGTCTCCCGGATGACAGAAGCAGCCGGTAACATGGTCGTTGACCAGGCCACAGGCCTGCATAAAGGCGTAGCAGATGGTGGAGCCGACAAACTTAAAGCCGCGTTTTTTGAGCGCTTTCGAGAGCGCATCCGAGGCCGGTGTGGAGGCGGGAATTTCCGCGAGCGTGGCGGCCTGCGTGATTTGCGGATCGTTATTCACAAACGTCCAGACAAAGTCTGAGAACGGTTCGCCGTTTTGTTCCATTGCCAGGTAAGCGCGTGCGTTACCGATGATGGCCTGGATCTTACCGCGATGGCGGATGATGCCGGCATCCTGCACCAGCCGTTCCACGTCCTCATCGGTCATGGCGGCGACAGCGACAGGATCGAACTGGTGAAAGGCGTTGCGATAGTTTTCGCGTTTCTTCAGTACCGTAATCCATGACAGGCCCGCCTGCTGACCCTCCAGGCAGATCATCTCAAAGAGTTTTTTGCCATCGGTTTCCGGCACGCCCCATTCCCGATCGTGATAGTCGATATAAAGCTGATCCTGGCTTACCCAACCGCAACGTTCCATCCGTAATCTCCCTTATTGATACTGATTTCGCAAAATTTTCATCCTGACTGGCTTGACGTGTTTACTATAAAGACAATAGTTAATACAGGGCTATAATCTCTTCCTGAATAACGACAAATATCGCCGAATTCGGCTCTCTCTGGGGTCGCGTTGATGATGATAAAAAAAATCAGTGGTCGCCATGCTATTTCTGGCCTGGTGGGGATTTCAGCCTGCCTGTTTATGTGTAATAAAGCGTCTGCCTGGCAACAGGAATATATCGTTTCAGACGCCCAAAATAATACGGCGGAACGCTATACATGGGACGCGGATCACCAACCGCGTTATGAGGATATTCTTGCGGAGCGTATCCAGTCTTCACAAAATGCGCCAGGCCTTGCCCTGAATGTACCGTCTGGCACGACGATGGACGGTGCGATGAGCGTGGGCTGGAATTTTCCGGTTTCAGCGCGTATCACCACCGGCCCGGTGGTGGCGTGGCGTTATGACGGTACGGCTCCCATGATGATCAACGAGTTTGGTGATAGCGTGACGACGCAAGCGCTCGCTGACCCGCTCTGGCATGCCAGCGTCAGCACGCTGGGGTGGCGAATGAATACCCAGTACGGCGATCTCCGTCCCTGGGCGCAGATTAGCTACAACCAGCAGTTTGGTGAAAACCAGTGGAAATCGCAGTTTGGCATGCCGCAAACGCCAGCCCCTGCGCAAAACGGTAGCTGGATGGATGTGACTGTTGGAACGGATATGCCGTTTACCACTCATGTTGCCGCTTATGCGTCGCTCGCTCAGTGGGAACATGCCGCCACCGGTGAGGAGTTTTTGTACACCCTGGGCGTCAGTGCAAATTTTTAGAGTTGTTACTTTTTTAAACGTTACGATAACATCCTGAATACAACAACCGCAGGGGTTACAGCGATAGCGGGCACTAACACACTGTCGCTTTATTCCCGCGCCAGGTCATTCATTCCCGATTCCAGGCATTTCATTCCGTTCCGCCTGCATTTCATGCCGTTTTACCCCAGGCGTATTAAGGTTTTGTTTATCGTTGTCCTCAGCGAACTTTCTTAATTTCTCTGCAGGACAACTGCCATGAACACATCAACTTATAACCGCACGCGCTGGCTTACGCTCTTTGGCACCATCGTCACCCAGTTTGCGCTGGGTTCGGTCTATACCTGGAGCCTGTTTAACAGCGCGCTTTCCGACAAACTCGGCGCACCGGTCAGCCAGGTCGCGTTCTCCTTTGGTCTGCTGAGCCTGGGCCTGGCGATTTCGTCTTCCGTTGCGGGCAAGCTTCAGGAGCGTTTTGGCGTGAAGCGTGTGACCATGGCGTCCGGCATTCTGCTGGGCGTAGGCTTTTTCCTGACGGCGCACTCCAGCAACCTGATGATGCTGTGGCTGAGCGCCGGCGTTCTGGTGGGGCTGGCCGATGGTGCAGGTTACCTGCTGACCCTGTCGAACTGCGTGAAGTGGTTCCCGGAGCGTAAAGGCCTGATCTCTGCGTTTGCGATTGGTTCTTATGGTCTGGGCAGCCTCGGTTTCAAATTTATCGACTCCCACCTGCTGGCGTCCGTTGGCCTCGAAAAAACCTTTATGATCTGGGGCGCAATCGTTCTGGTGATGATTCTCTTCGGTGCCACGCTGATGAAAGATGCGCCGCAGCAGGAGGTCAAGTCCGTGAACGGTGTGGTGGAGAACGACTTCACCCTCGCGCAGTCCATGCGTAAACCGCAGTACTGGATGCTGGCGGTGATGTTCCTGACGGCCTGCATGAGCGGTCTGTATGTTATCGGCGTGGCGAAAGATATCGCCCAGGGGATGGTGAAACTGGATGCGGCCACAGCGGCCAATGCGGTGACCGTGATTTCCATTGCCAACCTCTCCGGTCGTCTGGTACTTGGTATTCTCTCTGACAAAATCGCCCGTATCCGTGTGATTACGATTGGGCAGGTGGTGTCTCTGGTCGGCATGGCGGCCCTGCTGTTTGCCCCGCTGAACGAAGCGACCTTCTTTGCGGCGATTGCCTGCGTAGCCTTTAACTTCGGCGGCACCATTACCGTCTTCCCGTCACTGGTGAGCGAGTTCTTTGGCCTGAACAATCTGGCGAAAAACTACGGTGTTATCTATCTGGGCTTTGGGATTGGCAGTATCTGCGGTTCGCTGATTGCTTCCCTGTTCGGTGGGTTCTATGTCACTTTCTGCGTGATATTTGCCTTGCTGATTATCTCTCTGGCGCTCTCTACCACGATTCGCCAGCCGCAACGCGAAGTTTTCAAAGAAGTTCATGCATAACCTTAATGAAAGAGGCCTTCGCGGCCTCTTTCTTTTTTATTTGATACGCTTCCATACTTGATATTTTGTAAAAATTTGCACAGATCACACTCTCTGCTGCCACTTTTCTCTCCCGCTGTGGTCTACTTACCGCGCTTGTAGACGTTTCTGATAACGCTTTCTTACGCATTTACTTACTCTGTCCGCTTTCTTACTGAGATTCGGCGGGTCTTTATACCCCTTCCCCCAGGGTTGTTTGCATGAAATACATTAGGTCTATTACCCAGCAAAGATTGTGTCTGATGCTGGCTGTCTATATCGGATTATTTCTGAATGGCGCGGTGCTGTTCAGACGAGTGGAAGGTTATTTAGCAGACCTCACCGTAAGAAATGGAATTTTTGCCGCTATCGAAGTGTTCGGCTCCGTTCTCGCCACCTTCTTCCTGTTACGCCTACTTTCCCTCTTTGGCCGCCGTACGTGGCAAATTCTGGCCTCACTGGTGGTGATTATTTCTGCCGCCGCAAGCTATTACATGACCTTTATGAATGTGGTCATCGGCTACGGTATCGTTGCGTCGGTAATGACCACCGATATCGATCTCTCGAAAGAGGTGGTGGGCAAAGGCTTTATTGTCTGGACAGTTTTAACCTGCCTGATTCCCCTCTTCTTTATCTGGAGCAATACCTGCCGCTATACGCTATTACGCCAGCTGCGAACCCGAGGGCAGCGGATCCGCAATATTGTCGTCGTCCTGTTGGCTGGTTTACTGGTATGGGCACCGATTCGCCTGATGGAAAAACAGCAAAAGCGCATCGAAAAAGCGACGGGTGTGGATATGCCAAGCTATGGCGGCGTGGTGGCGAATTCGTATTTGCCGTCCAACTGGCTGTCAGCATTAGGACTGTATGCCTGGGCGCAGGCGGATGAATCCAGTGATGTGAAATCGCTGTTCAACCCGGTGAAAAAATTTAAATACCAGCCGCCAGCCGACGGAGTGGACGATACGTATGTCGTCTTTGTCATAGGTGAAACGACGCGCTGGGATCATATGGGTATTCTGGGATATGACCGCGATACCACACCAAAACTGGCGCAGGAAAAGAACCTGGTGGCTTACCGGGGGTATTCGTGCGATACCGCCACGAAGCTCTCACTGCGCTGTATGTTCGTGCGTGAAGGTGGTGCCAGCGATAATCCGCAGCGTACCCTTAAAGAGCAGAACGTCTTTGCCGTGCTAAAACAGCTTGGATTTAGCTCTGATTTGTTCGCCATGCAAAGTGAGATGTGGTTCTACACCAATACTCTGGCAGATAACATCGCGTATCGTGAGCAGATTGGGGCCGAGCCTCGCAACCGAGGTAAAAACGTGGATGACATGCTGCTGCTTGAGGAGATGTCCCAGTCTCTGAAGAATCATCCTCAGGGCAAACATCTCGTCATTCTGCATACAAAAGGGTCACATTACAGCTATTACCAACGTTACACGCGCGATTTTGCGAAGTGGCAGCCTGAATGCGTGGGTATTAATAAAGACTGCAGCAAGCAGGAACTGATCAATGCCTACGATAACTCGGTGCTGTACGTTGATACCTTCCTGAGCCGCGTGATTGACCAGCTGCGCGATAAAAAAGCGATTGTTATCTATGCGGCAGACCACGGTGAGTCCATCAACGAGAAAGAGCATCTGCACGGTACGCCGCGCAAGCTGGCACCACCGGAACAGTTCCGCGTGCCGATGATTATGTGGATGTCGGATAAGTATCTTGAGAACCCTGAGAAAGCGAAGATGTTTGCTCACCTGAAGAAAGAGGCGGATATGAAGGTGCCGCGTCGTCACGTTGAGCTGTACGACACCATTTTAGGCTGCCTGGGCTATACCTCTCCGGACGGGGGTCTTAACGAAAATAACAACTGGTGCAAACTGCCTGAGAGCAGCCAGAAAGCCGCGCAATAACTCGCCTGGCGAGAATATCGCCAGTTGAATGGCTTTTTGAAAATAAGGGATTGACGGGGGCGCACCCCAGCAGTAAGATGCGCTCCGCATTCGGCGAGTAGCGCAGCTTGGTAGCGCAACTGGTTTGGGACCAGTGGGTCGGAGGTTCGAATCCTCTCTCGCCGACCACATTCTGAAAAGGGCTAACCGCAGGGTTAGCCCTTTTTGCATTATGACCTTAGCCCGCCAGAGTCATCAAAATACCCCTTAGACCTGCTTCACCCTGCCTGTTAACGATTTTGTGACATAATCCATTGTATTTTTTTATATATAGATTGATCTTTTTTCGCGTTGCTTATGGATAACCTCAGCATTTTTCGCTGTGCGCTTTAACGTTCGCGGTATTTAGTGCTCAGATAATCACCATTCTGCAAGAAAATTTACCCATTCTGAATAAAAGTTAATCACTGATTGTTGCGAAATATGAAGGGGTTTGTGCTGCAATGTGGTGAGTAGCATAAATTTCCCTGCTGAAAACTGGCGTACATAGTTTTTTTAATCTTTGTTTGCGGTTTCTCACACTCAACGTAAATCCCCGTCACCTGTATTGACGTTTTCACATTCTGTTGACAGATTGTAGGGCATGAGGGGCATTTCAGGGACGATCTGCGCTGCAACTCAAACGCTCTTCTGAAAGGATTCTCCATCCCTTTAAAGCCTTCGGGCATCACCGACCGGACCGGGTAAAAAATAAATAAAGGTCTGGCGGCGTAACACAACAAAGCAAAACATCACATTGGAGCAGAATAATGAGTATTTCCTTGAAGAAGTCAGGGATGCTGAAGCTTGGTCTGAGCCTGGTGGCTATGACCGTGGCAGCAAGCGTACAGGCAAAAACCCTGGTTTACTGTTCTGAAGGCTCGCCGGAAGGCTTTAACCCACAGCTCTTTACCTCTGGTACGACTTACGACGCAAGCTCTGTACCGATCTATAACCGTCTGGTTGAATTCAAAACCGGTACCACGGAAGTGATTCCGGGTCTGGCCGAGAAGTGGGAAGTCAGCGAAGACGGTAAAACCTATACCTTCCACCTGCGCCAGGGCGTGAAGTGGCAGGACAACAAAGAATTCAAACCAACGCGCGACCTTAACGCCGACGACGTTGTGTTCTCCTTCGATCGTCAGAAAAATGCCCAGAACCCATACCACAAAGTGTCTGGCGGCAGCTATGAATACTTCGAAGGGATGGGTCTGCCTGATCTGATCTCTGAAGTGAAAAAAGTTGACGATAAAACCGTTCAGTTCGTACTGACTCGCCCGGAAGCGCCATTCCTGGCTGACCTGGCCATGGACTTCGCCTCTATTCTGTCCAAAGAGTACGCGGACAACATGCTGAAAGCCGGTACGCCGGAGAAAGTCGACCTGAACCCAATCGGTACCGGTCCATTCCAGCTGCTGCAGTACCAGAAAGACTCCCGTATTCTGTACAAAGCGTTCGAAGGCTTCTGGGGCACCAAGCCGAAGATCGACCGTCTGGTCTTCTCCATCACGCCTGATGCGTCAGTGCGTTATGCAAAACTGCAGAAAAACGAATGCCAGGTTATGCCATACCCGAACCCGGCTGACATCGCTCGCATGAAGCAGGATAAGAACATCAACCTGCTGGAGCAGGCGGGCCTGAACGTGGGCTACCTCTCCTTCAACACCGAGAAGAAACCGTTTGATGACGTGAAAGTGCGTCAGGCTCTGACCTACGCGGTGAACAAAGAAGCGATCATCAAGGCGGTATATCAGGGCGCTGGCGTTGCAGCTAAAAACCTGATCCCACCAACCATGTGGGGCTATAACGACGACGTTAAAGACTACAGCTACGATCCTGAGAAAGCGAAAGCGTTGCTGAAAGAAGCGGGCCAGGATAAAGGCTTTACCGTTGAGCTGTGGGCGATGCCTGTTCAGCGTCCGTACAACCCGAACGCACGCCGTATGGCAGAAATGGTTCAGGCTGACTGGGCTAAGATTGGCGTTCAGGCCAAGATTGTGACCTACGAGTGGGGCGAGTATCTGAAACGTGCCAAAGCGGGTGAACACCAGGCGGTAATGATGGGCTGGACCGGTGATAACGGGGATCCGGACAACTTCTTCGCCACCCTGTTCAGCTGTGCTGCTGCAAAAGACGGTTCTAACTACTCTCGCTGGTGCTACAAGCCGTTTGAAGACCTGATCCAGCCGGCGCGTGCGACCGACGATCACAACAAACGTATTGAACTGTACAAGCAGGCTCAGGTTGTTATGCACGATCAGGCTCCGGCACTGATTGTTGCTCACTCCACCGTGTACGAGCCAGTGCGTAAAGAAGTGAAAGGCTACGTGGTTGATCCACTGGGCAAACACCACTTCGAAAACGTATCTGTTGAATAATTAAAAGCAACGCCAGGCGGCGCTGCGCTTGCACTGGCCTACGGTATGTAGGCCGGGTAAGCGTAGCGCCACCCGGCAGCAGTGCTTTATTCCTTCTCTAAAAGGGGAGGGAATAAGATTTGTGAGCAATACAGACGCCACGCCATTGGTTGTGCGTCATCAGAGAGAATCCGGGTTATGTTGCAGTTCATCCTCCGACGTCTGGGACTTGTTATCCCCACGTTTATCGGTATCACCCTTCTCACTTTTGCCTTCGTCCATATGATCCCCGGCGACCCGGTAATGATTATGGCGGGTGAGCGTGGTATTTCCCCTGAGCGCCATGCACAGCTGCTGGCCGAACTCGGCCTCGATAAGCCGATGTGGCAGCAGTACCTCCACTATATTTGGGGCGTCATGCACGGCGACTTAGGCATTTCGTTGAAAAGCCGTCTTCCGGTGTGGGACGAGTTCGTGCCGCGTTTTAAAGCGACACTGGAGCTTGGCGTCTGCGCCATGATTTTCGCCACTGCGGTGGGCATTCCTGTTGGGGTGCTGGCTGCCGTTAAGCGTGGCTCTATTTTTGACCATACTGCGGTGGGCCTCGCGCTGACCGGCTACTCCATGCCTATCTTCTGGTGGGGCATGATGCTGATCATGCTGGTTTCGGTGCAGCTTAACCTGACACCGGTCTCCGGGCGCGTCAGCGATATGGTCTTCCTGGATGACTCCAACCCGCTCACCGGATTTATGCTGATTGATACGGCTATCTGGGGTGAAGAGGGCAACTTCATTGATGCCGTCGCGCATATGATCCTGCCCGCCATGGTGCTGGGGACTATCCCTCTCGCGGTGATCGTGCGTATGACCCGTTCTTCCATGCTGGAAGTGCTGGGCGAGGATTATATCCGTACCGCGCGCGCCAAGGGCCTGACCCGTATGCGCGTCATCATCGTTCATGCGCTGCGTAACGCCATGCTGCCGGTGGTGACCGTTATTGGTCTGCAGGTGGGCACGCTTCTGGCGGGGGCGATCCTGACCGAAACCATCTTCTCCTGGCCGGGCCTGGGTCGCTGGCTGATTGACGCGTTGCAACGCCGTGATTATCCGGTTGTGCAGGGCGGTGTACTGCTGGTCGCGACGATGATTATCCTCGTCAACCTGCTGGTCGATTTGCTTTACGGCGTGGTGAACCCGCGTATTCGTCATAAGAAGTAAGGGGCCATCATGTCACAAGTAACTCAAAATAAAGTGGTCGCAGCGCCGGTGCCAATGACGCCGCTGCAGGAATTCTGGCACTACTTCAAACGCAATAAAGGTGCGGTAGTCGGGCTGGCGTATGTCGTCATCATGATTCTGATCGCGGTGTTTGCGAACGTCCTGGCACCGTATAACCCGGCGGACCAGTTCCGCGATGCGCTGCTGGCCCCTCCTGCGTGGCAGGACGGCGGTAGCCTGACGCACCTGTTAGGTACCGATGACGTAGGCCGCGATGTGCTGTCGCGTCTGATGTACGGCGCGCGTCTGTCGCTGCTGGTCGGCTGCCTGGTGGTGGTGTTGTCCCTGATTATGGGGATCGTGCTCGGTCTGGTTGCCGGTTACTTCGGCGGTATCGTTGATAACATCATCATGCGTATCGTCGATATCATGCTGGCGCTGCCAAGCCTGCTGCTGGCGCTGGTGCTGGTGGCAATCTTCGGCCCGTCAATTGGTAACGCCGCGCTGGCGTTGACCTTCGTGGCGCTCCCTCACTACGTACGCTTAACACGTGCGGCGGTGCTGGTAGAAGTAAACCGCGATTACGTCACGGCATCTCGCGTGGCGGGTGCGGGCGCGATGCGCCAGATGTTTGTCAATATCTTCCCTAACTGCCTTGCGCCGCTGATTGTTCAGGCGTCGCTCGGTTTCTCTAACGCCATTCTTGATATGGCCGCTCTTGGCTTCCTGGGCATGGGTGCGCAGCCGCCAACACCGGAGTGGGGCACCATGCTCTCCGACGTGTTGCAGTTCGCACAAAGCGCCTGGTGGGTTGTCACCTTCCCGGGTCTGGCAATCCTGCTGACGGTGCTGGCATTTAATCTGATGGGTGATGGTCTGCGTGATGCACTTGATCCCAAACTGAAGCAGTAAGAGGCACGAGATGGCGTTATTAAATGTAGATAAATTATCGGTGCACTTCGGGGATGAAGGCACTCCGTTTCGCGCCGTGGACCGCATCAGCTACAGCGTCAATCAGGGCGAAGTAGTTGGTATCGTCGGGGAGTCCGGTTCCGGTAAGTCAGTTAGTTCACTGGCGATCATGGGGCTGATTGATTACCCGGGCCGCGTAATGGCGGAAAACCTGCAGTTCAACGGTCAGGACCTGAAGCGCATTTCTGAAAAACAGCGCCGCCAGCTGGTGGGTGCGGAAGTGGCGATGATTTTCCAGGACCCGATGACCAGCCTGAACCCGTGCTACACCGTTGGTTTCCAGATTATGGAAGCGATTAAGGTGCATCAGGGCGGGAATAAGAAAACCCGTCGCCAGCGCGCGATCGATCTGCTGAACCAGGTGGGGATCCCTGACCCGGCATCGCGTCTGGACGTGTACCCACATCAGCTTTCCGGTGGGATGAGCCAGCGCGTGATGATCGCGATGGCGATTGCCTGTCGACCAAAACTGCTGATTGCCGATGAGCCGACGACGGCGCTGGATGTAACCATTCAGGCGCAAATCATCGAACTGCTGCTGGAGCTGCAGCAGAAAGAGAATATGGCGCTGGTGCTGATTACGCACGACCTGGCGCTGGTGGCCGAAGCGGCGCACAAAATCATCGTGATGTACGCCGGCCAGGTGGTCGAGACCGGGAGTTCGCACGATATCTTCCGCGCGCCGCGCCATCCGTATACCCAGGCGCTTTTACGTGCGCTGCCGGAGTTTGCCCAGGACAAAGCGCGTCTGGCGTCGCTGCCGGGCGTGGTTCCGGGTAAGTATGACCGTCCGCAAGGTTGTCTGCTTAATCCGCGCTGTCCGTATGCGACAGATAAATGCCGGGCAGAAGAGCCAGAGCTGAATCAGCTTGCTGACGGCCGTCAGTCGAAATGCCACTACCCACTCGATGATGCCGGGAGGCCAACACTATGAGTACGCAACAGGCCACCACGCAACAGCCGCTGCTGCAGGCCATCGACCTGAAAAAATACTACCCGGTGAAGAAGGGGCTGTTTGCCCCTGAGCGCCTGGTGAAAGCGCTGGACGGCGTCTCCTTCAACCTCGAACGCGGTAAAACGCTGGCGGTGGTGGGGGAGTCAGGCTGCGGTAAATCCACGCTGGGCCGTCTGCTGACGATGATTGAAGTGCCGACCGGCGGGGAACTTTATTACCAGGGGCAGGATCTGCTCAAGCACGATCCGCAGGCGCAGAAACTGCGTCGCCAGAAAATCCAGATTGTGTTCCAGAACCCGTATGGTTCTTTGAACCCGCGTAAAAAAGTGGGGCAGATTCTGGAAGAGCCGCTGCTGATTAACAGCAATCTGAGCAAAGAGCAGCGCCGTGAAAAAGCCCTGGCGATGATGGCGAAGGTCGGCCTTAAAACCGAGCATTATGACCGTTATCCGCATATGTTCTCAGGCGGGCAGCGTCAGCGTATTGCTATCGCGCGGGGACTGATGCTCGATCCGGACGTGGTGATTGCCGATGAGCCGGTTTCGGCGCTCGACGTTTCCGTCCGTGCGCAGGTGCTGAACCTGATGATGGATCTGCAGCAGGAGCTGGGGCTGTCTTATGTGTTCATTTCCCACGACCTGTCGGTGGTGGAGCATATTGCCGATGAGGTGATGGTGATGTATCTGGGGCGCTGCGTGGAGAAGGGGAGCAAAGATCAGATCTTTAATAATCCTCGTCACCCGTATACCCAGGCGCTGCTGTCTGCGACGCCGCGACTGAACCCTGACGATCGTCGTGAGCGCATTAAGCTGACGGGTGAGCTGCCAAGCCCGCTGAATCCACCTCCGGGGTGTGCATTCAACGCCCGCTGCAGTCGCCGCTTTGGTCCTTGCACCCAGCTACAGCCTCAGCTGAAGGATTATGGTGGTCAACTGGTCGCCTGCTTCGCGGTCGATCAGGATGAAAATGGCGAGAAGCCACAGGCATAAAGTAAAAAACCGGCGCTAAGCCGGTTTTTTTATGTTTGCGTTGTTATTTCCGCAAGCGAATCTGGTCCACGGCGTGCTTCTCGCTCTTGGTGAGGATCAGGCTCGCGCGCTCGCGCGTCGGCAGGATGTTCTCTTTGAGGTTCACGTAGTTGATCTCATTCCAGAGTCCCGTCGCCACGTTAATCGCCTCTTCTTCAGAAAGCTGAGCATAGTGATGGAAATAGGAATCCGGGTCAGTGAACGCCCCTTCGCGGAACTTCAGGAAACGGTTGATGTACCAGTTTTGCAGCAGGTCTTCCGGCGCATCGACATAAATAGAGAAATCGACGAAATCCGAGACGAATACGTGATGCGGGTCGTGAGGATAGTCCATCCCGCTTTGCAGGACGTTCAGGCCTTCCAGAATCAGGATATCCGGCTGGACTACCGTTTTATCCCCGTCCGGGATGCGATCGTAGATCAGGTGCGAATAGACCGGCGCAGTCACGTGAGGCACGCCAGATTTCAGGTCGGAGACAAATTTCACCAGACGGTGCATATCATAAGAAAGTGGGAAGCCCTTCTTCTTCATCAGCCCGCGTTCTTTTAACACCTCGTTCGGGTGCAGGAAGCCGTCAGTCGTAATTAGTTCCACGCTGCGATGTTCCGGCCAGCGGCTCAACAGCGCCTGCAGGACACGCGCGGTGGTGCTTTTACCCACGGCCACGCTGCCGGCAATACTAATGATATAAGGAATGCGTTGACCGTTCGTCCCGAGGAACTGCTCCAGCACAGCCTGGCGGCGCAGGTTGGAGCTGATATAGAAGTTAAGCAAGCGAGAGAGGGGAAGATAAATCTCTGCCACCTCTTCCAGGGACAGATCTTCGTTTATCCCTTTTAACCGTGCGATTTCACCTTCCGTCAGCGTCATAGGGACGGAATCACGCAGGGCAGCCCACTGGCTGCGGTTAAAGTGAAGATAAGGCGTCATTAACGTTTGCTCTTTTTTGCTCATAAGCATGCTTCAGTGAGCCAGCATCACACTGCCGGATCATGGCTCATCACACAGTTAATTTTGGACAATGGGCAGGAGGTTAACACCAGATGACGGGAATAATAAGAAAAAAGATGGATAGCGCTGCGTTACGCGGAAGCCGTCACGCTACGGTGTATACGGTGCAAATCACGCTAATATGTTGAATATTTAACCGTGAATGACTACTTTTACAGCGTCCGGCACGTTGTTCGCATAAAATGTGAGCGAAAGAACGTTTTATGCAATTTTTTAGTTGCATGACCGCGCAGGTATCCATAGAATGCGCGCTACTTGATGCCGACTTAGCTCAGTAGGTAGAGCAACTGACTTGTAATCAGTAGGTCACCAGTTCGATTCCGGTAGTCGGCACCATCAAGTCCGGTGGGGTTCCCGAGCGGCCAAAGGGAGCAGACTGTAAATCTGCCGTCACAGACTTCGAAGGTTCGAATCCTTCCCCCACCACCACTTTCTGGCAGCATAAATGCCGCCGGAGCTGGTTGGAAAAATTAGCCAGCTCAAACTGAAAAAGAGAGAAATCTCTTTTTTTGTTACAGAAAGAACTGGGTAGCCGAGTTTCAGGATGCGGGCATCGTATAATGGCTATTACCTCAGCCTTCCAAGCTGATGATGCGGGTTCGATTCCCGCTGCCCGCTCCAATACGTGCTGATATGGCTCAGTTGGTAGAGCGCACCCTTGGTAAGGGTGAGGTCCCCAGTTCGACTCTGGGTATCAGCACCACTTCACTTCTCCTTCCCGTTTCTCTCTGTTTCAATTTTACTGTATTCAACAATTCAGGCATTTCGCCTGGTTGATGTGGTGATATCACCGATTTATCCGTGTCTTAGAGGGACAATCGATGTCTAAAGAAAAGTTTGAACGTACAAAACCGCACGTTAACGTCGGTACTATCGGCCACGTTGACCATGGTAAAACAACGCTGACCGCTGCAATCACTACCGTTCTGGCTAAAACCTACGGTGGTTCTGCTCGTGCATTCGACCAGATCGATAACGCACCAGAAGAAAAAGCTCGTGGTATCACCATCAACACTTCCCACGTTGAATATGACA